>Ga0126380_10000997_pt1 | contig 10282 bp, 11 predicted proteins | sample PanSoiMetPlot_26_FD_92544 | JGI IMG/M metagenome (GOLD analysis project Ga0126380, IMG submission 92544) | Tropical forest soil microbial communities from Panama - MetaG Plot_26 | ecosystem: Environmental > Terrestrial > Soil > Tropical forest > Bulk soil | place: Panama | collected 2016-02-17
TTATGGCTCATCGGCGCAGGCGGTGTGCTCTATTCGGTAGGCGTCATCTTTCATGCCTGGAACAGCCTGCGCTTTCAGAACGCAATCTGGCACGGCTTCGTGCTTGTCGCGGCGCTATGCCACTACGCCGCCGTACTGACGTCGCTGGTCACGTAGCGGCATCCGTCCATCCTACTGCTTGGCGGTCGCGGCCTTCAGGATCGGCCCCAGCCTGTTCACCTCGCTCCTCTGCAGATCCGCCAGAGCCTTCGGCCCGCGACGGTCTGGCTCCGCGATCTTGGCGCCGAGATCGGCCAGGCGTTTCTGTACGGTCTCCTCGCTGAGCCCTTTGTTCAGGGCGTCCGGCAGCAGCGGACTCCTTTTTTTGTCGCGATGGCAAGCGCCTTGACGGTGCCCGCGCGCACGTGCGGCAGCGGTCCCAGCACCGGGTCGCAATCGTAGTCCACCTGGCCTGCGAGAATTGCATTCATGACAGGCGCCGTGCCGGTGAACGGCACCAACGCTGGCTTGATGCCGATGGCCGAGTTGAGAAGAAGGCAGCCGATGTAGGACACTGAGCCTACGCCTGCGTGGCCCATGTTGAGCTTGCTCTCGTTGGCCTTGGCGTAGGCGATGAATTCCTTGAGGTTATTGGCGGGGAAATCCTTGCGCACCGCGAGCAGCTCCGGCTGCTCGGCGATCAGACCGATCGGCTCGAAATCTTTCTCGGGGTCGTAGCCCAGGTTGGGATAGAAATACGGTGCTGCGGCGTGCGTGCCCATGTGGCCGGAAATGATCGTGTAGCCGTCGGCTGTGGCACGCGCCGCGCGCAACGATCCGATCGTTCCGCCGGCGCCACCGACATTCTCGACCACGAATTGCTGCCCGAGATGACGGGAGAAGATATCCGCCACGATGCGGCCAGTTACGTCGGCCGGCCCGCCGGGCGCGAAGGGTACGATGATCGTCACCGTTCGCGTCGGGTACTCCTGAGCCCACGCCGCACCAAGTCCGGCGAGCACAAACAATGCCACCGCAACGCACTGTCCCTTCATTGTCCCCTCCCTGACGTATTCTTTATGGCACGATAGCCGGGCCATACGTCGGATTGAAGTCACTGCCAGTTGCGACGCTGCGGAGATCGTGCGGACATTTCTATGAACTGATATGCTTTGGGCTGTCTTTTTGTTGCACCGGGTTTGAAGGGGGCCCTATGCAGCGACGCGAGTTCATCCGGATTCTCGCGGGTGCGGGAGCGGCGTGGCCGCTTGGCGCATACGGGCAGCAGCCAAAAAAGATCTGGCGCATCGGGATGCTTGAGACCGTGGCAGCGCCCCTGAAGACCGCCGACTACGAGGCATTCCTGGCCGCCATGGAGGCTCTTGGCTATGTCGAAGGGCGGGATTTCAAGATCGAATATCGCTCGGTAGATGGCCATCCCGATCGCTTTCCGAAGCTTGCGCAGGAGCTTGTCAGTCAGGACGTCGATCTGATTACGACCCGCGGCACGCCGGCGGCGTTCGCGGCCAAAAATGCGACCAAAACCATCCCGATCGTCATGGCGGCAATCGGCGAACCCCTTCTGGTGGTCGCAAGCCTCGCGCGTCCTGGCGGCAACATTACCGGCCTCAGCGCCTTTGTTAACGACCTGATGGGCAAGCGCACCGAACTCCTTCGCGACATGCTTCCTGGACTTTCATGGGTTGGCGCACTCCTCAACATGAGCAACCGTTCTCAGCCGCCTCAGTGGACTGAGATTCAGAACACTGCACGCACCAATGGTGTTGAAACTCAACTATTCGACGTTCGAAGCGCGGCTGACCTGGCTGTCGCAATCGATGATGCGAGCAAGCACAAGGCTGGCGCCGTGGTCGTCGGCATAGACACCCTCACGCAGTCCAACCAAAGAATCATTATCGAGCTTGCCGCGAGACATCGCGTACCGGCGATCTACCCTTCAAGAGAATTCGTCGATGCCGGAGGCCTGATCTCATTCGGCGTAAACTATCCCGACCTCTATCGCCGCGCAGCGATTTTCGTCGACAAAATTTTCAAAGGCGCCAAGCCCAGCGACCTGCCCGTCGAGCAGCCAACCAAATTCGAACTGGTCGTGAATCTCAAGACCGCCAAGGCAATCGGCCTGACTGTGCCGCCGATGCTGCTCGCGCGTGCTGACGAGGTGATTGAGTAGCAAACTCATTTGTTTTCCTTAGCCGCAAATCCTTGCCACCGCTGACACGCCAGGGGGCAAGCGCGCGATTCATGAACGTTTCACGATCGAGCAACACGGTATTTAGATCGGGCATTTTCGGATAACCCAAGACACGAATACGGCACTAGACTGCGTTGCAATACCGCGACGGATACTCGGGGACCTTATGTTTAAGGACTTGCGTGCCGGGACCAAATTTCTGATTTTGTGCCTCGTGTCGTTGGCGCTCACAAGCGTCGCTACTTACGCTCTTCTGGTTGAAAAGCAGATCGCTATCAATTTTGCGCGCAGTGAGCTCGTTGGCAGCAAATACCTGGCGTTGCTCCGCCCGATCTATGTGACTGTGCTGAAGAAACAGGCGGGCGATGCTCTGGCGGGTCTGCCAAATGGGTCCGCGCGCGATGCTCTCGATTCATTGTCGAGGGCACGATCTGAAAGCGCCAGCACTTTAGGCATAGATAGCAATGTGAAATCGCTTGAGGCGGCGCTGCTCAGTTTCAACACCAACAATAATGTCAGTCTGGCGACGGACGACGTTTATCTGGCCGCGTTGAAATATCTGCGCGATCTTGCCTCTCGTATCGGCGACGATTCAAAATTAACGCTGGATCCTGTACTTGACACCTATCACGTACAAAACATCGTTGTGACGCGTTTGCCGGCGGTGCTCGAAGATATTGGTAAAACGCGATTGTTGGTGCGGCCACCAAAGGGAGCGAACGATTTCGTTGAGCAGAAAGCACGCTTCATCGCACTCGACAGTCTGTTGCGCTCAAATATGGATGGCATAATCGACGATCTCAGGATCGCCCAACGTGAGATCTCCGATGGAAGGGTGGAAAAGATTGTCGAGCCGGCAGTTACGACGCTAGCGACGAAAACAACCTCGTATCTTGATTCATTGCGCGCCTTCATCGACAGCGGCGCGGAAAATGCCGGACAGGCTGGGCTACCATATGCTGACACGGTCAAAAGCGCGCTCGACGCCTGGGCAACCACGCAGCAACAACTCGACCAGCTATTGATCCAGCGCATTGATGATCTGCAACGGCAACGTCTCTTAAGTCTCCTAGTGATCGGAACGCTTGGAATGCTTGGCCTGTTCGTCGCCTTTTTGACTTATCGCGATATGATCGTTCCGATCAGCCAGCTTGCCGATTTGGCCAACAGGATTCGCGAGACCAAGAACTATGGGCTGCGCTCTGACTATAAAAGTCGAGACGAAATAGGCGGGCTGGCAGCTTCATTTAACGAAATGCTCGGCGAACTCGAGGTTGCGCGCGAGCGCGAGATCATGCGTCAGGCCGAAATATCCCGCGTTTCGCGGCTTACGACAATGGGCGCGATGGTTGCTTCCATTGCACACGAAATCAGGCAACCGTTGGCGGCCCTCGTGGCCAATTCACACGCCGGAACACGTTGGCTCGAAAGAGAGGAGCCCAATCTCGAGGAGGCGCGCTCTGCGTTGGCAAGCATCGCCCAGGATGGGCACCGCGCAAACGAAGTCATTACAAGCATAAGCATGATGTTCAAAAAGGATGGCAACCGTCGCGTGCCAGTCGACACCAATGAAGTTGTAAACGATGTCCTCAATCTTTCCCGCGGCGAGCTGCGCTCGCGCAAGATTACCCTGCAGACGAATCTGGCTCCTCACCTTCCAAACATTCCTGCAGACCCGGTTCAGCTTCGGGAGGTTCTCCTCAATCTGATCATGAACGCGGCCGAGGCCATGAGCTCGACCGACGAAAGCCGGCGTGTCCTGGCGATCGTATCAATGCCTGCCGACAATGGCATTTCGATTACCGTTGAAGATTCCGGCATTGGGCTCGACCCCAAGAACGCCGAGCAAATTTTCGAAGCATTCTTCACCACCAAGCCGACAGGAATGGGAATGGGCCTTGCGATATGCCGCTCGATTATTGCGGCCCATGGTGGACGCCTCTGGGCATCGCCGGGGCGCTCATGCGGCACGGTATTTCACGTTGTTTTGCCACTCAGAGCGAGTCAGCCGGCCTCCGCCGGTGCGCGGACTATCTGAGCTGGCGACCAACAATCAATCTACTTCTTGTTGGCGGGCTCGGCCTTGGCCTTCAATTGCGCCAGCTCGCTGTCGAGTTTCGCAACCGTGGCCTTAAGCGCTGCGATTTCGGCCCGCGCGGCGGCGAGATCGCGACCGGCGCTGGCGATCTTCTCCTGCGTCTCGCGCGCAAGCTTCGCGAGCGTCTGCTGAAGAAACTCGACATTGGCTTGCAGGCACCCGGTGCGGCGCTCCATCTGCTTTTCGGCCGTGCAGACTTCCAGGCCACGGATGTCCTGTGCATCTGCCCGCGACAGCAGCGCGAGAAGAAACACCCCGCCCATGCCGGCGAGCGCCACGCGAGAGAAGCGCTGGTATTCAAATGTCATGCTTGAGCAGCCTGTTCAAGACAGTATCCGGTAATGCAAAGTTGATCCGCGCGGCCGCTTATAGCAGCCTCGTTTTAATATGCTAGCTTAGCTCCAGGTCTATCGAGTGTCGGGGGAAGTCATGAGGCAGTTGCGGGATTTTCGCGCCTGTGGGCGGCGTAGCGATCGCCTTCGGTCGGCTGCGGCACTTCTGGTGCTGGCGCTGTCGATGCTGGCGGCCCAGGTCGCCTCCGCGGCGAACGGGCAGGTGCTGAAGGCCGTGAAGGATCGCGGCACGCTCAATTGCGGCGTCAGCGAAGGCCTTTATGGATTTTCCGCTCGCGACAACAACGGCAACTGGAACGGCTTTGATGTCGATCTGTGCCGGGCAATCGCAGCGGCAATTTTTAATGACACTAGCAAGGTCGCCTACTTTCCGCTCGATGCCGGCCGGCGGTTCGAGGAACTGCAATCCGGCAGCATCGACGTGCTCTCGCGCAACACTACCTGGACCATGTCGCGTGAGGTCGAACTTGGGTTGGTCTTCGCCGCGACGAATTTCTACGATGGCCAGGGATTTATCGTCCGCCGCGCCATGAACAAGGACACCGCGCTCGACCTCGATGGCGCGAAAGTATGCGTGCAGACCGGAACCACGACCGAGCTCAATCTCGCGGATTATTTCCGCGCCAATAAAATGAAATACGAGGCGATTTCTTCGACAAGTCTCGAGGGCGCCATCAACGGCTACGATTCCGGCCAGTGCAACGTGCTCACAGCCGACGGATCCGCGCTGTTTGCTGTGCGGCTTCTGCTCACGAAGCCCGACGAGCACATCATTCTGCCGGATGTGATCTCAAAAGAGCCCCTGGGCCCGGTTGTTCGGCAGGACGACATGCAGTGGTTCAACATCGTGAAGTGGGTCCATTTCGCACTGGTCAATGCCGAAGAGCTCGGCGTGACTTCGAAGAATATCGACGAGGCGCTGAAATCAGAAAATCCGGATATCCGGCGCCTGGTCGGCACCGAAGGCAATTACGGCGAGCGGACCGGCCTCGGAAAGGATTGGGCGGCGAACGCCATCAGGCTGGTCGGCAACTATGGCGAGGTCTACGAGCGCACGGTCGGCGTCGGCTCGGCCCTGGGCATTCCGCGCGGAATCAATCAGCTGTGGAGCAAAGGTGGAATTCTCTACGCTCCTCCGATCCGTTGACCGCTTCGAAGCCAATTTGAGGACTGGTCCGGCAATGATGCCTTCGCAGACTTCAGATGCTAGGCTGACCTTCCTCGATCCGGGGGCAAGATGTTGCAATCGAGTTCAGTAGAGCAAGGGTGAGCGCATCAAATGGCCGATTATTTTCCATTGCTTGCGCGTGCGGTGTCCGCGCTTGGGCCCAACACAAAGGAACAGCGCCAGGCGCTCTACGACCGCGCTCGCAAAACTCTGGTCGAAAAACTTCGCGACCCGACGTTTTCGCAAGCCGATATGGGGGCCGAAAGCGAAGCCCTTGAGGCAGCAATCCAGCGCGTCGAGATGGATGCCAGGCGCCGTGCCGAGCCGCCGCCTCGGCCGAAGCCGAGGCCGAGGCAAAAGGCTGGCGCTGCGCCTCGCCCTGGTTATCGGGATCGGCCGCCATTGACGGATCCGAAAAAGCCGCTGCGAATTGCAGCCGGTGCGCTGGCCGTAGCGCTCGTTCTCGGCGCGGGTTGGGCAGTCTATCAATATTGGCCGCGCACCTTGTCTGACGTGCGTACGATTGCAGCCGCCCGCAATGTTCCCGCGCCTGCCGAGCAATCCGACGCCAAATCGGACTATGTCCGTCTGCGGCAACTGGTTTACTTCCGGACGAATCAGCCGGTCGGGACGATCATGGTCGACAAGTCACAGACCTTTCTCTACGTGGTACGGCCGAACATGTCCGCGCTGCGTTACAACATCGACCTTGGAACCGAGTGCGCGACCCTTGCTGGGCTGTATCACGTTGTTCGCAAGGAAGAGTTGCCGGCGAACAAGTCCGTTCAGCAATCGGTCGATATGAGTTCACTCGGTGCCCGCGTTATCTACCTCGACAAGGATTATCGTATTCATGGTTCCAATCCTGCCGCGGCCGCGCGCCTGTCCGAGGGCTGCATCCGACTTATCAATGACGACGTGATTTATCTTTACGATCGTACGCCGCTGGAAAGCCGTGTCGTCGTATCGAATTAACTCGGCCGCCGTCGTGGAACCTGGCCAAAGCGAGGAACGTCACGCGCGCGTTCGCGTTGTATCTCCGGCTGGGAGATCCAGATGCGAATGCCAATTTTCTCATACTTTCTGGTTATGGGGACCGTGCTCGCGGGCCTTATCATTTGGCTTGGCAGTGAAACACAGTCCAACGATTCGGCGCTGAAAACGTCGCAGGTAGTCGGCCTTCCAAAGCCTTTCAAACCGCCGCCGGAACCGGCGCCGTACAGAATAACGGGCGTCAACTTCGCAGCCGGCCGCGAAGCGCCGGCCACGAAAACCACGAAGGCGGCCGAGAAGCCAGGGGCTCCTGTTCGCAGGCAAAAGGTGGTCAACAAATATCATCCGAAAGTGCCCATTTGGGGTCATTATGCGGAATATGCTTACGATCGATTCGGCATTCATTGAATCGGATTGACCTCCGTATACGCTAACCACGAAATCTGAGATTGCTGCGTGACAGCTGTCCGATAGACGTGCAGCCCATCAACTTCATGTCGCGTTCGAGCTCAGCGCGCATCAATCCGAGCGCCTGTTCGACGCCGGCCTCACCCGCCGCGGCGAGTGGAAAAAGATAATAGCGGCCGACCCCGACTGCCCGGGCGCCCAATGAAAGCGCCTTCAGCACGTGCGTCCCGCGGTGCACTCCCCCGTCGAACAGCACTTCAATCCGGTCCCCGACAGCGTCAACGATTTCTGCCAGCTGATCGAACGAGCTGCGAGAGCCGTCAAGCTGACGGCCACCGTGATTCGACACCACGATTCCGGAGCACCCGATGTCGATGGCTTTTTTGGCATCATCGACGCTCATGATTCCTTTCAGACAGAACTTGCCGTCCCAATGCTTGACCATTTCAGCGACATCGCGCCAGTTCATCGAAGGATCGAGCATTGTCGTGAAATAGTCGCTGATCGAGGTCGCCCCACCTGCCATCGCGACATGCTCCTCGAGTTGCGGCAATCGAAATCGCTCGTGCGTCAGATAGTCGATTGCCCACTTTGGCTTGATGGCGAATTGAAACAGACCTTCAAGCGTCAATCGCAATGGAATCGAAAAGCCGGTGCGAAGATCGCGTTCGCGATTGCCGCCCGTGATCGAATCCACCGTGAGCATCATGATGGATATCCCGGCGTCTTTCGCCCGCTCCATCATGGCCTTGTTAAGCCCCAGATCCTTGTGGAAGTAAAATTGATAGATCTGCGGAAACGAAAACTTGGAAGCAATCTCTTCCAGGCTGATTGTCCCAAGCGATGATACGCCGAACATGGTCCCGAATTTTTGCACAGCGTGCGCCACCGCCCGCTCGCCCTGATGATGAAAGAGCCGCTGCAGCGCCGTCGGTGAACAATAGAAAGGCAATTCCAATCTGTGACCGAGTACTTGCACCGAAAGGTCGATCCGCTCGACGCCGGTCAAGACATTCGGCACGAGATCGCAATCGTCGAATGCGCTGGTGTTTCTTCGATGCGTTATTTCATCGTCGGCGGCCCCGTCGATGTAATTGAAGATGGGGCCCGGAAGTCGCCGGCGCGCCAGCTCACGGAAGTCATGAAAGTTGACGCAATGTTTCAAGCGCATGTTGGCCCCGACGATTCCTCAGTTTTTAGCACAGGGAATCTCGACTGCGGGCGCGAGGTCGTCAAACGGGCTCCGCCATCGATTCCTGCCTGAAATGGCAAGAGAATTTGTCGCCGTTAACTGTTCGAGACAACCTTCCGCAAAGTTTTCGGGAACGAAAACGACCGCTGCCGGTTCAAGCTAGCGCATGTCCGCAGTTATCTCTGGGAGGAGGCATTCATGCGGTCGTTTCTCATGGCGGCACTTGCCGCCGCCGGGCTGGCGCTGGCAGCAACGTCCGGCGTTTCAGCGGCTCCGATAGCACCGATCGGAAAAGGAGTCGAAGCAATCGATTCTCGCGCCGTCGTTTACTATTACCGCCACTACCATCGCCACCGCCATCATCATCGCCGCTGCTGGTGGCACCATGGTCACCGTCACTGCCGCTGGTAGTGAGATGTGCGAAAGACCTGACGACCGCGCGGTGGCTGAACGGGAATTCTTCCTAGGCGGGGCGATTACCGGCTGCCCGGCGGCGCCGTGTGGCCTGACTCCGGCTCGGCAATTGTACCTAGGTATAGGGTCGGCGTCTTTTTCCTATACCTGGCGGCTACCTACGTATGCTGGTGCGAGCGTTGGTGCGCGCACTAGCTTCGCAAAAGTTAACAACTTGCAAAACCCGGATATGCGGGAGCGACGTCATGACGAGTGAGCGTGCAACGACAGAGATGTTCGGCCTGTCTCTGACAGCCGTGTTCGTGGGTCTGTTGATTTTGAACGCTCTGACTTTTTGATTGACCGCCGCAAACGCGTCGGAGCAGTGACATGCGTTTCATATCTGGCCAGCGACTGAAGAATTTCACGGCAGCTTCGATTTTGAGCTGTCTGATCGCCGGCGGCATTTGCGCTTTGACGAGCCCGGTGAATAGCGCGGCGGGTGTTTCCATCTCGGTGAATCGAGATGTCAAAGGCGACAGGCTGCCGCTATTGCCGGCGGTTCAGCCGAGTCAGCGCGATTCGATCAAAAATGAAAAGCCGGCGTCCAAGAAAAGTCTGGTTGGTTGCGAGCCAGCTTTCAGCCCCTTCGCCCATCCGGCTCACGCGCAAATATTTACCCACTGCGCGGCTTGATGCAGCTTCTCGTTTGGTCGTTCCAGCAGCCGGGAACTTCATCGGATTGACGTGATGGCGGCCCAATGTGGCCGAAATCGAGTGCTAACGGAACAAGAATTATGTCCAGCAATGCGCGTACGCGTTGGTTTGTCGCGGCGGTCGCCCTGGTTTTAGCGGCATCGGCCAGTGTGCCAGCGGAAGCCCAGTTTTTCTGGGACCGGCAAGGCCAGTGGGGTGACCAGCAATATCAATCCAGGCGATCCCGGCCGCAATCGAACGGCTTTTTCCAGAACTGGTTCGGCGGCCCCAATAACCGCTCAAGCGAGGACGAATACAGCCCGCGACCGCCACGCCAACAGCAGCACGTCCAGCAGCCGGCCGAGAGTTCGCGTGCGCCGGCGCCGCGCAAATCGGACTCCAAAACCGCCACCACGTCGATCGTGGTTATCGGTGACGAAATGGCCGAATGGCTTGCCTATGGCCTCGAAGAGGTCTTCGCGGATTCGCCCGAGATCGGCATCGTTCGCAAGAACAAGCTTTACTCCGGCCTTCTGCGCTACGACTCGAAAGGCGACCTCGACTGGTGGCACGTCGCGCGCGATTTGCTCACACAAGAGAAAGCGGATTACGTCGTGATGATGCTCGGCATCGGCGATCGTCAGGACATTCGTGAAAAGGATCTCGTCAAGGAAGCGGAAACAAGAGCCAGGGACCAACAGGCGAAGGACGAAGCTGAAAAGAAGTCCGGCCAGAAGACGGCGAAGTCCGACGATACGCAAGAGGGCGGGGCGCGCACGCAGCCTGGAAA
>Ga0126380_10000998_pt1 | contig 10276 bp, 10 predicted proteins | sample PanSoiMetPlot_26_FD_92544 | JGI IMG/M metagenome (GOLD analysis project Ga0126380, IMG submission 92544) | Tropical forest soil microbial communities from Panama - MetaG Plot_26 | ecosystem: Environmental > Terrestrial > Soil > Tropical forest > Bulk soil | place: Panama | collected 2016-02-17
AGGTAGACGGGATCTGGGCCGCGCTGGCCTCGGCTACCTCGGTCAACGCTGCGCTGATCGGCCGGCCTGACCTCGGCCGGGTCGCCGAGGGCTGCACCGCCGACCTGCTCATCCTCGACGGCAACATCGGCGACGACCCATCGGCGGTGTGGTCACCCAACAGCCAGCGAACGATCGTGCAGGACGGGCGAGTCATCGCCGACGCCTGAGCGTCTCGTTAACAGACACGCGAAGAGGATTCGATCTGATGTTCTCCCGAGTTAGCGCCAAAACTCCTGGCGCCGGCGCATAGCAGGCATTTATGGGGCGGCCACCGTGACATCTTCGGCGGCGTTGGCGCTGTGCCGGTTAGCCAGTCGGGGAACAGCGCCGTGATTACCGCGGTGTCAGGAGGGCGACTCGGGCGCCAGCGGCCCAGGCGCGGTGAAGGTCGTCGGGGCGGGGGTTGCCGCGCTGGTCGAGGCCGATGTTGTTGAACTTGGCGAACTGGTGGTTATCTCGGGCCATTGATGCGAAGTGCTCGACGACGCCGGTCTCGTCGGCCACGACGTGGACATCGGCGGATCGCCGCTTGCCGGCGAGACGGATGTGCACCGGTTCGCCGGTGCGGAGGTTGCGTGCCCAGGCGAACTGCGTGCCGACCAGCAGGGTTTGGTTGCGGCGGGTGTAGGCAACCGGGACGGCGTAGTGCCGCCCGGACTTGCGGCCCACCAGGTACACGGTGATCAGGCGTTTGCCCACGAGGCGGCACAGCAGCGGCGTGCGCAGCAGCCCGCGGATTACCCGGTTCACCATTCCTTGCAGCGGCAAAGTGCGGGCCCTCACGGCGGGGGTGGGCTGGCCGCTGGGTGGCGGATCCGGCGTGCTCATTGCTGCTCCCTTCCAGACAGCCGGTGGCTTGATTGCGATCGGGGTGGCAGGGCCTCTTCTCCGGCGTGCGGCCTGCAGGCTCGGGTCAGGTGTGCATGACCGGTGCTTGGCGGGCCTGAGGTACGGCTGCCCCGGCTGGGGGGGCCGCCGCGTCGCCGGGGACGCGGCGCGACCGTGCCGAGCGGGCGCGCAAGGTGCGCTAGGCGGTGCACGCCGAGTAGCACGACGCCGCTTTCGCTCAGTACCTCGCGGCAGAGGCGGAGTGCCGTGGCCACATGTTCAGCCCAGAGGGCAAGATCCACGGTCCTGCGGATGCGTTCAGCCTGTGGCGGATGCCCGGGCGGCAGGCACTCAAGTACGCGAGCGGAGACCGCCAGTGCCTTCTGCGGGATAGGGACATCCCGGGACTCCATCTGGCCCTGAGAGCCGTGGTACCAGGAAGCTCGATCGCGGTGCCCCATCTCCGGTCGCGACCTGGAACTACGGCACCGCCGCCGGGCCAGGTGTGAGGACCGGATCCGCGCCGCCAAAGACACCGGGCTGCGCAACCTGCCCCTGCGCGGCTTTGACCAGAACCAGCCCTGGCGCGAACTGGCGGCGATGGCCGGCGAGCTGACCACCTGGATGCAAATGCTCGCCCGGCACGGCCCCGCCCGGCCTGGGAACCCAAGCGGCTACGGCTGCGCCTGTTCGCCGCCGCCGGGCGCATCGTCCGCGGCGGCCGCCGCCGGGCGCATCGTCCGCGGCGGCCGCCGCCCGCGGCTCCGCCTGGCCGCCACCTGGCCGTGGGCCACCCAGATCACCGCGGCCATCACCCGCCTGCAGGCCTTCGCACCCAGCTGACCAGCACCAAACCGCCCCGACGAGCAGGAAGGACAATCCCCGGGCCCTGGAACCCCGCCCACCCGGCGCGACAGCCGGGACGCCAGGCACGGCCAATCGCTGAAACAGCGGCCCGCCGCCACCTCAACTCAACCCGTCAAGATCGCGAAAGATCGAGGTTAGACGATCATAATGCTGATATCAGCTCCTGGAACCAGAAACCTAACACCACGCGGACTGAATTGAGCCGCTCCAGCGAGCCCGGAGAAACAGGGGTGGCTCAATTACGCGGAACCGCGAACTCGGCCCAGAGCGGATAGTGGTCGGAGATATGCCATGAAAGCTGGGTGAGGGTGCGGCCGCCGCGCAACTCGGGAACAAAGTCAAAGCTGCCACCACCGATGCAGTCGAGGTTGAGCACAGGACGTTCCGCCTGGCCCCTGGTGAACCAGGCTATCTGGTCATAGTAATGCGGCCTTGCCGGCCGGTCGAAGATCGTCCGCCTAAGGCCTGTGAGCTGAGGTGCGGGAGTCAGACCGGTCGAGGTGAAGGCCTGATAGAGAGGGTCGTTCTCGCGGTCGATGTTGAAATCGCCTAGGGCGATGAGATTGTGGTCCCAGTCGTACTCGCGCTCGGCCCAGCTAGCTAGCCAGCTGGCGATTTCCTTCAGCTCCGGGATGCGGTCACCGGGCTGTTTGCCGTAGTCGATGTGCAGTGTGACGAGGATGAACGTCTGTCCCGACGAAACGAAGCTGACGGCGTAAGGTGTGCGCGCGAACTGGCGGCTTAGGGCGCCGGTAGCAATTTGCGGCCCGGACTCTACCCAGACGACAAGCTCACAGGCCAGGCCTGATGGCTTCACGCGCTGAGTATCGAACAGGAATGCCAGCCGTTCATCGTTTCCGGCGGGCCCTCGTGCGACGTCGGTGAGGATGAAGCCCCAGTCGTCACCGAGCACCTTCAGCAGGTGGCGCAGCGCGCGCAGGTTGCCGCGGACCTCTTGGATCGCAATAACGTCACAGCGGCGGATGAATGCCGCGATGTACGTGACGTCAGCAAAGTTACGGGCGGGTGAGGCACCAGCGGACGTCTCCCATGCCTTGGTCAAGTCAGCGAAATCGCGCAGATTCCAGGTGCCGATGACAAGGTTCCCATGTGGCGCCTTTGCAGGCATTACCTTATCGAGCGCAGCATCCAGCCGCGCGACCTCCGCCGCAACGGCCGGCGGCGCAGCAACGATGTCCGCCTCCGACACCGGGTGACCTCCCTCGCGAAGGCGTCGCTCAACCACAGTCAAGTGTCCTGTGCGATAGTGGCCGATTCAAGACCTGGGCTCAGCAAAAGCGCTGCCGCTTGTCAGTTGTTCCGACTTCATCGACTGGCAACCCGCAGTCGCGATGAAGATTGGTTCATCAGGGTCGGCGACCCCAGTGAGTGATAACCGGCGCCCGGAACCGGCAGATCTGCCCGCGATGGCCCACGCACCAGGAGCGGCTTCCAATCGCTTGTAGTCGACGATCTGGCAGCGCGCTGGCGAGGCAGTGCGCCTGGGGATTGGCAATGATCGTGAATGGCGCCGACCCCGCAGCTTCCCGCCGTTGGGGTGCGATCATGTGCCGGTGACGGAATTTGTGGTCAGACCGGCGCAGGCGGACGATGCCCGGGCGATGGCCGAGCTGATGGCCGCGGTGGCCGCCGAACGCGACGGGATCGCGACCGAGCCACCGGTCGACATCGACGAACGCTCCGCGTTCTTCGCGCGTAGCGCGGGCGGGTCGGTGGTGGCGGTCGCCGGCGGCCAGATCATCGGGATGCTCCACGTGCAGGCCAGCCACCACGGCTTCGGCGAGCTGGGCATGCTGGTCCACCGGGACTGGCGTGGGCGCGGGGTCGGCTCGGCTCTGGTGCAGGCGGCGATCGACTGGGCTCGCGGCCACGGACTGCACAAGCTGTGCCTGGAGGTGTTCGCGCAGAACGCGGCCGCGATCGCGCTCTACCGCAAATGCGGCTTCGCCGAGGAGGGGCGGCGGGCGCGCCAGTACCGGCGGGCCAGCGGCGAACTGTGGGACACGATCATGATGGGCCTGCTGCTCTAGCAATCCCGCCGAGGTGCGCAGATCCGTCGAGTACCTGATCCCATTCGGCCTCGGTTAACCTCCGGACCGAGAGGACGTCCTGCTGATACATGCAGGCGCAGCGGATCCGATCACAGGCTCTCACGCAGGTTCGGCAGTCGGCTCTTCTGGTCCTCGGTCAGGCGGCCTGAGGATGCGGCAATGTCTCCCAGGTGTGAGAGGACGGTCTCGGCCATGTTGCCGAGTGCCGCGATCTGCTCGTTCGACAGCAGGTCGATGAAGTGAGCGCGAACCGAGTCCACGTGCCCCGGAGCGGCGTTCTTGATCGCCTCAAGACCCGCGTCGGTGAGCACGATGTCGCTGCCCCGGGCATCCGTTGGGCACTGCTGTCGTTTCACCAAGCCTCGCCGTTCCATCCTATCCAACTGGCGAGACAGGCGGCTTTTCGACCACAGCATCCGGGCCGCGATCTCTGTGCTCCGGCCACGGCGGTCTTCGGCTGACGCCAACGTGGACAGAACGTCGTAGTCGGCCAGTGAGAGCCCCGAGTCCTCGGCGAGATCCCGGGCGATCTGGGCGTCGAGCCAAAGTCGCATCCGGCGGTAGCCCAGCCAGGCACGGTGTTCCGCCTCATCCAGCCAACGGCCTTCGGTCACGGCCCAAGTCTATGACCGCTAGTTGACGTGTAAACAACCACGTTTTATTTTTGTTTACACGTAAACAAGTGGGAGGCACGTGGGCCCGATGACGGCCAGGACACCGCCCCCGCCTCGTTCTCCCCGGAGAGCAGGCCGGACAGGGTGACAGTCAGTAAGGACAGCGCCCTGACGTTTCGCGCGCTGCTCGCGGGCAGTGAGTTCCGTGCTCTTTGGTTGGGCAACGCCGCCTCCGCTGCCGCGGGCACGGCGCAATCCCTTGCCCTGTCAGTTTGGGTCTACGACCGCACCGGGTCGGCATTTCTCGCGGCCAGTGCGCTGCTGGCCAGCGTTCTACCGCAGCTGGTCGCCGGTCTCCTGCTCCTCTCACTAGCTGACCGGATCCCACCCCGCCGTCTTCTCGGCGGGTGGCCGGTGATCCGCGCGCTCGTTCCCCTCGCGCTGAGCCTCGCCAATGTGCCGGTCGGGTTGGCGTTCGGCCTCGTGATGGCCGCCGGTCTCGGCAACGCCGTCGAGATGGCGGCCCGACTGGCACTCCTCGTCGAGGTCGTCCCCCAGGGCGGTTACGCGCTGGGCCGAACGACCTTCAATGTCACGCTCGGCCTGATGCAGGTGACGGGATACGCGGTGGGTGGCGCTTTGGTGGTGGCGCTGGGCCCGGAGGGCGCCTTTCTCGCGGCGGTGGCAATGAACCTCATCGGCGCCGTCAGCTGCCTAGGGCTGCGGCCACGACCAGCCAGGGCGCCGGCTGCCGCAACGCGCCCCTCCAGCCTTCAGAGAACACGAACGCTGCTCGCCAATCCGGCCATCCGTGGGACGCTGCTCGGGCACTGGTTGCCGAACGGGCTCGTAGTGGGCGCCGAGGCACTGTACGTCCCCTACGCCGGTGACCGCGCAGGCGGGCTCTTCGTGTCTGCGGCGCTGGGAATGGCAGCGGGCGACCTGGCGGTCGGGCGCTTCACCGGCCCGGCTACCCGCTCACGGATGACCGGCCCGCTGTACGTGCTGCTGGCTGTGCCCTACCTCGCATTCACAGCACACCCAGGCATCTGGGCAGCGGTTGCCCTGGTGGGGGTGTCATCAATTGGGTTCGGCGGCACACTCGGCCTGAACGAGCGGCTCGTCAGCTTGCTTCCCGAGACGATGCGCGGCCAGGGGCTTGGCCTCGCCGGGTCCGGCACCGTGTCCATGCAGGCGATCGCAGCCGCGGTGGCGGGGATGCTCGCTGACCTCACCTGGCCAGGGCTTGCCATGGCAGCGATGGCGCTGGCCTCTCTTCTTACCACGGCAGCGTTGTGGAGATCACTGACCCGCCGGGGTTTGACCGGACAGTGCGGCGGCTTATATGCCGCAGGGCATGTGCATTGGAGGATCGCCAATGAGCAAGCACGACCACCCTGCAAGGATCGGATTGAAGCTCTCTCGCGGTGCCCCGATCAGTACCTTCCGGCAGGTGTGGCGCATCGCCGACGAAGCTGGCTTCGATCACTGTTGGGCGTTCGACCACCTCGCCACTACCGGGCCAAACGACATCAGCGCCGATCTGTTCGAGGGATGGACGCTGCTAGCCGCGATGGCGGAAGCCACCTCGCGAGTCCGGGTGGGCCTGCTGGTGACCGGGATGGTATACCGTCACCCCGCGCTGCTGGCCAAGCAGGCGGTCACCGTCGATCACCTATCCGCTGGCCGGCTTGAGTTCGGGATCGGCGCTGGCTGGGCCGCACTCGAGCATCAAATGTTCGGAATCGGCAACATCGGGCACCAAGTGGGGCGCTTGTCCGAGGGCCTGCGGATAATCGGCATGCTATGGACGGGAGCGCGATCGAATTTCGACGGCCGCTACTTCTGGCTCAGGGACGCTGTATCTGATCCCAAACCCCTCCAGCGCCCTCACCCACCTATCTGGGTGGGTGCAGCCCGGCCGGCCATGCTTCGGCTCGTGGCGCGCCACGCCGATGTCTGGAACTGGGCTGGTGAAAGCCTGTCAGAGGCGGTGACGGCCGGCCGCGAACTGAAGGCGGCCTGCCGTGAGATCGGCCGCGACCCGGGAGCGATTCGCTGGTCAGCCCAGTTCGTTCTAGACCCAGCCGATCCCACGACGACGATCAGGGAACTTCAGGATTGGCATAGGGCAGGATTCACCGAGCTAGTGGTGTCCTGTTCCGGACCCAGCCCAGAACAAGCGGCGGAGGTTGCCGCCGAGAAAATACTTCCGGTGGTCCGCAAGCTCGAATGAGCGATTGAGCGGATGCGCAACACCCACCGCCCGCAAGCCGGAGAAACTCCAGGCCGCGGACCGTTTCCGCAGGTAGTTCGCGCGCCGACCCGCCGATCGGCGTGCCGACCAATGCCTGACAATGCGGCTCATGGTGACGACAGAACCGGCTGATCGGCTCGTGACTGCGTTGGGTAACAAGCGTGCTCTTGTTCATCACTCGTCACAGTGGTACGGCGGGCTGCATCGTGCGATGGTTAGGTCGGGGTGAGCAGCAGGTCGTAACCGCGGAAGAACCGCCATGCGGCGTTGCGGGCGGCCTGGTCACCCATCCCCGCGCTGGTCAGCTCCCCGGCTGTCCAGTCGCCGTGCAGCGGGTGGGCGGGTGGGGGGCTCGTCGGATCGCTGGGGAGCCGGTCAGCTCCCGCAGCCGGCTGGCAGGCGGTCAGGCCGGCCCGGTGGTGGGGTGGGCGGCGAGGCTGGCGAGGGCGGCGCGGGTCCGTTCGGCCAGGGGCGCCGCCCGCCGGTCCTGATAGATTCCCAGCGCCTGGTGCAGGCTGGCTTCGGCCTGGTCGCGGGCTCCGGCGAGCCGGTTCACCTCGGCCTTGGCCACCAGCACGTCGGCCAGCAGCGCCGCGTAGGACGTCGGCGAAACCAGCGCCTCCGCCTGGCCGGCCAGCTGCCGGGCGGCAGCGAACTGGCCGCGCCGGGCGAGCAGTTTCGCTCTGGTCGCCCGCCACCGGGCCTGCTGTTCGAAGTCGTCGGGCGCCTGTACCGCATTATTCGAGCTGACGTGAGCGTTGATTGACACCATACGGCGCCCGTCGTGAGCCCACTCATCTCGGCAATGCTGGGCGTCTTCTGCGGCTTGGGCTACGGGCGACGCGGGCTTGATCAGGTGCCGGAGGCCATGTAGGCGGCCAGGATGTAGTTCGGGTGGCGGTCGAGGTTCTTGCGGGCTCGGTCGTAACGCATTGTGGTGCGGGGATCGGCGTGGCGGGCGGCGATCTGGACGTCTCGCAGGTCCACGCCAGCGTCCAGCATGGTCGTGACGAAGGTGTGGCGGAGCATGTGAGGGTGCGGCCTGGTGATCGGGACGCCAGCGCCTGCGGCGAGGCGCCGCAGGCGGCGAATGGCCGCGTGGCGGTCCATCCGAGCGCCGCGGCTGTTGAGCAGGATCGGGCCGTGGGCGCGGGTGCCGATCGACCGGTCGATGGCCCGCCCGACGGCTGGTGGCAGCGGGATCAAGACGGTCTTGGTGCCTTTACCGCACACGCGCAATACCCGGTGGCCGTGTTCTTCGCCCAGGTCGGCGATGTCCGCACCGGTGGCCTCGAAGATCCGCAAGCCGAGCAGCCCGAGCATGGCTACCAACGCGAAATCGCACGGGCTCGCTGAGTCCCGGGCCGTGGTGAGCAGGGCTTCGTACTGCAAGTGAGTGAACCCCAGGGTCGGTGATTCGGCCGGGACCGCGGGGCGGCGGACATGCTCGGCGGGTGAATGCTCCAGCAGGCCGTCGATGACGCACGTCCGGTAGAACCCGGCCGTGACGGAGAAGCGCCGGGAGACGGTGGAGGGCTTGAAGTAGCGGATCTCCTGCATCCAGCGGATGTACAGCTCAAGGTGCGGGCTGACGAAGAACTCGCCGGACAGGCGAGTCACCCTCATGACCGAGGAGCCTGATTCCAACGGACGGCAGCGCCTCTACGTAAGTGCCACCGCGTCTGGGTGACGGCGCGTATCTGCCGCTCGGTAGGTGCAAGACCGCCGGCCCGTGGATCACCTCGTTCCGGCTAACCTGTTTGCTCGTCCGCGATGAGCCCGGCGCCATACGACCGTCTGCATTGACGACCGTTGCCGAGAGGAGGCTGCAGTGCCGAACGTGATCGCCGACATCACCATGTCGCTCGACGGGTTTGTGACCGGGGAGGGCGCCGATGACCAACACGGGCTCGGCGATGCGCCTGAGCTCCACGCGTGGGTCATGCAGCAGGACGCGGTCGACGCCGAGATCCTCGAACAGGCGACGGCCGACAGCGGTGCCGTAGTGATGGGGCGGCGGTTGTTCAACGTCGTCAACAGCCCCGATGGTTGGAACAAGGACATGGGCTACGGCGCCGATCAGACAGGGACGCCGCCGTTCTTCGTCGTCACGCACTCGCCGCCGGAAGACGTCCGGCTGGAACGCGAACTGGGGATGCGCTTCACCTTCGTCAGCGATCTGGTCACCGCGATCGACCAGGCGCGGTCCGCCGCGACCCATGGCGACGTCGTGATCATGGGCGGCGGCGACGTCATCGGCCAGGCGCTCGACCAGGGCCTCATCGACGAGCTGCGCCTGCACCTCGCCCCGATGGTGCTTGGTGGCGGCACGCCGCTGTTCAAGGCAGGGACGCGCCAGATGTACCGGCAACGCGAGGTTCGCCCGTCGCGGAACGCCGTGCACCTCACCTACGAACGCCTGTAGATCGAGACGTCAGCACGCGACGAGGCTCCACCCGAGCACCGGAGGCAAAAGATGTACCTCCTCAGCCGCCCACAGCTGCCGATGGGCAGAACGACCTGACTGTCGCGTCGCCGACCCGAATCGGGCAACTGGCCGCCACCCAGGTGGATCAAAGCGACAGGCCGGATGCTTCCAATGTGATCAGCTGCATCGAATGATCATGCGGAACCGCGCAGAGGAATGTGCTCGTGTATCCACACAGCTTTCGGCACATCCGCGTCATGAGTGCGCCACCGCCGTCCTGGCACCCGGATGCGGACAGGCATGCAGGCGGTCAGAATGCAGCAGAGGCCGCCAAGGTGCATACGGCAGCGCGCCTGCTGATCACCTCATTGCAGCGGCTGGCTGGCCGCCAGACGGGCGGGCGGCGTGACTGGCCAGCTCGGCCAGGCGCGGACCGTGGTGACCGGACCCGCCCACCAGCATCGCGGCGGGCTCACCCTGCCAGCGGAGCTGTTCGGGCAGCAGGCTCGCCCCGCCGCCAGGTCGCACGGCCCGGTGAGCCGGCCCGGCCTAGGCTCTCGGTCCGGCATCGGCGTCCGCGTCCGCGTCGTCGTCCAGGTCAGGATCGACCCCGCCTTCTCGGTGCCTTTCTTGCATCCGCATCACCTTGCGCATCAGGGCGACCTCGCGGTCTTCGGCTGCCACCTCGGGCCCGCTATCCGCCCGCCCGCCGGAGCCACCCAGCGCCGATGCCTGCTCACTCATGGCCACGCCCTCCGCACTGCTGGGCATCAGGCATCACCCAGCCAAGGCCATTATCGGGCCGGGACCGCCTGGCCCGCATCCCGCAGGCCCCTGCGGCACCCCGCGCCCTCGGCGCCTCTCTGGCCAGCCCCAGGCTCCTGCCGCAGCGCGGCCCCCGAGGCGGACCGGACACAACCGGCCCTGTTGCCGGTCTCTACCGGCATCCCCCGGCAGGGCGGGCCGAGTCCGCCCACACCACCGCTACGGAACAACCATTTCGCGGCAAAGTAGTGCGTCTCCGGTGTCAGGCGGTCGTGAATAATCCAGCCTGTCGCACAAATGCTTCGGCATCTCATACTGTGAGATTAACCGGCTAGCCAGGGGGCGGACTGCTCCTCCGGATTGCGATGACCAGTGCAGACTTTGGAGGCGCGGATTTGCAGGA
>Ga0126380_10000999_pt1 | contig 10275 bp, 9 predicted proteins | sample PanSoiMetPlot_26_FD_92544 | JGI IMG/M metagenome (GOLD analysis project Ga0126380, IMG submission 92544) | Tropical forest soil microbial communities from Panama - MetaG Plot_26 | ecosystem: Environmental > Terrestrial > Soil > Tropical forest > Bulk soil | place: Panama | collected 2016-02-17
ACGGAAGACCACCAACGCGCGCCTGGGCATCCTCGGCGGGATCTCGATCCTCGGCACGACCGGGATCGTCCGGCCGTTTTCCACCGCGTCGTGGCGGGCCAGCGTGGAGCAGGCCGTGTCGGTGATGGCCGCCCAGGGCGAGCGGACGGTGGTGCTGTGCACCGGTGGGCGGACGGAGAAGGGGGCGATGGCGCTGCTGCCAGACCTGGCCGAGGTGTGCTTCGTCGAGGTCGGTGACTTCACCGGCGCGGCGCTGCGCCGCGCCCTGGCCGTGGGCCTGGACCGGGTGATCTTCGTGGGCATGGCCGGCAAGCTGGCCAAGCTCGCGGCGGGAGTGCTGATGACGCACTACACCCGGTCCAAGGTGGATCTCGGGCTGCTCGGCGACGTCACCCGTGCCGCCGGGGGCTCGGCGGCCACGGCGGAAGAGGTCTCGGCGGCGAACACCGGCCGCCACGCCTATGAGATCTGGGAGCGGGAGGGCCTGCTGCGGCCCGCGGGGGATGACCTGTGCCAGCGGGTCCGCTCGGTGCTGCTGCGGGCCGGCCGGGGCAAGCTGGACGCCGACGTGGCAATGGTGGACTTCAGCGGCGCTCGCGTGGTCGCGGCCACCAGGCCCGAGTGGGTGACCGCGGCATGATCACGGTCGTGGGCATGGACGGCTCGCCGCTGAGCCCGCAGGCCCAGGCGGCCCTCGCGACAGCGACCCTGGTGGCCGGCGCCCACCGCCACCTCGCCGCCGTCTCCGCGCTGGCCCCCGCGCTCACCCCCGCTGCCGCCCGGACGGACGGGCTGCCGCAGGCACGGGTCGTCGTGCTGGGGGAAATGGCGCCGGCGCTGGACGCGCTCGCCGCTCACGACGGCGACGCCGTGGTCCTCGCCTCCGGCGATCCGGGGTTCTTCGGGATCGTCCGCGCGCTGCGCGGGCGGGGACTGGCGTGCGCCGTGCTGCCCGCGGTGTCCTCGGTCGCGGCGGCGTTCGCCCGGGCCGGCCTGCCCTGGGACGACGCCGCCGTGGTCAGCGCGCACGGCCGGGACCCGCGCCCGGCGCTCAACGTATGCCGGGCGCACCCCAAGGTCGCGGTGCTCACCGGGCCGGGCTGCGGCCCGGCGGAGATCGGGGCGGCGCTGGCCGGCTGGGACCGCCGGCTCATCGTCTGTGAGCATCTTGGCTCCGACGCCGAGCGCGTCACCGAATGCTCCCCCGCCGAGGCGGCCACCCGCGCCTGGGCGGACCCGAACGTGGTCCTCGCCCTCGGCCGCTTCCCCGGCCCGCCACGCAGGCCGGCGCCGGCCGGTGGGGCCGCGGGAGCCGGGTGGATGGCGGGCGGGCACGGCACGCCCGGGGATGGCTGGGCGCTGCCGGAAGAGGAGTTCGACAGCCGCGACGCGGTGCTCACCAAGGCGGAGGTGCGGGCGCTGGCGCTGGCCCGGCTCGCCCCGGGCCCCGGCCTGCTGGTGTGGGACGTGGGCGCGGGCAGCGGCTCGGTCGCGGTGGAATGCGCCAGGTTCGGCGCGGCGGTGATCGCGGTGGAACGCGATGAGCTGCGGTGCGAGCGGATCCGGGCCAACGCCGCCCGCCACGGCGCAGACGTCCGGGTCGTGCCGGGCGAGGCACCAGGGGCGCTCGGCGGGCTGCCGGGCCCGGACGCGGTCTTTGTCGGCGGCGGCGGGGCCGCGGTGATCGAGGCGGCGGCGGCCCGGCACCCGGCCAGGATCGTGGTGGCGCTCGCCGCGGTGGAGCGGGCCGGCCCGGCGCACGCCGCCCTCACCGCGGCCGGTTATGCGGCCGGCGGCGTCCTGGTGCAGGCGGCCAGGCTCGCCCCGCTGCCCGGTGACGTGCACCGGCTCGCCGCCACCAACCCGGTGTTCCTGCTCTGGGCGACGGCGGTCACCAGGGAGCCCGCCGGCCCCGGGGACCCCGGCCCCCGCAGCCCCGGCCCCCGCAGCCCCGGCCCTTGCGGCCCCGGCCCTTGCGGCCCCGGCCCCGGAGCGCCGCCGTGATCGGGCTCATCGCCATCACCGTGGCCGGCCGCGCCTCCGCCGCCCGGCTGGCCGAGGCCTGGCCCAACGAGACCCGGACCTACGACGGGCCGCCCAAGCAGGCGCTGCACCGCGCCTGGGCGGAGTGCGACGGGCTGGTGTGTTTCCTGGCGGCGGGCGCGACCACCCGGCTGGTTGCCCCGCTGCTGGACAGCAAGTGGGTCGACCCGGCCGTGGTCTGCGTGGACGAAGCGGGCCGGTACGCGGTGGCGCTCGTCGGCGGGCACGCGGCCGGCGCCAACGTGCTGTGCGCCAGGGTCGCCGACGTGCTCGGCGCCCAAGCGGTCATCACCACGGCGACCGACGCCGCCGGGCTGCCCGGGCTGGACACCCTGGGCTGGCCCGCCGAGGGCGCGGTCGCCCGGGTCAGCCGCGCCCTGCTGGACGGCGAGCAGGTCGGCTTTGAGGCGGACGCCACCTGGCCGCTGCCCGCGCTACCCGTCGCGATCGGCGGGGCGGGCCTGCGCCGGATCGTGGTGACCGACCGGATCGTGCCGATCGACGAGAACACCGCGGTGCTACGCCCGCCGTCGCTGGTGGCGGGCGTCGGGGCCAGCAAGGGCGTCGCGGCGGACGAGGTCCTCGCGCTGCTTGATGAGGCGCTGGCCGTGGGCGGCCTGTCCCGGGGCTCGGTGGCCGCGCTTGCCACGGTCGACGCCAAGGCGGCCGAAGCGGGGATCGTGGCGGCCGCACGGCAGGGCGGCTGGCCGCTGCGCGGCTACCCGGCCGGCCAGCTCGCGGCCGTCGAGGTGCCCAACCCGGGCAAGGCGGCGCTGGCCGCCGTCGGCACCCCCAGCGTGGCCGAGGCGGCGGCCCTGATCTGCGGCGACGAACTCGTGGTGACCAAGCGCAAGTCCGCGATGGCCACCGTGGCACTGGCCCGGATCCGCCCGCGCGGCCGGCTCGCCGTGGTCGGGCTCGGCCCCGGCGACCGCGGCTTGATCACCCCCCGGGCCATCGACGAACTGCGGCGGGCCTCGGTGGTGGTCGGCCTGGACCGTTACCTGGACCAGATCCGGGACCTGCTCCGGCCCGGCACCCGGGTGCTCCGCAGTGGGCTGGGTGAGGAGGACCAGCGGGCCTCCTCGGCGGTGGCGGAAGCCCGCAAGGGCCTCGCGGTCGCGCTGGTCGGCTCCGGTGACGCGGGCGTCTACGCGATGGCCAGCCCCGCCCTGGCGATCGCGGGCGCGGACATCGACGTGGTCGGGGTGCCGGGGGTGACCGCCGGGCTGGCGGCCGCCGCCCTGCTGGGCGCCCCGCTCGGCCACGATCACGTGATCATGTCCCTGTCCGACCTGCACACGCCCTGGGAGGTGATCGAGCGCCGGGTCCAGGCGGCCGCGGAGGGTGACTTCGTGGTGGCCTTCTACAACCCGCGCAGCCAGGACCGGGACTGGCAGCTCGGCGCGGCGCTGGAGATCCTGGCCAGGCACCGGCGTCCGGAAACCCCGGTCGGCGTGGTGCACGACGCGTTTCGCCCCGGCCAGCGGGTGCTGGTCACCACCCTGGCCGACGTCGACCCGGCGGTCGCGGACATGCGCAGCGTGGTGATCGTCGGCTCGGCCAGCACCCAGACCATCACCGGCCGGATGGTCACCCCGAGGGGGTACAAATGGCAGCGTCCGTGATGATCGGCGCGTGCCAGGGCTGCGGGGCGTGCCTGCGCACCTGTCCGGAGCATGCAATACGGCCCGCCGGGGGAACCCTGGTCGTGCTCGCGGACCGGTGCACGGGGTGCGGCGAATGCATAGAGGTCTGCCCGGCGGACGCGATTACCGAGAACGAGCCCGCGGCCGGCGCGGCACGGACGCGGCTCCGGGCGGGGAGGATGGCACGATGGCCCGCGTAGTGCACCCGATAGAGAAGCAGTCGTACGAGATCCTGCGCGCGCGGGTGGATACCTCGGAACTGCCGCCGTGGACCAGGGCCGTCGTGGAACGAGTGATCCACGCCAGCGCCGACATCAGCTACCTCCCCGATCTCGTCTGCGCGGAAGCGGATCTCGCCGCCGCGGCGGCGGCGTTGCGCCACGGCGCGCCGGTGGTCGCCGACTCGGCGATGACGGCCGCGGGGATCACCGCGCGCGAGGCGGTGTGCCGGGTGGCGGATCCGCAGGCCGCGGCGCTGACCCGGGTGCTCGGTATCACTCGCGCGGCGGCGGGCATCCGGGTGGCCGGCAGCGAGGTGGGCCCGGGCGCCGTGTGGGTGATCGGCACCGCGCCCACCGCCCTTGCCGACCTCCTCGCGAGGGGCCCGGACCCGGCGCTGGTTATCGGGCTGCCGGTGGGCTTCGTGGGGGCCGTCGAAGCGAAACGGGCGCTGCGGGACAGCGGGCTGCCCTCGGTCACGAACATCAGCGAAAAGGGTGGTGCCGCCGTCGCCGCGGCCGCGCTCAACGCCCTGGTCTACGGCGACCCGCTCAACCCTCAGGAGCCACCATCGTGACCAGTCCGCCCTTGCTGCTCGCCGGCCACGGGACCCGCAGCGACGCGGGCGTGGCCGAGTTCACCCGGTTCGTCGGGCGGGTCCGCGCCCGGGCCCGGGGCCGGGCCCCGGCGGTGGACGGCGGGTTCATCGAGCTGGCCCGCCCGTCCGTGGCGGATGCGGTCGCGCGGCTATTGGCGCCCGGGGCCGGCGGCCCGCGGCCGGTAGTCGCGGTGCCGCTGGTGCTCACCGCCGCCGGGCACGGCAAGGGCGACATCCCGGCCGCGCTGGCCAGGGAACTGGCCCGGCGCCCGGGTCTGTCCTACCGCTACGGCCGCCCGCTCGGCCCGCATCCGGTGCTCCAGGACATCGTGGCGGCTAGGATCGACGCCACGCTGGCGGGCGCGCCCCGGCGGGACACGCACGTCGTGCTGGCCGCGCGCGGGTCCACCGACCCGGACGCCAACGCCGAGATCGCCAAGGTGGCGCGGCTGCTCTGGGAGGGCCGGGGTTACGCCGGGGCAGAGTTCTGCTTCATCTCCCTGGCCGAGCCGTCGGTACCCGCGGCCCTGCACCGGGCCGTGCTGCTCGGGGCGCGCCGCATCGTGGTGGCGCCGTACTTCCTGTTCCCCGGGGTCCTGCCGGACCGGGTGGCGACCCAGGCGCGGGAGTTCGCCGCCCGGCACCGCGACCTGTCGGTCAGCGTGGCGGGGCTGATCGGCGACTGCGACGACCTTGCCGGGCTGGTGCTGGAGCGCTACGACGAGGCGCTGGGCGGTGACATCCGGATGAACTGCGACACCTGTGCCTACCGGGTGGCGCTGCCCGGGTTCACCGACAAGGTCGGCCGCCCGCAGGTGCCCCACCATCATCCCGACGACGATCGCCGGCCCGAGCACGCGCACGAGGTCCTGTCATGAGTGGCCCGGTTAGCCTGCTGGCCGGCACGCTGGCCGCCGTCGTCCCCGCGGACGCGAGTGCGATGGCGCAGGCCAGGGATCGCCAGGAACGGCTGACCAAGCCCAGCGGCTCCCTCGGCACGCTCGAGGAGCTGTCGGTGCGGCTGGCCGGCCTGGCCGGGGACTGCCCGCCCCCGGTGCCCGAGCCCGCCGCGGTCGCGGTGTTCGCCGGCGACCATGGCGTGCACGCCCAGGGGGTCACCCCGTGGCCGCAGGAGGTCACCGCGCAGATGGTGGCGAACTTCCTGGCCGGCGGCGCGGTGGTGAACGCGATCGCGGCGCAGGCCGGCGCCGGCGTGTGCGTGGTGGACGTGGGGGTCGCGGCCGAGCTTCCGCCCGCGCCCGGGCTGCTGCCGCGCAAGGTCCGGCCGGGGACCGCGGACATGACCGCCGGGCCGGCGATGAATGCCGACGAGGCACGGCAGGCGGTGGAAGCCGGCATTGAGACCGCGCGGGACCTGGTGGCTGCGGGCAACCGGTGCCTGGTCACGGGGGACATGGGAATCGCGAACACGACCGCGTCCGCGGCGCTGATCGCGGTGTTCACCGGCGCCGAGGCGCGGGAGGTCACCGGCCGGGGCACCGGCATCGACGACGAGATGTGGGAACGGAAGGTCCGCGTGATCGGCCGGGCACTGGCCCGGCACCGCCCGGACCCGGCCGACCCGATGGCCGTGCTGGCGGCCGTCGGCGGCCTGGAGCACGCGGCGCTGGCCGGGTTCATGCTCGGCGCGGCGGCGCTACGCACCCCCGTGGTGCTCGACGGCGTGATTGCGTGCGCGGCGGCGCTGGCCGCTCGCGCGCTGGCCCCGGACGTGGTGGACTGCCTGGTGGCCGGGCACGTGTCCACCGAGCCCGGCGCGCGCCGGGCGCTGACCGCGCTGGGCCTGCGGCCGCTGCTCGACCTGGACATGCGCCTGGGCGAAGGGTCGGGTGCCGCGCTGGCAGTCCCGATCGTGCAGGCGGCCGCCCGGGTGCTGCGCGATGTCGCGACCTTCGACAGCGCCGGCGTGTCCGGCGCCAAGGAGTAGGGGACCGACATGGAAACCCCATCCGCGCCAGATCCCGGATCCGGGCCAGCTGCCGCGCCCGAACCGTCCGCGGCCGCTGCAGCCACCCCGTCCGCGGCCGCCGCAGCCACCCCGTCCGTGGCCGCCGCAGCCACCCCATCCGCGGCCGGTCCCGGCACCCCCATTTATCCGCTGAGCCTGCGGTTGGAGGGCCGGCGGGTGCTGGTGGTGGGCGGCGGTCCGGTGGCGCTGCGGCGGGTGGCGGGGCTGCGCGCGGCGGGCGCCCAGGTCGTCGTGGTGGCGCCGCGGCTCACCCCGGCGCTCGCCGACCTGGCAGCGCGCGGGCTGATCACGGCGCACCAGCGCGAGTATCAGCCCGGCGACCTCGACGGCGCCTGGCTGGTTCTCGCCTGCACGGACCAGCCGCAGGTCAACGAGGTGGTCGCGGCCGACGCCGAGCGGCAGCGCATCTGGTGCGCCCGCGCCGACGACGCGGCTGCCTCCGCCGCCTGGGTTCCCGCGGTCGGGCGGACGGGCCCGGTGACCGTGGCGGTCAACGCGGGCCGCGACCCGCGCCGCGCCGCGGAACTACGGGATCGGCTGGTAGACACGGTTGACGCCGCAGGTCGTTTGGCAGAAAAAGCCGCGGAACCGGCGGGCGGCGGGCAGCGGAGGGCCGGGCGAGTGTCGATCGTGGGCGGCGGGCCCGGGGATCCCGGCCTGATCACGCTGACCGGGCTGCGCCGGCTGCGGGCGGCGGACGTCGTGGTGACCGACCGCCTCGCCCCGCTGGAACTGCTCGAGGGCCTGGCACCGGGAGTGCAGGTCGTGGACGCGGCCAAGGTGCCCGGCGGGCCGGCGATGCGCCAGGACCACATCAACCACGCGCTGGTGGAGCACGCCCGCGCCGGGCGCGCGGTGGTCCGGCTGAAGGGCGGCGACCCGTTCGTGTTCGGGCGGGGCCGCGAGGAGGTCGAGGCGTGCCTGGCCGCGGGCGTGCCGGTCGAGGTGGTGCCGGGGATAACCAGCGCCGTCGCCGTCCCGGCCGCGGCCGGCATCCCGGTCACGCACCGGGGGGTGAGCCAGGGTTTCTGCGTGCTCGCCGGGCACGTCCGGCCGGGAGATGCCCGCAGCTCGGTCGACTGGGCGGCGTTGGCGCGCAGCGGGATGACCCTGGTGTTGCTGATGGCGGTCGACCACCTGGCCGCGATCGCCAGCACGCTGATCTCCGCCGGGCTGCCCGCCGCCACCCCTGGCGCGGTGGTGTCCGACGGCTGGACCAGGCAGCAGCGGGTGGTCACCGCGCCGCTGGCGGAACTGGCCGACGCGGTCAAACTGGCCGGCCTGACGAACCCGGCGGTCGTCGTGATCGGCGACGTGGCCCAGTTGACGGCCGGTGATCTCACGGTGCCGTACGCGCCCGCTCCCGCCGGGCCGCCGCCGCCCGGGGCGACCGGCGGCGCGGGCGGCGCGGCCGCGCCGGCGGAACAAGGGCCCGCGTCAACGCCGGACACCGCCTCCTTCGGAGCCGCCTCCGGCGGCACCCGGGCGGCGCGCCGGGTGCTGGTGCTCGGCGGGGCCCGGTCCGGGAAGTCGGCGACCGCCGAGGCGATGCTGGCGGGTGACGGGCCGGTGGACTACGTCGCGACGGGCGTGCCGCCGGGCTCGGGCGATGCGGAATGGGACGCGCGGGTGGCCGAGCACCAGCGGCGGCGCCCGCCGCACTGGCGGACGGTGGAGACGCTGGCGCTGGCCGGGGTGCTGGCCGCGCCGGCGACGACCCCCGTGCTGGTTGACTGCCTGACCACCTGGCTGGCCCGGGTGATGGACGACTGTGGGGCCTGGGACGGCGACCAGGATGCTGCCGGCGCGCTGGCGGCCCGTATCGACGAGATCCTCGGCGGGTGGCGGCTCAGCCGGCGGCACGCGGTCGCGGTCAGCAACGAGATCGGGTCCGGCGTGGTACCCGGTACGGCATCCGGCCGGCGGTTCCGCGACGAACTCGGGCGGCTGAACGCCCGCATCGCCGCGGACAGCGACGAGGTCTGGCTCTGCACGGCGGGGATCGCCCGGCGGTTGCGATGACGCAGGCGCCGCCGTCCCGCCAGGGCCGCCCGTGGCAGGCCGGCCTGGCCGCGCTGCGGGACGCCCTCGGCCTGTTCACGGTCCTTCCGGTGCGGGCCGCGCCGGAGATCGGCCCGCGCGAGGCCGCCCGGGCGGTGCTCTGGCTGCCCACGGCCGGCCTCCTGCTCGCGGTCCCGGCGGCGGGGGTGCTGCTGGCGGCGCAGGCCGGCGGCCACTCCGCGGAGCGCAGGCTGCTGGCCGCGGCCCTTGCGATCGGCGTGCTCGCCCTGCTGACCGGGGGCTTGCACCTCGACGGGCTGGCCGACACGGCCGACGGACTGGGCAGCCGCCGTCCCCGCGAGGAGGCCCTGGCGATCATGCGCCGGTCCGACGTCGGGCCGTTCGGCGTGGCGGCGCTGGTGTTCACCGTCCTGGTGCAGGTCACCGCGCTCGCCACGGTGAACCCGGGGTGGCCCGGCGCCGCCGCCCTGGCCATGGCCGTGGTCACCGGGCGGGTGGCGGTCGTGCTGGCCACCGGGCCGGGCACCCCGGCGGCGCGCCCGGACGGATTCGGCGCGCTCGTGGCCGGCGCGACGACCGCCCGGGCGAGGGTTACCGCAGCGGGGGTCCTGCTGGCGGTGGTGGCCGTGGCCGGCGTCGTATCGTGGGGCGGGTACCCCGCCGAGCGGGGCGCCGGCGCCGTGCTTGCCGGGCTCCTCGCCGGCGGCCTGCTGCGCCGCCTCGCCGGGCGCCGCCTCGGCGGGATGACCGGCGACGTCTTCGGCGCCCAGATCGAACTGGCCACGGCCGCGGTCCTAGTGACCCTGGCCCTGACCAGCTAAGCCGTGCCCAGGCGGCGACTCACGCGGCGAGACCGTTCCGGCCGCGCTCCAGCCGGCGCGCTCCCGCCGGCGCGCCGCGCCGGTCAGGTGGAGATGTCGGGGTAGGGCACGCTCCAGTGGCTGAGGCGGACCGCGTACTCCCGCTGGAAGGCCAGCGGCTCGGCGTAGTCGCGCTCGAACAGGGCGATGAACAGCGTCAGCGTGAGGAAGCAGTGCGCGCCCAGCTCAAACAGCGCGACGTAGTCGTGGGTGGCCAGGGCCTCCCGCTCGGCGTCGGCGAACTTCAGCCAGGTGCTGCGCTCGGCGGCGGGGCAGTTGAGGATCACGTTCGCCTGCTCGGCCTCCCACCAGGCCACGGTGCCGCGCGGGTCGGTGCGGTACCGCTCGACCAGCTCCGGGTCGCGATCGATGGTGTAGAGGAACTTGTTCAGCAGGTACTTGCTCACGCGTCCACCCCGTTCGGGTACCAGGTGAAGTAGGCCTCCATGGTGTGGAAGAGGTCCAGCGAGTCGGTGTAGTCGGCCTTGGCGTTCTCCCCCGCGACGCCCATCATCAGCATGAAATCCATGAAGCCGTGGGTCGCGTTGCCCGGTTCCCACAGGCTGTCCAGGCTGACCTCGGCCAGGGCCGAGTCCAGGTCGGCCGACGTGATCCAGCCGACCGCCCTGCGGTCGAACTCGGGGTCGGGGCCGTGCGGGCCGAACTGCCGCGGTCCGCCCAGTTCCAGCGACAGGTGGCCGGTGCCGATGATCGCCACCCGCTGGTCGCTCGGCCAGGCCTCCACCAGCCGGCGAATGGTCTTGCCCAGCTCCACGAAGCGCTTCGGCTGCGGCATGGGCGGCGCGAAGATGTTGGTGTACACGGGCACGATCGGCAGGTCCGCCGCTGGCCGCAGGGTGATCAGCGGGCAGGTGATGCTGTGGTCGACCCTCA
>Ga0126380_10001000_pt1 | contig 10274 bp, 9 predicted proteins | sample PanSoiMetPlot_26_FD_92544 | JGI IMG/M metagenome (GOLD analysis project Ga0126380, IMG submission 92544) | Tropical forest soil microbial communities from Panama - MetaG Plot_26 | ecosystem: Environmental > Terrestrial > Soil > Tropical forest > Bulk soil | place: Panama | collected 2016-02-17
CCCCATCCGGTCCACACCGGCTGCGCCTGCAGCACGCAGCCGCCAACTCCGCCGTCATAGGCGCCGTAGCCATAGTCATATGGATAGTAGCTGCTGGCCGCGATACCGGCACCAATGGCGGCGGCACCGAGAGCGGCGGCACCCCAACCCCAGCCGGGGCCGCGCCAACCCCAGCCGGCGCCGCGCCAGCCCCAACCAGGGCCGCGCCAGCCGAGACCCGCCGCGCGCCAGCCGACCGCGCCACCACGCCAGCCGCCGAAGCCGGCGCCGCGGAAGCCGCCGATGGCGGCGCCGCGAAAGCCGCCGAACCCGCCGCCGCGGAAGCCGCCGCCCACGCGGGCGGATGCGGTATCGATCATGAGCAGGCAAATGCCGGCCGCCGTTGCGGCCGTGAGCATGAGCATCGATTTACGCATCGTGTTCTCCTGTCGTAGTTCGTTCAGTGCATCGTCGTCGCGCGGCCTCAAGAGAGCTATTGGGGATTCACCTGAAAAATCGGGCGGACACCCCTGATGCGGTGCGCGCCCTCACATCGCGTCATAGGTACGCCGCATACGAGCTGATCCAGACCAAGATTGACATGAGCAACCCGATGACGCCGGCATTGTCGGCGAACACGGTTGCGGCGCACCAGCTTGAGCCTGGAGAAGAGGAGCCAGATCAGGATGACGTAGGGGGTCGCGATCATGAGCATGGTCTACCTGGGCGGCACGCCTGTCTCGCTACGGCGTCATTCCTTCGTGATGTCCTTGGGCAGCGTCTTGGCATCGCGCGCCATCTCGAGGCACGTGAGCAGCTCGACGTAGCTCTGGAAGCCACGCATGCTTGATACCTGCTTGCACTGCGATTGAATCGCCGATCCGAATTGCGCCCATTCCGTTTCCAGGCGTTGGCGCGCGCGGTTTTCGTCGGCCATGCAGTCGTCGATCGTGGCTTTGTTCTGCTCCGCGCCGCAGGTCGCGCGGACGTCGAGCCGCGGCAGGCCTTGCGCGGCGGCAGGAGTGGCCTGAGGCGCCGTCGCGCCGGCTGCGTGTGCCGAGACCTTGGCGCAGGCGGCGATCAGCGGATGGCTTTCCGGCCCATGGCGATGGCACGATGCGGAGCGCTCTGTCGGAAACGTCGCAGCCTCGCGCCGCGGCCCGCAGAATGCCGTGAGCACGATCTCATCGTCGCCGCAGGTGACGGTGCAGCCCGTTGCCTCGCAATCGGCCCGCAGGACGCGGACCGGCGCGTCCCCGCCAGCCTGCCCGACGGCCCCTGGCGATCCCGCAGGACCCTGAGGGCCCGGAGGCCCTTGCGGGCCTGCCGGACCGGCCACGCCGGCAGCACCTGCCGGCCCGGTGTCGCCTTTTGCGCCCGCGGGTCCGGCGGGACCAGCGGGACCCGCCTGGCCCTGTGGTCCCGGCCGGCCTTCACCGCAAGCGGCGACGCCGGCCGACAGCATGAGCACGGTCAAGAGACATGCGATGCGCATTGCAGCACTCCCTCATGCGTAGCCGTCGCGCAGTACGATGGCTTCGCCGTCGACGCGTGCGGGCAGCTTTCAATCGATTCTCTCCCCTCGGATCGGCCTGCGATATTGTCCTTAGGTGCAGTCTGCGCAGGTTGCCGCATGAACGTCGCCGAGAGGTCAAAGCCACGCTTCGACCGTCAGCGCGTATCCGGCGCTTTGATTTGACCGCGGAGGTTCTCGATCGTAGTGGCCACGTTGCGATCGTCCGGTACGACGCGGGCCAGTCGCTCGGCGTAGTCGAGCGCGGCCGCGACATCCCCGGCATCGCGGCTGAAGCCGACGAGGGCCACCAGCGTGTCGCGATCGGCGGGATGCCGAGCGAGAACTTCCTTCAGCACTGTCATGGCCTCGCCGCCGCGTCCGGCCGAATGCAGCGCCACCGCATACACATAGGCATATCGCGCCCGGTCGGGATCGAGCTCGGCGGCGCGCTGGAACTCGCCGAGCGCCGCGTCCGGCCGCTTCAGGCGCGTGAGCGTGAGGCCCAGCGCATGATGCAGTCCCGCATCCTGCGGCGAGGCGGCGACCGCCGCGCGCAGCACGCTTTCGCCGTCGCCGTCGCGACCGAGCTGGCGGTAGAGATCGGCGAGATTGATCGCCGCCGGCGCATACTGCGGGCTCAAGTGCAGCGCAGCCTTGTACTCGGGCTCGGCATCGGCGTGGAGACCGCGCCGCACGTAGAAGTTTCCCAGCGACGAACGCGCCTCCGGCCGGTCGGCATTGAGGCGCTGGGCAGCGATGAACTCGGCCGCGGCGCGTTCGAAGCGCTCGCGGTCGGCAGGCGGCTGGCGGTCGGTCGGAACCGCGGCGAGCAGCGCGGCGGCGCGGATGCGCACGCCGCGGTTGGAATCGGACAGGAGCGGGGAGGCGAGGGGCCAGGTTTGCGCGGCCGGCATGTTCTCCAGCATGTCCAGGGCAGCGATCCGCACCATCGGATCGGGATCGCCGAGACCCGCGCGTGCCAGATCGATGTTCGACGGCGACACCCGCGAAGCAAGCTCGGCCAGCGCGCTCGCGCGCGCGAACGCCGGCGCGTTGCGGTCCCCCGCGACGACCTGCAAGAGCGCCGCTGCATTGGCCTGGTCCTCCCACGCGGCATGGAAGGCCTCGGCGTAGCCCTGGAAACCTTTGCGGCCCGGCCCATGCCAGCGCTCGACCGCCGCCGCCGCCCATTCCGCCGTCTTGTCGGCGTGGCAGTCGTTGCAGGCGTTGGGCGTGCCGAGCTTGACCGACAGGTCGGGCCGCGGAATGCGAAAGCCGTGGTCGTGCCGGCGGTCGACCACCATGTAGGTGCGGGCCGGCATATGGCATGACGTGCAGGCGAGCGGCGGGTTCGCGCCTTCATGGCGGTGATGCGTTGCCGCCGCGTACTTGTCGGATGCGTGGCATTGCCGGCAGACGCCGTCGCCGGGGGCGCGCAGCTTCGCCCCGTGCGGCTCGTGGCAGTCGCTGCAGGTCACACCCGCCGCGAACATCTTGCTCTGCTTGAACGAGCCGTAGTTGTAGACCTCGTCGCGCATCTGTCCGTCGGCGTGATACAGCCCGCGCGCCAGCCGCGCGACGACGTGCGTGTCGGACAGCGACCGACCGGGTACCCAATCCTCGGAAAACTCGCCGCGGCGCGCATGGCACAGGCCGCAGGTCTCGACCTCCTTGCGCAGCACGGCGGGGGCGATGCGGCGCTGCCCGTTGCCGGTGCGCGGATCGATCGGCCAGGCGATGTTGTCACGCTCGTCGAAGCGAACGGTCAGGCCCTTGGTCGGATCCTCGGTCCTGCCGAACGGCCACCAGCTCTGCTGGTCGCGCGCCCAGGCGACGTGACGCGACCCCTGGCCGTGGCACGTCTCGCAGCCGACGCTGATCTCCGCAAAGGTGGTGGCAAACCTGTCGTTGGCCGCGTCGTAGTTCTTGCGCACGCCGGTCGAGTGGCACTCGGCGCACATGAAGTTCCAGTTCTGGTTCAGCTTGGTCCAATGCAGGACGTCGTCGTGCTTGATCTCTTCGTCGGGATAGAGATGGAACCAGCGTTGGCCGCCTTGCTCCTTCGGCCGCGAATCCCAGGCGAGCGACAGCGCCTGCAGCCGGCCGTCGGGGAATTCGACGAGATATTGCTGCAGGGGATCGACGCCGAAGGTGTACTTCACCTCGAACGTGGCGAGCTTGCCGTCCGGGCCATCGGTCTCGACCAGGAATTTTCCATCGCGGCGGAAGAAGCGGGAATGCACGCCGTGATAATCGAAGTTGGCATTGTTGAAGTCACCGAGCACCGACTTGTCGGTCGCATGATCCATCGCGTGCTTGTGCTGAGAGCCGCGCCACAGCTCCGCTTCCGGCCGGTGGCAGCCGGCGCAGGCCTCGCTGCCGACGAACGTGGCGGCCGTATCGGCTGCTTTCAGTGGGTCGCGCTGGACACCGGTGGGAAAGACAAGCGCCAGAACGGCGGCTGCCGCCAAACCGGCGAGCACCAATGTGGCAATGAGGAGTATCCGGCCGAACGATCGGACGGTGTCATCATCACCCCAGCGAGGGCTCGTTCCTTTGGTATTGGGCGCTGCGGCGGATGGCTTCTCCGGCCCTCGTTTCTTCGTGGAACTCGGCTCGGAGCGCGACATTGGCGATGCACGGTCAACGCCGGTTGCCGAACAGCCGCAGCAGCATCAAGAACAGGTTGATGAAGTCGAGATAGAGCGACAGCGCGCCCATCACGGCCTTGCGGCCGGCGACCGTCCCGTCGTCCGTGGGATCGTACATCTCCTTGATCTTCTGCGTATCCCAGGCGGTGAGGCCGGCGAAAACGATGACGCCGATCACCGAGATGATCCAGTCGAGCCCGCTCGACCTGAGGAAGATGTTGACGAGGCTCGCAATGATGACCCCGATCAGGCCCATGAACAGGAAGGAGCCAAAGCCGCTGAGACTGCGCTGGGTGGTGTAACCCCACAGGCTCAGAGCCCCGAAGGCGGCGGCCGAGATGAAGAACACGCGCGTGATCGACGCGCCGGTGTAGACGAAGAATATGGTCGCCAATGACAAGCCGACGGACGCGGCATAGACGAAGAACAGCGTCAGCGCGGCGCCGGCCGACAGGGTATTGATGCGGAAACTGATGAAGAACACGAGCGCCAGCGGAGCCAGGATGAACACCCACATCAGCGGGCTGTTGAGCAGGGCAGGTCCGACGATCTGCGACGTGAGCCAGGCGACCACGCCGGTCAGCGCCACGCCGGCGGCCATGTAGTTGAAGACGCGGATCATGTGGGCCCGCAGGCCCGCGTCGATCACCGCGCGGTCGGTCGCGACATTGGGGACGGCCGCGTAGCCGCGGTTGAAATCTGCCATGGCAAGCTCCCGTTGCGGCTCCCGGGCGCGATCCCCGGGAGAGTGCTATTCCAGTGTCACGATAGCCGCCGGGGCTGCCTGCCGAAACCTGTACCTTGGTGCAGGGTCGCGGCTGCCGCGCGCTCAGGCGGCGTGACGCGATGATCTTCCGGCGAAATGCGGAAGTCGGATCCCGCCCTATGGGCCTGGGCGAAGCGCGAGGCCGGACACGCCCAAGGCCAGGTTGACACCCACTTGGCCTTCCACCGAGACCGGTTGCAGGGCGATCGTGCGGTTCGAGCCGCCGAACAGGACGTTGGCGCCCAGGCCCACCCCGGCGGTGACCTCACCGGTGGCGCCCACATATTCACCGGCGAGGGCGCCGGGCGGCGGACCCGCGGTCGGCGCGAACACGGCCCAGGCCAGGGCGCCGCCGGCCGAAAAGCCGATGTCGAGCCCGACCGTCGTGATCACGCCGGCATAGGCCTCGGGCGGGAACGGGCCGTCCGGGTTGAATCGGCACGCCATCGCCTGACGCGAACCGACGATGAAGCCGATGGTGGGCGACAGCGTACAGGCGAGCATGCCGACCTTTGTGCCGGACGGCGTCTGAGCGGCGGCCGGCGGAACGATCATCAGCACCAATGCGAGCAGCGCGAAACGATGCTTCATCATCAACCCCCTTCCGGACCATTCCGGTTCCGAGGGCTGAATGCTGCCAGCGGCCGGACCCCGGCGATATTGTCCTTAAGGGCAGAGGCCGGCCGACGCCGTGCGGTCGCGGCTTCCTTTTGCCTGGCCGAGGGGCGGTCAGCGGAAATACTCCAGCTAGCGGAAATGCTCGAGCTCGTGCAGGGCAACGCGCGCTTCGCGCGCGAGATTGACAAGCGCGGCTGCGAAAAACCCGAGCGCGACGACAAAAAGCACCGCCACCCCGTGCTCGTGGCGAACATGATAGAAGGCGCAGGCAAAGGCCACGACGATGAGCACGGTGGTGACGATCGCGCTGACTGCCGCAAGGAATATGGCGTTGTTCAGCAGCGCGGCGCGGCGTTTCAGGAGCGGAATATCCGCCTTCAAACGTGCCTTGGCCGCGTCGCCTTCGCCGATCGCGCTCAATGCCTGCGAGCGATCGATGATCCGATTCATCCGGGCGATCAGCAGCGAGATGAAGGCCGCGACGGCGCCGAGCAGGAACGCAGGCGGGGTGACCTGCGAGATGATTTCGGACAGCTGAGCGACGGATGGCGTATCGGGCAGCATCAATTGTCACTTGCGGACGGAAGCACGAAAACTGTTGCGAGCTTCGGAAATCGGGACTCTGGAGCATGATCCCGAAAAGCCTGGCCCGGACGTGATCCGGGCTGGGTACCGGTTTTCGGAAAAGCCTGCCCTCGGGCCTGACTCGAGGGATCACGCTCCAAGCATAAGGAGCGAGATGACGATTCGAAGAAAAGCCATCTCGCTCTAGGGACCGAGCGCGCGCTGCGCATCGGCCAGCGCCTGCTCGCAGGCGCTCTGGTTGCCGGCGCCGTCGGCTTCGCGCGCCCGCGCCATGGCGGCCGTGATCGCCTCCAGCTTCTGCGGCGGCACCTCGCCGAGCCTGGCCTCGGCCTCGGCGATCGAACCCGGCGTCGGCTGACGATGCGCCGTGGCTGCGGTGCTCTCGCGCGCCGACGGTCCGGCGCCGGCGGTCGCGTTGACCCTGGCGTCGATCGTGGCCTGCACGCGATCGATCTCCTGCGAACACGGGCCGGCGTAGCTCGCCGACACCGATGCGACGAGCGCTGCCGCGCCTGCCACCAGCAATCGCTGAATGCTCATGACGATGCCTCCATAAGCGGCGAGGGCACGATACCATATCCGACGCCCCGGCACACTCGGCTGTGCGACTCCCCGCAGTTCTCACGGGCCTCGCTGTTACGAAAGAAGGCCGCCTCTCGTTCTAAGGCTGGCTCATGCTCCAAATCACCACACCAACGATCACGATGGCCACGAGACCGATGACCGTGATCTGGAGTCGGCTGGCTTTGCCCTCGCTCAATCTCAGCATCGGATCCGCTTCCAGCTCCGTGTCCATCCGAAGGTCCGGATCGACGGAACCCGGTTTTGGCTCTTGCTTCCCATTGACCATCGCTCCCTCCATTGCCGGACAGGACCTGCAACGATCGTCGAACCGATCACCCGGCGCGCGCTTCGCTTTAGAACGCGAAGATGCGCTTCCAGTCGTTCTTCATGCTGATCACATTCCAGCCGTTCTTCTTCGCTTCGTCATACAGCGCCTGCGGGAAGGCGCCGACCTTGGTCACGGGCAGCCCTTGCGCCGGGCCGTAGGCGTACTCCCGCTTGTCGTCGTCGTGCAGCACCAGCATCTTCAGCCGCGCGCCAGGGCCGGCACCGGTCCACTCCAGCATCTCGCGGTCGCCGGCCGAGTTGCCGAACGCCGCGACAGGCCGGCGGCCGATCATCAGGTGAATGCCTTCCGGCTTGCCGGCCTTGTCGTCATTGAGCAGGAGCTTCGGCTCCTTCATCAGGACCGGCTTGCCGTCCTTGCCATAGCCGTATTTCGTCCCGGCGGCGCTGCCGACCACCTGCTCGGGCGGAATGCCGTAGACCTTCTCGGCATACACGCGCACGAAATCCTGGCCGCCGCCGGTGACGATGTAGGTCTTGAAGGCGTTGTCGCGCAGGTATTGCATGGCTTCGAGCATCGGCTGGTAGATGAGCTCGGTGTAGGGGCGGTTCCAGCGCGGATGCTTCGCGGTTTCCAGCCATTTCCTGGCCTCTACTTGGAATTCCTCCGTCGTCATGCCGGTCAGCGTCGCGACGAGGATCTTTTCGAGCTCCGGCAGCGAGAGTTTTGCGATTGCCTCGCGGTTGCCGGAGAGCACGGTCTTGAACGGTTCGACGTTTTTCAGTTCCGGCTTGTTCGCCACCACCGCCGGCACGCGGTCGAGGCAATAGACCACCTGGCTGTAGATAGGGTGCTCCACCCACAGCGTGCCGTCCTGATCGAACGCCGCGATGCGCTCCTCCGGGACGACGTAGGTCGGGCTCGAGCGGTCGACGGTCGCGCGCACGAAGTCGAGGATCGCCTGCTTCGCCGGGCCCTCGTTCCACGACGGCAGCGGCGCGCCCGGCGTTTGCGCCGCCGTGGAGACGGGAAGAAGGGTGCCCGACAGGACCGGAAGTGCCGCCATGGTGGAGAGCAGGGCGCGGCGGTCGATACCCGATGAAGGGACGATCGGTTTCATGGTTGGCTCCTTCCTTGGTCTTGCGTCCAGTTGCGTCCGCTTTGGGTCGGGATGCGACCGAGCACTCGGTCGCATCCCGTTGCCGTTGCTATCGGCTCATTGGCCCGCTTTGCTGGCCATGGCCTTCTCGATCTGCTGCTTCACCGCCTCCAGATTGAAGCTCGCGCCCTTCTGCATCGGCGGAAACTCGATCGCGGTCTGGGCCACCTTCGCCACTTCCTGCTGGACAAACTGGAAGCGCCAGAACTGGTAGACGAACCAGTTGTAATAGCTGATCGATCCGCCATCCTTGCCGTTGTACATGCCAGTCCGCTCGAACGGGTCGAGACGAAGATTGACCAGGATCGGCCAGTCTACTTTGACCGTGGCGCCGAGCCAGCCGCTCGGCTGATCCGTGAACCGATACTTGTAGTCACCAATCCGCACCGCGGAGAGGGTGCCCTCGGTGAAGTAGAAGATTTCGTTGCGCTTCGACGGACCCTTGCCGGTGATCAGGTCCATCTGGTTGTAGCCGTCGAGGTGGACCTTGTAGGTGCGGTCCCCCAACTGCTTGCCCTTCTTGAGGTCTGCGCCAATGTCACCCTGATACCCGGCCGCCGCGACGAAGGTCGGGAACCAGTCGAGGCCGGACACGATGCCGTTCTCGACCTTGCCCGCCGGCACTCGGCCTGGCCAGCGCAGGATCATGGGCACGCGGAAGCCGCCTTCCAGCGCCGTCCCTTTGCCGCCCGCGAACGGTGTCTGACCGCCATCGGGCCAAGTGAAGTTTTCGGTGCCGTTGTCGGTGGTGAAACCGATGATCGTATTCTGCTCAAGCCCGTTGTCCTTGAGGTACTTCATGACCGAACCGACGATATCGTCGAGTTGCGCCATGCCGGCTTCCTGCTCGGACCAGCTGTTCTGCGAATTGCGCAGGCCTTGGTATTTCGGCGACAGATGCGTGACCACGTGCATGCGGGTGGGGTTGAGCCACAAGAAGAATGGCTTGCGGTCCGCCCTGGCCTTGTCGAGGAACTTGAGGGCGTTGGAGAGGATTTCGTCGTCCACTGTCTCCATGCGCTTGGGACAAAGCTCTCCCGCGTCCTCGATCCTCTGCTTGCCGATCTTGCCCCAGCGCGGTTGCTCGGTCGGATCATCGACGTTGGTTGCCCACGAGTGGACAATGTTTCGCGGACCGACCGTGGCCTTCAGGTCAGCCGGATAGTTGGGGTGGCAGGGATCCTCCATCGCGTCCAAGTGATAGAGGTAGCCGTAAAATTCATCGAAGCCGTGCACGGTCGGCAGGAATTGGTTGAGATCGCCGAGGTGGTTCTTGCCAAACTGACCGGTCGCGTAGCCCAGGCTCTTGAGCGCCGTGGCGATGGTCGGGGCCTCGGCGGGCATTCCGATCGGGGAACCGGCCTGCCCCACGGTCGTCAACCCGGTGCGGATCGGCAACTCTCCGGTGATGAAGTTCGCCCGACCCGCGGTGCAACTCGCCTCGGCATAGTAGTCGGTGAACAGCATGCCTTCGGCGGCGAGTTGGTCGAGGTTCGGCGTCCGGCCCGCCATCAGGCCGCGGTGGTAGGCGCCGATATTCCAGATTCCGATGTCGTCACCCATGATCATGACGATATTGGGCGGTTGCGGCTGCTGCGCGGCCGCCGGTATGGTCGCCCCCATCACGGCGGCGGACAGCGCGAGCAGACCGAGGCAGACGTTCCTGGCCATGCGCATGCACTTCTCCCAGTCTTGGCTGCCCGAAATGGGCCGGCAGCCGGCACCCGATGACTACGATTGGGCAAGACGAATGAACCGCGACATTGCCCCCATCGAACGGATGGGCGCCGCGCGTCGTCGAGACCAATTCTCGCTCTCTCGTTCGTCGCCGGGATATTGTCCTTAGGTGCAGTACACCCCCTACCATAGTCCCTGTCGGGCGGGGCGGCGCACACGGCTTCCCTGCCGCTCAGGACGCAATGGCCATCGGACCGGTCATCCGGCCCGCGCTTCGCTCTCGAAAACAAAGATGCGATTCCAATCGTTCTTCATGCTGATGACCGTCCAGCCGTTCTTCTTCGCCTCGTCGTACAGCGCCTGCGGGAAGGTCCCGACCTTGGTCGCAGGCAGCCCTAGCGCCGGCCCGTAGGCGTACTCGCGCCGCTCGTCGTCATGCAGCACCAGCATCTTCAGCCGCGCGCCGGCGCCGG
>Ga0126380_10001002_pt1 | contig 10273 bp, 5 predicted proteins | sample PanSoiMetPlot_26_FD_92544 | JGI IMG/M metagenome (GOLD analysis project Ga0126380, IMG submission 92544) | Tropical forest soil microbial communities from Panama - MetaG Plot_26 | ecosystem: Environmental > Terrestrial > Soil > Tropical forest > Bulk soil | place: Panama | collected 2016-02-17
CTGCGTCCTGGCGGATCGAGGTCCCGATGCAGTCGGAACCCGTATCGCCACCGCCGATGACCACGACTTTCTTGCCCTTGGCGAGAATTGGCGCAACGTCACCCTGAGGCTCATTGCTCACGCGTCGGTTCTGCTGCGGCAGAAAATCCATCGCGAAATGGATGCCTTTGAGCTCGCGGCCGGGGATTGGCAGATCGCGCGGCTCCTCGCTTCCGCCAGTCAGCACGACGGCATCGTGGTCTTTGACCAGCTTATCGGTCGGGACGCTTACGCCGACATGCGCATTGTAGTGGAAGACGACGCCCTCGCCCTGCATCTGATCGATGCGGCGGTCGACGTGAATCTTTTCCATCTTGAAATCGGGAATGCCGTAACGGAGCAGCCCGCCCGCTTTTGCCCAGCGTTCGTAGACATGCACCTCATGTCCGGCGCGCGCGAGCTGTTGCGCGCAGGCAAGGCCCGCCGGCCCTGACCCGACAACCGCTACTTTTTTGCCGGTCTTGCGTTGCGGCTTATCGGGCTTGAGACCCTGTGCGATCGCCCGGTCCGCGATCTCGCACTCGATTGTCTTGATGGTGACGGGGTTTTCGTCGATGTTGAGCGTGCACGATGCCTCGCACGGCGCCGGACACACGCGGCCGGTGAACTCCGGAAAATTATTGGTTGAATGCAGATTGCGCGCAGCTTCCTCCCAGTTGCCGCGGTAGACGAGATCGTTCCAGTCCGGAATCTGGTTGTTGACCGGGCAGCCGGTCGGCGCGCCGGTGATGCGGCTGGTGCCATGACAATAGGGCACGCCACAATCCATGCAGCGCGCGGCTTGATTGCGCAGCTCCTTTTCCGGAAGCGGCAGCACGAATTCGCGCCAATGCTTTACGCGCTCCGCGACCGGTTGATAGTCGCGATCCTCACGCTCGATTTCAAGAAATCCGGTGACCTTGCCCATTCTATTCCGCGGCCTGCATCGTGGTGGCCTTCTCTTTTGCCATTTCGGCCAGCGCGCGGCGGTATTCGACCGGCATCACTTTGCGGAATAGCGGACGATAGGTATCCCAATTGGCAAGGATTTCAGCGGCGCGCCTCGACCCGGTGTAGCGCGCGTGATTGGCGATCAACAGTTTCAGGCGTTCGGCGTCCTTGATCGTCAGGTCTGACATGACGTCGACGCGACCATGGCTTTCCAGATCGTTGTAGTGGCCGAATTCCTGCTGGGCGATCTGCTCTTCTTCAGGCACCGGCTCGAGCTCGATCATGGCCATATTGCAGCGCGATTTGAATGTGCTGTCCTCGTCCAGCACATAGGCGACGCCGCCTGACATTCCCGCGGCAAAATTCCGTCCCGTGCGCCCCAGCACCACGACAATGCCGCCCGTCATGTATTCACAGCAGTGATCGCCGGCACCCTCTATCACCGCGATGGCGCCGGAATTGCGGACGGCGAAGCGCTCGCCGGCGACCCCCCGGAAATAGCATTGGCCTTCGATTGCGCCGTAGAGAACGGTGTTGCCGACGATGATCGAGTCCTCCGGCACGATGCCTGAGTCTGCCGGCGGGCGGATGATCAGGCGTCCGCCGGAGAGTCCCTTGCCGACATAATCGTTGGCGTCGCCGTCAAGCTCGAAGGTGACGCCGCGGGCGAGCCAGGCGCCGAAACTTTGCCCCGCTGTGCCGGTGAAGCGGACGTGAATGGTGTCGTCCGGCAAGCCTTCGTGGCCATAGCGCTTTGCCACTTCACCGGAGAGCATGCCGCCGCAGGCGCGATCGGTATTATGGATGACTGCCTGAAGCCGCACTGGCGCGCCACGGTCAAGCGCAGCCTGCGATTCTGCGATGAGCTTCCGATCGAGAATGTCCTTGATCTTGTGATCCTGCGGCTCGCACTTGTAGATGGCCGTGTCCTTTTCCGCCGGCGGCTTCGTAAACAGCCTGGAGAAATCGAGACCTTTGGCCTTCCAGTGCTCCACCAGTTTCCGGCGATCGAGCATCTGCATCTGCCCGACCATTTCATTGAAGGTGCGGAATCCGAGCGCGGCCATCAGCTCCCGCACTTCTTCAGCAACAAAGAAGAAGTAATTGATGACGTGCTCGGGCTGGCCTCTGAAGCGCTTGCGCAGCACCGGATCCTGGGTCGCGACGCCCACCGGGCAAGTATTGAGATGGCACTTGCGCATCATGACGCAGCCGGCCGCGATCAACGGAGCGGTCGCGAAGCCGAACTCGTCCGCCCCCAACAGCGCGCCAACCACCACGTCCCGGCCGGTGCGGATGCCGCCGTCCACCTGAACCGAGATGCGGCCGCGCAGACGGTTGATGACCAGCGTCTGGTGCGTTTCGGCGAGGCCGATTTCCCACGGGCTGCCCGCATGCTTGATCGAGGTCAACGGGCTTGCACCCGTGCCACCCTCGAAGCCAGCGATCGTGACGTGATCGGCGCGCGCCTTTGAAACGCCGGCAGCGACGGTGCCGACGCCGACCTCGGAGACAAGCTTGACCGAGACATCGCCAGCGGGATTGACGTTCTTGAGATCGAAGATGAGCTGCGCCAGGTCCTCGATCGAATAGATGTCGTGATGCGGCGGCGGCGAAATCAGGCCAACGCCCGGCGTGGAATGACGCACCTTGGCGATAATCTTATCGACCTTATGACCGGGCAGCTGTCCGCCTTCGCCGGGTTTGGCGCCCTGCGCCATCTTGATCTGCATCACGTCGGAGTTCACGAGATACTCGGCGGTCACGCCGAAGCGGCCCGAAGCCACCTGCTTGATCGCCGAGCGCATCGAATCGCCGTTCGGCAGAGGCTTGAAGCGGTCCGCCTCTTCGCCGCCCTCGCCGGTGTTCGATTTGCCGCCAATGCGGTTCATCGCGATGGCCAGCGTCGTGTGAGCCTCGCGAGAGATGGAGCCGAACGACATCGCGCCGGTCGAGAAACGCCGCACGATATTCTTGGCCGGCTCGACCTCCTCAAGCGGCACCGGCCTGCGCCCATCCTCCTCTGCAGTTTTCAGCCGAAACATGCCGCGGATTGTCAGCAGGCGCTCGCTCTGTTCATTCACGATCTGAGCGAAAGCGCGATAATGATCGTGTGAGTTTCCGCGCACCGCGTGCTGCAGGCGCGATACTGTCTCGGCGTTCCATACGTGATCTTCGCCGCGCACGCGCACCGCGTAATCGCCGCCGACATCCAGCATGTTGCGGTAGATCGGTGCATCGCTGAATGCGTCCCGGTGACGCCGCACCGCCTCTTCCGCGATTTCCGCAAGGCCGACGCCCTCGATGCGCGTATGTGTTCCGGTAAAGTACTTGTCGACGAATTCCTGCCGCAGACCGACAGCATCGAAGATCTGCGCGCCGCAATAGGACTGGTAGGTGGATATGCCCATCTTGGACATCACCTTCAGCAGACCTTTGTCGATCGACTTGATGTACCGCTTGACGATCTCCTTATCCTCGAGCTTCTGAGGCAGGTCGTCCTTCATCGCGATCAGTGTCTCGAAGGCGAGGTAAGGATTGATCGCTTCCGCGCCATAGCCGGCGAGACAGGCGAAGTGGTGCACCTCGCGCGGTTCGCCGGTTTCAACCACCATGCCGACCGAAGTACGCAATCCCTGGCGGATCAGATGATGATGGACGGCCGCGCACGCGAGCAGCACCGGAATAGGAATGCGATCGGCGCCCGCTTTGCGATCCGACAGAATGATGATGTTGCAGCCGTTGCGAACTCCCTCCTCGGATCGGTCGCACAATTCGTCGAGTGCCCAGCCCATGCCGTCCGCGCCATGTTCGGCAGGAAAAGTGATGTCGAGGATGCTGGACTTGAAATGGTCGCTGCCGATCTCGGAAATCGCACGGATCTTCTCAAGATCCTCGTTGGTGAGGATTGGCTGACGCACCTCAAGGCGCTTCGTTTTTGATGTGCCCTCGAGATCGAAGATGTTCGGACGCGGTCCGATGATCGAGACAAGGCTCATGACGAGCTCTTCCCGGATCGGATCGATCGGCGGATTGGTGACCTGCGCGAAGTTCTGCTTGAAATACGTGAATAGCGATTTCGGCTTATCGGACAGCGCCGAAATCGGCGTGTCGTTGCCCATGGAGCCCACCGCTTCTTCGCCGGTCGTTGCCATAGGCGTCATCAGGAATTTCAGGTCTTCTTGCGTGTAGCCGAAAGCCTGCTGGCGATCGAGCAAAAGCAAATTCGAGATCGGCGCCTCATTGTGCGTGCCGGGCAACTCCTCGAGCACGATCTGTGTGCGTTCGAGCCACTCCTTGTAAGGATGACTTTTCGCCAGCGTGGCCTTCAATTCTTCGTCTGGAATAAGCCTTCCCTGGTCGAGATCGACGAGCAGCATCTTGCCGGGCTGCAGGCGCCACTTCTTGACGATGTCCTTTTCGGGGATCGGCAGGACGCCCATTTCCGATGCCATGACAATGCGATCGTCGTTGGTGAGCAGATAGCGAGCCGGCCGCAGCCCATTGCGATCAAGCGTGGCTCCGATCTGCCGCCCGTTCGTGAAAGCAATCGCTGCCGGACCGTCCCAGGGCTCCATCAACGCCGCGTTGTATTCGTAAAAGGCGCGCCGCTCCTCGTCCATGAGCGGATTGCCTGCCCATGCTTCGGGAATCATCATCATCATGGCGTGCGCAAGCGAGTAGCCGCCCTGCACCAGAAACTCGAGCGCATTGTCGAAGCAGGCGGTGTCGGACTGGCCTTCGTAGGAGATCGGCCAAAGCTTGTTGATGTCCTTGCCGAACAGGGGCGACGACACGGATGCCTGCCGTGCTGCCATCCAGTTGACGTTGCCGCGCAGCGTGTTGATCTCGCCGTTGTGCGCGATGTAGCGGTACGGATGAGCCAGCGACCAGGTCGGGAAGGTGTTGGTCGAAAAGCGCTGATGCACGAGCGCAAGCGCACTCTCAAAATCAGGATCATGCAGATCGGGATAATATGTGCCGAGCTGGTCCGCGAGGAACATGCCCTTGTAGATCACCGTACGGCAGGAGATCGATACCGGGTAATAGCCGGCGGTTCGCCGCTCGCGTCTGCGATAGATCGCGTTCGAAATCGATTTGCGCAGGATGTAGAGCCGGCGCTCGAATTCGTCCTCGGATAGTTTTTTCTTGCCGCGGCCGATGAACACTTGCATGTGCTTCGGCTCGGTCGGCTTGACCGATTCACCGAGTGTCGAATTGTCGGTAGGCACATCGCGCCAGCCAAGCAACGTCAAGCCTTCGCGTGCGATGACCTCGGCATAAATGTCGCGGACAATCTGCCGCCAGTTTGCATCGGTCGGCATGAATAAATAGCCGACCGCATATTCCCCTGGCTTCGGCAGCTTGATGCCGAGCTCGGCAGTCTTCTTGGCAAAAAATTTGTGCGGGATCTGGACGAGGATGCCGGCGCCGTCGCCCATTCGCGGATCTGCCCCGACGGCGCCGCGATGCTCCAGGTTGCAAAGTATGCGCAGCCCGTCTTCGATAAGCTGGTGTGACTTGCGACCCTTGATGTCGGCGATGAAGCCGACGCCGCAGGAATCCTTGTCGAGCGCGGGATCGTAAAGGCCGTGCGCGCGCAGTACGCCGGGATCAGCAGCTGATCCGACGTTGAAAAATCCTGCGCTGCGCCTCTCCTCGCTCATTTCATCCTGCCTGCCGCGCGCGATGTTCCGGCGTGCTCACCGCATCCGCGAGGCAATTGCCACCGCGGTCAACGCGTAACTGATCTCGAGAAAGGACAACCGTGTCCGGCTCGTCGCCGCCCGTGGCTATCCCTCATTGGGCGCCACCGATGCCTGCCCCGCTTTTGAAGCCGCCACCGAGGCCACCCCTATTAGGACAGCATTGCTGTCCTAATAGACCATGCCAAATTTTGCCTCGCCGCACAAGGCTGGTCCACGCCGGAATCGCTAAAATCTTTCCTTTTGTTGCGTCAAGGCTCCTTAACCAAGCAAGAACAGGACTCCCATGAGCAGATAGGCGCAATGGCGTTGCGCCGCCAGCTCCCGGGGAGTGGAAGAGATGTGACCGACAAATCCCTAAGCCCCGCTCATGAGGCTGTGTGGTGCAAAAAAGAGGCGTCCCAGATCGGGACGCCTCTGCCTTTGCGATTCGGTCGCGTTAGGCCGCTTTGGTCTCTATGACCTCGGCCTTCGCTTTGCCGTTGCCAATCGGGATCTGGCGCGGCTTCTTGGCCTCGGGTATTTCGCGCACGAGATCGACATGCAGCAATCCATTCTCGAGGCTTGCGTTCTTGACCTGGACATGATCGGCAAGCTGGAAGACGCGCTCGAACGCGCGCGCGGCGATGCCCTGGTAAAGTACCTCGCCGTTCTGCTCTTCCTTGACCTGTTTGTTGCCCTTAATCGTCAGCGTGTTCTCTTTCGCCTCGATTGAAAGCTCTTTTTCTCCGAAGCCGGCAACGGCTACGGTGACACGATAGTCGTTCTCTCCGGTCCGCTCGATGTTGTAGGGCGGGTAGCCCGGAACGGACTCGAAACCGTCGAGCATTGAAAACAGACGGTCGAAGCCGACGGTGGAACGATAAAGGGGGGCAAGATCGAAAGTTCGCATGGCATATCCTCCATTGTTGAGCGACATGCGGTGGTCCGCCGAATGGCCGGACCTAACCGTGCGCAGCCATAGGGCCTGCGCACGGTGGATATGGTGGCGCTTTCCATGATCGCAAGGCTGCCTGCTTCTGCTTTCAAATATCTGAAAATAAAGGTGTTTTCTTTGCAAACCGCAGCTGCATTGAGGACGCTTGCGACCCTGCTATAAGCACTTGGCGTGCATCGCTCATCTTCCTGCCTCATGAAACTCGTCGCCATCCCCGCCAATCCGGTGCCAGACGACGTGGTGGCCGGCGCGATCAAAACCTCTGACGGGGTGAACCTGCGCTTTGCGCGTTGGGCGCCGCCGCCGGGGCGCAAGGGCACCGTGGTTGTACTGCAGGGTCGCGCCGAGTTTATCGAGAAATATTTCGAGACCGTTCGCGATCTTCGCGCTCGCGGCTTTGCGGTGGCGACTTTCGACTGGCGCGGACAGGGACTGTCGGATCATGCGCTCTCCGATCGTCACAAGGGCTATGTGCGAAATTTTTCGAATTACATCACCGATCTCGAAGCCGTTATGGAACAGGTGGTTCTGCCCGATTGTCCGCCGCCGATATTTGCGCTCGCTCATTCGATGGGCGCGGCGGTGGCGATTCGGGCCAGCCACGATGGCAGCCGGTGGTTCGAGCGTACCGTTCTATCAGCGCCAATGATCGCGCTGCCGCCTGGACGTCTGACACGGATGGCTGGTCCCCTTGCGCGGCTCATGCGGTATATCGGACGCGGAGGGGCTTATGTTCCTACCGGCGATGCCTCCGTCACCGGCACCGAAGGATTCCTTGGGAACGTGCTGACTTCGGATCCGGTGCGCTATGCGCGAAACGCCGCAATTCTGGAGGAAGAACCCGCGCTCGGTCTCGGCGCGCCGACCGTCGCCTGGGTGGATGCCGCACTTCGGCAAATGGGCCTGTTTGCCGAGCCCTCATATCCCGTCAGTATCCGCCAGCCCATCCTGATGGTTGCAGCCGGCAGGGACGAAGTGGTTTCCACGCCGGCGATCGAAAGTTTTGGGCATAACCTGCTTGCCGGCCGGCACCTGATCCTCGCAGGGGCCAAGCACGAAATTCTGCAGGAGCAGGATCACTATCGCCTGCAATTCTGGGCCGCTTTCGATGCTTTCGTGCCGGGAACGTCGCGCTTCTAGAGCTGACGTCGGCTTGAGTTGAGCTAGCTGTTCAAAATTTCCAGCGCCGCTCGATGGACGCGTCTGTCGCTTGCAACGATGATGCGGCCACCGCTTTGCGCAGGGCCGTTCTCCCAGGTTGTCACCATTCCGCCCGCGCCCGCAACGATCGGAATGATCGCGACAATGTCGTACGGCTTGATCTCGGTCTCGATGATCACGTCAATCAGTCCCGCTGCCAGCATGCAATAGGCGTAGCAATCGCCGCCGTAACGCGAGAGCTTCACCTTGTCTTCCAGCTTTGCGAAAGCCGCGCGATCCGCGCGATTCATGAGCAGGGGGCTCGTTGTTGACATTACGGCTTGGTCGATGCTCGCGCACTCCCGCACATGGAGATCGCGATTGCCGGCGGGCCCGCGATACCGCGCGGCCCCACCATCGCCCGAAAAGCGTTCGCGGGTGAAAGGCTGATGCATCAACCCAAACACCGGTTCGCCAAATCGCATGAGGCCGATCAGCGTTCCCCACGCGAGCATGCCCGAGATGAAAGATTTGGTCCCATCGATCGGATCGAGGACCCATACATATTCGGCGTCGGTCCGCTCGGAGCCGTATTCTTCGCCGAGAATACCGTGATCGGGAAAATGCCTGCGGATGACAGCGCGCATGGTCTGTTCGGCAGCCCGGTCGGCCGCCGTAACCGGGTCGAAACCGCCGACCTTCTTGTTTTCGACTGCAAGGGCTGTGCGGAAAAAAGGGAGGATTGTGTCGCCGGAAGCGGTGGCGAGCTGGTCGACGAAGCTGCTGAAATCGATGGCCGTCATGTTTTTCTTCGGCCTATCGGAGAGTTAGCTTGCCGGCAACCAAGCGTAGCCACGCACCCGAAGGCGCAAATGATTTGTCCCCATCCTGTTGCACTGCGGAGTTCCACATCACTGTTTTTGCATTCCGTCGATCGATGGAGCCCGAAATTGGCCACCAGCCATGCTAAATCAGCATGGGGAAAGCCGCTTTGAACCTTGATTTTTGTGCGGCGCGAGGTAACTTATTGCAGTGCAGTAGCGAGAGCTACTGCTGCCCTCCTTGGGCGTTTCCTCCCTAGACTTGGGCCGCTCGCACCCGCTAGCGGCCCCTTTTTTATCTACTCGGCAGCCGCGCGATAGGGCCGCAACTGCTCCAAAGGGATTTCGCCAAGGCGCTTGGACAATGTCTCCATGTCGGCTGCCAGGCGACTGAATGTCGAAGATCGCTGATAGCGGCGCTCGTCCATATAAAGGGCGCGATTGATCTCGAGCTGGATGGCGTGCAGCCCCGCAGCCGGATTGCCGTAGTGCTCGGTGATAAATCCGCCGGCGTATGGCTTATTACGACTGACCGTATAGCCGAGCGCGCGCAGAGTCTTTTCGACCGTCTCTGCCACGGCGCCGACACAACTGGTGCCATAACGGTCTCCCAAAACAAATTCGGGCCGCGGCCGTTCGTCCCGATGACCGGCGGTCGAGGGCATCGAATGGCAATCGATGAGCACGGCAGCGCCGAACTCCCGGTGCAACCGCGTGAACAGCCGCCGCAAGGCGCGATGGTATGGCTTGTAAAGGCTCTCAATCCGGCGCAAAGCGTCGTCGACAGGGATCCGCTGGTCATAAATTTCCTGCGCGTCCCCCACCACTCGCGCCACGGTCCCAAGGCCACCCGCAACGCGCATTGACCGCGTGTTGGCAAAGGAGGGCAGGCGCCCCTCGAACATGCGGGGATCGAGCTCATAAGGTTCGCGGTTCACGTCCACGAAGCAGCGCGGGAAATGCGCGCGCATCATGGGAAAGCCCTCTTGGACGACGCCGGCAATCAGCTCGTCGACGAAACTGTCTTCCGAGCGCCGCAGCGTGGCTATGTCCAGCCGGCAAGATGCCAGAAAATGGCGCGGATAAGTCGAGCCGCTGTGCGGTGAGTTGAACAGGACCGGACCCTGCCATGTCACGGGCTCAAGGACCTCGAACGGCGGGTCGAGTTCGTCGCGGATTTCGCTCATAGGGCAAAGACCATAGGAAAGCCTGATTTCCTTGAGCTGGTTGCGGGGCTTAATGCCCCCTTATACCGTCTATTGTTCATGGCTGGGCCACAAAGCCAAGTCATGCTTTTGGTTCACTCGTTGTTTACCGGGCATAAGTCTTAATCGCTCGGAGGAATCGGCCAGGGCGGTCGGTCGGGGTGTTGCGTACATGTCGAAGATCCTGCTGGCTGAAGACGACACGGATATGCGGCGGTTTCTGGTCAAGGCGCTGCAGAACGCCGGTTTCGAAGTCACTTCGTATGACAACGGCCTGTCGGCCTATCACCGGCTGCGTGAGGAGCCTTTCGAACTGCTGCTCACCGATATCGTGATGCCCGAAATGGACGGCATCGAGCTTGCGCGCCGGGCCGCCGAACTCGATCCCGACATCAAGATCATGTTCATCACCGGCTTCGCAGCGGTGGCCCTCAATGCCGATTCCAATGCACCGAGGCAGGCGAAGGTATTGTCCAAGCCAATTCACCTGCGCGA
>Ga0126380_10001004_pt1 | contig 10268 bp, 9 predicted proteins | sample PanSoiMetPlot_26_FD_92544 | JGI IMG/M metagenome (GOLD analysis project Ga0126380, IMG submission 92544) | Tropical forest soil microbial communities from Panama - MetaG Plot_26 | ecosystem: Environmental > Terrestrial > Soil > Tropical forest > Bulk soil | place: Panama | collected 2016-02-17
ATGGGGTGAGTGAAGGGATTTGAACCCTCGACCCTCGGATCCACAATCCGATGCTCTGCCAGCTGAGCTACACTCACCACCGTCGTCGACACCTCTTCAATCGTCTTCTTCTCTACCGAGGCGCGCCAGAGAGGATTCGAACCCCTGACCCACGGCTTAGAAGGCCGTTGCTCTATCCACCTGAGCTACTGGCGCCCAAGCATGGTCGGGGCGAGCCGATTTGAACGGCCGACCACCTGCTCCCAAGGCAGGTGCGCTACCAGGCTGCGCTACGCCCCGCCACCTCCATGACGGCAGGTCACTAGCACGTGCCGCGCGGGTGTCGCAATGCTGCCGGCCCTCCGGAGGCGAGACGTCGGCCGAGCGCGCGCACGGCGCGTGCTCGATGGCTGACGCGGGCCTTCTCGGCGGCGGTCACCTCGGCAAAGGTGTGCCCCAGCTCGTCGGCCAGGAAGATCGGATCGTAGCCGAACCCGCCGCGACCGACCGGCGCTTCGACGATGAGCCCGGCGCAGGTGCCCTCCGCCGTCTCCACGCGACCGTCGGGCCACGCGATCGCCACCACGCACCGGAAGCGCGCGCGCCGGTCGCTGGCGTTCGCGAGGCGTGCGAGGAGCGTCGCGATGCGCTCGGCGTCGGTCGCGGCCAGGCGCGCGGACAGCGCACCAGGCGCGCCACCGAGCGCGTCCACCTCGAGCCCCGAGTCGTCCCCCAGCGCGGGCAGGCCGCTGGCGAGCGCCACGGCCCTCGCCTTCGCGACGGCGTTCTCCGCGTAGCTGGCCTCGCCCTCCGGCGGCAGCACAACACCGCCGAGCGTGTCCAGGCCCTGCGTCTCGACGGACCCCCATTCCTCGACCAACGCGCGCAGCTCGGCGATCTTCCCCGGGTTGGCCGTCGCCAGGACGAGGCGATCGGGAGTCATGTCGCGGGGAGGCGTACACCCGCTGCGCGCAGCGTCCGTCGCTGCAGCGCGGTCAGCCGCGACAGGCCGACCCGACCGAGCGCGATCAGCTGGCTCAGCTGCCGATCGGTGAAGGGGGCGCCCTCCGCGGTTCCCTGGACCTCGACGAAGCGTCCCGCGCCGGTCATGACCAGATTCATGTCGACCGCCGCCCGGTGGTCCTCCTCGTAGGGAAGATCGAGCAGCACCCGACCGTCGACGACCCCGACGCTCACCGCGGCGACGCTGTCGGTGAGCGGCAACTGGCCGACCAGCCGTTGCTGCACGAGACGGCCCAGCGCCATCGCGAGGGCGACGAAGCCTCCGGTAATGGAGGCGCAGCGCGTGCCCCCGTCCGCCTGGAGCACGTCGCAGTCGACCAGGATCGAACGCTCGCCGAGAGCCGCCAGGTCGGTCACCGCCCGAAGGCTGCGGCCGATCAGGCGCTGGATCTCGTGGGTGCGGCCCCCCGGCCCCCGGCGCTCGCGCTCGATCCGTTCGGGGGAGCTCCGCGGCAGCATGCCGTACTCGGCGGTGACCCAGCCCGTGCCGCGCCCGCGCATGAACGGCGGCACGCTCTCCTGCACGGTGGCCGTGCAGATCACGCGCGTCGACCCCACCTCGATCAGCACCGAGCCCTCGGCATCGGGCAGGAACCCGGGGACGATCCGGACAGGTCGCAGGGCGCCCGGTTGCCGTCCATCGGCCCGCCGTCCGGACCGCCGCTCAAGCATCGGCCGGAATCGACCGATCTAATCTGTAAACCGCAAGCGCCATGCGGGGGCGCATAGCATGCGCTGCGCGATACCGCCATGAGTTCCCGCAGGCGCTCGCCCTACGAGGATGGGAAACCAACATGCAGACAGCCGCGAAGATCCACACCATCAACGTCCCAGATGACCCTCCCGTGCTCATCGGCGAGCACCCGCTCATGGAGAGGATCGAGGCGATCGTGCGCAAGGTGGCCGCCACCGACGCGACGGTCCTGATCCTGGGCGAGAGCGGCACTGGAAAGGAGCTCGTGGCGCGTGCCGTGCACGCGTACAGCGACCGGGCGGACCATGCCTTCGTGGCGGTGAACTGCGGTGCGATCCCGAGCGAGCTCCTGGAATCCGAGATGTTCGGACACGAGCGTGGTGCCTTCACGGGCGCCGCGACCCCGCGCGCCGGCCTCTTTCAGCTCGCGCACGGCGGAACCATCTTCCTCGACGAGGTGGCCGAGATGCCGCCGGTCCTGCAGGTGAAGCTGCTGCGGGTGCTCCAGGAACGCGAGGTCCGGCCGGTCGGCGGTGACCGTGCGGTGCAGGTCGACGTCCGCGTCATCGCGGCCTCGAACCGCGACCTCGCCTCCGAGGTCGCCGCGGGACGTTTCCGCGAGGATCTCTTCTATCGCCTGCACGTCATCCCGATCGCGATGCCGCCACTCCGCGAGCGACGGTCCGACATCCCGCTGCTGGTCCGCCACGTCCTGGGCAAGCAGAACCTCAAGCGACGTGGGCGTCCCGTCTCGGTCGCCGACGACGCGATGGTCCACCTTCGGGAGTACGACTGGCCGGGCAACGTGCGGGAGCTGGAGAATCTCATCGAGCGTCTCGTCATCCTCGCCGACGAGCCGATTGTCCGGGCGTCACATCTGCCCCCCGCCGTCCGCGCACTGGTTCCCGAACGGCGCCCGGGGCGCATCGTGCTCGACGATGCAGGGCTCGATCTCGAGGTCGCCGTGCAGGAGTTCGAGCACGGCCTCATCGCCCAGGCGCTGCGTCGCACCAAGGGCAACAAGCAGGCGGCGGCGCGACTGCTCGGGCTCAAGCGAACGACGCTGGTCGCGAAGCTCCGCCGGCGCGCGCACGGCGACGTGGAGGAGGTCGCGTGATCCGAGCGCGCATTGGCCAGGGAGTCTGCAATCGGACGTGATGACGTGGAATCAGCAGCGCGTTTGCGCGTCACGCGAGGTTGACGCCGCGCGGCGGACGACGTCGCAGTACTGTCGCGCGACAGTGACGCATGGAATCTGGTCGCAGGGTAGATATCATTAGAATGTGGGCAGTGTCAGCCCGGGGAAGTGGCATTGCGACGGAGGCATTACTAAGTTAAAAATGTACTCGACGCTGACGCTGAAGCGTCACTCCGAAGGAGGGTCCATGGCAAAAGAGGACGACGTCCTCATCCAGCTCGCCACCCGCATCCCGAAGGGACTGCACCGCGAGATCAAGCTCTACTGCGTCCAGACCGGCATCTCGGTGATGGAGTTCGTCGCATCCGCGCTCGAAGAGAAGCTGCGGAAGGCGAGTGGGAAGGGTCGGCGCTCGGCTGCGCGCTGAGCGCTCAGGCGTCGATCACGACAGCACGCCCTGCGGGGTCACCGGCCGCACGCGCGCCAGAACGCGGCCGCGCAGGCGGCTGGGATCGATCTCCAGGGTCTCACAGATGCTGGCGAACGCGAACACGTCACTGTGCGCGTCGCTCAGCATCCAGGCGAGCGCTTCTCGTTCGAGCGTCCGCGCACGCCCTCGTCGCGCTCCCGCGTACTTGACGAGCGTGCGGATGCCGTCCTCGAGGACGGCGAGCAGCAGGCGCCGCTCACCGCCCGCGGGCTCCGTCCGGCCGTAGACCGCTTCGAAGGATACGGCCAGTTCGGCATCGTCGTTGGGCGCGCCGACTGCAACCAGGCGCGCCGCCCCCATGGCGGGGCCCCGCCGCGTGCTGCGAATGCCCCTGACCGCCGCCAACGCCATGGCACCCCCATTCCCAAACTCCCCATGCCTGATTTCCGGCAATGCGACAAGATGGAGAAGGCGGATTTTGGCGTCTGTTTTCGGCGATGCTTGCAGCGTCCACGAACGCCCTGCTAGCCGATCGTAGATGGACGTCCGGCAGATCGTCGAGGAGCTTGGTCGATCGACCGATACGTTCGGTCGCTTCATCCGCCAGCAGGCCGAGCGCATCCCCGACCGAATCGCCCTGAAGTTCGAGACGGAGCAGCTCAGCTACGGCGCCTACGATCGTGAGGCCAATCGGCTCGCCGCCGCGCTGGCGCGGGCGGGTGGGCGTGCGGGAAGTCCGATCGCCCTCCTCTGCCTGAACAGCCCGCTCTTCCTGGTCGGGCTGGGCGCGATCGCGAAGCTCGGAGCCATTGGCGCGCTCATCAATACCCATGTCGGCGGCGCGGGCCTCACTCACGTGCTGCAGGCATCGGGTGCCCGGACGGGAGTCTGCGACGCCAACGCCCTTCCCGCCCTGGCGGAGGTCACGGGGAGCCACGGGGTGCGTTTCCTGGCCGACGTCGCCCCTGGCGTCGCCTGTCCGGCCGGCGTGCGACCGCTCGACGACCTGCGACCCGGGCAGGCGGCCGAGCCCGACATCCCCGACATCCGCGGCCACGACGTGTTCCTCTACATCTATACCTCCGGTACGACGGGGTACCCCAAGCCCGCCATCGTCCGGCACCTCCGGTTCACCATGGGGGGCGTGAGCCTGTCGCAGATGCTCGGCGTCGAAGAGGGTGAGACGATCTACGCTCCCCTGCCGCTGTACCATGGCGAGAGCCTCTTCGTCGGCTTCGCGCCGGCGTTCCGGGCAGGCGGGGCGTTCGCGTCGCGGCGCCAGTTCTCGGCGCGCGCGTTCCTCGATGACGTCCGCCGGCATGAGGCCGTCGCCTTCGTGTACGTGGGCGAGCTCTGCCGCTATCTGCTCCGCCAGCCACCCACGCCGCTCGATCGCGCACATCGGCTGCGGGTCGCCGCAGGCGCCGGGCTGCGGCCCGACATCTGGACGACGTTCCAGTAGCGCTTCGGCATCCCGCGCATCGTCGAGATGTATGGCGCCACGGAGGGCAACGTCGCGCTCCAGAACCTGGACGGCCGCGTCGGCTCAGTGGGCAAGCCCCATCCGCTGCTCGAGGACCAGGTGGCGCTGGTGCGATTCGATCATGCGGCGGGCGACATCGCGCGCGGTGCGGACGGCCGCGCCATCGCCTGCGCGGCCGACGAGCCAGGCGAGCTGCTCGGCAAGGTCGGCCTGGCCGGCGCCATGGAGTACGACGGCTACACCGACCGTGCGGCCACCGAGCGCAAGCTCCTGCGCGACGTGTTCGAGCCCGGCGACGCGTGGTTCCGGACCGGCGACCTGCTGCGCCGCGACGCCGAGGGGTACTACTACTTCGTCGATCGCATCGGCGACACGTTTCGGTGGAAGGGCGAGAACGTCGCCACGCAGGAGGTCGCCGACGTACTGTGCGGCGCGCCGGGCGTGACGGAGAGCTCCGTCTACGGCGTGCGGCTGCCGCACGAGGACGGCCGCGCGGGGATGGCCGCGATTGTGCTCGCGGAGGGAGCGGCGTTCGACGCCGCCGCGTTCTACGTCCACGCGGAGCGCCACCTGCCCCGCTACGCGATGCCTGCGCTGGTCCGCATCCTCGACGCGGTCGACGTCACGGGCACGCTGAAGCAACGCAAGCTCCGCCTCGTGGCGGAGGGCTACGAGTCCGGCGAGATCGCCGATCCGCTGTTCGTGCGCGACGACGACGTCCGCAGCTACCTGCCGCTCACCCCGACCCGCCTGGACGAGATCCGGCAGGGCCGTCGGCGGCTGTGAGGCGCGCCGCCTCGGCGCGGAGCTGGCTCTTGTCGACTTTGCCGCTGCCCTTCGTCGGCAGCGCATCCTCGCACCGCACCCAGAGTCGCCGCGGCACCTTGTAGCTCGCCAGGCGGCCGCGGCAGTGCGCGAGCAGCTCCTCCGCCGCCAGCGGGCTTGCGAGCACGACGAAGGCGGCCACGTCCTCTCCCCGGCGTGCGTCCGGGATCGGAACCACGTACGCCGAGCCGACGGCCGGATGCTCCAGCAGCACCGCCTCAACCTCGGCCGCCGCGACGTTCGCGCCGGCGGTCTTGATGACGTCCTTCAGGCGACCGACGAAGTGCAGCGCGCCGTCGCCATCGAGACGTCCGAGATCGCCCGTGTGGAAAAACCCCTCCGCACCGAGGCACGCCCCCGGCGGCTCGCCGCAGTAGCCGATCAGCAGCTCCGGCCCGCGCACGCAGATTTCTCCCTCGGCGCCGGGAGCCAGCACCGCGCCGGTGTCCGGATCCACGATCCGCAGCTCGCGCCGGCCGATCGGACGACCGTGGCTCTGCGAGCGCCGCTCGAGCGAGGCGTTCCACGGCCACGCCGCGCACAGCGGCGGCGTCTCCGTCATGCCGTACGAGCCGACCGCATGGTGTCCTGGTCCGTACAGCGCCGGCGCCCACTTCGTGTTGGCGCCCACACCCTTCCGGAGCTGCAGGCGCGTGGCGGAGAAGCTCGGGTGCGCGATCAACGCCTCCGCCTGATGCGGCCATGCGAAGAAGACGCTCACCCGTTCCGTCTCGAGCAGGCGGAGCGTCTCGCCGGGTTCGAAGACGTCCTGCAGCACCACCGCCGCGCCGCGCGACAGCGTCGCGAGTGCGACCGCCACCAGACCTCCCGCGAAGAAGAACGGCAGGTAGCCCCAGGTGCGATCCTCCGGCTCGATGCCGAGGACCGCCGCATCACCGTCGGCCGCGAGGCGCAGGGCGGCATGCGTGTGCACGGCGCCCTTGGGCTCCGCCGTCGAGCCCGACGTGAACACGATTGTCGCCGGATCGTCGGGCATCGGGCCCGCGCCGGGATCGCCGGTGGGGCCGGCGAGCAGCGGGCCCAGGTCGAGCGGAGCCGAGGAGTCCAGCAGGATCAGCTCGCGCAGCGCGCCGAATGCTGGCCGGGCGGCACGCGTGATACCCGGCGCGATGGCCTCCAGGTTGGCCGCGTAGTCGTGAGACAGGAAGCCGCGCACCGCGACGAGCACCGAGACCTCGGCGTGCTCGAGCGCGTGGGCGAGCTCGCGTGGCCGGTAGAGCGTGCTGAGAGGCACCAGGACCCCGCCGCACCTCCACACACCGAAGGCAATCGCCAGCCACTCCGGCCAGTTCGGCAGCAGGAGGCCGACCCGCGTCCCGCGGCCGACGCCACGTGCGGCCAGCCCGCCGGCCACCCGGCTTGCCAGCGCCGACAGCTCCCGGAAGCGAACGCGACCGCGCGCCGAGACCAGCGCCTCGCGCTCTGCGTGATGGACGGCGAGCTCGTCGAGCAGCGCAGGGAGCGTCGCGGAGGTCGCGCGTACGCCCGGATCGGACGGCATCGCGCGCACTGTGCATCACGCCCGTGCACACTGTCCAGACTTGCTCACGCCCATCGTTGGCGCGTATACGGCCACGCGATGCGACTGGGCAGGGCGCTGGCGGCCGCCTGCCTCGCGCTTGCCGCCGGCACCAGCATGGCACGGACGTCTCCCCTGCGTGGCGTGATCGAGGGCTACTATGGCCGACCCTGGCCAGCCGACGCACGCCGGGAGGTCATCCGCTTCCTCGGCGCGCACGGCATGAACGCCTTCGTCTACGGTCCGAAGAACGACCCGTACCATCGCGACCGGTGGCGCGAGCCGTATCCCGACGACGCCCTCCGTGATCTGCGCACCACCGCCGCCGGTGCGCGCCGTGCCGGCGTGCGCTTCATCTACGCGCTCAGCCCGGCGCTCGACATCTGCTACTCGTGCCCGGACGACTTCGATGCGCTGAGCACGAAGCTGGCGCAGCTGGCCAGCGCCCGGGTGCGGCGCTTCGCGCTCTTCTTCGACGACGCACCCGAGACACCGACGCACGCCGAGGACGTCGCACGCTACGGGGGCAGCGATGCCTCCGCGCTCGCGCGCGCGCACGCCGATCTCGTGAACCGGGTCGATGCCTGGCTGCGACGGCGCGGTCTGCACGGCGTGTCCTTCATGGTTCCCACGGCCTACGCCGGCACGACCTGCCTGCCCTACCACAGCGAGCTCGCGGAAACGCTGCGCCGCAGGATCGGTGTCGGCTGGACCGGTGCGGGCGTGTTCGCGCCCGAAGTGACTGGCGCCCAGGCCCGCGCACGACGCGCGTGCCTGCGGCATCCCGTGGTCCTCTGGGACAACTTCCCGGTGAACGACGGCGTACTCTCGAACACCTTACACCTCGGCCCGCTGACCGGCCGCGATGCGGAGCTGCCGGGCGCGCTCGGCGGCTACCTGCTGAATCCGATGACGCAGCCACACGCCAGCCTCGTCGGCCTCGGGACCGCGGCGGCGTATCTGCGAGCGCCCGAACGCTACGATCCGGAGGCGGCCTGGCGCGACGCGCTCCAGCAGCTCGATCCGTCGGGCGGCCTCGCGGTGCTGGCCGAGCAGACACGCAGCTCTGCGCTGAGCGACCCGGACTACGTCGACGCGGTCGCGCTGGCCGAGGCGCTCGCGCTGGTCGAGACCAGCTACGCCACCGACGACTGGACGGCGGGCGTGATCGCGCTCGAGGCAGAGGAGCAGCGTCAGGCAGCGGCGCCGGCGACGATGGCGGCGAGCATCGGGGGCACGCCGCTAGCCGACGAGATCCAGCCCTGGGTCACCGAGCTGGCGACACACGCCGCCGCGGGGCTCGACGCGGTACGGCTGCTCCGTGCGATGAAGCCGGGGTTCACGTCACTGACCACGAGCGTCAGCGGAAACGTCCTCACGGTGAGCGGACAGGTGCATCCCCCCGATTCCGCACTCGCCGACTCGCTGGCCGTGGGCTTCCCGCCGCTGAAGCCGCCCGACTCGGGCGGATACCTGCGCTGCCTGGGCGACCTGCTGGGTCCGAACATCCGCCTGTGCCCGCAGTTTGGCCTCAACGTCCACGGAAAGGGACTCTACGTCGTGCCGTTCGACGTCAGGGACATCCGCGTCATCACGGGCAAGAACGTCCACGAGCATCTCATCGGATTCGTCGGCGATACCTACCGTGCGTGGGCGGCACGCCAGTCGGACGCGGCGGGCGCGCTCTCGCTGCACTTGGACGGCCAGCCCATCCCCCTCGCCGCAGACGGCTCGTTCAGCTTCGTCGTGCAGCCGTCAGGCGGGCGCACCTCGCGGCTCGTGATCGAGACGTCTGCTGGCGACGCCACGGCGGTGCCGCTGCCGTGAGCGCGCGGTCGCGTGTCAGGGTGCGAGGACGCCGCAGCTGAAGGTCAGCCCGGAAGGCGGATTCGGAGTTCCGCGTGCGTGCGTAATCTTTCAGGCGGTCATGCCGCCATCGACCGGCAAGGCGACGCCAGTGACGTATGAAGCGTCGTCTGAGACCAGGAAGAGGGCTGCAGAGGCGATTTCCTCCGGCGTGCCAATTCTGCCGATCGGGACGGCGCGCGCGAGGTCCTCGGGGGCGCGACCGGCCACCTGCAGGAACCCCTGGAGGAGCGGGGTGTTGGTGCTGCCCGGACACAGGCAGTTCACCCGGATACCCTCCGGTCCGAGCTCCCGGGCGAGCGACCGGGTCAGGAGGACCACCCCTCCTTTGGAGGCGCAGTAGGCCTCGTTCCGGGCCTGGCCCTGGAGCCCTGACTGGGACGCCGTATTCAGGATGGCCGCCCGCCCGCTGCGGCGGAGATGGGGCAACGCCGCACGGCACCCGAGGAAGACCGCCCGCAGATTGGTGGCCTGGATCCGGTCCCACTCGGCGGGCTCGAGCTGGGTGAAGGGGACGAAGTTCCCCCGCCCGGCGTTGTTGAAGAGGATGTCGATACCGCCGAAGTGCTCCACGGCGGCCGTCACCATACGCTCCAGGTCCTGCTCCCGGGTGACGTCGGTCCGCACGAACTCGGCGCGTCCCTTCCGCTCTCGGATGCGTGCGGCGACGGCCTCGCCAGCAGCGTCGAGATCGGCGAGCAGCACGGCGGCGCCTTCTCGTGCGAAGCGCTCGGCCGAGGCACGGCCGATTCCGGACGCCGCACCGGTGATCACCGCCACGCGCCCGGCGAGGCGCGTCATGGCGACAGCGGATACCGGGTCAGGAAACGCAGCACCCGGTCTGCGAAGGGCTTCGGCGTCTCGAGGAAGCAGGCGTGGCCGCTGGCCGGTAGCACGAGTACCTCGCTGCCCGTGAGCGACGCGGCGACGGCCCGGGCATAGCGCGGCGGTGTCAGGATGTCGTCCTCGCCGACCAGCAGGAGTGTGGGCGTGCGCAGCAGCGCGAGCAGGCCGAGCGTGTCGTGCGCCAGGCAGGCGTCGACCTGCCGCTGGTAGGCAGCGACGGACCGGAGCAACGCACCACGAGCCCGCCTCGCCTCCTGAAAAGCCAGCAGCGCCGGCGGCGGCTCCTGGAAGGCGCGGTAGGTGAAGGCCCAGGGCATGACCCCGAGGAGGAAGATCTCGGGCTCGAGCCGCTCCACCTGCGCGCGCCAGGAACCGAGGATTGCGGCGAGGAAGGCGTCCGTCCGCCCCCACGTGGCGGCGAGGACGAGGCTCGCGACCCGAGTC
>Ga0126380_10001006_pt1 | contig 10264 bp, 8 predicted proteins | sample PanSoiMetPlot_26_FD_92544 | JGI IMG/M metagenome (GOLD analysis project Ga0126380, IMG submission 92544) | Tropical forest soil microbial communities from Panama - MetaG Plot_26 | ecosystem: Environmental > Terrestrial > Soil > Tropical forest > Bulk soil | place: Panama | collected 2016-02-17
CGAGCTTTTTCTCCTTGGCGGCCTGCTCTGTCAGGCCGACCGAGGCGATCTGCGGGGAGCAATAGGTGCAGCCCGGAATCATCAGTTTATTCATAGGATGTGGGTGCAGTCCTTTGATGGCCTCGACGCAAACGACGCCTTCGTGCTCGGCCTTGTGCGCCAGCATAGGCGGGCCCGAGACGTCGCCAATGGCATAGATGCCAGGCACGTTTGTCTTGTTGTACTCGTCGACGACGATCGTACCGCGGTCGGTCTTCACGCCGAGTTTTTCGAGCCCGAGATTCTCGATATTGCCTACCACGCCGACTGCGGAGATCACGCGCTCAACGGTGATGGTTTGCGTTTTTCCGCCCTCCTCCACGGTCGCAACGACACTGTCGCTTTTCTTGTCCAGCTTTGTGATCTTCGCGTTTGTATGGATTTTGATACCCTGCTTCTCGAAGCTCTTGCGCGCAAAGGCCTGGATCTCGTGATCCTCGACCGGCAGAATTTGCGGCAGCACTTCGACCACCGTGACTTCGGATCCGAGGGTGCGATAGAACGAAGCGAATTCGATGCCGATCGCGCCGGAGCCGATCACCAGCAGTGACTTGGGCACCCGATCGGGCACCATAGCCTCGAAATAGGTCCACACAAGATTCCTGTCGGGTTCGATGCCCGGCAGCACGCGCGGCCGCGCTCCTGTGGCAATGATGATGTGCTTGGCCTGGTAGCTGCCCGCTCCCATTGCGCCTTTTGGCGCCTCGCTTTTCGAGGTCTTGACCGTGACCTTGCCTGGCGCGTCGATCGCCGCTTCGCCCCAGATCACCGAGACCTTGTTCTTCTTCATCAGAAAGCCAACGCCGTCATTGAGGCGTTTGGACACCGCGCGTGAGCGAGCCACCACGCCTTTGGCGTCGTAACCGACATTGTCAGCTTTCAGGCCATAATCTTTTGCGTGCTGGAAATAGTGGAAGATCTCGGCTGAGCGAAGCAGGGCCTTGGTGGGGATGCAGCCCCAGTTGAGACAGATGCCACCAAAGTAGTCACGCTCGACAATCGCGGTCTTGAAGCCGAGCTGGCTTGACCGGATTGCAGTTACATATCCTCCGGGGCCGGAGCCGATAATCAGGACGTCGAAGGAACTATCCGCCACACAGCACTCCGTAATTTCCTGACGCTAGACGACCATCATCACCGGATTTTCTATCAAGGTCTTGAATTCGCGAATTAGCTCCGCGCCAAGCGCACCATCGATCGCGCGATGATCGCATGACAGCGTCACGCTCATGATGGTTGCGACAGCAAGCTGGCCGTTGCGCACCACCGCACGCTCCTCCCCTGTTCCAACGGCCAGGATCGTCGATTGCGGCGGATTGATCACCGCGGTGAAATCCTTGATGCCGTACATTCCGAGGTTCGATACAGACGAGGTGCCGCCCTGATATTCGTGCGGCTTGAGTTTGCGCCCTCTAGCGCGCGCCGCCAGATCGCGCATCTCGTTGGAAATCGCCGACAGCGATTTGCTTTCGGCGTGACGCACGATGGGCGTGATCAGCCCTCCCGGCAACGCTACGGCAACCCCGACATCGGAATGCTTGTGCTTGAGCAATCCGGCTTCGGTCCAGCTCACATTGGCGTCGGGAACGCGCTGGAGCGCGACCGCGAGCGCCTTGATGACGAAGTCATTGACGGACAGCTTGTACACCGGCTTGCCGTCCTTGTCCTTTGGCGCGGCGGCATTGATTTCCTCGCGCGCAGCTGTGAGGCGACCAATGTCGCAATCCATCGTTTCGTAGAAATGCGGGATGGTCTGTACCGAGGCAGTGAGCCGCTGCGCAATGGTCCGGCGCATGTTGTCATGCGGAATCAGTTCGTATGAGCCGTCCTCAAAGAGTGCGCGGACCTGCACATCTGACATTGCCGGAGCAATCGCGGCTCCGCCGGCCGGGGCGACGCTCGGTGCGCGCAAACCCTTCCCGGATTTCGCCTGCTCGATGTCGCGCGCAATGATGCGCCCGTGCGGACCCGAGCCCTGTACCCGGTTGAGGTCGATGTTCGCCTCTTTCGCCAATCGACGCGCGAGCGGTGAGGAAAAGATCCGGTTTCCACGCCCGGCCGGCGCCGTCTCAACCGTCGGCGGCGACGGCTTCTGGGGGGGTGGGGCCGCGCTTGCGGCTTCCGCGGGCCTTTGCGGCGACGGCTGGGACGCGGCGGCAACGGGTTCGACCTTTTTCTCGGCTGCCTTTTGGGGAGGCGCGCTCTTTGCCGCGCTCGCGGCCGCTTTCACATCTTCGCCTTCGCCCGCCAGAACAGCAATTACGGAATTGACCGCGACGTCCTGTGTGCCCTCCGGCACGACGATCTTGGCCAACGTGCCGTCCTCGATGGCCTCGTACTCCATCGTCGCCTTATCGGTTTCGATTTCGGCAATGACGTCGCCCGACTTGATCTTGTCACCCTCTTTTTTGAGCCAGCGCGTAAGATTGCCCTTTTCCATTGTGGGCGACAGCGCCGGCATGAGGATGTTGGTGGGCACGGGGGTTTTCTCTGATCCTCAACTTATTGCTGAGGTCGTGCCGAGGTCGGTCGGCACATCCATCTCGCCGTCGAATGCCATACGGATGTGATCGATAATCCGCTGCTCGGGGATGTTATGTCCGGTCGAATAAATACGAGCAACATGGCGCGTAATGTCGGCGAGCGCTACGCCCCATAACCCCGGATCCTCAAACGCGCGAATGAGCGAGATGTGCAGAGCGCCCTCGACCACGGCGGCACGAAGCACCTCATTGCCACCCTTTTCGAGTGCTGCTGGCGGCGCATTAAGAGCGTTAAACGCTGGCCTCATGAAGTTTCCTGTACATAACAGACCAATTTGGCTGCCTCGACGACTTCAGCGACCGAAGGCAGCGCCAGTTTCTCGAGATTGGCGGCGTAAGGCATCGGCACGTCTTTTCCTGCCACGCGCGCGACCGGCGCGTCGAGATAATCGAAAGCACGCTCCATAATACGCGCAGCAACTTCAGCGCCTACGCCGGACTGTTGCCAGCCTTCCTCAACCGTTACAGCCCGCCCGGTTTTTTGCACGGAAGCAATAATCGTTTCGGTGTCCATCGGCCTAATGGTGCGCAGGTCGATCACCTCGGCGTCGATGCCGTCGCTCGCTAGTACTTCGGCCGCTTTGAGAGCGTACGTCATCCCCATGGCCCAGGACACAATGGTCACATCGTTGCCCGGCCGCACAATTTTTGCTTTTCCGATCGGCAACACGAAATCGTCGAGTTTCGGGACCGGTGACGAATGGCCGTATAAGATTTCATTTTCGAGGAAGATCACCGGATTGGGATCGCGTATCGCAGCTTTCAACAAGCCCTTGGCATCGGCGGCGGTCGAGGGTGCAATCACTTTCAAGCCGGGAATGTGCGAATACCAGGCCGAATAGTCCTGGCTATGCTGTGCGGCGACGCGCGCTGCAGCACCGTTCGGACCGCGGAAAACAATCTGGCACCCCATCTGCCCGCCAGACATGTACAGCGTTTTGGCCGCAGAGTTGATGAGTTGATCAATTGCCTGCATGGCAAAATTGAAAGTCATGAACTCGACAATCGGCTTCAGGCCGGCAAGCCCGGCGCCGATGCCAAGGCCGGCGAAGCCATGCTCTGTAATGGGAGTGTCGATCACTCGGTTGGCGCCGAACTCCTGCAAAAGACCCTGCGTAACCTTGTATGCGCCCTGATATTCGGCAACCTCTTCGCCCATCACAAAGACATCCTTGTCGCGCAGCATTTCCTCGGCCATGGCATCACGCAATGCCTCGCGCATTGTGATGGTCACCATCTCGGTGCCTTCCGGAATGTCGGGATCGCTGGCGATATGCTGGACCGGCGCCTCAGGAGCCTTGGAGGGTTTTGGCGCCGGCGTGTCCTGTACCTTTGCCTGTTTCTGGGCTTGCGCCGGCGGCGCAGACTCGGCCGCCTTTTGCTGCTGAGATGGCTTCGTCACCTTGATTGCCGCCTTGTCCTCGCCTTCGCCGAGGATCACTGCGATCGGCGTATTGACCGCAACATCGGCAGTGCCTTCGGGCACCAGGATTTTGCCGAGCGTGCCCTCGTCCGCCGCTTCGACTTCCATAGTGGCCTTGTCGGTCTCGATCTCCGCGATCACGTCGCCCGATTTGATCTTGTCGCCCTCTTTCTTGAGCCACTTGGCAAGGTTGCCCTTCTCCATCGTGGGCGATAGCGCGGGCATGAGCACTTCGGTCGGCATGGGGGCTTTATGGCTTTGACAACACGAACTTAGCGATAAACATCGGTATAAAGTTCTGCGGGCTCAGGCTCCGGATCCTGCGTGGCGAACTCTGCGGCTTGATTGACTTGGTCGCGTATCCCGGCGTCGATTTTCTTTAGCGCCTCCTCGTTGGCGAATTTCTTTTCTAGGATGCGCTGCCGCGCCATGTCGATCGGGTCATGATGCGTGCGGATCTCGTCCACCTCTTCGCGGGTGCGATACTTGGCCGGATCTGACATCGAATGCCCACGGTATCGATATGTGAGCATTTCGAGAATATAGGGGCCTTTGCCGGAGCGGCACCATTGAGCGGCCTTTTCGCCAGCCGCCTTCACTGCGCGCACATCCATGCCGTCCACCTGATCACCCGGAATGTTGAAGGACAAGCCGCGACGGGACAGGTTCACTTCCGCAGACGATCGCGTGATCGCCGTCCCCATGGCGTAGCGATTGTTCTCGATCACGTAGATGACGGGCAACTTCCACAGCGAGGCCATGTTGAAGCTCTCGTAGACTTGGCCCTGGTTGGCCGCGCCATCCCCGAAATAGGTGACCGACAAATTGTCGGTACCGCGATAGCGATCGGCAAAGCCAAGTCCTGTCCCCAGTGGCACCTGCGCACCGACTATGCCGTGTCCGCCATAAAACCCTTTCTCGACGCTGAACATATGCATCGAGCCGCCTTTGCCTTTGGAATAGCCGTGGGCACGGCCGGTCAGTTCGGCCATGATCCCCTTCAGGTCCATGCCCGTTGCAATCATGTGGCCGTGGTCCCGATAGCCGGTAATGACCTGGTCACCCGGCTTCAGCGTCATCTGCATGCCGACGACGACGGCCTCCTGACCGATGTAGAGGTGGCAAAATCCGCCGATCAGACCCATGCCGTACATTTGCCCGGCCTTCTCCTCGAAGCGGCGGATGGTCAGCATGGTGCGATAGGCGGAGAGCTCTTGCTCCTTGCTGAACTCGGCGACGACGACCTTGGGTTCCGGGGTCGGAGTTTTTTGGGCGACCGCCATTCGCACTCCCTTCGAAAGCGTCCGGCTACTGTAACGGGGCGTCGGTGGGCTTTCCCAAACCCCAATAGCTTAAATTCTGCGGCGGCGAAAGCGTGGGACTGTCGCCAAGGATTGCGCAAAACGGCTTGAATTTGGCCGAAAATTTCAACGCAACCCGTGGGTAACGCGGCAGCTTGCCCGCGGTTGCTACCGGGGATTCAGCAGGAGGGTCACGTCGCGTCGGTCGACGTACCCGATCAGCGCGCGGACCCGTTCGTCCAACATATCGGGATCGATGCGGTCGGCGCGCAAAAGTGAGACCCGACGTTCCCAATGCGCCCGCTCGGCCTTGAGCTCGGCCAGCTCTGACTTCATTGCCGCAAGCTGCTGCTCGAGATCCTGCTGCGCCCGCAGCCCATGATTTCCGGTAAATGCGTTGGCGGCGAAATAGCCGATGAACAAGGCCGCAAAAATGTAGAGACCGAGAACGGTCAAGATGGTGCGCCGACGGCGATGGGTAACCATGGCCGGCAGGATGGCCTCAGTCCGTTAAGACGTCTTTAAATTCGCTCAAGTTTTCGGATTTAAAGCGTGAAGGCCCGCCAAACGGCGAATGTTGTCGCGATGTTCAGGTGTTATACGAATATCGATCGGGGAGATTACACATGCTTCGCGCAAGTTTGGCTGTTGCCGGAGTTGTTTTCCTTTTGCTTGGACCTAAGCCGGCGGGAGCTCAGTACTATACTCAGGCTCCCTGGTGCGCGGTCGTTTCTACGGGCGGCGACGTCCGCTGGGAATGCATCTATCGGTCAATCGAGGAATGCCGGCCAAATGTATTGGCGGGTAATCGCGGGTTCTGTAATCCGAACCCGTACTTCGTTCCCTCTGATGTGCCGGTCGGATCAAAGCAACGCAGGCGCGCCCGTCCGCAGTAGGCAGTTGACTGGCTTGTTCACTAGATCCGATAGCGAATTTCGTTAAGCACGAAATTGCCAAACCGCTTGCCGCGGTTTCGCAAGATCTTCAGCAAGCCCTGATCGACAAAGTAAGTGAGCAGGATCGAATCCCGCGTCTTGACCCGGTTATGAACCGGATCGGCCGAATGCCACGTGTCATTGCCGACCGCGAAAGCATAGCCGGTGTTCGGCGCAAATCGCATCTGCACTTTCTTGGGCATCGAGCCATCAGGCAGCTTTTCATGAAAAATCGTGCCGATATCGGTATTGGCATCGTCCTTCGGCAAATAAAGCTGGACGGTGATGCCCTTCCAATGCGTGTCGGTATGCGGCGGAATGAGATAGCCTGGAATGTCGCGCGTGAGGATCGGGATCGGATACATGCCGACTTTGGCGAATACATCTCCGAAACGTTTCGACAATCCCGGTGCAAGTCGTCGGATGAATGCCTGCTTGACCGGCTCGGAACATAATGCGCGCCCAACGACGTCCCACAGCGCGCGTTTCTCCGCCGGAAGGTTGCGGATGTATTCCGGAAACAAATCGATCTTGACGCGCGTGTGGGTGCCATCCTTGAGGTCATGACCCTTACTGCGTCCGTGCATTGGCCGGTAATCGGCGGATTCCGGCATGAGAGCCAGGATTTGAGAGTAAACGTCGTCGGGAAACACCCGATCGAATTCGAGATGGAAGAACGGCTTCTCGACCCCGCGCGCTGCCTCGATCGACTGCACAATAGCATTGGCCAGGCGGTCAGTTGCTTGGCGCCGGTCATAGGCTGAAAGCTTTGTCGTCTGGTCCATCACGGTCACTCTGGTTGTGTTCCCGGGGCAATTTGGGGCGAATGGGCAGTCAAGCGCAAGTTCTCCATCGCCGCAATGCGCGATGTGATCGCCTCGCGTCCCGCATATTTGGCCTGGGCGCCGAGTTGCTCCTCGATCCGGAGCAATTGGTTGTATTTGGCGGTACGATCGGACCGCGCAAGCGATCCGGTTTTTATTTGCCCGCAACTGGTTGCAACCGCCAGGTCGGCAATGGTCGTGTCCTCGGTTTCTCCGGAGCGATGCGACATTACGGCGGTGTAGCCCGCCTTGTGCGCTTTTTCGACCGCGGAGAGAGTTTCGGTCAGCGTGCCGATCTGATTGACTTTCACCAGGATCGAATTGGCAACGCTGTCCTTGATCCCCCTGGCGAGCCTCGCGACATTGGTGACGAACAGATCGTCACCGACGAGTTGGCACTTTTTCCCGATCAAATCGGTCAGGATTTTCCAGCCCTCCCAGTCGTCTTCCGCCATGCCGTCTTCGATCGAGACAATCGGATAGCGGCCAATCAGATCGGCGAGATATTTGGCCTGCTCCTGTCTCGTGCGTGTCTTGCCCTCGCCTTCATAGACGTATGCGCCGTTCTTGAAAAACTCGGTCGCGGCGCAATCGAGTGCCAACATGACGTCGTCGCCCGGCTTGTAGCCGGCTTTGCCGATCGCCTGCATGACGAAATCGAGCGCAGCCTCGGCCGACTTCAAGTTGGGTGCAAACCCGCCCTCGTCGCCAACATTCGTATTGAGATTAGCGGCCTTCAGCTGCGACCTGAGCGTGTGGAAGATTTCCGCACCGGCGCGCAACGCCTCGGCAAACGTCGGTGCGCCGGCGGGCATGATCATGAATTCCTGAAAATCGATCGGGTTGTCGGCGTGCACGCCCCCGTTGATGATATTCATCATCGGCACAGGAAGCAGACGCGCTCCGGCACCGCCGACATAGCGATACAATGGTGCGTTTTCGGAAACCGCAGCGGCCTTTGCGACGGCAAGCGAGACGCCAAGAATGGCATTGGCCCCCAGCCGGCTCTTGTTTGCCGTGCCGTCGAGCGCGATCAATGTTTCATCGATCTTGGCTTGCGCCTGGGCATCCATGCCGCCAAGGGCATCGTAGATTTCGCCGTTAACCGCATCGACCGCCTTGTGAACCCCCTTACCGCCATAGCGCCCCTTGTCGCCGTCGCGCAGCTCGGCGGCCTCGTGGGCGCCGGTGGAGGCGCCGGACGGCACGGCAGCGCGGCCGCGCGATCCATCCTCCAGGATCACGTCGACCTCGACAGTCGGATTGCCGCGACTATCAAGAATTTCGCGGCCGATAATATCTGTAATGGCGGTCATAGGACGGTCCACACCGGCATTGCGGGCTTCTACAGGATCGACCGTCCAGTGGCTATCATTGTTTTCGTTGGACAATTTCCCCGCATGTTGCGTCTGTGTCGCGCTCAGTTTGCAACCAGCAACAGACTTTCCGCTTCGGCGAGTTCTTTGCCGTCATCGGTGCGCGGGAATAAGTGCCCGTACACATCCGAAGTTATCGTGATGCTCGAATGGCCCTAATCGCTCTTGCACCACTTTTATCGGCAGCTCCAGACCGCCGTCAGCCTTCCGGTTGATGCACCAACTGGCATAGAAGTGCCGCAGTGCATGGAGGCGGTGTATTTAGTCGGCGCTCACCGCTCTGATCGACGTAATCGACAACCCACGCCTCGCACTCAACGCCGTTTGCCGTTTTCCATTTGCGTTTGCGAACGGACATTTTGCTATTTGCTCTGTTGGCAAGTCTTTATCGTCGTGGTTCTTGAGGCGCGCGCCGTCAGCGCCCCCGCTTGTGGATTGGTCGGACGCCCCCGTCGGCCTCGATAACGACGCCCTTGGCCTCCAGCGCCCTTATCACCGCATCAACACTGCCAGCCAATCCGCGCACTGGCTTTATGCCGGATGATTCCATGCGGCTGAGGGTGGAGGCGTCAATCTTGGCCAATGCCGCCAATTTGACTGAGGTAAGCCCAGCCAGAGCACGGGCCGCCTTGAGTTGATGTCCTGTTGGAGCTCACATGCGCAGTATCGGTTTGGGCGTCCTGTTCGGCATCGTGTTAATCGCACTCGCTGTTGTAATTACCACCTGGTCAGTCGAACCGACCGTTGGGAAGACTCCTATCGTTTCGCTCGACCCGTTGGCCATGACGGGCACCGTAACCAACCTGCTACCCGAAGTTCACTACGACCACGGTTTCATTTTCCCCGAAGAGCAATAACAATCAGGGTCCCACTTCTATAAATCGTAAGGGCCATCGGTCCTCTGGTTATCCTATGCCCTGGTCGCTTTCTATCCCTCCAGCGACCGGGGCATCCTTTTACACAGTTGTCATTGAGTTCCTGACTAACCGCGTCGTGTCGGCTGCATGGTATTGCATAGCTTTGGTCGCGGCAGGCCAGTTAATGTCGCCTGCTGCCTTCATTCATCCATGACAGCCAAATCGCAGCCAGGCAGCCGCCCAGACCTCCGCCTTCGGCGCGCCTTGTGCCGGGTGGAAGCGAGCGGACTGTTGTAATTCCACCACAGCCATCCCCAATTTCCTTCATTGGATCTCATGCTTCATTACTGCGGATCGGCATCTTGATTATGTTTCGTAGGTAATGCCCGTAATGCGGGGGGCCACGTGATCGCGAGATTAGAAGCCGCCTTGTTCGGGCTCGTCGTCTGTCTGTGTTTGGCATTCATTGGATTGGCGGTCGTAGCGCCTGAGCGAATTGACCGTACACTGAACGACATCCTGACAGGAATTGTGAGGGCGGTCGCTGGAAACTAATTTGGTTGTTTCAGCGGTCCTGCACATTACTCCTCAGAAATGAAGCTGATGGCACGGAAGGCTAAAACAGATTGGCAGACGCGACCTAGGAAAGTCGCTCTTAATCCAATGGCCAAGAAAGATCCCTTAATCGAATTCAATAAGCCGTCGCCGCACTATAAGTTTGAAACGACACCGGGCGGCCAGCGCATGTTGTCGGCCCCAAACAATAGCGAGCGTTCTTTGCTCAGCTTCCAGCCCTACGCACAGCGAGCCTTGGCAATTGCACAGGAGCATCGTCTAAGGATCAGGCCGCATTCAGTTCGGGGCAGCAAGTTCAAAATGCTTTATGATTTGATCGTTATGTTTCCTAAACCATGCGTGCAGTACGAGCCCCCCTATCAATCGGTTATCTTTTGCCTGACAAATGAC
>Ga0126380_10001007_pt1 | contig 10258 bp, 10 predicted proteins | sample PanSoiMetPlot_26_FD_92544 | JGI IMG/M metagenome (GOLD analysis project Ga0126380, IMG submission 92544) | Tropical forest soil microbial communities from Panama - MetaG Plot_26 | ecosystem: Environmental > Terrestrial > Soil > Tropical forest > Bulk soil | place: Panama | collected 2016-02-17
TAACCGCATACAGCACGCCGATTCGTCGAATTCGGTCGGGCTGCTGCGCCCGGGCCGCAAGCGGCCACGCCACGCCGCAACCGAAAAGAACAATAAACTCGCGCCGTTTCATGCGCGCCCCATCCAAGCTTTGAAGGCATCGTAGCCGTGCAGATGGCGATATTGGAAGGGCAGATGGGCGCATAGCTACGGTCGCCGACCTCGTTTGCTCCCCCAGGCGCGCAAGACTTCATCAGTGCCGTTATCCATAGGAAAGAAGCTCTCGATTCTTAGCTCCTGCAAGGTGATATCCTGCGGCGTTCCCAGCGTCGCAATGGTGGTAAAAAGACTCAACGAGGTGTCACCCTTCTGAAAGTGCATCGGCAATACGGGCGCAGACGGGTTTGCCAGCGAAGCCGTATTGAGCGCCTGTACACCATCATAGGCAGTCAGCCGTTTGAGCAAAGCGGCCGTTTCATCTGTGCCGTCTGCAGCAGCGTCAGCTTCAACACTGCGAATGAAATACCCTGCCACATCCTTCCAGTTGAGCAGAAATGGTCTCAGTATGTCGGGGGCTATTAGGGCATCCGCGAGATTAACTTTGGCTCCGGGCGTCAGCGGGCCGACCAGGAAATCGATTAGCCCCGCGGCGCCACCGTTTGCCATCAGGAGATTCCAGCGCCGGTCGACCACGACCGCCGGATACGGCTCCTGCTGCGTCAAAATGTAATTCAGCGCCCGACGAATCTCAGCGAGTTCTGGCGCGCCGAGATTGGTTTCACGCCACACTGGAGCATAGCCAGCGGCTACCAGAAGCGCATTATGTTCGCGCAAAGGCACATTGAGCGCTGATGCGATCAGCTCAATCATTTCACGGCTTGGCTCGGATCGGCCCAACTCCAGGAAGCTGATATGGCGCTGTGAGATACCGGCGCGGTAAGCGAGGTCAAGTTGCGAAATTCCGCGCTGCTTGCGCCACCATCTCATCTTTGCAGAGAAATTTTTGTTGCGCGCCATGAATACCTGCAAAGTAGTTGCCGATCCTACCCAACGTGACAAGTTGCCAGAATTTCTAGCAGCAAGACACGGGGACCTGTATGGGTCAAACGATTGGAGTATTGATCGCCATTGTGTCTAGCGGTCTCGGCGGCTCAGCTGCCGCCGTTACTCGCTATCTCGCCAACGGAGTCGACGCGATCACACTAGCTATTTTGCGCTGGGCTATCGGTCTTGCGCTAGTGTTGCCCGTGACGCTAATTCTCCGGGCCAAATGGCCCTCTCGATCAGACTTGCCGCGCGTCCTTGCCTTGGGCGCATGTTTTTTCGGGTTGTTCTTCGTACTCTATAATGTCGCAATCGGCTATACGACTGCGGCGCGCGCTAGCCTTGCGCTCTCTACTTTGCCGCTCCAGACCATGGTGATTGGGGCATTGCTCGGCATCGAATCGCTGAGCCCGCGCAAATCGCTGGGCGTGGCAATCGCCATGTTTGGAGTCTTCGCAGCACTTGCGCTGGGCTTGAGTACGGCACCAAGTGGCGCATGGCGCGGCGAAGCGATTATGGTCGCCGCAGTGCTCTGTATGGCATTCTACAATGTGTGGTCGCGCCCCTTCATCCAGAGATCGAGCGCGCTGGGCTTTCTCTGCATTGGCATGGCTTCCGGCGCCACTATGTTAATCGTCGTTGGAGTTCTCACTGGTCGTGTTTCAGTGCTCGTGGACCTTAGCGCGGCGCAGTGGGTTGCTGGCATCTATCTCGGCTTGGGCGGGGGTGCAGTAGCGTTCATTCTTTGGGTGACGGCATTGCAGCGCACGACTCCGACACTTGTCGCCAACACGATGACGGTCAATCCAATTGTCGCCGGACTGCTGGCAACGCAGCTGATTGGGGAACCGTTCACAATCAATCTGGTCGGCGGCGTCGTCACTGTTTTCGCCGGCATCTGGATCGCGACGACCGCACCGTCAAAGCGGACAGTAAGTAAGCCGGATGACGACGCCTCTATGGCGATGTGATGCGTCCGGCGATGCCTGGCATTGCCCCGAGAGCTGACAATCAGTGATGACTGGCTACCCCAAGATTTGGTTTTTCTTGGACCTGTATCGCAGCACGGTAATGTCACAGAACAGATTGTCGCTATAAACTGTCTCTACGTCGTTTTTCTCCAAGTGTTTCGCAAAAAACCTGTTTAATGACGTTATAGACCGTGGAATTGACCGCGCTGGCTAGTGGGGAGCGACGTTCAGGAGAGGTATCCTTCGAATGAAGAATATCGCAGCCCTTTGACCGTGTGACTTGAAATATTGAATGGCGTTTAGCCGCGGTGCGTCAGTCTAAACCGCGAGGAGGAGCTCGTGATAACCCGGATCGTTCGGCTGATTTCCTTGTGCCTCTGTGTGTCGCTATTGTCATTGTCTGCTGGCAGCCAACCCGCGCCAGACGAGTGGGTCAGAGCGTTGCGTGACGGCGGCTATGTGATCATCTTTCGCCACGGCGCAACCCGCCAAGATCAGGCGGATACCGACCCACTAAATCCGAAGAATGTCGCGCAGCAACGCCAGCTCACCGACGATGGTCGCGCGCTCGCAAAATCGGTGGGCGAGTCGCTGCGTAAACTGGGGATTCCCGTCGACAAAGTTCACACCAGCCTGTTCCAGCGGGCTATCGACACCGGCACACTCATGGGTTTTGGTGACGTCGAAGCCTCCGCCGATTTTACCGAAGGCGGCCTTGTGGTTACGCCGATTGAAAACAACCGACGTGCCGCTGCATTACGCAAGGCCGCGGGGACAATGCCCCCTGCCGGCACCAATGTCATCGTAGTCACGCATAAGCCGAACATCTTGGATGCTTTCGGCAAGGACTGGTTCGACGTTCGCGAGGGTGAAGCATCGGTATTCAAACCAGATGGCAATGGCGGCTACAAGCTGATCGTCCGGGTCCAGGTCGGCGACTGGAGCAAGCTGGCGCACGGTGTGAATTAAGTTAAGGGCTGGTCGGTCTGACCGAAGTATGCCGATCACGTCGGTGTGTAACCGCGTTCGTGTTAGCGACCAGTGTTTTGAATTAGCTCCCATCGTGTGAAAGCCGCCTCGACCGCTAGAAAATACTCATGTTCAGCGTATTTGGGGTGCTTTTTTACGGCGGCCCTGGCTCGGGCAAGCCGCCCCCGCCGAGCAGGGCCGGCCGGATTCTCCGCCAGCACCTCGGTCAGAGCCTCAGTGAACTCCTGATAGAGCCCCGAGATGTCGGCGCCAGTATCCATGGGTTCGCTGCCTTCTTTCAGGCAACACATCATATCGTTCGGCGCGTCAGCTTAACACTCTACGACCATGAAGGCGCGTAGCTATTTTACCACCTTGGCGGTCATACCGAGGTCACTTCGCGCCAAGCCACGAAACCATGGCGGCGCTCTCGAAAATAGAAGATTCCGGTCTACAGAAAGAGGCTTGCCACGCCGACGAAGAGCATCAGACAAAGTGCAATCCGCCGTACGCCCGCGTCACTCAACCGCGCGAAAAGTTTCGCCCCCAGCCAAGTGGCAAACAAGAATGGAATGGTCAGTAGCATTGCTGAAGTAGCCAGGGACACGCTTATGGCGCCCGCTACTCCAAGCATGACCAGCCCGATCACGGAAATCGCCGTGACGAAGACCGTCAAATTGGCGCGCGTCACCGCAACGGGATCGGGACCGGAAAGCAGATAGAGAATGACCGGTGGGGCGCCCACACTTGTTGCGCCGAGCAATGCCCCGACAACACTTCCAAGTGCAACCGACGTTAACGCCCGTGGTGACCCGTTGTAGCGCAGGCCGAGCAGCAGCATGGAGCTAAAAACGATCACCACTGCCGAAATCATTTTCCGCGCGATGCCCGGATCCACGGTCATTAAAAGGTAGCCGCCGAGCGGCACCGTTACGACCGCCGGTAAAGTCAAGTACAGCAACGTCCGCCACTGTACTTTCGGCAGTGCGTCAGGAAACATGACCACGGCGGCGGCCGTCTCCAGAAGAAGTGCGGTCACGACCGCCGGAACTGGTCCGAAAAGCGCGGACAAAACCGGCGTCATCAACATCGCGCCGCCAAATCCGGTCGTGCCTCGCACAAGTCCCGCCACAGTCACGATGCCAATGGCTGCAAATCCGGTCGTGTCTATGGTCGGCACGTTGTCCCGTCAGGTTGTCAGGATGCCGCCGTCAACCGGAATGACCGTCCCGGTAATAAAGCTGGCCCGATTGGAGGCGAGGAAAACAGTGAGATCGGCGATGTCCGACAGATTGGCCAGTCGACCCAGCGGTATTCGTGCCAGAATTTTTCGTCGCGCATCCTCGGTCAACTCAGAATGGGTCATCGCCGTATCGGCAATCGCGGGGGCGATTGCATTGACGGTGATGCCGTCAGGACCCAGTTCGCGTGCGAGCCCCATCGTCAGCGCGACCACGCCGGCTTTCGTCGCACCATAAAGCGTATTGCCGACAGAACCCCCACCCCGCATGGCTGACACGGATGCAATATTGATGATGCGACCGTAACGTTCCTTGCGCATGATGGGAATTGCAGCCTTGGCACAATAGAGCACTCCAGCCAGATTGACCTGGCTCACTCTCCGCCATTCGTCGACGTCAAGGTCAGCGACGAGACCGGTGGAAAGCAGGCCCGCGGCATTGACAAGAATATCAATGCGTTTTTCGGTTGCCGCAAATTCTCCGAAGACGCGCGCCATTTCGGCTGGATCACCGACATCGGCTGCAGCGGATTGGGCCCGGTTGCCGCCCGTTGCGATCGCCGCGGCCGCTTTACGGCCAGCGTCACCATTCCTGTCGACAATGCATATCATACAGCCTTCGGCTGCAAGCGCGCTTGCAATGGCCTTGCCGATTCCAGCAGCTCCGCCGGTGACCACCGCGACGCGACCTTTCAGATTGAGGTCCATGATGATCGCGTCGCGCTTGAACCCTGCTACTTGCTGTCGACGGCCATGTCTCGTTTATGCGCTTCCTTCATCGCAAAGACCGATAGCGCGCTCACGATACTTACGGCCAAAACATAAAGGCAGATCAACCACGGCTTGCCGCCGCCCATCGGCAAAAGCGCCGTCGCTATGATCGGCGTTAGACCGCTCGCGTAAATACCCGAGAACTGGTAGACGAAAGATATTCCGGTATATCGCACGCGGGTATCGAACAGTTCCGAGAACAGTGCGGCCTGCGGGCCGTACACTGCCGGATAGACGAACGCAAACGGAACAGCGATTGCCAGCCAGACCAGAACTGGCTCTTTGGTTTGCATCAACCAAAATGCTGGAAACGCAAGTATGCCGATCAGCACTCCGGCGACCGCAAACATACGACGTCGTCCGATCCTGTCGGACAAGTTACCGTAGATTGGCAGCATGATAATCATGATTGCCGACGCGATCATCACGCCGGCCAGCGCCGTTTGTCGAGGCAGGCCCAACGTCCCGGCGAGATAGCCAACGACGAAGACCCCGAAGATGTTGAAGGTCACGCCTTCAATGTAACGGGCACCCAGACCGAGCAGTGTGTTCTTCCCGTGCGTGCGCCACAGCTCGAAAAACGGCACGTGAACGAGCTTGTTTGTTTCTTGAATGCGGGTGAAGGCCGGCGTCTCCATGATTTTCAAGCGGATATAGAGACCGACCGCGACCAGCACTGCGCTAATGAGGAAGGCTATTCGCCAACCCCAGGAAAAAAAATCTGCTTCAGGTAGGTAGGACAACAGGTAGACCATCCCCGAACTCAGCAGCAGGCCAGCCGGAACACCAATCTGCGGCCAACTTCCGTAGAAACCACGTCTGCCGGTCGGAGAATGTTCAACCGCCATCAACACAGCACCGCCCCATTCGCCGCCGATGCCTATGCCCTGAAAAACGCGAAGGAAAAGCAGCATAATGGGGGCCCAAATGCCAACGGAAGCGTATGTCGGCAACAGCCCGATGAGGAATGTCGCGACGCCCATGATGAGAATGGTGAGAACGAGCACGGTCTTGCGCCCGATGCGGTCACCATAGTGACCGAAAATAATCCCGCCGATTGGGCGCGATATGAAGCCGACAAAGAACGTTGTGTACGCCAACAAAGTGCCGACCAACGGATCAAAGTTTGGAAAAAACAACTTGTTGAGCACGAGTGGAGTGACCACCCCGAACAAAAAGAAGTCATACCATTCGATCGTTGTGCCAATGGCGCTTGCGAAAGCGATCGTCCCGATCGAAGTACCGAATCCGCCGGACGGCGTTTTTTGCTGCATTGCTTCTTCCCCCCGTTTTTGCCGTTTAGGTTTTAGCCTGTCGGCAGTTGTAAGATTTGTCGTGCTTCTGTGACGCTTGCCGCGTGTCGCCCAAAATTGGCGCACATTCCGGCGAGACGCGCAACCAACTCGCCGTTGCTGCGGGCGAGGCGATCTTTGTCGAACTTGATGTTGTCTTCCAAACCCGTGCGGAGGTGCCCGCCAAGCTCCAGGCACCATTGATTGACTTCAAGCTGATGCCGTCCGATCCCGGCGGCCGACCAGGTTGCGTCGGGCATGATCTCCTTAAGTTCCGCGATCAGAAATTCCAGCAGTTTGCGCCGGGCTGGAAGCGCATTCGGAATGCCCATCACGAATTGGACCTGGCACGGTCTCTTGAGCAAACCGCGATCGGCCATGACCTTCGCATTGTAGAGCATCGCTAGGTCGAAAACTTCGATCTCAGGCTTGACGTCGTGCTCGAGCATTGAGCGTGCGAGTTCCTCGACGAGCTGCGGCGGATTTTCGTAGATCTGTGCCGGAAAATTGACCGATCCCGTGGCAAGCGATGCCATATCCGGCTTGAGGTACAGCATCCGCCCGCGTTCGTTCTGGCTTCGGCCACGGCCGCCTGTGGAGAACTGCACAATCATCTTGGGGCAATACTTGAGGATGCCGTCCTGCACCTGTGCGAAAAGTTGGGGATCCGAACTAGGGCTCTCGTCGGGATTGCGGACGTGAATGTGCGCAACCGAAGCTCCGGCTTCGAAGGCTTCATGGGTGGATTCGATCTGTTCGCTTGGTGTGATTGGCACAGCGGGTGTGTCGGACTTGCGCGGAATGGCGCCGGTAATGGCGACAGTAATGATGGCGGGTGTTGTCATGCGGGTCACCCGGCGTGCCGGACAAGATGGATTGATCGGATGTCACGCCGCTGCGTGATTTCCTTAACCAGCGTCATGAGCGGCGTCGAAGCCAGCGGATATTCCGTCTTTATGGGTCCGGCCGTCCTCAGCGCGTTGTATTCGCGTCGGGCGTAAAAGGCAGCGAGCAGAAGGTCGTCATCGGAAGCAAATGGACCGCGTTCCTTCCGGATTTTCGGGATTCCCGGTTCCAGCAGGTCGCCCGGTCGAGCCGACGTTGGCTCGGCGCCGCCGGTGACGCGATCATAAAGGTTAGGATCGATCGGACCCGCGATCTCACCATAGTATCCGAGCACATATTTTTTCACTTCGTCCGGGGCTGTTGCATAACGCTCCTTCCCCATCACGTTCAGGACGGCTTGCGTCATGACGAATTGTGCGAAGGGACTGACGATAATCGGGTAGCCCAGTTCGCAACGCACCCGCGCCGCCTCCTCGAGAACGTCGGGCAGACGATCGGCGATACCAAGCGGCGCGAGTTGGGATTTTAGATTGGACACCATTCCACCAGGCATCTGATGCTCATAGTGAAAAGCGTCGTATTCAACGATGCTGCCGACCGGCTTGCTCTCACGCCTGGCAATGTAGCGCAGGCGTTCGGCAACCTCTTCCACGGGCTCAAGATCGACGGGAACATTAAAACCATCGCGTCGTATGTTTTCGACTACCCATTCGGTGGCAGGATGAGATGCCCCATTGGCTAACACCGACGTCGCCGTATGGACCACATCCACACCGAGCTTAACGGCGCGGCATGCGGTATACGGCGCGAGGCCCGTTAGGCAATGCGAGTGCAGGTGCAAGGGTCGTCGTCCGCACTCGGCCTTGAGAGCAGGCACAAGAGTCTGCGCACGTTCGGGCGTCAGCAGGCCGCTTGGATCCTTGATGTAGACGGCGTCGACACCGAGCGACACAAGCTCGCGCGTCTTGCGCACATAATAATCATCGGTATGGACGGGACTGACCGTGTATACGATTCCGCCTGCGGTATAAAGGCCGAGCTTTTTTGCGGCGCGCACCGGTACCCGCATGTTGCGCATATCGTTCAGCGCGTCGTAGGGCGTGTGATAGCGTATCCCATTTGCGAATATTCGTTCGGCCGTCAGCTCGACGATATCGTCTGGAAAGAATTCGAACGTGAACAGACTTTGGCCGCGCGTCATCACGATCAGCGGCGTCTGCTTGACCCACCCGCTAAGGATGCGCATTCGCTCCCAAGGGTCTTCACGCAGGTAACGCACACATACGTCAAAGACGGCGCCCCCGACCAAATCGATTGCCTCAAATCCAGCCCGATCGAGGCGTGGCGCCAAATCCTCCATCATTGCCGTGGTCATGCGCGTCGCCCATAGACATTGGTGCGCGTCGCGCAATGTCACGTCGACCAGATTGATGGTTCGCTTGTTACCCATCAATGCGCCACCGCTTGTAGGTTTTCCTCGACCCATCGCGTGTGGACCTCGGCGCGGGCAAATTCGGGCTGTTGCAGAAGCCGCGCATGGAACGGGACTGTAGTTTCGAGCCCGCAAACCTGAAAACGGGCCAATGCCGACTTGGCCAGTTCCAGCGCCGCTGCGCGATCGGGCGCCGTGACAATGAGCTTGGCCAACATGGAATCGTAGTATGGAGGCACAACATAGTTCTCGTAGACGTGGCTATCGACGCGAATGTCGCGCCCGCCGGGTGGGCGCCATCGCTTGAGAACGCCGGGCGAAGGTCGAAAATCGCGCGCCGCGTCCTCGGCATTAATGCGGAATTCGATGGCTGTCCTTCCTCGGGAGAATGTCGAGCCAAACGAGAGCTTTTCGTTGGCCGCGACACGAAACTGCTCGACAACAAGGTCCGTGCCGGTGACCATTTCAGTGACCGGATGCTCGACCTGGATCCGCGTGTTCATCTCGATGAAGAAGAATTTGCCGCAATCCGGATCGAAGATGAATTCGACTGTTCCGGCGTTGACGTAGTTGAGTGCCTTTATCAATGCGACGGCTGCCTCCGCCATGCGCACGCGCGTCGTCTGGTCAAGCGCCGGCGACGGTGATTCCTCAACAAGCTTCTGGTGCCGGCGCTGCACACTACAGTCACGCTCGCCAAGATGAACGTGGTTGCCATGCCGGTCGCCGAAGACCTGAATCTCGATGTGACGGACCCGCGAAAAGAACCGCTCGAGATAAATTTCCGCGTTCCCGAAGGCCGCTTTGGCCTCGGCCGAAGCTTGCTCGAATTGTGGGGTAAAGTCTTCAGCGCGCGTCACTACGCGCATGCCGCGGCCGCCCCCTCCTCCACTTGCCTTCAGTAGCAGGGGAAACCCGAGATCGGCAGCAAGAGAGCCGGCAGCGGCAGCCGAAGTAAAGCCTTGTTCGGACCCAGGCACGACTGGAATCCCGATCGCCGCAGCGGTCTGGCGCGCTGCAACCTTGTCTCCCATTCTGGCGATACATTCACCGTCGGGACCAATAAAGGTCAGTCCAGCCTCACCGCAGCGCTCAGCAAACGCGCTGTTTTCGGCCAAGAAGCCGTAACCGGGATAGATCGCGTCGCATTTCATCGCGATTGCGGTTTCGAGCAACGCGCCTGCGTTGAGATAGCTTGCGGTCGCCGGTGGTGGCCCGATGCATATCGCATGATCGGCCGCCCAACGGTGAGGCGAATTCGCGTCGGCAGAAGAAAAGACAGCGAGGCTCTCGTGCCCTAGCTGTCGGCAGGCGCGGATAGCTCGCAGGGCGATCTCGCCGCGATTGGCGACCAACACTCGCCGCATCGCTCGCCTCCCAGTTGTGTGGTTCACCCTGGTCAGACGGGTGGACTGCACAACTGTCGCATTGGATAAATTCATATTGCAAGACGTTTTGTTTCGGTTTTTGATACTTCCTTATGCAGCCTCCCCTCGGCACCCAGCTGTCGAACAACGGCCGGCTCGAAGACGAGTCCAAACGACGTCTCGCGCGCGCGGAGCAGCCAGCGAAGACATTTCCCACCGTCAAGGCTGTCGCAATTCTCGAGGCGATGGCGTCGGCACGTCGTCCCCTTGGTGTATCGGAGCTCGGCGCCCTGCTCGGCCTCCCCAAGCCGACTGCGCATCGGATTGTGCGGATGCTCGAAACGGAA
>Ga0126380_10001008_pt1 | contig 10244 bp, 8 predicted proteins | sample PanSoiMetPlot_26_FD_92544 | JGI IMG/M metagenome (GOLD analysis project Ga0126380, IMG submission 92544) | Tropical forest soil microbial communities from Panama - MetaG Plot_26 | ecosystem: Environmental > Terrestrial > Soil > Tropical forest > Bulk soil | place: Panama | collected 2016-02-17
ACGCGGCGAGGAGCTGGCGGGGTGGCTGTCATAAAATTTCCCTTGGAACCGATATTGTTCCCGCAAGGATGGATACCTTTGTAGGGGGCGATGCATCATCCGCTGCGACTGGTGGAGACGGAGCCTGGCTCGTAGTCGCTGCTGCTCTCGCCGCCCACGGCCGTCGATGGGGCCATCAAGGAGGCTGGGCATGAGCCCAACGGCTACTTTTGGGAGGGAGTGGCGCGCTACCTGGTTCAGACCGAGGCGCCGGTGCTCGAAGACCGCACCTTTTATGATCCGGAAGGCATGGTCGAGTTTCGTAACGCTTTCGGCGTTTGTCAGCTGTCTGCAGATCAGAGTGAAGCATGAAGCCTCGGGCAGCGCCAGTTCGTCGACCGCACTGATGGAGAACTGATCATCACTTTCTCCGCGCCCTGGACATGAGCTAGGCTAGCCCATGGGGACGGCTGCGAACACGACCATCGATGAAAGCCAAGGTTTCCGAGGACGGCCTCGACGGCGTTGAGATCTTCCGCGATCTGGAGGAGAGCGAGCGCGCGCGTCTTGCCGCCGAGCTCGAGACGTTGAACCTCAAGCGCGGGGATGCGCTCGTGCGCCAGGGGGAGACGAGCGATGCGCTCTACATCGTCGTCACGGGGCGTTTTTTGGTCACTGTGGCGGGTCGGCGCGAGGCGGTGGCCGAGCTCGGCCCGGGTCAGCCTGTGGGGGAGATCGCCTTCCTCGCGGGCGGTGCTCGCACCGCGACGGTGACGGCGCTGCGCGACAGTTTGGTATTGCGGCTGGGCCGGGCCGAGTTTGAGGAGTTGTCGGCGAAAAACCCGTCGATCCTGCGTACGCTCACGGTGACGCTTGCGCGCCGCGTGGCGGAGGGCAACATCACGCGCGCCCCGCCACCTGACCCGCGACCGCGCACGGTGACCCTGATCCGCGCCGGTGGGAGCGATCTGCCGCCCGGGTTTGTGATTGGCCTCACGCGCGTCTTTCGGCGTGCCAACCGCACCATGTTGGTGTGGCCTGAGATGGCGCGCACGGTACTGCCGGCCAGCGTGCCAATCGACAGCACGGAGGCCACGCGTGCGCTCAACGCGCTTGAGGCCCAATACGACTATGTACTGTTCGTGGCCGAACCTGAGCTCACCGCCTGGTCGGAAAAGGCGATCCGGCAAGCCGACCTGGTGCTCGCAGTGGGCGTGCACGTCGCCGACCACCGCCCCAATGCACTGGAGCGGCTGGCCGGCGAGCTGTTGCCGCCTGACGCTCAGCGCCTGGTCCTGCTGCACGACACGCGCGGGACAATCTCGAACACGGCGCGGTGGCTCGCACCCCGTAACGTTGCCATGCATCACCACGTGGCGCTCGACAACGTGGGCGACGCCGAGCGGCTTTATCGATTCATCAACGGCACCGCGCTTGGCCTTGTTGCCTGCGGCGGCGGCGCCTATTGCGCGGCCCATGTCGGCCTCTACAAGGCACTGGTGCGGTCGGGCCTAACCTTTGACATCATGGGTGGGACCTCCGGTGGCGGGGCCATGGTTGCGGCTTTCGCCATGGGTGCGGATCCCGACGATGTCGATCGCGCCACGCACGACATATTTGTCACTCACCGCGCCATGCGCCGCTACACCTGGCCGCGCTATAGTCTGCTCGACCATACCCATTACGACCGCCAGCTGGCCAACCACTACGCGGGCGTCGACATCGAGGATTTGTGGATCCCCTACTTCTGCGTCTCCACGAACCTGTCAAGCTACGACCTCCATCGGCACCGGCAAGGTGACCTTTGGGGAGCCGTGCGCGCGACGGGCTCGATCCCCGTGCTGCTGCCACCGTACTACACACAGGATGGCCACATGCTCGTGGACGGTGCGATCCTCGACAACGTGCCCATCGGCGTGATGCACGAACTCAAGAGCGGGCCCAATGTGGTGATCAGCTTTGAGGTGCCCAAACTGCAGCGCTTCGAGGTGGACTATCGCACGCTACCGGGCCGCGCCGCGCTGCTCAAGGCAATGATCAATCCGCTCCTGCGCCGCGCCCTGCCACGGGCCCCCGGACCCGGGACCGTGCTGATGCGCGCCATGATGGCCAACCGCCAGGGCTTCGAGCGCCGGTTACGAGCCGAGGACCTGCTGCTGGTGCCGCCGTTCCCCCAGGACATGGCGATCCTTGACTGGCACCGCCACACCGAACTGATGGACTGCACCTACCGCTGGGCGATGCATGAGCTGGCTCGCCTTAAGGCCGAGGGGCATCGGGCGTTCGGAGCGCGCTTGGAGGCAGAGCCTGCGCTGATCACTGGCGGGGCTGAGAACCCACCTCATCTCACATGACGCAGAACATCTACGACAATGACGAATTCTTCGCCGGCTACAGCCGGCTGCCGCGGTCCGTCGAAGGTCTTGAGGGCGCGCCGGAGTGGCCGGCGCTGCAGGCCTTGCTGCCCGATCTGAGCGGGCGGCGGGTGTTGGACCTCGGTTGTGGGTTCGGTTGGTTCTGTAGATGGGCGCGTGAGCGCGGAGCGGTTCACATCGAAGGCATTGATGTGTCCGATAAGATGTTGGCGCGGGCTCGCGCCACGACGGCGGATGCGACAATCCTCTATGTAAGGGCCGATCTGGAGCGCTTAGCGCTGCGGGCAGCAAGCTTCGATGTGGTCTACAGTTCGCTTGCGCTGCATTACATCGTCGACCTCGAACGGCTGTTAGCCGAGGTGCGCCAGACGCTGGTGCCGGGTGGCAGCCTGGTGTTCTCGGTGGAACATCCCATCATGACTGCCCCCGCACTGCCAGGTTGGTCCGCCGATGACGCGGGTCGCAAGGTCTGGCCGATCAGCGGTTATCTCGACGAGGGCCCCCGTTCAACGGATTGGCTGACCAAGGCTGTCGTCAAGCAGCACCGCACGCTTGCCACTTACATCAACCTGTTGCTGCGCTTGGGTTTCGTGCTGACGCACGTCATGGAATGGGGCCCTAGCGCCCAACAAATCCTCGCGCGGCCGCAGCTTGCGGACGAACATGAGCGACCGCCATTCCTGCTGGTGGCTGCGCGACGGTGAGCGGTGCCCTCATCGGCATCGGGCGATGCAGCTCACGTGGCGATCCGGGGAAGCACCTTATCGGTCAGCAGTCTGAACGAGCGCCGGCTCAGGGGTGCGGCCATCAGATAGGTCATGCCGGCCTCGCCAAGGGCGCGAATTTGATCGATCACGCTCTCGGCGGTGCCGTGCAGCATCACCTCGTCGAGGTAGAACTCAGTCGGATCTCTGCCTGCGAAGGTGCGCGCCTCCTGGCGGTGGTGGCCGGGGTTGGCGATGTAAGCTCCAAGCATCCACCCTGCCGCGCGCCGAGCCACCTCGCGTGCCTTCTGGGTCGTCTCGTCGATGGCGATGAGGCGGGCCATGGGGATGACGCGGTGGGCGTCGCTGTGGCCGCTGGCCACGAGTTTGGCGGCATAGTGCTGGCGCTTGCGGATGAGATCATCGCGCGAGCAATGGGGATCCATCAGGATCGAGAAGCCCCGGCTTGCGGCCCAATCGATTGCCGGCGCGGAGCTTGCCGCCATCCAAACCGGCGGGTGCGGTTCCTGCATGGGTTTCGGCAGCACCTCGACGCCGTCGTAACTGTAGTATTTTCCCTGATAGGTGAGCTTCTTGCTCGTCCATGCCTTCAGCACGATATCGACGGTCTCGTGGAACCGCGCAGCGCTCTCTTCGCCAGGAATTCCGAAGGCTTTGAACTCGCTGCGTTCGAACCCGCGTCCAGCGCCCCAGTTGACCCGCCCACCCGATAGCACGTCCAATAGGGCTACCTCTTCGGCCAGCCGCAGCGGATTGTAGAACGGGGCGAGCGACACGCCAGTGCCGATTCGCAGGCGCTTGGTGCGCGCTGCCGCCATGACGCCCATCATGTGCACTGACGGGCAAACGGAGAAGCTGGAGAAGTGATGCTCGGCGAGCCACACCGCGTCGTAGCCAGCACTATCCATGAGCGCGATACGCTCGAGCGCCATGTCATAGATCGAGGTGAGGGCCTGCGAGCGATCGAGCCAGCCAAAGAACTGCAGAACGCCGATCTGCATGCCGCCTCCCCATTCATCGTCACCCGCAGCCAACCAGGCCAGGTTGCGATAGGTGCGAGTGCATTGCAATTGCCGTGTGGGTTCGCCACGATGCGGGCTGCTTGACGCTCTGGCGTTCCTGACCGAGACTTTGGTGCAAAACCAATCTGCCGGAGGATCGCCGATGACCCGCGCGCTTGCGCTCACCGATCGTTGCATGCGCGAGAGGGTGTCGGCACAGGAGTGGGATACGCGCGTCGACCTTGCGGCCTGCTACAGGCTGGTAGCCCTCTACGGCATGACCGATCTCGTCTACAATCACATCACCGCGCGGGTACCCGGCAGTGCCGATCACGTCCTCATCAATCCATACGGGATGCTGTACGATGAGATCACCGCCTCCAGCCTGATCAAGATCGATCTCGAGGGCAGGACGGTGTTACAACCCGATCATGCGTACTCGGTCAATGCAGCTGGCTACGTCATACACAGTGCGGTGCATTCGGCGCGGCACGACGCGCACTGCGTGATCCATACCCACACGCGCGCCGGAACGGCTGTCAGCGCTCTGGCCGACGGGCTGATGCCCCTGTCACAGACGGCAATGCGCTTCGCCGGCCACCTTGCCTATCACGACTATGAGGGGCCGGCCTTCAACCGTGGTGAGCGCGAGCGCTTGGTCGCGGATCTCGGCGACAAGAGCGCAATGATCCTGCGCAACCACGGCTTGCTCGTGTGCGCACCTTCGATTCCGCAGGCCTTCAACCTCATCTACTGGCTGGAGCAGGCCTGCAAGATCCAGATCGACGTTCTCTCTTGCGGCCGGCCGCTCAAAGTGCCCACCAGTGACGTGGTGCACACCACCTGTGAGGCGCTCTCGGGTGCCGAGATCACCCTTGATAATGAGAGCGATACCAATCTGCATCTCAAGGCGGGCGCGCAGAAGCGTCAATCGGCGGGCTACGGTCTCCTCGAATGGCCGGCGTTGCGGCGCCGGCTCGATCGGCTCGATCCCTCCTACGCCGATTGACCGATGCTGCCGCCTATTGGGCGGCCTCGGCGCGGCTCGACGGAGCCTCGACGATACGCGTGGCAAAGTTTGCCGGAGAGACGATTTCCAGCACCTCGAAGTCCTCCGAGCAGGCGATCTCGCGGTGCTTGATACCGGGCGTCTGCAGGATCGCGTCACCCTTGCGGATGGTGTGGCGACCTTGGCCCTCGTACTCGAAGGTGGCCCAGCCATTCATGACGAGCACGAACTGGAACGTGCAGTCATGCACATGCCATTGCTGCACTTCATCCTTCACCTTCTTGCCGTTGTGGCGGATGAGGTGAGCGACGAAATCGCCCTTGGTCCCGTCCTTGATGCCGAGATCGCGGTATTCGAAGATCTCGCGCAGCCCGGGCGTCCAGTTGGCATCACTGGCGAGATTGTGCACGAAATCCCATGTCTTTGCGGCCATCGTTTCCTCCATGAGGTTAGCGCTCAATATATGGTCACACCGCGATCGACCGAAAGGATCTGCCCGGGCGTTATGGCAGCTTCATGGGAGGCCAGGTAGACGGCCACATTGGCGATGTGGATCGGTGACCTAGCCCAGAAGGGGGCTGGCGGCCAGCTTGCTGACAATGGCGTTGCCGGCGAGCAGCCACTTGACACGCTCCGTCAGCGTTGACCCGGATGTTGCGGTGCGTCTTCAAACGCCGCGTGGCCCGGGCGATGCCACCGCCGCCGCCGGTTGTGAAAGCAACTTTGCCGACGAGCCGCCCTATCGCGCCGCTCTCGTGTAGCCGACGCGCCTGCCGGCGGCGCGCGGGACTAATCCAAGTCCGCCTCGAGCCACACCGGCACATGGTCAGAGGGCTTCTCCCAGCCGCGCGTATGCTTGTCAATGCCGGCGGCGAGCAGCCGATCGGCCGCTTGCGGTGAGGCTAAAACGTGGTCGATGCGGATCCCGTGATCCTTTTGCCAGGCACCGGCCTGATAATCCCAGAACGTATAGAATCCAGGTCCAGGCAGAGACGCGCGCACAACGTCGGTGAGGCCGAGATTGAGGAGCGCGCGGTAGGCCGCGCGGGTCTCGGGCTGATAGAGGGCGTCGCTGGTCCAGGCCTCGGGGTTCTTGGCGTCGATCGGCTCGGGAATGACGTTGTAGTCGCCGAGCAGAAAAAATGGCTCCTCGTAACCCAAAAGCTCGCGCGTGCGCGCTGCGAAGCGCCGCATCCAGGCGAGCTTGTAGGCGAACTTGTCAGTGCCCACCGGATTGCCATTGGGCAAGTAAAGGTTGCCGATGCGCACCACGCCGCCCTGGCGGGGCACGCACACCTCGATGTAGCGGGCGTGGCTGTCTGTGTCATCGCCGGGCAGGCCGCGCACGGCGATCTCGTCGAACGGCCGCTTGGAGAGGACGGCGACGCCGTTGAAACCCTTCTGCCCATGCACCGCAGCGTTGTAGCCGAGCTCCTCGAAGGCAGCTCCCGGGAACGCCTCGGTGGCCGACTTGATCTCCTGCAGGCAGACGATGTCCGGGTTCGCTTCCTTGATCCACGTCACGGCGACATCGAGTCGGGCCTTGATGCCGTTGATGTTCCAGGTGGCGATTTTCATGGGGGTAGGGGAGTAGGGCCGGGCGCTCGTAGGGTCAAGCCGGTGAGCACCGGCGGCCTGTGCACGGGTGGGTCTTCGGCCACACTTTCGTAATACTTTACGGCAATGGTGCTTCGTGGGGTGTCCCAGCCGTCGGGCCGGTTGGCATGTCGGGCGTCCGTTGCTCGATGGTGCAATCTGAAGGTTTGATCCCATGCCGACGCGATCTTCGGCGCTGGCTGCCGCGCTGCTGGTAAGCCTGCCCAGTCTGCTCTCCGCTTCACTCGGGTCGGCACAAGAGACCTGGCAGCGCAGCGGCGAGCCACGCTATGACGGCTATCGGCCGGATCCCCCCGCCGACGATGACAGCACGCACAGCCGGCCGGATCGTGGCGCGGTCAATCCGCCCAGCCCTAGGCCACCAGTCGATGATGCCTACCGCCCGCCTCGCGCGCGCGATGCCTACACCCCGCCGCGCCCAGATGCCTGGAGCCCGTCGGCAGGCCCTGGCTATCCGCCCGGCACCGACGGTCGGCAGGGGGCCTACCCCGGCCCATCGACGCCTGCTTACGGTCAGGCCTATCCGGCGCCGCGGCCAGCCTACGGCGAACCCTATACTCCCGCACCGGCGCAGCCTGGTGGCGATCCCAATCGGGGTTACGGCCCCCCGTCGTCCGATCCATATGGGCCGCCGCCTGGACCGCGCTATGAGGACGAGACCGCCAATGGCAGCTACTCGTCGCGCGAAATTCTCGATGCCGGCGCATCATTCTTTGGCTCCGTGAGCAAGGGGCTCGCCAGCGTGGTTGAGTACGCCTTCAAGCAGCAGGGTCGACCGAACGGCTATGTCCTTGGTGAGGATGCCGGCGGCGCCTTTGTTGCCGGCCTGCGCTATGGCGAGGGAACGCTCTACACCAAGGATGCCGGTACCCGCCGCGTCTATTGGCAAGGCCCGTCGATCGGTTGGGACGCCGGCGCCGCTGGCTCCAAAGTCATGGTTCTCGTCTACAACCTGCGCGATCCCGAGGAGATCTACCAGCGCTTTGCCGGCGTCGATGGCTCGGCGTATCTCGTTGGCGGCGTCGGATTGACATTTCAGAAGAGCGGGCCGGTCATCGTCGCGCCGATACGCTCCGGCGTCGGCCTGCGGCTCGGCGCCAACATTGGTTACCTCAAATACACGCGCAGCCCAACATGGAACCCATTTTAACCATGGTTTGATGCCTGTAACGCTGTTGTGCTCCCGCAATGGCGTGATGGTTGGTGACGGTGTGCTGTGCAGCTCCTAGTATCGGTGTTGTGCGAATCTTGCCACAAGCAAATGAGCGCCGGCATGACCGCCTTGCAGGCCGCCTGCATTTGCGCGAAGTCTTTGAATCTCAGGCACCTAAGCAGCCCTAGGAAGCACCATTGATCTCCGTTCAGTCAGCCATGCTGGTGGCCTTGGGCTTCTTTGCTGCGAGCCTGCTCGGGCTGCTTGTTGCCTCCGCGTTCTGGTCTCGCGCCGTGCGGCTGACCACGGCGCGCATCAAGCAGTCGATGCCTGTGAGCGAGCCCGAGATGCGGGCAGACCGCGACCGGCTGCGCGCCGAGTACGCCATCAAGGTGCACAAGCTTGAGATGCTGCTTGATCAGGCCAAACTTGAGCGGGCCCGCCAGCTGATCGACATCAATCGCCGCGACGCCAGCATTTCCACGCTGGAGACGGATGTGGTTCGGCTCAAGTCTGATCTTGAGGAGAACCAGAACGCGCGGCGCGTGCTGGAACAAACGGTCGCCGATCGGCTGCCGCGGGTGGAGGCGCGTCTGGCCGAGGCCAAGCGGTTGCTGTTTAACCGCGATCGGGAAATCGCCGAGCTCACGGCGGGCGCCAGACGCCACAAGCAGGCGATGGAGGAGGCGAGCTCCATCAACGCCCAGAAGAACGCGCAGATCGAGCGCCTGTCGACGGCGCTCACCACCCGTGGCGGTCGTCGTAGGCCCGCGCCCGAGGGGAGTGACAGCGAGGTGGCGCTGCGCTCGGAGATTGAGGCCTTGCGCAACAAGGCAAGCGAGCAGGCCCTGCTCATCGATCGATTGCAGCGACGGTTGGGAACCGGCTTTCAATTGAGTGCACCGCTCGCCGCCTCGAGCGCGGCACCGCTGGAAGGCCAGGGAGACAAAACGGGGCGCGACAGCTCCGAGGAGCCGGCGGTCAACCCGGTACGCCCTGCCGCCGCGCCGAGCGAAGCGGGCACGGTGGCCTTTGAGCGCGAGGTGAGAGCACTCAAGGCGCGCACGGAGGACCAGGCCGGCGAGATCGCCCGGCTCAAGGCAGCGCTTGCGACATTCGAGCAACAGGAGAAGACTGGCGGGCTGAAGGACAGCCGCATCGCGCTCAAGGCCCGTTTGGGCTCGGCCCAGGCACAAGCCGATCAGCAAGTGGCGACCATCGCCAAGCTGCGCGCCGAGCTGGCGGCTACGCACGAGCGGCTCGCCCGCCAGGCTGCGCATTTCATGGGCGAGATGCGCCGGATCGGATCGACGCAGTCTGCTGCGGCACGCCGGCCGATGCGCGGCGAGGAGCGGCGCACCCTGGTCGACCGCGTTGCGCAGGTGCGTGCTGTGAGCGGTGAGGCCGAGGCGAGCCCGACGCAATCCCCCGAGGCCGGCTCGCCGCCTCGCATGGAAACTGCGCCAAGCGCCAATGGCCACAGCGGGGAGGGCGTGCCTGAGGCCGAACCGAAGGAAGGGGCTGAGAGTGCCGTCGCGGTGCCCGCTGCCGCACAATTGCCCAAACCGGGCGACATACCGGACAAGCGCCGTCGGCCGCGCCTGCTCGATCGCATCACCGGTCTCGGCAAGGGCTGAGGGCGAAGGCCTGAAAGGGCCTGACACGCTAAGCCTGTCACGCTAAGCCTGTCACGCTAAAGCCTGAGAAACTAAGACCTGACAAGCTAACGCATGACAAAGCTGACGCCTGATGGGGACGGGGACCGGGTCGGTGCTGACGGGACGGGGACCTGGTACGCAAGGGGTGGCTAGGCGACCGCGGGGTATCGCTGGCCATCAACGAGATTTGGCGGGGAAATGCGCCGGCCGCGGGAGCCGGGCAGTGTCGAGTGCACACGCTGGATCCGAGGTTGCAAATGCTGCTGAACCCCGCGCCGGGTGGCGAGGAACCCACTTTGCAATTACCCCTGAGAGTGCCACCGGCCGAGCCTCAGAAGGTTGCGCCGCATGGGCTCGACAGTGGTGGCGACGACGCCCTTGAGGAGGCCTCGCCAAGCACGCCCGAGAACGCGGATGTAAAACCTCCGCAGCCCAAGGACGCTTTTGTTTCAGAGCCGACGGTGCCGCGCATCGAGGTGCTGTCGGCGGCGTCTCGAGCGCTGATTGACAAGCCCTCGGACGCGCTCAGTCGCATGCCGAAAGCCCCGGTCCTCGACCTCGGGATTGAGTTTGCAATCCGTGTTGCGCCCAGCGCTGTGACGGCCAATGCGTCCGGCGGCGATGTACCATCGGATATAGCCTCTCAAGAGCCCAGCGATGTCGCATCTGCAGAGCCCGGCGAGGAGGCCTCCCAAGAAATGACGGGGATGCCGGAGGAGGTGGCGGA
>Ga0126380_10001009_pt1 | contig 10243 bp, 12 predicted proteins | sample PanSoiMetPlot_26_FD_92544 | JGI IMG/M metagenome (GOLD analysis project Ga0126380, IMG submission 92544) | Tropical forest soil microbial communities from Panama - MetaG Plot_26 | ecosystem: Environmental > Terrestrial > Soil > Tropical forest > Bulk soil | place: Panama | collected 2016-02-17
CCTGCAGCTCGGCCCAGACCTCGCGGTCGCGCTGGGCGGTCCAGATCCGCGGCCGCTCGATCCCGGACAGCTCGTCCCACAGCCGGGACACGTTGAACGGCATGCAGTGCTCGAAGATCGGCCAGCGTCCGTACCGCTCCGCCAGCGCGGCGTGGGCGGCGCCGAACGCCTCCTTGACCGTGCCGCCGCGGCGGTGCACCGCGCCGGCCTCGGCCAGCATCGTGTCGAGGAAATGCCGGGTCTGGCCGACGGCCGCCGCGCAGGCCTCCGCGCCGTGCACCACCGCGCCGCGCCCGCCGACGAGGGTCTGCGCGCCCAGCGCCGCGACCCGGTCCAGCGTGCCGGCCGCCCAGTCCCGGTGGAACGCGTCCCCCGTGTACAGCGCGGCCTGCGCCTCCACCAGGTCGCCGGCGAACAGGATCCGCCGCTCCGGCAGCCACGCCACGATGTCACCCTCGGTGTGCCCGCGCCCGCAGTACTGCAGCACCAGGTCACCGCGCCCGCCGCCCAGGTCGATGGTGAAGGCGTCGGTGAACGTCGCGGTGGGCCAGGTCAGGCCAGGAATCGAGGCCGGCTCTTGGAACAGTCTTGGCATCCGCGCGTACTCCGACTCCCAGTCCTGCCGCCCGCGCTCGCCGATCAGTTCCCTCGTTTTTTCATGCGTAACAATGATGTCGGCGCCGAACTCGCTCGCACCGAGCACCCGGACTGCGTGGTAATGCGAAAGCACCAGGTAGCGAACCGGCTTACCGGTGTGCTGGCGCAACCGGGACAGCCACTCGCGCGCGGCCGCCGGGGTGGCCGTGGCCTCGAAGCAGACCAGGAAATCCTCGCCCTCGATGGCGCCGACGTTCGGGTCGCCCTCGGCGGTCAGCGCGTAGACCCCGTCGGCGAGGAGCTCCAGGGTCTGTTCCTTTGGGGCCAGGTCCGCCGAGGAGGCGAACGCTTTGGGTACCATGACCCACCTCGACTCGATCGACTCCGATCCTCCGGTAACCCGATCGTAGGCGGGCCCGGCCCGCGGCTGCGGAGCCGCAGGCGGGCCCGGCCGTGCCGGTGTCCGGTGTCCCGGCAAAGCACGGTGGTGGATGCGGCAGGATGGAGTCATGCAGCAGCGGAACTTTTCGCTCTACGGGGCGGTCGACCTTGGCGCGCGCCAGGCAGCGGCGCAGCGCCAGCAGGCCTCGGCCGCCGCCAGCCAGGACGCCCCGCGCGGCGAGTACGTGTTCGACGTGACAGAGGCGACCTTCGAGGCGGACGTGCTGGAGCGCTCCCGCACCGTCCCCGTGATCATGGACCTGTGGGCCGACTGGTGCGGCCCCTGCAAGCAGCTGAGCCCGGTGCTGGAGCGGCTGGCCGGCGAGGCGGCGGGTGCCTGGGTGCTGGCCAAGTTGGATGTGGATGCCAATCCCCAGCTCAGCGCGGCGCTACAGGTGCAGAGCATCCCGATGGTGGTCGCCGTGGTCGGCGGCCAGCTCGTGCCCGGGTTCCTCGGCGCCCTGCCCGAGGCCCAGGTCCGCCAGTGGCTCGGCCAGGTGCTCCAGGTTGCCAAGCAGATCGGCCTGCCCGGGGCGGGCGGCCAGCCCGCGGACGGCCCGGAGAACGGCGAGGCCCCCGAGCCCGGCGAGGTGCCTGGCCAGGACGGGTTCCGGGAGCCGGAGCTGGCCGAGGCACAGCAGGCCATGGAACGCGGGGACCTGGATGCCGCGGCCGGCGCCTTCGAGCGGTTGCTGGCGCGAGACCCCGGTAACCCCGTGGCCACCGTGGGCCTGGCCCAGGTGAACCTGTTCCGGCGGGTGAACTCCTACGACCAGGCCCAGGCGCGCAGGGATGCGGCCGCCCACCCCGGCGATGTGGACGCGCAGATCCGCGTTGCGGACATCGAGATGTCCCTGGGCAACGCCGAGGAGGCGTTCGACCGGCTGCTCGGCGTCATCCGGCGCACCTCGGGCGAGGACCGGGACAAGGTCCGGCTGCACCTGGTCAGCCTGTTCGAGATGTTCCCGCCCCGGGACCCGCGGGTCACAAAGGCCCGCAGCACCCTGTCCAGCCTGCTGTTTTAGCGGCTGCGAGGGTCGCGGGGGTCGGTGTCGGCCAGCTGTTCCAGCGCGGGGAGCGCGGCGGCCAGCGCGGTCCGCTGCTCGGCGGTGAGCGTCGCCAGCCGGTCGGCCAGCAAGATCGTGCTCTGCTCGCGGATCAGTTCCAGCGCAGCGTGACCGGCCGGCGCGATCGCCAGCGTGCTGGCCCGGGCGTCGCCGGGGACCGGGCACCGTTCCACGTAGCCGCGCTCTTCCAGCACCGTCACCAGCCTCGTGAGGGTGGACGGGGCGATCCCCTCGGCCGCGGCCAGGTCGCCAAGCCGCAGCGGGCCGATCCGGTCCACCGTGGCCAGCGCCGAGAGCTGGGTCGGCGTGAGGCCGGCCAGCTCGTGGCGGCGCAGCCAGCGGGAGAGCCGGGCGATGGCCACCCTGAGCCGCGGCGCGTCGATCGCCGGCCCAGCCGGCGCGGCCGGCCGGGTGCCGATCTGACGACCTTCGGTCGCACTACCCTGAGGCATTCTTGAAGGGTACGTGGCGGCCGGACCGCCTCGTGCGCGCGACGCAGATCTGCTGCGTCGCACCTGCCCCGATGGCACGATGTGATCGTCAGCAGTGCCGGGCGCCGGGCGGGCCGGGCCGGGTGAAGGCGGAGGAGCCAGTGTCGGTAGCCCCGAGCGTGTCATATTCGATCACCGTGCGCCTGGAGGTTCCCTCCCGGGGCCGGGCGGTCAGCGACCTGACCCACGCGGTCGAGCAGGCGGGCGGCGCGGTCACCGCGCTGGACGTGACCCCCTACCGGTACGAGCGGCTCCGGGTGGATGTCACCTGCGCCGCGCGGGATACCGAGCACGCCGAGGAAATCGTCCAGGCCATGACGGCGATCCCCGGCGTCGTGGTGAACAAGGTCAGCGACCGGACCTTCCTGCTGCACCTCGGCGGCAAGATCGAGACGAACGTCAAGGTGCCGCTGCGCAACCGGGACGACCTGTCGATGGCGTACACGCCCGGCGTGGCCCGGGTGGCGCTGGCCATCGCGGCCAACCCCGAGGACGTGCGGCGGCTGACCGTCAAGCGCAACAGCGTCGCCGTGGTGACCGACGGCTCGGCGGTGCTCGGCATCGGCAACGTGGGCCCGTACGCGGCCATGCCGGTGATGGAGGGGAAAGCCGCCCTGTTCAAGCGGTTCGCGGGCATCGACGCCTGGCCCGTCTGCCTGGACACCCAAGACACCGACGAGATCGTCCGGACGGTGCAGATCATCGCGCCCGCGTTCGGCGGTATCAACCTGGAGGACATCGGTGCGCCCCGGTGTTTCGAGGTGGAACGGCGGCTGCGCGAGCTGCTCGACATCCCGGTCTTCCACGACGATCAGCACGGCACGGCGATCGTGGTGCTCGCCGCGCTGACCAACGCGCTGCGCGTGGTCGGCAAGAAGCTCGCGTCGGTGCGGATCGTCATGGCCGGCGCCGGCGCCGCCGGGACGGCGGTGCTCAAGCTGCTGCTGGCCTCCGGGGCGTCCGACGTCGTGGTGTGCGACGACAAGGGCGCCGTCTTCGCGGGCAGGCCAGGGCTGGAAGACAGCCTGCAATGGGTGGCCGAGCACACCAACCCCGGCGGGTACGCCGGGGACCTGGCCGGCGCGCTGCCGGGTGTCGACGTGTTCATCGGCGTCTCGGTGTCGAACATCCTGACCGGCGCGCACATCGCGGCGATGGCGAGTGACGCGATCGTCTTCGCGCTCGCCAACCCCGACCCCGAGGTCGACCCCGACGCGGCAGGAGAGCACGCCGCCGTGGTCGCCACCGGGCGGAGCGATTACCCCAACCAGATCAACAACGTGCTCGCCTTCCCCGGGGTGTTCCGCGGGCTGCTGGACGCGCAGAGCCGGATGGTCACCGACGACATGCTCATCGCCGCCGCCCGCGCGCTGGCGGGCGTGGTGTCGCCGGCCGAACTGGGGCCGCACTACATCATCCCGTCGGTGTTCCACCCCGATGTGGCGTCCGCGGTGGCCGCCGCGGTCCGCGACGCGGCCGGGGGCCGCCACCGCTGACGGCCCCGATCTCGGGGTCGGCGCGGATCCCCGGGATCGGCAAGAATAGGGGCATGGAGGAGGTCCGGGCCGGGCGGCTGCTCGTCGCGACCCCCATGCTGGGGGACCCCAACTTCAAGCGCACCGTGGTGCTGGTGGTGGAGGACGAACCGGAGGAGGGGACCCTGGGCGTCGTGTTGAACCGGCCGACCAAGGTGCCGGTCGGGCGGGTGCTCGAACCCTGGACGGACTTGGTGAGCGACCCTTCCGTGGTGTTCCGGGGCGGGCCGGTCGCGCCGAACAGCGCCCTGGGCCTGGCCAGCGTGCCGGGCCAGGACGAGCCGGTCGGCTGGCGGGCGCTGGATCCCTCGGCCCTCCCGTCCCGGGTCGGCCTGATCGACCTCGACACCCCGCCGCAGCTGGTGGCCGGCGGGATTGGCTCGTTCCGGGTCTTCGCCGGCTACGCCGGCTGGGGGCCGGGGCAGCTCCAGGAGGAAATCGACGAGGGGGCGTGGTACGTGCTCGCCGCCCAGCCGGCCGACGTGTTCGACCCGGAGCCCGAACAGCTCTGGCGGGCCGTGCTGCGCCGTTCCGGCGGTGCGCTGGCGCTGGTGGCGACCTATCCGGACGATCCGTCACTGAACTGAGGCGAGGTAGACTCCCTGCCGTGAGTACCGAAGTGCTTCCCCAGCAAGGGACCCGCGAGGACACCGACGTCCGGCCGGACCTTTCCACCGGTGACGGGGACCACGAGCGGTTCGCCCACTACGTCTTGAAGGACAAGATCGTAGACAGCGCGGTAAGCGGGACCCCGGTCATGGCGCTGTGCGGAAAGAAGTGGGTGCCCAGCCGGGACCCGTCGCGGTTCCCGGTATGCCCGGACTGCAAGCGCATCTACGAGTCGATCCCCGAAGGCGAAGCTTAGGGCGTAGCCCGCAACCCCCTTAGCGTGCGGCGAAGATCTACGCGACACGCCTTAGTACCTACCTGCGCTGGGCCCTGCCGCGGCATCACTCGCCGGGGGTGATCCAGGCGGGCCGGCCAGACCGTATCGTCTAGCGGTCGTGGCCGGTGATTGAGGGGTACTGAGATGGCAGTCGATACGTTCATCGTCTTCGCCGGGGTGTATGACAGCGCCGCCGATGCCGAGGCCGACTACCAGGTGGTCAAGGACCTGCACACCAAGGCGGGCCTGATCGACGCCTACGACGCCGCGGTGATCGTGCGCCGGGCGGACGGGAAAGTCAAGATCGCCAAGAAGCATGAGACGCCGACCCGGGCCGGCGGCGTGCTGGGCGGCGGGGTGGGCCTGGCAACCGGCCTGGTAGTGGCGCTGTTCCCGTTCGCCGCCATCGGCGGGGGCTTGCTCGCCGTCACCACCGGCGGCGGCGCGATCCTTGGCGCGCTGGCCGGCCACGCCGCGGCCGGGATGAGCCGCCATGACCTGAAGGAACTTGGCGAGCATCTGGACGCCGGGCAGGCGGGCCTGGTGGTGGTCGGGGTATCCGACATGCAGGCGAAGATCGAGCGGGCGATGAAGAGGGCGCGCAAGATCGAGGCCAAGCAGCTGAAGGCCGACGCAGCCGACATCGAAGCCGACGCCCAGCCCGCCCAGGGATGAGGCGCCCCTAGCGGGTTGCAGCCAGAGGCCTCGCGCAGAATGCTCAGCGCGCGGACAGTTCGCGTTCCAGGGGAGTGCGGAAGCGCGGGGTGACCCGCGCCGGGCCGAGCCAGGCCTGCAGGCGTTCCGCCTCAGCGGTCACCGCCGCCACGGCTTCGGCGCCGGCGTCTTCCAGCAGGCGGAACACGACCTCCCCGCCGGGGCGCTGCGCCCAGCCGCCCACGATCCGGGCGTCCCACCAGACCGTGGGCCCGATGTTCCCCGACCGGTCGAACAACGCGGGCCCGTACCCGCCGAGGAACCACCCCCGCTCGCGCCAGCCCATCGGGGTCGGGTCCAGCGCGGGCAGCAGCGCCGCCCACGGCGCGGTGGGCGGCGCCGGATCCTCATCCCCGGCGAGCACGACGCCCGGGGTGCCGTCCAGGTCCACCTCGGCGGTGGCGAGCTGGCCGAGCGCTGCCCGCGCCTGCCCGGCCGTCCAGCCGGTCCACCACTGCAGGTCGGAGACGGGCGCCGGGCCGAACGCCAGCAGCCAGCGGCGGGCCAGCCGAGCCCGGGCGTCCGCGGCCGAACCGGCCGGCCAGGGACCGGCCGGGGTCCACTCGTACTGGCTTGAGGTCCAGCCGCCGCGGGGGCGGCCGCGGGCGATGCGCCGCTCCGCGGACAGCAGCATGAGCACCCGGCTGGTGATGTTGGCCGGGCCCCCGTAGTTCTTGCCCTCGGCGTAGGTGAGCTGGGTGCGCAGCCGCGGCTCGTCGCGGGCGAGTTCCGCGCCGGTCGCGCTGCCCCGGGCGGTGAGGGCCTCGACCGTGGCGTCGCCGACCTCGTCGAGCCACCGCCCGGCATCGGGGGCCACGTCGGCCGCGGCAAGGTTACGGATCAGCCCGCTGCGCATCCGCTCCGCGATCTGGTCCGTGCACGACGCCTGGATGACCGGTGCCAGGTCAGCCGGGACGACGAACATGGTCCGGCGCATGCCCAGCATCCGGACCAGCTCTCCGTTCTCATACAGCGCCCGCTCGATGGCGGTGTGCCCGATCGCGCGGTGCCCGTCCGCGCTGCGGGCCCAGGCGGCCAGGTACACCGACGCGGGGTCGGTGCCGTGCAGCGCGATCAGGGCGGCCGCGACCTCGGCGGCCGTCCCCGCCCGGGCCGACGGCGCCAGGAGGTGCCGGCGGGCCAGCCGCGCCCGCCGCTCCGGCACCGATCCCAGGGACGATCCGGTCATCAGCGCACCCCCGTGCCCTGTGCTAGCCGGCGGGCTCGAGGATGACGACCGGGATCTGCCTGGTCGTCTTCTTCTCGTAGTCGGCGAACCCCGGGTTGGCGGCCTTGTGCGCCGCCCAGATCTGGTCCCGCTCGGCCCCCTCGGCCACCCGGGCGCGGAGTTTCACGGTCGCGGTGCCGATCTCGGCTTCCACGTCGGGGTGGGCCAGCAGGTTGTGGTACCAATCCGGGTTCGTGGGGGCGCCGGCCTTGGAGGCGAAGATCGCGTAACCGCCCGGCACCGGCCGGTACATCACCGGGTTCACCCGCGGCTGCCCGGTCTTGGCGCCCACGGTGTGCAGCAGGAGCAGCGGCGCGCCCTCGAACGGGCCGCCCACCTTGCCCTCGTTGCCCCGAAACTCCTCGATGATCTTGCTGTTCCAGTCAGCCATGGCAATCCCTGAGGTCCGGCGGGCACCTGTCGTGCCCGGTTAGCTTTCCGCCGCGCCGGCCAGCTCCACCCCGGCGTCCCGCAGGGCGGCGACCGCCTCCCCGGTCGTGACCGGGTCGACCCCGGCGGTCAGGTGCAGCAGCACCCGGGTGGCGAAACCCTCCCGCGCGGCGTCCAGCGCCGTGGCCTGGACGCAGTAGTCGGTGGCGATGCCAGCGACGTCCAGCGCGTCCACGCCCCGCTCGCGCAGCCAGGCGGCCAGCGGCATGCCCGCTTCGTCGGCGCCCTCGAACCCGCTGTAGGCCGCCTCGCCGGCGCCCTTGCTGAATACCGCCTCGAAGCGGCCGGTGTCCAGGTCCGGGTGGAACTCGGCGCCCGGCGTGCCGGCCACGCAGTGCTCCGGCCAGGTGCCGGCGAAGTCCGGCTGGTCGGAGAAGTGGCCGCCGGGGTCGATGTGGTAGTCGCGGGAGGCGACCACGTGAGCGTAGCTGTCCCCCTCGGCGGCCAGGTAGGCGCTGATCGCCGCGGCCACGGCCGACCCGCCGGTCACGGCCAGCGAGCCGCCCTCACAGAAGTCGTTCTGCATGTCCACGACAATCAGCGCGCGCATGCCCCCGAGCCTACGGCCTTCGCCCATGCCGGGCGGGCTCGCGGGTTCCCGGGGGCCGGTCAGTCGTCGGCGCTCACGGCGGCGGGGGTGCCGCCGGTGATCCGGACAAGTTCGCTGAACGAGGTCGGGAACACCGTGTGCGCGTGACCGGCCGCGGCCCAGACCACGTCATAGGAGCTTAGATCCTGGTCCACCAGTGTGCGCACCGGAGCCGGGTGGCCCACCGGGGCCACTCCGCCGATCACCTGGCCGGTGGACTGGCGCACGAAATCCGGGTCCGCCCGCTTCACCTTGGCCACGCCGATCAGGCCGGCCACCCGGCCGGTGTCCACCCGGTGCGCGCCGCTGGTCAGCACCAGCAGTGGTGCGCCATCCGCGTTGAAGATCAGGCTGTTGGCGATCGCCCCGACCTCGCAGCCGAGCTGCGCCGCCGCGGTCGCCGCGGTAGGGGCCGGCTCGGGCAGTTCCCTGACGTCCCCGGACACGCCAAGCTCGCGGAGCACGTCGGCAACTTTCATCGCGGTGGGATGCATCCCCACAGGCTACTGGGGAGGGCGATGCGTCCCCACAGAATTACCGGCGGGTGCACGTTACCGGCGGGTGCGCGTTACCGGCGGGTGCGCGTTACCGGCGGGTGCGCGTTACCGGCGATGCGCGTTATCGGCCCGGCTGCGCGCCTGCGGCCCGGCGCCGGGCGGAGGGCTCGTGCCACAGCGGCACCGAACTGCGCCAGAGGAAGTCGGCGTAGGTATCCGGCGCGCGGTCCCCTTCCGGGCCGCGGATCTCAGGGAAGAGCCGTAGTTCGCGCAGCCGGCTCGTCGCGTAGTTGCACTCGCGGACCACGTTCACTACGGCCCGCACGGCGTGCCGAACCGCCTGCATGGGGCCTGGTGATCTGAGGTCTTGCTGGCTCATACCCCCATGCTGCCGGGCCCCGGGCGGCACCGCGAGTGGCAGTGATGCCATAGAGGGATGACATCCTGCCAATTGGCGGGCATGATGGTCACATGCTGCAGAATGTCGCGCTCGTCGTGCTCGACCAGTTCCCCTCGTTCGAGTTCGGGGTGGTCTGCGAGGTGTTCGGCGTGGACCGCACGGACGACGGCCTGCCCGGCTACGACTTCGCGGTTGTGGCCGGCCAGGACGGCCCGCTGCGCTCGGAACACGGGCTCGCCCTGACGAATTCGTTTGGTATCGAAAGACTGGAAGCGGCGGACCTCGTGATCGTGTCCGCGATCGGCGCGCAGCTGCGCGAGGGAGTGCCCGTCGGTCTTCCCGCACCGCTGCTGGCCGCGCTGCGCGCCGCCGCGGCGCGCGGCAGCCGGGTGCTCAGCGTGTGCACCGGCGCGTTCGTGCTCGCGGCGGCCGGGCTGCTGGACGGCCGGCGGTGCACCACGCACTGGATGTACGCGGCCGACCTGGCCCGCTACAGCCGGGGGGCCACGGTCGACCCGGACGTGCTCTACGTGGACGCCGACCCGGTCATCACCAGCGCGGGCAGCGCCGCGGGCATCGACGCCTGCCTCTACCTGATACGCAAGGAACAGGGCGCCAAGGTGGCCAACCAGATCGCCCGCCGGATGGTGGTCGCGCCGCACCGCGACGGCGGCCAGGCGCAGTTCGTGGACCGGCCCCTGCCCGTCAGCCCGGCGGGCACCCTGGCCGAGGTGACCGGCTGGCTGGAACGGCACCTCGACGAGCAGGTCACCGTGACCGAACTGGCGACGCTGGCGCACATGTCGCCGCGGACGTTCGCCCGGCGGTTTGTCCAGGAGACCGGCACCACGCCGCTGCGCTGGATCACCGGGCAGCGGATACTGCTGGCCCAGCGGCTGCTCGAAGAAACCGAGCAGGGCGTGGACCAGGTAGCGTCGCGGGCCGGGTTCGGCAACGCAATGACGCTGCGCCATCACTTCCGCGCCTGGCGCGGTACCACCCCGGCCGCCTACCGGAGCACGTTCCGCGCCCGGGAGCGCCGGGCTACTAGCGAGCGTTCGGCTCGAATAGCGTAGGTATCGCCGGGTAGCCGCGGGACAGCTGGAGCGCGTAGAGCGGCAGTTCCGCGAGCGCCCGCTGATGCCGTTCCCTGGCCTCCGCGAGCGGTTCGGCGCCCACCACCTTTCCGTCCCGGACCAGGGGGACCAACAGCGGCCGGTCCGACTGGGACGGGGTGGGCGGGATCGTGCTGACCACCTCGGCCTCGGCGACTCCGGCCTGGTCGAAGCGCCGGACCGCCCACTTGCGGCCGCCGCGGCTCGGCTTGCCCACCGACCGTTTGGCCACC
>Ga0126380_10001010_pt1 | contig 10237 bp, 5 predicted proteins | sample PanSoiMetPlot_26_FD_92544 | JGI IMG/M metagenome (GOLD analysis project Ga0126380, IMG submission 92544) | Tropical forest soil microbial communities from Panama - MetaG Plot_26 | ecosystem: Environmental > Terrestrial > Soil > Tropical forest > Bulk soil | place: Panama | collected 2016-02-17
ACCTGACGGAAGGGCTCGAGCGCAGTCTCGATCTCCTTCTCGCTCATGCCGATCCCGGTGTCGCGCACGCGCAGAACCGCCTCGCCTTGGTCGGTCAGCGCAGTGGACACAATCACCTGGCCGCCGGCGCCCGTGAACTTGATCGAGTTGGACAAGAGATTGAGCACGATCTGGCGGATCGAGCGTTCGTCGGCCACCACGGGAGGCAGGCTCGGCAGGAGCGAGGTCCGGATGATGATGCGCTCGCGGTTCGCCTGCGGCTGCATGATGGCGACGCACTGCTGGACGACGTCGTTGAGCTTGACGCTGACGAACGTCAGATCGAGCTTGCCGGCCTCGATCTTGGAGATGTCAAGCAGGTCGTTGACGAGCGAGATGACGTGCTCGCCCGACGTGCGGATGTCCTGGAGGTACTGGCGATAGCGCTCGTTTCCGAGCGGGCCGAAGCGCTCCTCCAGCATGACCTCGGCGAAGCCGATGATGGCATTGAGCGGCGTGCGGATCTCGTGGCTGACCTTGGCGAGGACGTCGGATTTCGCCGAGGAGGCTTTCTCGGCCTCGCGCTTGGCATTGGTCAGGTCTTCCTCGGCGCGCTTCCATTGCGTGATGTCGCGGAACACGATGCAGAACTTGTCCTCGGCGACGCGTCCAATCGTCATGAACAGCGGGATGAGGCCGCCCTCCCGCACGCGCCCGATCACTTCGCGCCCGTCATTGAGCACGCTTGCGACGCCTTCGCGCATTAATCCCTCAAGGTAGTCGAGGGCGGTGCGGTGGCTCTCGGGTGCGAACAGGTCGATGAAGCTGCGGCGCGTGACCTCCGGCGACTCGTAGCCGAACAACGCCTCCGCGCTGCGGTTGCTCGAGAGAATGGTGCCGTTTCGGTCGACCACGATGACGCCGTCGGTCGCCGTTTCGAGCACGGACTCAAGATCGCGCGTCCCCGCCTGGCTGGCGCGCAGCGCGAGTTCGGTGGCCTTGAGCCGTTCGTCCGATGCCGCCGAGGCCGCGACCGCCGCGCGATTGCGCCGCTCGGCCGCGCGCAGGGCGTCCTCTGCCGCCCTGACCTGTTCCTGGCCGTCTGCCCGCGTGAGCACGAGGAGAAGCGCGGACACGTCATCCCACGCGATCGAGAACGGGCGGCCGTCGACGGGAATCGATTGGCCGCGCCGCGTTGTGATCGCCAGTCGTTGTCCTGCGCCGCCTTCGCCCAGTGCCGCGAGACCCGGCTCCGCCAGCAAGCGCTCCAACCCACCGGCGGCCACGATGGCGTCGACGTCATCATAGCCCGTCCAGTCGAGCACAGCGCGGTTGGCGACGAGGAGCTGCTCGCCGCGGCAGATAAGTATTCCCACCGGGATGCGATCGATCACGGCGCGCTCGCCGCTGGACGAGGCCAGCCACGCCCCCGTGCCGGGCGCATCCGCGCTTGAGATCGGGCGCGGCCACATGCGTCGGCGCAGATTCGACCACTTGCGCGCTTCAGCCTCGTCTTCGGGACTGCCCGCACCCTGGTCGGATCCTCCCGCGTCTTCGCGGCCGATCGTGTCGTCGCTGTCGGGTACGATGTCGGGCTGCCTCGTGCCCGATGAGCCGGCTTCGACGGCATTCTCCACCGGAGTTGCGCCCGATGATTCCTCATGCACGGGCGAGCCGAGAGTCTTGGCGATTTCCTGGAAGGCATTGCGCTCCACGGGACTCAATGGCGGCCGCCTGTCCGGGACGGGCGGCATGCCGGAGCGGAACGGCACGACATTCTTCGAGGGCGGGACGACGGTGAGCTGCGGCCGTTCAAGCCAACTCCCGGCCGGGGCGTTGCTGGCGGCACCGGCCTTTGGCGCATCCGGTGGCGTCTCATCGCGGTCGACAAGCTGTGCCGGACGTCCGGTCTGCCTCTTAGCGGTGGGAGGCGGCCGGCGCGCCGCCGTGATGGCGGCCAGTTGCGCGACATCGCGGCAGACCCCGAACCCGCGCACGCCACGGAACGTCCGGTCGCGGTCTGCGAGCGGCAGGCCCGACAATTCCACCGCAATGCCCTCCGTGCTCCCTTCCACCGGCCACACCACGACGATCCTGCTGAACGTCTCGTGCGATGCGAGCGCCTGCGCAAGGTGGCCGTCGGGATCGAGGCCAAGCTCGCTCGCAACTTCGGTCCAGGGGCGGCCGAGTACGCCGGCCACGGCCCGACCCATCAGGGCGACGAATTCGTCCGACGTGACGGTAAAGCGTCCGTCGGGATCGATTTGCCATACGAACCGCAGCGGATGGCGTCGTTCGGCGGCGGCTGCGATCGATGTTCCGGGCGCCTCGGTGGGCTCGGCCGCATGGGCGGAAGCGGCTGGATCCGACTCGGGAGGACGCGTCTCGGCGGCGTCCGCTGCTTTTCCGGCCAGCGCCGCAACGGAAGCCGCCTCGTCTTGACGCGGCGCGGCGTCCTCGCGGGGCACGCTGCCCTCGCGGGGCACGCTGCCCTCGCGGGGAGCGCCGGCCGCGGCGGTCCGCTCCGCTGGTGGCGTGAAGGCGGCAACGAGTACGACCGCCGTCCCGCTGCCGACGCGATCGATCCTGATGGGGCCCAACAGGGTCTCACCGCTCGCATGTCCCTGCGCGAGGGCCGTCGTCGCCAGGGCCGCGGCGCCAAATGCCGGCAGCGTATAGGCGGTGCCGAGCCGGCGGCGGGTTGCCGGCGCAGCGTGCAGCAGGGACCCGTCGGGTGAGAATGCCGCAATGTCGTGGCCGTCGAGCAACCGCCGCACGCGCTCGCCGAGCGGCAGGTTCGTCCCCGCTTCTTCTGTCGCAGCGATGAGGATGGCAGGCGTGCCGTCAGAGGCCGCAAGGTGGCGGCAGCTGCACGTCAGCAGGCGCGCCACGCCGGGAAGAAGTCCGCGCAGGCGCTCGAGCCGCGCGGCGCCGGAAGACAGCACGCCGGCGAGGCGCATGACGTGCTGCGCGGCGGGATGTCTCGCGGCAAAGCGGCGTCGGGTGAGCGCACGCACGGAGGGCGCGCCCAGCAGTTCGGCTCCCGCCGCGTTCGCCCACAGGATGCGCGTTCCGTCAACCGCCCACAGCCAGGCGGGCCGGGCAGCCGTCGCAACCTCTGCGAGTCGAGGCTCGCGCAAAAACGCGAGTTGTTCGGTTTCACTCATCGACTGTCCGGCATGCGCGACACGGCCGCCTCACCGATTGTACCGTAAATAAAAGCTTACTAATCCGGGCGCTACCTGCGAGTCTATGCCGCAGCCCATTCCGGCAGGGCTGGACCGGCAGATAACGTTAATTCGCCTTCGCGCGTTCGCGCTTGTACGGCGCACCGTCGGGACGATCAAATTCCCCAGATCATGCAACATTCACGGTTCGCGGTCTTTAACTTGGAACAGCCGCGCGGGGGCCGGCGTGGGGCCGTCCCGGGCGCGGGTAAGCGGAGGAGCTTAAGGATGGCGAAGGCACCAAGCGGCGGTTTCGAGATTCCCGGCGAAATGCGCACATTGGCGGAACAGAGCGTGGACCAGGCGCGCCAGGCATTCGACACCTTCATGGCGGCGGCGCAGCGTGCCGCAAGCACCATCGAGGGCCAGACGACGGCGGTGCAGACGAGCGCCAAGGATATCCGGCAGAAAGCCATGAACTTCGCCGAGAGAAACATGGCGGCCTCTTTCGAGTTCGCGGAAAAGCTCGTCCATGCCAAGGATATCGAGGAAATGACACGGCTGCAGGCCGAATTCGTCCGGCATCAGATGGAGACCTTCACCGAGCAGGCGAAGGAACTCGGCGAGAGTACCACCCGGGCCACCATGGCGCACCCGGGCCCCTGACGGTTTGCGGCCGAAGATAGGGCCGTCTGCTATGCTGACGGTTTGCGGCCGAAGATAGGGCCGTCTGCTATATTGAGTTGCTCCCGGTAGATGGTTCCATCAGAGAGGGAATATGATGCGATGCAATATCTCTATTGCATCGCATCATAAGACTGTCTATATTGTGGTTATGGCAGGGCCGTCCGAGGTCAGACGGACGCCAAAGTTGCGAAGACGTAACCTTGCAGACTTAACGTCACGGACACTGACAGGCCTCGGCCGCCATGTGAGCGGCGGTTGTGGCATTTGTAATCCTCGAACCGAAAGGATCAATCATGGCGGAAGCCACCCCGACGACGAGAGTGAAGGCGACGGCAAGACCGGCGCCGCAGTCATCCGAGTCCACCTTCGAAACCAAGGTTGAGACGCCGGCATTCGAATTTCCCAAGTTCGAGCTGCCCAAGATGGAAGTTCCCACGGCGTTCCGCGAGCTGGCAGAGCGCGGCGTCACGCAGGCGCGCGACGGCTATGAGAAGATGAAGGCAGCGACTGAGGATGCCACCGACATCATCGAGGACACCTACGCGAGCGCCAGCAAGGGCATGACCGACTACACCTTGAAGACGATCGAGATCGCGCGCGCCAATACCAATGCCACCTTCGATTTTGCCGCCCAGCTCGTGTCGGCGAAGTCGCTGTCGGAGGCGGTCGAGCTCACCGGCAGCCACACGCGGAAGCAGTTCGACGCCATGATGGCGTACAACAAGGAACTCGCCGCGCTTACCCAGCGCGTCGCCACCGAAACGGCAGAGCCGTTCAAGAGCGGTGTCAGCAAGATGTTCAGGCTCGGCGCCTGAGGGACTTGGCGAGAACCAGCTGAAATCCGGAGGCAGGTCGCAGATCCGACCGCCTCTCTACGCCGCAGGCCAGGATGGGGTACGTGCCGATCCGGCCTCGCGCCGCGTGTCAACGAGAAGCCCAGGCCCGTTGGCCTGGGCTTCATCGTCTGAAGGCGCAGGGGCGGCGGTCCGCTTGAAAAAGGCGGCTTTTGCTTCTAGGTTGCCGCGAGCTTTGTCCGGCTCATCGTGCAGCTGTAGCTCAGTTGGTTAGAGCGCCTGACTGTGGATCAGGAGGTCGGTGGTTCGAGTCCACCCAGCTGTACCAAACAAGCTGTCGATTTTGATTCAGATTTTTTGAGCGATTTTTTGGCGCTTGACAGTTCTCTCATACGAGGGCTGCACCGGGGCAACACGGCATCGTGTTTCGGCTGCAACCACCACCCTTCGCCGCGACTTGGGTGTATCCGATAACCACCGGATTTGCGCGTACCTTTTGCTGCCTAGAATGGCAGCACCGAATCGCGCGTACAGGGGGGGGAAATCAGTGTCCGAAGTCCGTCCGATGATCCATCGGGCGAAGTACCGTCCGAAGCCGGCGTTGTGCGCAAGATAGAGTATGGAGACACGATCTACGAGTTATGGGTCGGGCCATGCAAATGCGGTCGCCACCCAGTCTATCGCGTGATGCGAACGTCCGGGGCTTCTTTATCCGTCTATGAGATTTCCCGCGAAGATGCTGAGCGCCTCGATGAATACGTGACGCAGCTACACATCAGCTTCGCCATCGACGTAGCGACCAGGCTGTACCGACTCCGGCAGACGATCCAAGAGTTCAATTCGAACGGCCTGTTCGAGGCTGAGGGCATGCACCCGTTTCGCGTTCGCCTAATCGATAAGGGGCGCCTCATATGCAGCCACTTCTCCAAGAATGGCCTGTTCGCACAGCTACTGGAAAATGCGGACGATCTGGACAACGATATAGCGTTGGCTTTCATTCTTGGATGCATTGCGACCGACAACCATTGGCTTTCCGTTCATCAGAATGCAGTGTTTGAGGGATACGCCCACATCGAAGGACGCGAGAGTGGCAGACCGCTAGCCTTGGCCGCGCGGCTTCGCCAGGGCAAGCGGACGCGCAAGGCGGTCGGGGCGGCTGCATCGAAGCTCTACGAGCGAGACCCGCTGTTGCGTCGCAACGACTCCAAGACCGCCACTGAAATTGCGAGCATGAAACTGCAAGCGCTGCGGAAGCGGGATGGCACGTTTCTAGGGCCTGACGCGATCGTGAAACATCTCCGAGCAATCCGGCGCACTGCCTCGGGTTAGGCCGTAGTCATAAATCTGGGCGGGTCAAATCAGGCGTGGTTGATGTCAGCTATGCCCCTGATAGCGGCGCGAAAGCGGACATCTCCCGAGGTCCGAGAAGTGCCAACAGGCGACATTCATTGCCTCGTAGCTGGCGCGTCGCGTACGCGCCGGGTTTATCTCAAACCTTTGCCGGGTACCAATAGCCGTCTATCATGGCCAAGAACTTGCCGTTGTCTTCGCCGACTTCCTCGTCGACGCGCGCGTTCAGCTTGTCGTTCAGCGCCATGATCAGGTCGCCCTTGGCGGTGCCCTCCAGCGCCAGGTTGTGCGACTCCTCCGGGTCTTCCTGCAGGTCGAAGACTTCAAGGTCGTTGGTGGCGTGCAACGCCTCGTAAGTGGTCGGACGGTTGAAATGAAGGGGTGAGAAGTATCGACTGAACCTGTAGCGGCCATCGTAGACGCTTCGTATGGCCCCGCGATTGTTGAAGTCCGGCTGCATCCTCACAAGTTTTTCGAGCTTCTCCACCAAGGGGTCGGCCGAGACGAGGACCTTGATCATGGGGGCGAACCACTTAGCGTCGAGGTAGGAGAACATGTTGTAATTATACAGCGCCGCCGGACGCACGGTGTCGGGGGCTGCCTGCTGGGGGGCGCTCAGGACTCTGGACAAATCGCGTCCCGGCAAGCCGTCGGCTGCCTTGGAGACTTCCTCAAACGGCTTGCCCGTAAGTGCAAGGAGAGTGCGCGCGAGATCGATCTGGGAGGACACCGCCTTCGTGCTCCGCCCGCCGGGATAGGCGGGATGCAATATCATGAGCGGCAGATGCTGCTGTTCCTTATAGGCGTTTGCTCCCTTGCCGCGCATCTGGTGGGCGCCGCCCAACTCGCCGTGATCGGCGGTGAAGACCACGATCGTCGAGCTGTCCAGGCCGTTCGCCTTCACTTCCTCGAGCAGCCGAACCAGATGGCTGTCGCAGTCCCTAATGCAGTTGAAGTAGTAGTTCTGCAAAATCCTCCACCGGCGATCTTCGTTGGGCCACGGGCCGAGCAGAAGGTCCTGCGTGGCTTGATAGTTCCAATGGGCACGCGGGCGGCCGGGCCCGTCAAGCGGCTGACGGCGCGTTCCCGGCAGCGGCACGTCCCACTCCGCGAGGTAAATGTCGTTTTGCGGCGGCCGGTCGATCGGGTAGGCCGCCGACTTGCCCTGAACTACCTCGCCGGGCGCGTCCGAATTGACGTACATCACGTCATGCGGATTGACCAGGTTCACGGCCATGAACCACGGCTGACCCTTCTCCTTCAATTCGCGCGCCTTGGTTCGCAGCCATGTAATGGCCGACGTCGTCGCAAAGTTATCATACGTGTATCCGCCGATCGGGCCGTCAATCAGGTCGCCAAGCCCCATGAAATCGTCGAAACCATACGTCTCGATCACGTCACGGTATTTGAGCAATGGCGCGTCGACCGCCTTGTGCGCGGTGTCGAGAGCGCTGCTGAGGTGCCATTTCCCCTGATAGGCGGCGTGATAGCCGAGTTTATGCAGACGATGCCCGATCGTCACTTTCTCGGTGGACATGTTGCGCTGCCACGGAGCCTCCATGTTGTCGAAGACGCCCGTATGTTGGATGTGCTGACCCGTGTAGATGACGGAGCGCGCCGACGAGCACACCTGCGACGCGCCCTGGTGGTTAGCGAAAGTGGTGGCGTTCGCCTTGAGATATTCGCGCCCCGGAACCGGAAATGGCCATTTCTCGAAAAAGTGCTCTTGGTCGACGAGAACGAACACGATGTTATAGCCTGCTGGCGGCGTCTCGGGCGCCTTGTCCGGGAGCTTTAGCTGGGCCAGAGCCGCCTTGGCTGGCGGTGACAGGACATTCGCACCAAGCAGGACACCGCCTGCACCCACGACTTCACGACGCGATGGCTTACCAGAATACTCCCGACTGCCGGTCATCGATCCCTCCTATACCTGCGTCAATCGACTGCTGCGAAAGCACCGCGAGCGGCCAAGCCGCCGCACTGCCAACAAATGCAATGACTTCTCGCCGGATCATGAGCCTTGTCCCGCCGGGGCCGAGGTTCACGGACAAAGCATAACAAATTTTCGAGCGCGGTGCTCGCCGTCCACGACAACGAAATCGGCCGCCACGTCCGAGTTGGGTCGATGCTGTCGAAAAAGGGCTCGACTGAGCCTTCGAGCAGTGATTCCTACTGATCGAGATCAGCAGGAGATTCGGGATGATGGGCGGCAGGATCGGGATCAAGGGCAACTATTCTATGAGTTCAACCTCGACGAGGTGGTTCCGAAAGAGCACCTGCTGCGACGAATGAATGTCTTCGTGACAGGGGTGCTCGCCGACGTGCATCAGCACCTGAAGCGCTTTTACAGCGACATCGGCCGCCCGTCCGTCGATCCGGAACTGATGATCCGGATGCTCATTGTTGGATACTGCTACGGCATCCGACACGAGCGCCGTCTGTGCGAGGAGGTTAAGCTGCATCTCGCCTACCGATGGTTCTGCACGCTCGATCTCGACGATAGGGTGCCACATCACTCCACGTTTTCGATCAATCGTCTTGAGCGCCTTCGGGAGAGCGACATCCTGCGCCACATCTTCGAGAGGGTGGTGGCGGCGTGTATGGCGAATGGCCTCGTCAAACGCGAGGGCTTCGCGGTTGATGCAAGCGTGATGGAAGCAAATGCCAGCCGCTATCATGGCAAGGCGCCCGACGAGCTCGACTGGACCGACGCACAGCGTCAGAAGCGGGCAGTAGCAGAATATCTGGCGGCAGTTGAGGCCGAAGCTCGATCACAAGCTGAGATGGATCGCGGCAACAGCGAAGGCTCGGATCATGGAGACAACTTTCGGCCTGACCGCAAGCCGCCCAAGGTGATTTCGCCGAGCGATCCATCATCGGCTTGGACTGCCAAGGCCAACAAGCGCGTGCTGTTTGGCTACGGCCTCAACTATCTGATCGACGTCGAGCACGCCATCATTGTCGATGTCGAGGCGACGCCCGCGCGCACCTATGATGAGGTCGCGGCATCGCGCACAATGATCGAACGCACGCGGCGACGCTTCGGGTTGAGCCCCAAGCGGCTCGCGGCTGACACGGCCTACGGGATCGGCAGGTTCCTGGCTTTTGTCGCTGGCGCCGGTATCATCCCACACATCCCTGTTTGGGACATGAGCCGGCGGGCTGACGGCACATTCTCGCGGTCTGAGTTCAAGTTCGACAGCCGGCTCAACGTCTACATCTGCCCGGCAGGCGCGACGCTGACGACCAGTGGCCGGGTCCACAGCGACCATGGGATCCGTTACTTCGCATCGGTGCCTCGCTGCCGGGCGTGCCCGCTGAAGCAAAGATGCTGTCCGAACATGCCCTCGCGCCGCATTGTGCGGGACGTGAACGAGGCGGCCCGCGACATCGCTCGTAGCAAAATGAAGACGAAGGCATTCTTGAAATCGCGTGATCAAAGGAAGCGGGTCGAGATGCGCTTTGCGCACCTCAAGACGCATCACGGCTTCGAACGCATGCGGCTCAGAGGGCTTTCCGGCGCCCGCGACGAGTTCCATCTCGCCGCCATCGTGCAGAACCTCAAAACCATGGCTCTTCGGCTACTTGGGCCACCACCTGAACCGGCGCCTGCGTGAGTTGCGTCAGTAGACTTGGCGCCAACGATCCCAAGGGGAGGGCTGGAACGGCAGAACAACTAAGAGCGATGATCCGGTCTCCGAGGAACCAGGCTTCCTGGCACAGCGACTTTTTCGACAGCATCGACCCGAACCGGACATGGCCCTCCCGGGAGTGGTCCGAATCCCACGCGCGCTGTTTCTTTTTGCCGAGATTTTGGTGGCGCGCTGAGATGGCTGCTGTGGGGGAGACATGCACCTAAGGACAATATCGAGCCGCTGAACTGACGCTTAAGATCAGCGGTAACTATTTCCGCTCCGCCCTGAAATCAATTCGGTGCGGCGGGCTGCGTCACGCCGCACCTCCTGGTGACGAAGCGGATGGCCCGCCTGTTCCAACGGTCGTTGGACGCCATGAATGGGGGGAGAACAGACATGTTCAAGATCGACAGAGCGCAAATGGCCACCATGCTGCTGGCCGTCGGCGTGCTGGGCTGCGCATGCGTTGCAGCTACGGCCGCCGTTCGTATCGAGGGGCAGGTCCAGGCGGGCGGTAGTGCGTTAGTCAATTCGACTGTCACCCTTTGGGCTGCGAGCGCCGGTGAGCCTAGGCAACTAGCGCAAACAAGAGCGGACAGCGAAGGTCGGTTTCAACTCGGCAGCC
>Ga0126380_10001014_pt1 | contig 10224 bp, 7 predicted proteins | sample PanSoiMetPlot_26_FD_92544 | JGI IMG/M metagenome (GOLD analysis project Ga0126380, IMG submission 92544) | Tropical forest soil microbial communities from Panama - MetaG Plot_26 | ecosystem: Environmental > Terrestrial > Soil > Tropical forest > Bulk soil | place: Panama | collected 2016-02-17
CTCGGCGAGAAATCCGCGCCCAATTTCCGGATTCATTCGAAGCGTAGGAAAGAAATCAGCGGTCGCATACGCCACCGGAATCTGTACCGGATCGCCCGCGCCTGTCAGATTTGCCGTGGCGCGTGAAGTAAATGATGCAATGCGCTCGAAGGCTTGGTCCTGTTGGCGAAACGCGAGGTAATCGCGGTCGGAAACGCCGGGTTGCCATTCAAAGGGCCCTCCTTGCGGCGCCAGTGAAACCAGAACCAGGCGCTCCGGTTCTGGAAACGGCATCGGCCGCAACAACACGCCATTCGCCACCGTGAAAACTGCCGTGTTGGCGCCGATTCCGAGCGCAAGCGTAAGAACGGCAACGGCTGTGAAGCCGGGATTCTTGCCGAGCGTCCGGAGACCGTAGCGAAGATCCTGCAGCATGGTTTCGATGAAATTCACTCCCCGCGCATCGCGGCATTCTTCTTTCGCAAGCGCAATTCCGCCAAACTCCAATCGCGCGCGCCGCTGTGCCTCCTCGCGGCTCAATCCACTTTGCAAATATTTCTCGACTTGCCGTTCCAGATGGAACCGTAGCTCCTCATCGAGTTCAGCCTCCACTCTTCCGCGCCGCAATAGCGCCCGCATCCGAAGCCACAAATCATTGAACATTGCAGGCCAACCTCTCTGATTCATTACTTCATTTGTTGACTTCTTCACTCGTACCGTAGCGCCACCATCGGATCGACCTTCATCGCCCTTCGAGCTGGCAGCCATGACGCGGCAAGAACAACGATCGTCAGTAGCGCAGCCGCCGATAGATAAGTCGGCGTGTCCGTTCGGGAAACACTGTAAAGAAAAATGCCTGATCCACTCCAGCCGATGCCCTCCGTCGGGAAAAACCGCGTTACAGCAAAAGCGCAGAACGTGCCGACGGCCAGGCCTGCAAGGGTGACCTTCAGTGATTCACGCAGAACCAACCCTGCGATTTCCAGGCGAGCCGCTCCCAGCGCCGTACGAATCCCAATCTCCCGCGTACGCTCTGCGACCGAATACGAGGTCACTCCAAAGACTCCGACGATAACCAGAATCAGCGCCAAACCGCTAAAAGAAGCCAACAGTGTGATCACGGGCCGCCGCAGCGTCAGCGACTCGGAATCATGGATCTGCCGCTGCATGCTCCCCATTTCCCAGTAGAGCTTAGGATCCACCGCCGCAAGCTGCTTGCTAAAGGCTGCTGCAAGGGCGGCAACGTCGTTCGCCGCCCGCACTCGAATCGTCATACTCCAGCGAGCGGGTAATGTTTGTGCCACTGGGAGATACACCATGGGCCTCAAGTCCTCTTCGGGATTGCGCTGCCGGAAATCGGTTACAACTCCCACAATCTCTCTCCAAGTCGTGGGCGAGTCTGCAAAAGCCAGATGACATTTGAGCGCGTCGCTATCCGGGAAGTACTTCTTCGCGAAAGTCCCATTAACAATTGCGACGGGACCAGCCTCTCTCGTGTCGGTTTCCCGGAAAGCCCGCCCCATAAGCATGGGAATCTTCAAACTCGAGAAATATTCGGGGCTCACCGAAACAAAGAAAATCTCTTCACCAATATTCTCCGGTTTGGATGAGGGAGCCTCGATGCTGAGTCTCGCACTGTCCGCTCCATCCATTGGGAGCGAGTCGACAATGCCCACGGACTTGACACCAGGCATTGCGCGTACTTGATCCGCGGCCTGATGAATCAGCAAAGCCTTTGCCGACGGCTCGGAATAGCGCGAAACCGGCAAACTTACGGTGGCCGTCAACACATTCTGGGGATCAAACCCGATGGGCGAGGACTCCACATGCCGCAAGCTGCGAAACAAAAGGCCGAAGCCGACCAGCAGCACCATGCCAAGAGCGACCTGAAACATCACGAGAAGGTTTCGCGGCCGCCGGATCATCGCTCCGCTGGCGCTGCCTCGAATCGCATCTTTCAAACTGTCGTTAAGGTTCACGCGCGTCGCTTGCAATGCAGGGATCATGCCGAAGCATAGAGCACTCAGAAGACAAACTCCTAAACCGGTCAACAAAACGCGAGAGTTTATTTTCACGTACACATTGTTCCAAACAATTCCGGACGCAAGCTTAGAGACGACCTCGTTCGACCATCGAGCCGACAGCAAACCGAGACTTCCGCCGAAAAGAAATAACAGCGTGCTCTCCGTCAAAAGCTGGCGAATCATACGCCCGCGCGAACAGCCCAGCGCTGAGCGCACAGCAACTTCCTTGTGGCGCTTCACACCCCTTGCCAAAAGTAGGCTCGCAACGTTCGCACACGCGATCAGGAGCACCACCTCAGACGCGACTGCCGTCATCCACAAGCCACGATGTGCGTTTTCCGCCGTTGGCCCGATATGCCTGGACATCTCGGCAGAATCCCACACTACCAGATGGCCGCTGCGGTCCTCGGGCGCCGCTGAAACCCGCAAGCCCTGCGCGATCGTCTCTGTTTCTGACCGCGCTTGGTCGAGGGTCACTCCCGGCTTCAGGCGAGCCACAATGTGCACCCGAACCTGTCCCGCAACTCTGAATTTGGCATCCGTCAAATAGGAATCCAGCACCAGGGGCGCGAAGATTTCCTCGTTGGCGTTCATGGGTTCGGGCAATACGCCAATGACCGTTACCGGACGCCGATTCAAAACGATTTTCGTACCGACAACGTTGGGATCCCCGTGAAACCGCTTGTGCCAAGAAGCATAAGAGAGAATCACAACCGCGTCCTGGCCGGCGATCTCTTCGTCGGCCCGGAAGTTGCGGCCCATCCACGCTTGAACGCCAAGTGTGGGCAGCCAATTGGAACTCACTAGCTGGCCTGTCAGGTTTTGCCAACCGGATTCGTCGCTCCCATAGAAATAGTCAACCCACCCTGTTCCCGCGACCTGTTCAAATGCATGGCTGTATTTTCGGAGCGCCAAATACTGGTTCGGCAGAGGGGTATGCAGATCTCCCCCAGCGTCCGTCGTCCAAACATAGACCAGTCGCTCGACGTGGGGAAAAGGCACAGCATGGAGGAGTGCTGAGTCCACCAAACCGAAAATAGCCGCATTCGCTCCAATTCCGAGCGCAATGGTCAGGACCGCAGCAACAGTGAAGCCGGGGGATTTGCGCAGCATCCGCAAGCCGAACCGCAAATCCTGAACCATGCTTTCGATGAAGCCCACGCCCCGTGCATCTCTGCATTCTTCTTTTGCTAATTCCACTCCGCCAAACTCTACTCGTGCCCGCCGTGTCGCCTCCTCATGGCTCAATCCCCTCTGCACGTACTTCTCGACTTGCTGCTCGAGGTGAAACAGCAGCTCCTCATCGAGTTCGCCCTCCACTTTTCCGCGCCGAGAGAGCGCCCGCATCCGATGCCACAAATCATTCAACATGTGCGTCCTCGCTTCTCCCAGAGCCTTTACTCGTAGCGAAGCGTTTCGACGGGGTCGACGCGCGTCGCTCGCCGCGCAGGAAGGTAACAAGCGGCAAGCGCAACAAACGCCAGCAGAAGAGCGACGGCACCGAACGTCAGAGGATCCGTTGGACTAATCCCGTAAAGCAATGTGGCGAGAAACTTGCCCAGCATTAGAGCCAAGATCACACCCAGGCCGACGCCCAACAAAACCAGGCGGCCTCCTTGCCCCAGAACGAGGCGTAGAAGATCGTGGTCTTCGGCGCCAAGAGCGATGCGAATGCCGAATTCCTGGGTACGCTGCGTGACGCCGTAAGCAATTACACCGTAGATTCCGACTGAAGCGAGCACAAGGGCGATCGCCGCGAAGATGGCGAGAAGCAGCATCGTGAAACGCGAACCGGCAAGCGAGTCTCCCAGGAGCTGCTCCATCGTCGCGACCGCCGCCATGGGTTGTTCCGGATCCATTTTTTGAAGCTCGTTGCGCGCGGCGGAGACCAGCGCCAGCGGATCGGTCGAGGTGCGCACTACGATCGTCATTTCGGAATAAACCAGTTCCGGATGCGGCCAATAAACGGTCGGTTCACTTGGCGTGCCGAGTCCCATTTGGCGGACGTCGCCGGCAACGCCTATGATTTCCGAAGGCGTTTTCTCGCTCTCGTCGTTGCTTTTCATGTAAATGACGGCTTTCTGCCCAAGTGGATTGACGCCGGACAAATACTTGTCCGCAAAAGCCTGATTGATCATGGCCACGTGACGCGCTTGAGCCAATTCTTCTTCATTAAACGCTCGGTTGGCACGGAGCGGAATTCCCATCGTGGAAAAATAGTTTGGCCCTACAACGCGGACCTCTGCGACCGGAAGATCCTTGAGCGAGCGTGGCGGCTGGCTGAGAAGACGAACTCCGGTTGCGGCTCCCAGACCGGTAAAGGGAGGAAAGCTGTTCATCGTGACGGACCGCACGCCGGGAAGGCGGGACAGTCGAGACAATAACTCCTGGAAGAACGCCTGACGCTTCGCGTCGCTGCCGTATTTCAAACCGGGAAGCGTTACCTTGAATGTGAGCACATGACTTGCATCGAAGCCCGGATCCACACCCACGAGACGGATGAAACTGCGAATCAGCAACCCTGAACCTGCTAGCAGGACGAGCGCAAGGCACATTTGCAGGACCACGAAAGCACTGCGGGCCATGCCGCGCCCCTTTCCGGCAGAGGAACCGCGGCCTCCTTCTTTCAGCGTCTCGGCGACACTCGAATGCGCCGAGATGAAGGACGGAAGGAAGCCAAAAATCAGCCCGGCAAGCAAAGTGGAGCCAGCAGCGAAGCCCAAAATGCGCATATCCATGGAAACTGAGCGGAGATCGAGAAGATTTCGAGGGCTCGCTGCAAGCAGAGCGTTCGTACCCCAAATAGCCAAGGCCACCCCGATGCTGCCGCCAATAACGGCTAGCAGGACGCTTTCGGTTAAAAGTTGGAATGCGATGCGCCAGCGGCTCGCTCCAACAGCCGTCCGAATGGCCATTTCTCTCTCGCGAGCCGCCGCTCGAGCCAATAGAAGACTCGAAACGTTGGCACACGCAATCAACAAAACAAACCCCACTGCGCCGAACAAAATCTGCAACGCGGGACGCAAATCGCCGGAAATCTGTTCGCGTACGGGAACAACGTTAGCGCCCCAGTTGCCATTGAAATCGGGATACTCTAGCGCGATTTGTGCGGCAATTGTATTCATCTGTACACGCGCCTGCTGAACTGTGGCGGCAGGTTTCAAGCGTGCGACCACCGTCATGAAGCGGCCAACGTTTTTTCTGTCATAAAACGCCTTCGGAATAATCCACGGCGTCCACATTTGCGGCTTGGCGCCCGTAAGAGAGCTGTCTTTAATAAACCAGTCGAAGCCTTCCGGGGCAACGCCGACGACAATCAAGGGATGCCCGTCTAGCGTGATGGTCTTGCCGATGATCGAGAAATCGCCTCCATAGTGCTCTCTCCAGAAGCCGTAGCTCAGAACCAGCACGTCATCGTGGCCGGGTTGGTCGTTTTCCGTGGTGAAACCCGTGCCCAGGATGGGGTTCACACCAAGAATGAAGAAGAAATTCGCGGTGACGTCCTGCAGCACGACTTCCTGCGGTTGGCCGTTTCCAGTGAGGTTTGCGCGTTGATCGAAGAGCCCGGCCATTCCGGAGAAGACAGCGTTCCGCTGCCCCCAATCCAGGAAGTCGGGAGGCGCTACCGTGTTGTGAGGATTTCGGCCCGGCGAATTTTCCCAGACCATCACAAGTTTGTTTGGATCGCTGTAGGGCAAGGGCCGAAGCAGGACGGAATCAATCACGGAGAAAATCGCGGTGTTCGCGCCAATCCCAAGGGCCAGTGTGAGAATAGCAACCGTAGAAAAGCCGGGATTGCTCCGCAGCGCCCGAAGGCCATATCGGATGTTGCGTGTCAGCGTTTCGATGCCGCTCACTCCGCTGGCATCGCGGTATTCTTCCTTGACCTGTTCATAGCCACCAAACTCCACGCGCGTCCGTCGTTGCGCTTCTTCGCGGCTCAATCCGCCCCGCACATATTTCTCGACTTGCTGGTCGAGGTGAAACCGCAGCTCGTCGTCCAATTCCGCTTCGACCGACTTCCGCCGGAACAACGCCCGCAAGCGAACCCGCAAATCCTTGAACACCACTCACCCCCTACGCCGTCCCCAACACTTGAGCCACTGCTGCAGTCAGCTTGTCCCACGCGTCTTTCTCCACTTCCAGCTGCCGCCGTCCCGTCTTCGTAAGTTCGTAATATTTCGCCCGCCGGTTGTTTTCTGAAGTTCCCCAGCGCGCCTTGATCCAGCCGCGTCGCTCCAGCCGGTGCAGGGCCGGGTACAGCGACCCTTGCTGCACGCGCAGCACGTCACTCGAAATTTGCTGGATGCGCTCGGAGATGGCCCAGCCATGCTGCGGCTCGAGCGCCAGCGTTCGCAAAATCAGTAGATCCAACGTTCCCTGCGGAAGATCGATCCGTGGCACGTCAGGCCTCCCCTTTCGCTTCTACAGGGGCACGCTACCACTTCTCTTGTCGAAGCGCAAGGGGAATGAACGCGGCTTGCGTCAAACTGCCCGAGTCCAACTCAAGGATGGCCTCAGAAATCTGAGGTTTTTTTCGGCTCCGTCGTTGTCTTCTGCTGTTGGTTGTTAGTTGTTGGCTGTCGGCTTCTGCCGTTTATGCACCGACGCCGCTGATACCCAGAAACCCTTGACATCCATCACCCAATAGCCGTACCTAAGAGAAAGCCCGGCTCTTCATCAAAATCTAGCCAGGAGGCTACATGCCTGACGAAAAGAACTTCTTTGCGGGTCTCGTTGACTTCTCGTTCCAGCAGCAGCTCATACGCCGCCTCGTAAAAGTTCTCTACATCATTGGCATTCTTGGCGGCGGCATCTGCGTCGTCGTCTATGTGGTCCAGGGATCCCAGCAATCCCCTGCGGATGGACTTATCAACTTTGGCGTAGGCGTTGTCTCTCTTTTCGTGGGTATTCTCGCTTGGCGCGGCCTGCTCGAGTTGGCTCTCCTCGTTCAGTGCATTGCGGAAGGTATTGATCGCGCTACGCATTCCTGAACGTTCAACGGCAAGCCGAAATGACAACTGGCGACTCTCTCTCCCCAGCCCTAGCCCCCGCGCGCGCTGCGTCGCCCTTCCAATGGCCGCGGGATATTTCCCCCGCGGAGCGTAAATCCCTCATCGTTGGCGGCCTTGGTTGGATGCTCGACGCCATGGACATCATACTCTATTCGTTCGTCCTCGCTCGCTTGATGACTGAGTTCGGAATGACCAAGTCCACGGGCGGCTTGCTAAATTCATTGACTCTGGGAGCATCCGCTATCGGCGGATTTCTTTTTGGCTTTCTCGCCGATCGCATCGGTCGCACGCGCGCATTAATGGGTTCCATTCTCCTTTATTCCATTTCCAGTGCCGCGTGTGGCTTATCGAATTCCATTCCCCAGCTCGCTGCCTTCCGTTTTCTTCTTGGTCTCGGCATGGGTGGCGAATGGAGTTGCGGCGCGGCGCTTGTCGCCGAAACCTGGCGCGCCGAGCATCGCGGCAGAGCTCTCGGTCTGATGCAGTCCATGTATGCCATTGGTGAAGCCATCGCTGCGATTGTTGTTCTTCTGGTGTTCCCCCGCTTCGGTTGGCGCGCGGTCTTCTTCGTGGGCGTGCTCCCCGCCCTGCTGGTCCTGTGGATTTATCGCAGGGTGCCAGAACCCGAGCTTTGGAAGAACCGGGTGAAAGAAAAAACATACGGTGTGCTGCATCAGCTTCTTCAAGTGTCGAGGCGTCTGACTCAAAAAGATGTCTTCCGAAACGGACTCCTGGCCACCACCATGAACGCCTGCGCCATGTTTGGCTACTGGGGGCTGTTCACCTGGATTCCCAGTTACTTATCTCTTCCCGTATCGAATGGCGGCCGAGGTCTCAGCCTCGTTGTTGGTACAACCTTCTATTTAGCGCTTTCTCCCGGAAAGTGGCTCGGCTACGCCTCGTTTGGATTTTTTGCCGACGCCTTCGGCCGACGAAAGCCGTATTTCACTTACTTACTCGTAGCCGCGATTCTTGTTCCGCTCTACGCCGTCATTCGAAGCCCAATCTTGCTTCTGCTTCTCGGGCCCTTCGTCGCTTTTTTCGGCACCGGTTTCTTCTCTGGCTACGCCGCCATCGCCAGCGAATTGTTCCCCGGAGAAATCCGTGCCGCAGCCATGGGCCTCAGCTATAACGTGGGCCGCGGTCTGTCCGCGGTCGCGCCCTTTGCAGTCGGAGCCATCGCAACTCGGTTCGGATTTCTCCCTGGATTTTTTCTTCTGGCGGCAGCGTTTCTCGCCGCGGCGCTCCTTGCTCTGCTGCTTCCGGAGACTCGCGGCCGCGAGCTAACTTGACCAAATTCTGATTCCATGATTGCGCCTAGAGCGCTATGGAAGAGAAATCCGTAAACACGCCGCCTTTTTGTTGGGGCCCTCGAACCCAACCAACGGTCATCCCAACCCTTATTACGGCGGTCTTCCGCAGCATCAGGCTGAGGGATCTGCTCTTGATCTGGAATTCCGGCCCTCTAGATTCCCGCCCCATGCACCCGCATGTGCGCGCCACCAGCCTTCAAGGTAAACTTCATCGCAAAATACTGCGCTTGGCCCAGCGTCCTCTGCAAATCCCCATCATCCGAATACCGCCGTCGGGGAATACGTCGCGCCAAAATGCTGATTTCCAGCGGGTCTCGCCGGAACGGATACGGCTCAAGCGTCACCGAATTATTTCCCTCGGGCAGCAAAATCCAGTCCACTTCCCTTCCGTGATAATCCGCGGGGACCGCGTCAATCGTCGCGCCCTCCAGCGGCCCCATGCAAAAATAGAGCGACAGCCGGTCCAGCGCCTCAAGCCGCAACGAATTTACCTGCAGCCACTTGTCGTCCGTAAAATCTTTCATCCGCGAATCCGCGCGCAAATCCACTTTCAACCGCAACTGCTGCAGCCGCAGCGTCTGAAGAAAGTCATTCACGACTTGCGATTCATGGGACTTGATGTATTTCGCCGAAAAGCCCGGCATCGTCGCTCGGGTTCGGTCATACAGCCCCAAGCAATGCATGCTGACAAGCAGACCAGCATAGCGGTCTGCCTTCACCACGCGCTCAATTCCCCGCTGGTAAACTTCGATGTGGTCCCGCGTCGGAATGGACATAAAGCTGAACGGCAGGAACGTCACCGGATCGATTTCCGGCAGCAGTTCCCACTCGTTCCAGCCATTATCGTGCTCGGTCGCTGCCAGAATAAACGAATCCTGTGGTTGCGGCAGAGCAAACCCCTCGCTTCCCAGTTCCCGGGCAAAATGCCCCGACAGGACCGCATGGTCCGTTTGCCGAATCAGGACGAGATGTTCGCCCTGCTCTTGAATGATCATTGCGCGGCCTCATGCGCAGCAACGCTTCAACTTATACCTATGAGCAAGGGATCCGGTCTTGGCCAGGGACACACCAAGATTCATTCTGAGACTAGCCCGGTTATTATGCTCCGGCGTTTTTCTCGAATCCAGAATTATCCTCAACCAAACCAACCCAGACCAGCCGGCCGCACTCTGCATTGCTTCGTTGTCCTCCGCTGACCTTAAAATCCGATCGAACAACACTCACGCAACCGTTAGAATGGTATCCATACGGGAGTGGCGGAATTGGCCGACGCGCAAGACTTAGGTATAAATTCTAGCGTGTTGCAAACAAGGGACTTGCGGGAAAACAAAGCCAGATAGCTCACCGAACTTCACCGCACTACACCGGCCCTCAAGGGCTGCTCACTTATCGTTAATTCATAGTGCCTGCGGGCGAGTCGCCATGATTCGCCGCCTACTGGTAGTGCTACTTCTGGCCGCTTCGTTGCGCGCAAGAGCGCAGTTTTCGCGTTCCCTTCCACAGCGTCAACGGCTTGATCTTGCTCGACGCCGGGGTCAACGGGAAGCCCGCCGTGAAGCCTCTTGCCCGCGGTTCCGTAGATATGTGCGAGGAACATCTTGCAAAGTCCCGCAAGCAGGAGAGGGCTCTACTCGCCCCGAGACCGCGAATATCCCGGCCTGCCCTCACGGCTAAAGAAAATAGGGAGGTTAACAGCGGTGAGGCTGCGCGATGATGCCCCTACCTGAGAGCCGGCACATTCGACATGGCGGATTTGACATAGGGATTCCAAGTGACCTCTTGCTCGTTGAAGAACACACCAACGTCATAGCGGCCCGCTTCGCGTTTAGCGCAATAGGCAACCTTGCCGCGAAGTGTAATCCGGTCGTTCAAGGAGGTGACCTCTGCTATTTC
>Ga0126380_10001015_pt1 | contig 10220 bp, 10 predicted proteins | sample PanSoiMetPlot_26_FD_92544 | JGI IMG/M metagenome (GOLD analysis project Ga0126380, IMG submission 92544) | Tropical forest soil microbial communities from Panama - MetaG Plot_26 | ecosystem: Environmental > Terrestrial > Soil > Tropical forest > Bulk soil | place: Panama | collected 2016-02-17
ACCGAACTGACGCGTCAGCCGGGCAGGATGCGTGCTTTGCGGCTTTTGCGTGCTTCGGCCGGCACCGCGCGGGCTTAGGCTGGGCGCCGATGAGCGAGCCGGAACAGCTGGCGGGCGAGGCCGGGTACTGCGATTACTGCGGGCGCCAGTTCACCCCGGCTGATCGCGGGCACGAGGCCTGCCGGGCGGCACGGAAGCTGGATCCGCCGCGGTACTGTGCCCGCTGCGGCCGACGGATGGTGGTCAAGGTGACCCCGGACGGGTGGTCCAGCCAGTGCGCCAGGCACGGCGTGCACACCGGTTCCGGCTGAGCTACTCGATCACCGCGATGAGGTCGCCCTCCTGAACCACATCCCCCTCCGCGACGTGCAGGTGGGTCAGCGTGCCGGAGCCTTCCGCGAGCACCGGGATCTCCATCTTCATCGATTCCAGGATGACCAGGGTGTCGCCGTCGGAGACTTCGGCGCCCTCCGCGGCCACTACCTTCCACACATTCGCCACCATCTCGGCGCGGACCTCGGCCACCCACGGCTCCTCTCCGTTGTCCCGGCGGCCGGCCGGGTGCCGCCCGCCACTATTGTGCTCGCGGCACGGTCAGGGGCCGCAGCCGGGCGACGATCGACGTGTCGTAGTCCCCGCCGGTGAACTCCTCGCTGGCCAGCAGGTCGGCGTGGAACGGCAGGTTGGTGCGCAGCCCGGTGATCCGGAACGCCGCCACCGCTTCCCGCGCCCGGGCCAGCACCTGCGCCCGGTCCGTCCCGTGCACGCACAGCTTGGCGAGCAGCGGGTCGTAGAACGGGGTCACCTGGTTCCCCGCCGCATACCCGGCGTCCACCCGAACGCCAGGCCCGGCGGGCTCCTGCCACTCCTCGATGGTCCCGGGGCTGGGCAGGAACCGCGCCGGGTCCTCGGCGTAGACACGTAGCTCCAGCGCGTGCCCCCGCGGCCGCGCCCCGTCCGGGTCGAAGGTCACCGGCTCCCCGGCGGCGATGCGGAACTGCTGCTCGACCAGGTCGATCCCGGTGACCAGCTCGGTGACCGGATGCTCGACCTGGAGCCGGGTGTTCATCTCGAGGAACACGAAGTCGTTGGCGGACGTGTCCACCAGGCATTCCACCGTGCCCGCGCCCCGGTACCCGACCGCCGCACCGGCCCGCACCGCGGCGGCCAGCATCCGCGCCCGGAGCGCGGCGCCGACTCCCGGCGAAGGGGTTTCCTCGGCGACCTTCTGGTGGCGGCGCTGGACCGAGCAGTCGCGTTCCCCGAGCGCGACCACGCGGCCGTCGGCCAGCCCGAGGATCTGCACCTCGACGTGCCTGGCGCGCTCGACGTAGCGCTCCAGCAGGATCGCCGGATCGCCGAAGAACCTCATCCCGCGCGTCCGCGCGGTCTCGAACGCGGTGCGCAGGCCAGCCGGGTCGCTGACCGCACTCATCCCGATCCCGCCGCCCCCGGCGGCGGCCTTCACCATCACCGGGTAACCGATCCGGGCCGCCTCGGCGACGGCGGCGTCGGCGCTGGTCACCGGCTCGGTCGTGCCCGCGGCGACCGGCACGCCCGCCTTGGCCATCAGGTTCCGGGCGTTGATCTTGTCGCCCATTTGCTCGATGGCCTCCGGCGGCGGGCCGACCCAGGTCAGGCCCGCGGCGAGCACCTGCCGGGCGAACTGCGGGTTCTCCGACAAGAACCCGTAGCCGGGGTGGATGGCCGCCGCGCCGGCCCGCTTGGCCGCGGCCAGCACCGCGCCGGAGTCCAGGTAGCTCTCGGCGGGCGGCGGCGGGCCGATCAGCACGGCCTCGTCGGCCTCGGCGACGAACGGCAGGTCCCGGTCCGCCTCCGAATAGACCGCCACCGCCCTGATGCCCAGGCGGCGGGCGGTGGCGATGATCCGCCGGGCGATCTCCCCGCGGTTGGCCACCAGCACCGAGTTCAGCACGCGGGCAGCTTAGGGCATCCCACGTAGATCATCCAGCACGGCCAAGGCCCTTGACGAAGGAACGGGCCGCACGCCACCGGGGGGCGCCCCGGACCGGCACTGCCGCAACCCGCCGGCGGTTCCAGGGGGTCACCCAGGCCGGCACTGGCCCGCAGGCCACCGGGGCTCAAGGGGTTCGTTCCCCCCGGGCCGGCACCGTTACCGCCGGCCCCGGTACCGCCGCCCGGCGACCTTGGCCAGCGCCTCCACCACCCGGGGGTCGTATTCGGTGGCGGTGTCCAGGCGGAGCCACTCCAGCGCCGCCATCGTCCTGCTGGTCTCGGTGGAGGCGCCGACCAGGTCGTCGAACGCGTTGGCGGCTCGGATGATGCGGCTGCCGACCGGGGGGTCGCGCTCTTGCCCGCGCCAGGGCAAGCTCTGGTACCGCACGATCTCCGCGACCCCGTCCAGGACGCCGGCCTGGTCGATGACACACGCGCCCAGTTCCGCGATGCGCCGCTGCTGCTCGGGCGAGGCGAGCACGGTCGCCCCGCCGGGTATGGGGTCGCGCAGCGAGAGCTGCCCGATGTCGTGCATGAGCGCGGCGTACTCCAGCTCGAGCAGCTCCGGTTCGCTCATCCCCAGCTCCCGGCCGACCAGCACGGCCAGGCGCCCGACCCGGCGGGCATGCCCGTCCTCCACGTACCCGCCGACCTCGGTCACCCGGGCGAGGGCGCGGACGGTCTGCAGGTAGGTGGCCCGGATCACGGCGTAACGGCGGAACGCCATCTGGGTGACCAGCAGCGGCGCGATGAACACGCCGAGCGCCACCAGGCCCATCATGTCCGCGGCGAACGCGATCAGGATCGCTGTGGCGGCGACGGCAGCGCCGAGCGGGAGCTGCACCCGCATCTCGTCCCACAGCGCCACGCGGAACCTGGCGCGCAACGCATCGGCACTGATCAGCGCCCCGATCAGGCACTCGGCCAGCCAGCCGGCCACCAGCACGGCCGCCATGCCCGCCAGCGCCAGCCCCCAGTCCCTGGGCCGGGTGATGGGCACGATCGTGCTCAGCGGGCGGAACAGCGCCGCTACCACCGCGACGCCGATCAGCCGGGACGCCATCCCGGCCAGCCCGGCCGACCTGCCCGCCGCCAGGTGCGGCAGCGCGCCCAGCACCATGCCCGCGGCGACCACCGCGATCACCTGTAGCGCCGGCTGGAGGGCAGGCTGCCCGCCCACGATCAGCACGACCGCGTAGCCGAACGCGCCGGCGCTGCCGATCGGCGCCGACTCCCGGCCGCCTTCCAGGGACAGCCGCAGCACCTCGCCGAAGGAGATCAGCGCGCCGAACGCCAGCGCGATGCGGGGCTGGACCAGGCCGGCCGCCGCGGTCTGCGCGACCGCGGCCACCACCAGCATGCCGGCGGCGGCCACCAGCAGCAGTTCCCCCGAGTCCATGGCCCGCTGCCACGACTCGCCCTGGGCCGGCTCGCCGATCACGGCGGTGGTGCCTTTCACTTGCTGTCCACCACCCGCAGCTGCGCCGCGGGGTCGTCGTGATCCGGCACGGTCACGCCGCCGGCGGGCCGCACCGGGGCCCCGGGGGGCTGTTCCCAGCCTTCCCGTTGCACCGCCGCGACGAAGGCCTCCACCAGCGCCGGGTCGAACTGCGTGCCGGACCACTTGCGCAGGTCGGCGATGGCCTCCTCGATCGAGCGGGCACCGCGGTAGGAGCGGTTCGAGGTCATCGCGTCGAAGGCGTCGGCCACCGCGATGACCCGCGCGAACTCGGGGATCTCGTCGCCAGCCAGGCCCATCGGGTAGCCGCGGCCGTCCATCCGCTCGTGATGGTGCATGATGCCGGCCAGCGCCTCGTCGAGGAAGCCGATCTCCCTGACGATGGCCAGCCCGCGCATCGGGTGCAACTGGACGGCGGCGAGCTCCTCCTCGGTCAGCGCGCCGTTCTTCTGCAAGACGGTGGTGGGCACGCCGAGCTTGCCCACGTCGTGGAGCATGCCGGCGTAACGGATCGCCTCGACCCGGCTGCCCCGCATGCCCACCTGACGGGCGATCATGGCCGAGCCGCGGGAGACCCGCTCACTGTGGCCCCGGGTGTACCAGTCCTTGGTCTCCACGGCCTGGCACAGCGCGGCCATGGTGGAGGCGTAGGCACGTTCCTGCGCGGCGAACTGGCCGATGGCCCAGCGCGCCACGAACAGCGGGACCAGGACGAGGATCGCTGCGAACGCCCCGCCGACGCTCCACAGCGCCGCGATGAGCAGGCCGAGGGTCGCGTACCCGAGGTCGGAGAGGACCAGCATCGGCAGATAGCGCTGCAGCGCACCGCCGGGCTGCCCGGGCTCGGAGGCCGGGGCCAGCATCAGCATGCCCCACAGCAGCGCGTGGTTGATGAGCACGTGAAGCACGGCCGCGACGGCGAACGGGCCGATGATGGCGGGGAACGAACCGTGGCTGGGCGGGCCGACGTCACCGCCGAGCGCGAGGTAGACCTGCCCCGCCGCCCAGGCGGACAGGCCGTACATGGAGGCGTTGAACACCCGCTGGGTCAGGTCGAGACCGCGCCGCACGCTAAACAGCGCGGTCGCACCCACCACCAGCGCCCCGACCGGCCCGACCAGGACCACGGCGGCCAGCGTCACCGACGAGCTCGGTGACCAGGCGGATTGCCCGAACGCCAGAGCGGCGGGGGCGGAGTCGCAGATCAGGAACAGCAGCACGAGGACCGCCATGGTCCAGGACTGGCTGACCGGGCCGTCCAGGTCCGGGTCGGCGCCCAGGGCCTGGGCGAGCACGGCGACCGCGGCCGCCACGACGGCGCCCACGTAGAGCCAGGCACCCGGCGAGAGCTTCGACGTGCGTTCGCCGGCCGACCGGTGCTCGGTCCCGGTCACCATGCCGGCCGGGTCACCGTCAGCCAGCTGCTCCCGCCCCGTGCCGGCACATGCCCGCCAGCGCCCGCCCCGAATCCACTCCGGTGCCGCATTGGTCACCTCCGCTGCCGGGGCGCGGCCATCCGAGGGCATGCCAGGGCGGGCGTCAGCCCAGCCAGCAGGCCCGTTCATCGCCGCCAGCCAAAGGGTAACGTGATCAGCCAGGCCTGTGCGGGGTGCATCCGGGGAAGCCGCGGCCGACCAGGCCGCGCCGGGCCTTAGGCCATCGGGGAGTTCCAGGGGGGCCGCTCCCCGGTGCTTACGCTGAGCTCGGCCTTGACCTGCTGGATCCGGATGAGCACCTTCTCGCGCAGCGCGTGCGGCACGAGGTCGTGGCCGCAGTGCTTGTGGACAAGCTGTTTGACCAGCTCATCAAGGCCATACTCGGCCAGGCACGGCCCACATTCGTCGAGGTGCTGGCGGATCTTCGCGATGTCCGGGGCGTCGAGTTCGCCGTCCAGGTAGGAGTAGACCCGGTCCAGCACCTCGGTACACGGCGTCTCGTGCGGCTTGCCGCAGCTCATTGCTGTCTGCCCCCCTCGCGGGCGCTTCGCGTGGTCGTGCCGGAGGCGCGCAGGCCGGTGGCGCGGAGGGCTGGTCCTCGGCGCCGGGGCACCGCTGCGGCGCTTCGTCGGTCGTGCCGGAGGCACGCAAAGCGACGCTGCACGGCGCTCGGCCCGGCGCCTGCGGCGTCGCGGGCTGGCGAGGTCGACAGCAGAAATCTCATCGCTCATCCTCCCCGGAACCGCCGTCCTCCGCCTGCGGTCCAGCCGCCGATGCCGCCCGGGCCATGCCGCGGTCGGTCGCGTAGTCATGCAGCATGTCACGCAACTGCCTGCGCCCCCGGTGCAGGCGAGACATCACCGTGCCGATGGGTGTGCCCATGATGTCGGCGATCTCTTTGTAGGCGAAGCCTTCCACGTCCGCTAGGTACACCGCGATGCGGAACTCCTCCGGCAGCGCCTGCAAGGCGCTCTTGATGTCGGAATCCGGCAGCCGCTCCAGCGCCTCCGCCTCCGCCGACTTCAGCCCGGACGAGGTGTGCGAGGCCGCCCTGGCGAGCTGCCAGTCCTCCACCTCCTCAGCCCCGGCCCGCTGCGGCTCACGCTGCCTCTTGCGGTAGGAGTTGATGAAGGTGTTGGTGAGGATCCGGAACAGCCATGCCTTCAGGTTCGTGCCGGGCTCGAACTGGTGGAACGAGGCGTAGGCCTTGGCGAAGGTCTCCTGGACCAGGTCTTCGGCGTCCGCCGCGTTGCGGGTCATCCGCATCCCGGCTGAGTAGAGCTGATCCAGGTACGGCAACACCTCGCGCTCGAATCGCTCGCTTCGCTCTTCGAGTGTCTCAGGTACCGGACCCACCTCCTCCGGTGTCTGCATCCGCGACCGGCCACCGATGCCATCTGGGCGGGAGAATACATCGCCCGGCCAGGGTCGGCTGAAGGCAGCTACCGGAGCACCGTCATCCAGCGGTGCGCTAGTGGTCATCAGCACGCCCGGTGCAACAGGGGCAGCACCATGTTCATTCCGCCCGGCCAGTGGCGGGCGACCCGGGATCCAACCTAGTCGCGGACAACTGCGCCGGCCAGGTGAGGCGGGCCGCAGACTGGGGAAGATCTGCCATGACGGTTTGCCGGGAGTGCGGCCACCGCGATGGCCCTCGTGGTGCCAGTGCGAAGCGCCGATCTGGGTCCGCGCCGCCGCTACCGGCGTGGCCGGCTGACCGCCCCGCTAGATGGGACGGCGGATGGAGTCAAGGGTGGCGACGTCTACGGCCAGCCCGCTGGCCGTGCTCCGGCCAGGCTCACTCACTGCGTACTGGCGTTTCCAGCGGGCTGTTGCCAAGGCACAGCTCAGGGCGTGGCTGCCGGCCGGCCGGCGGCTGCTCATCGACATCTCCGGGCCTGCCGCGGGCGGCCCGGCACAGGCGGCCGCGGCCGGGCACGCGGTCGTCCGGGTGATCCCGGTTCATCCCGGTGCCCCCGGCACGCGGGGCGCCCGCCGGCGCCCGCCGCCGTTAGGGCGGGTCGCCCCGGTGGTGGCCGAGGCGGGCAGCCTGGCGTTCCTCGCGGACGGCTGCGCGGACGGCGTCATCGCCGAGGACGGCGCCCTGTCCCGGCAGCTCATGGCCGAAGACCTCGCCGCCGAGATCACCCGGGTGCTGCGGCCCGGCGGCACGGTGCTCGCGAGCGTGGACTCGCTGGTCCTGGGCATGGCCATCCTCGCGGAGCAGCATCACTGGGCGCACCTCACCGACCTGCCGCACGCCGAGGTGGTGCTGATCCCCTGGCCGGATGGCACCATCACCCGCTGTTTCGGCGCGGCGCAGCTCTACGACCTGCTGACCGAGGCGGGCCTGCAGGTGACCTCGATCAGGCCGCGCACGGTGCTGTCCCCGTCAACGGTGGATCACGTGCTTCGCCGGCAGCCCGGGGCCATGGCCCGGCTGGTCCACGCCGAGCTTCAGGCGGGACAGGATTCGGCCGGCATCAGCGCGGACGAGGCGTTCGGCATCAGCCTGGTCGCCACCGCCCACAAGCCGCTCCACGCCCGGTAACAGGCTCAGTGCCGACGGTCCCACTTGGACTGGCACCCCACGCAACGGGCGGCTTCTGGCCGGGCGTCCAGCCGCCCCTCCGGAATCGGCTTGCCACAGTCGGCGCAGTCCCCGTAGTCACCGCGGTCGATCCGCACCAGAGCATCCATGACCAGCCGCCGCTGCGACTGGACGGCAGCCAGCACCGCCTCGGACCGGTCCGTCTCGGACAGCGTGGTTCCCGCGTCCGCCGGGTCCTGCGGCGAGTCCACCTCCGCGCGTCCCGCCGGGTGCTCTCCCTGCAGAACCAAGATGGACTGCTCGATCTGGCCGCGCATCTCCTCAAGGCGCTCGCGTGCGGTGACAGTGTCCACAGGTGTCCTCCTCACTAGGCAGAGGCGAAGCGAAGCGCCATCGCGTGGGCCGCCCCGGTATCGCCAGCCGTCCCTCAGACCAGCGGGGCCGGGTTCCCGGCCAGTGGCTTGATCAGCGCGGGACCGTTGTTCTTGACGTAGTTCACCTCGGTGCCGACCGGGTAGGTCGCCAGCCCGCTGGCCGAGGCGGGCGCCAGCAGCGCGTGCACGTGCGATGTCTCGGTGTTGGCCGGGTCGAGCCAGTCGTCCCACCGGGCCGGGTCGATGACCATCGGCATCCGCTCGTGGATGTGGCCCACCTCGTCCTCGGCCCGGGTCGTGATGATCACGGCGGTCCAGAGCCAGGCCTGGGGGTGGTCGTCCGGGGCGGACTTGTCCCGCCACAGCTCATACAGTCCGGCGAAGGCGAGCACGCCGTCGTCGGCACGGTGGATGTAGTACGGCTGCTTGCGCACCTTGCCCTGGTCCTGCACCTTGAGCCATTCGTAGAACCCGTCCGCCGGCAGCAGGCACCTGCGCTTGGCGAAGGCACGGCGGAAGGCCGGCTTGGCGTCCACGGTCTCCACCCTGGCGTTGATCATCCGGCTGCCGATCGAGGGGTCCTTCGCCCAGAACGGCACCAGGCCCCAGCGGACCACCCGTAGTTCCCGCGTCACGTCCCCGGCCCCGTCGGCGCCGGCCCCGCCCTCCGGCCCGCCGTCCTCGCCCGGCTCGCGCTGGCTCCGGGTGAGCACCGCGTACACCGGCTTGGTCGGGGCCACGTTGTAGTCGGGTTCGAGGTCGGCCGTCACCCGGTCACGGTCGATCCGGAACTCCTCAAGGAGGTCCTGGCGCTTCCGCGCCGACGCGTACCGACCGCACATGTGCTCTCACCTGGGTGTCGTAAAGAAGGCTGGGGGATGTACAGAATGTGCCTTTTCATAGCCACGAAACCTGCGCGCCAAACCTGGGACCGCCTCCTTCACGGCCAGCCCAGCGCCCGTGTCGCCGCCGAGCGTGGCCGCCCATCGGCCACTAGGCTCAGCTTATGGAGCGCGTGGGACAGAACGGTGCACAGGCCGCGGGGTACTGGCCCGCCCCGGCCGCGACCGGCCCGGTGCGCGCCCGTCTGGCCGTTCCCGGCTCCAAGTCCATGACCAACCGGGCCCTGGTGCTCGCCGCCCTCGCCGACGGGCCGGGGACCATCGCCGGCCCGCTGCACGCGCGCGACACGCTGCTGATGCGCGCGGCGCTGACCGCCCTGGGCGCCACGATCACCGACAAGGTGCCGAACGATGCATTCCCGGCTGGCCCGGCCCCGTTCTGGCAGGTGGCCCCGGGGCAGCCAGGAGCCGACGTCAGCGTGGACGTGGGGAACGCGGGCACGGTGCTGCGCTTCACGCCGCCGGTGGCGGCGCTCACCGGCGTGAGCGTGGCCTTCCACGGTGACACAAGGGCCGCGGAGCGGCCGGTGCGGCCGGTCCTCGCCGCGCTGCGCGAACTCGGCGCCGTCATCGACGACGGGGGCCGCGGGGCCATCCCGTTCACCGTGCGCGGCACCGGGTCGCTGCCAGGCGGCGCGGTCACCGTGGACGCCTCAGCGTCCTCCCAGTTCGTCTCCGGGCTGCTGCTCGCCGCCCCGCGGTTCGACAAGGGCGCGGAGATACGGCACCGCGGCGGCCGTGCCCCGTCCGGCCCGCACATCGCGATGACGGTAGCCATGCTGCGGGACGCGGGCGCCGAGGTGGAGACCTGGACGCAGGGACCGGGCAGGCCGGCCGGCCTGCCCGACACGTGGCGCGTTCACCCCGGGGTGATCGGGCACCACGAGGTCATCGTTCAGCCTGATCTTTCCAATGCGGTGCCGTTTCTCGCCGCCGCGCTGGTCACCGGCGGCACGGTGACGATCGCTGGCTGGCCGGCGGAGACCTGGCAGCCCGCCGCGCAGATCCTTGACCTGCTGACCGGATTCGGGGCGAGCTGCACGCTAGTGAAGGGGGAAAGTGAGGGGGGAATGGGGAGGCGGGCGGGGGGCGGTGGGCTGACGGTGACCGGGACCGGCCGGATCCGCCCGGTCACCGCCGACCTGGCCGACGCCGGCGAGTCTGCCCCGGTCGCGGCCGCCCTGGCCGCGCTGGCGGATGGCCCGTCGCGGCTCACCGGCATCGGGCACCTGCGCCGGCACGAGACCGACCGGTTGGCGGCGCTGGCCACCGAGATCGCGGCGCTCGGCGGGGACGTCACCGAACTGGACGACGGCCTGGAGATCAGGCCCCGGCCGCTGGCGGCGACCGGGCGGCCGTTTGCCAGCTACGACGACCACCGGCTGGTCATGGCCGCCGCCGTGCTGGGCCTCGCGGTCCCGGGGATCGAGGTGGCGAACGCGGCCACCGTGGGCAAGACGTTTCCCGCCTTCACCCAGTTGTGGGCGTCGATGCTGGAGCGGGTGCCCTGACCCCCCGCGC
>Ga0126380_10001016_pt1 | contig 10220 bp, 3 predicted proteins | sample PanSoiMetPlot_26_FD_92544 | JGI IMG/M metagenome (GOLD analysis project Ga0126380, IMG submission 92544) | Tropical forest soil microbial communities from Panama - MetaG Plot_26 | ecosystem: Environmental > Terrestrial > Soil > Tropical forest > Bulk soil | place: Panama | collected 2016-02-17
CGGTGACAACTATGTTTGATTGTTCGGTCTGCAGGAAGGAACGCGTTTCTGGAAGCGAGCCGGTGTGCTTCTCGGCCTGGTGCGTCAAAAGCGGATAGTTAAGATTGTATCCCTCGCGGACGGTCAGAGCTTCGCGCCACGTCCCCGAGTGCGGATAGATGGAGTATGTAAACTCATGGTGGCCTTCATCTGCGTGAGGATCGGGCCATTCGGGCGAACGCAACAAGGAAAGTCTGAGCACATTTCCTTTTGAATCGTAGCCGTACTTGCAGTCATTCAAAAGGCTGAGCCCGTGTTTGGCGTCGGAAATATCCGCCCACTGGAGCGCTGGCACTTCGAACTTGGCCTGTTCCGCAGGAGTATTGCGGGTTGTGGGACGCTCGATGGAACCGTAGGGGATTTCGAAGGTCGCTCTGTCGTTGTGGGCGCTGAGAGGGAATCCGACTTTCAGCAAGATGTGTTTTTCGTTCCACTCAACCGAAGTTTTTACGTCAACACGGGGAGAACCGGCCGTAACGACGATGTCACGGACGAAAGTGGACTTTTGAAAATGCTGTTTCACGCGAAGGATTGCGCGCAGAGGTCCCGATTCGATCAGCTTGACTTCGTCCGCAGTGGTGATGTCCCAATGAACCTTTTCGAAATCTGCGTCAATGTTCCACGCATCCCAGGCTTTGGGCTTGTCCTGGAAGGCTTGGAGCAAATTTCCGCAGATCGCTGATTTTGGCCCGCCAGAATCAGTTTCAGGCAGAGTAAGAGATTCGGTCATCGTCTTCTTGTCGAAAAGGCTAGTCATGCATCCGGTCGATGGATCAATTTTCAAACGCACATACTCGTTCTCCAGGGAATTGGCGGTGGTCTTTACCCGAGGAGTTGTGGCCGTGGTTTGAACTGCACCTCGTACAAAGTACGTTTTGTATCCGAGGGAAGGAACGTTGGTAAGAGCAAGGATGCGAACCCGATTCGTTTCTTTATCTTGCGCGACGAGCTGCGATGGGACAACCTTTCCAGTTTCATCCACAACTTCGATGGCCTTTGCGCTGGCAGGGAGCTGCGCTTCAAGCTCAATGACCTCGGCGCGCGGCCAAGAGAGCGGATTGAAAATGACAACAGGCACGCCGGGACCTGTCGTACGTATGTGAGCAGCCAACTCATTTAGTGAGCCACGCAAAATTCCGTTGCCCGTCCGCCCCACTTCTTCAAGATTTCTTTTCGCATCGAGATAGTTCACCGCAATACCGGAGCCTGGAAAGATGTCGTGAAAATCATCAAACAGCAGGCGTTTCCAGGATTGGTCGAGATCCTCTGAGGGATAGGGACGACCATAGAGAGAAGCAAGTGAAGAAAATTTCTCCGCGTTAAGTAGCAGTTCTTCGGTTGTACGAATGCGCCGTTTTGTTTCCGCCTGAGTAGTCAGCACGCCCCTGTGATATTCAAAATAGAGTTCGTCCTTCCAGATCGGAACCTTCAAGGTCTGCAATTTCGGCTGTAATTCATTGAAGAAGCTGGCCGCTGTGCTGAATTGAAGTTTGGGATAGACAATGTCCTGTTTCATCAGGCGAATTGCGTTGTCGAGCATCGTGCGTGTCGGGCCGCCGCCATGATCACCGACGCCATACAGGTGAAGCATCGTCGGATGATTCGAAGTGTCCTCACCGTAAATGGATTTCGACCAAAAGGCGAGATCGCCCGCCATGTAGAGCGCGTCCGTATCTGCAGCATAGTTGTGCGGAAAATAGGTGAGAATGCGGCTGCCATCTGGAGATTCCCACCAGAACAATCGGTACGGAAACTTTGTGAACTCATCCGCCCAAAGCAGTTTTTGCGTGAGGAAATAATCGATACCCGACCTTTTGTAGATTTGGGGCAGTTGCCAGTTATAACCGAAAGAATCAGGATTCCAGCCTATTTTTACGTCTACTCCAAATTTCTTGTGGAAGTAGGTTTTCCCGGTCAGCAGTTGCCGCACAAGGGATTCGCCGCCTGGCATATTCAGGTCGGGCTCGACCCACATGCCGCCTACGATCTCCCAGCGTCCTTCCCTCACGCGTTGCTCAATTTCTTGAAATAAATCTGGGTACTTCTCTTCCATCCAGGAATAGGCCTGGGCAGCGGAGACACTGAATTTGAAGTCCGGATATTCCCGCATCAAGTCAAGCGCGCTGCGAAAAGTATTTCGAACGACCTCCACAGTCTCAGTCCAGGGCCAAAGCCAGGCCATATCAATGTGCGAATTGCCATCCGCGCGAATTACGAATTGCTGCAACCACGGCTTTAGCTCTTCCAGATGAGATTGGGCGCGCCGCAAGCTCCCATCGAATCCGGCCTGATCGCCTTTCTCGAGAGGGGCAAAATCAATGGCTGACACCGCGCTATCGAGCTTGCTTTCACGGTCGGTGCGGCCCTCCGGATACCCTTCAATCAAAATTCGCGCGGCCAAGATTTCTGTTCGCACCAGACCAGGGTCGGGGCGGTTCAGGGCAGGTACGATTCGCAGCCTGCTCTCGGCGATCCGCGTGTTCACAGCATTGGCGTCCACGCGAACGGCCACTAGGAATTTCTCTCCCGGAACCGCCGATTCAGTCAGCGGTATCGGCTGCTGCATGTCTTCATCAGTCCGCGCGACTTGCGAGCGGTTGGAAAACACGGTAACGATCATTGCGTCTTGGCTTTCAAAGCGTAGGTCGAGCTCCACGCGCGATCCACTGGTGTCATAGCCATTGATAGACTTGGGAATCTCAATCCAGCGCCGCAGCACACGCGCGCCGTTTTTCCAGGAATCGCCCTCTTTCATTTGCTCCCAATCGGAATCGTTTAGTGAGGGATCCTCGGGATGGGCCACGTCGGCGTGAAAGCGCCATTGTGTTTCGGGATAGACCGTCAAGGATTGCAAACGATTCAGGGCGGTTTTGTAAGATTCGGGCAGCGTCGATTTCTCCTGAGCCCAGGATGGCAAAGCGAATATCACCAGGAGCGCCAGGCAACTGGGAATAGTCCGTTTCATGTGGTTTCACCCCGAGAAAGGAGAGAGCGTCGTCCCCGAAAAAGATCCGTCGAGTTCTCCATTTTCCGGTCAGTCTTCTTCCTGTCAATGCATTCAGGTGTCATCTTTGTATTCCCGCGTAACTGACTCATTTCGCGCGACATGCTAAGCATCCTTCCCACCGAGTAGTCGCATGGCTTGCCGACGCAAGTTTCCGGGAATTGACACAATACTCTGCCCGGGTTAAGACATCTCAACTCTGCTTCGTTATGAAATTACTGCTCAAGGGGCTACTGTTTGCGGGAACTACCGGGCTAGTTTTGTCCGGGATGGTTTCTATCTCTTGCGCTCAGGCACCGGCGCAGAATCCCGGAAATCAATCGGGCGTACAAACTGGAGGTGTCTACGCTCCGGTTCGCGATTCGAAGAATCGCCCTATCACAGCGGGAGGATTCGTAGATGGTGCTCCGGTCGTTTTTGTGGACGTCACAAAGTCGGCTGGGCTCGACAAGTTTCACCACGTTTCAGGTACGGCGGCGAAGGGCACCATTCTAGAAGCGCCTGGTTCCGGCGTCGCCCTCATTGACTATGACAATGACGGCTGGCTCGACATCTACCTGCTGAATGGTTCTACTTTTGACGCGTTACAAGGAAAAGAAAAACCGCCACGCGCGATGTTGCTGCACAACAATCACGACGGGACTTTCACCGACGTAACCGACAAAGCGGGGGTTGCAAACGAACGTTGGGGATTCGGCGTAGCCGTGGGCGACTACGATAACGACGGTTGGCCGGACATCTACGTTTCGAACTTTGGCAAGAACCGCCTCTATCACAACAACCATGACGGAACTTTCACCGATGTCGCTGAGAAAGCGGGAGTTGCACTCGGCGGCTGGTCAACAGGTCCGACCTGGGGTGATTACGACCATGATGGCCGGCTCGATTTGTTTGTTCCGGGATATGTCCAGTTCAACGCGGACAATCCGCCGATTGCCGGCCATCGTCCCATACCGCAAGGCGCATGCAAATTCCGCGGGGTGGACGTTTTCTGTGGGCCAATAGGGCTTGTGGGTGAACGCGACCACTTATTTCACAACAATGGCGATGGAACGTTTACGGACGTCAGCGCAAAGGCAGGGGTTTCCGATCCAAATGGTGCTTATGGTTTCGCATCCTTATTTGTAGATGTGGACGACGACGGCTGGCTTGACCTGCTTGTAGCCAACGATTCCGTACCTAACTTTCTCTACCGCAACCGCCACGATGGAACCTTTGAGGATCAAAGCTATCTCTCGGGTTTTGCCGTCGATGGAGAGGGCCGCGCTCACGCCAGCATGGGCATTGCCGCAGGAGATTACAACCGCGACGGCAAGCTTGATTTCTACATTTCGGCGTTTTCCGACGACTACAACATCTTATTTCGTAATGATGGCGGAGTCGGATTCACGGATGTCACCGCCAAAGCTGGGCTTGTGCGGCCCACGATTCCATTCCTCGGATGGGGCGTGGGCTTTTTGGACTTTGACAACAGCGGCCTGCTCGACCTATTTGTGGCGAACGGCCATGTCTATCCCGTTGCTGATAGCCTCGATTGGGGCACGACTTGGGCGCAACGCCCCCAACTCTTTCGAAACATTGACGGCACAAAGTTCGAGGAAGTGCCTCCGGCGACAGGAAGTGGATTAGCCGCAGTGATCTCCGCACGCGGCGCTGCGTTCGGCGACCTTTTTAACGACGGCAAAATCGATGTTGTGCTGAACAATATCGATTCTGCTCCCACGCTTTTGCGAAACGTTGTGAAAAACTCGAATCACTGGGTTGAGCTTAAATTGATTGGCGGCCCAAAGAGTCCACGCGACGCAACAGGTGCCAAAGTTTTCTTAACTGCAGGAGGAGTTCGTCAGCGTGCTGACGTGCTAAGTGGTGGAGGTTATGGTTCAAGTTCCGATCCGCGAGTGCATTTTGGCCTCGGGACCGCAACCAAAGCCGACAAAATAGAAATTGACTGGCCCAGCGGCTTCCGGCAAATCGTCGAACTACCGAGTGCAGATGCTATCTATCGCATCACCGAAGGGGAACAACCGAAGCCGTATTGAAGAATTTGGTCGCCCTAAAAGCATGCAACCCCTCGTGAAGAGTCGCCTTACCGTCCTGGTTCCAGAGACAATTTTTCAATTGTTTCATGGACGTAACACGCCCTACTGGCGTTGAAAGTGTGGGAGCATTCCGATTTATCCACTTAAATTTCAGTAGTTTGGATGGGAATGGACAGATGACACTGGGGTGTATTGACGCCCACAGCCTTCTGCACAAAAGTGAGCGCCATTGGGGTGCATTTCTTTTTGTCTGTATCGCTAAAGTCGAGCAGGGGGCGTGCAATGAATCTGAGCAAGAGTTCCTTTGGTCACAGGTTTAGACTGCCTTTTTTTGCTGTCCTCGCATTAAGCTTTGCAATCACAACCAATTTGCTAATCAATGTTTCCGGTGCTCGAGCGCAAGCTTTGAGCGGAATCCAGGGAACTGTCACAGACGAGTCTGGTGCGGTGATCCCGGACGCGAAAGTGAGTGTTCGCAACAACGCAACTGGCGTCGTCACCAACACTGTCACTAGCTCCGCGGGGACTTACACCGTCACGGACCTTATTCCAGGCACATACACCGTAAAGGTGGAGAAACAGGGATTCCGAGTATCGCAGAGCAATGATGTGATCGTCGAAGCCGGAGGAAAACAGGCGACGGCAGACGCGGTCCTTAAAGCAGGGACTGAAACGGAAGTTATAGAAGTCGTCGCTAGCCCCATAGCGCTCGAAACGAGCCAGCCCGACGTCGGCACTGTCGTCGAAACCAAAATGGTAGAGGAGCTTCCCATCATTTTCGGCGGTCGGGGCAGGCAGATCGATAATTTCCTTTTTCTGACGCCTGGTGTCCAGGGTGGAAACTTTGAACATCGCATCAATGGCGGCGTAAGTTTTCAGAATGAAGTTGTGTTCAATGGAGTTGACGCAAACCAATCTGAGACGCAGGGCTTCCAGTCAAATATCAATCCGCCTTACGAGATGATTAGTGAATTTCGCGTGCTGACCAGCAATTTCTCGGCGCAATACGGTCTCGCACAAGGCGTGGCGTACTATCAATTCGCTTCCGGTGGCAATAGTCTCCACGCAGACGCTTTTGAAATCATGAGGAATGATTACTTTGATGCCCGGCCAACCGATGTTGCCGCGGCCGGAAACCCCGTGCCGACAGACAAAGAACACAACTACGGCTTTTCCGTTGGAGGGCCAGTCTGGATCCCAAAGGCCTACAACGGCAAAAACAAAACGTTTTTTCACGTGAGCGCGGAGTGGTACAGACAGAACCAAGGCGCCTCCGGCACGGGAACTGTTCCGACAGCGGCGATGAAGCAAGGGGATTTTAGCGCGTTGACCGACACGAGTGGCAATCCCATCAAGATTTTCATACCGGCGCAGATCAGCGCGGCGTGCCAAACCGCTCTGGGCGCTGTGGGACCCGGTTCACAATTTCCGGGTAACAAGATACCGCAAGGATGCTTTAGCGCAGCTTCTGCAAGCTTGATCTCTTTGATTCCGGACCCCGACTTCAACAATCCTATCACCCCGTTCCAAGGCAATTTTGAGTCACAGGCTGGAGTTCTACCGACTCGGCAAACGTCTTGGGGCTTTTCGATCGATCACAACCTGACGAACACACAGAAATTGCATGTGAGCTACTGGAGAGACAGCTTTAATACTCCAGCAGCAATCAGCGTTTATGGCAACGAGCTTTCTTCGATTCAGGCGGAACCTAGACTCGGCACAGGTTTTTTCCCAACTTATTCGAAAACATTTAGTCCCAATCTAGTTCTCAGTGTTGGTTTTGGCTGGATGGGCGAGTTGAACAATGAATTTCCAACGCACAATGGCATAAATTTTGCGGCCAATCCCGGCGCGGGCGTATTGCCTTCGATTTATTTCACCGGGCCGGCTCCGTTTGCCGTTGATCATTTCGGACCACAGAACAATGGCGAAACATTTTCCATTAACAGGAAACTCGGGATTAGCCTTGACAATAACGTGTTATGGGTCCACGGCCGCCACACGTTTAATTTTGGTTTGGAGATTCGCCGGTCTTATCAGGACGATCACGAATGCCAGAATTGCGGCGGGAGCTTCTCGTTTAGCAGCCGTTCTACGAGTGACAACACGAACCTGAACACAACAGGGAACGCCTTTGCTAGCTTCTTGCTCGGCGAACCAAATAGCGCCTTCCGCCAATTTGCGTTGGAAACCAAACTTCGCAATCTTTACTTTGCTCCGTACATACAGGACAACATCAAGATCACGCCTCGCCTTACGGTTGACGTGGGCGTCCGGTGGGATATTCTTAGGCCGTTTACAACGGACGCCGTCAAGGGCCAACCTGCTGATCAGGTTACATTTTTTGATCCGACGGCCTCCAATCCCGGTGTCATTAGCAATAGCACTGGACAACCGCTCCTCGGTGCTGCCGCTGTGCTTGGAAATTGCTCCACTTGTGCGGGATTTAGCCAGGCGGATACGCATTGGCACGAATTCAGCCCGCGCATCGGATTCGCCTACAAACTCACTAACAGGACAGTCGTCTTGGGAGGGTTCTCGATCAACCGCCTAGACACCGGGGCCTACGAGTATGGCAACAACAAAGTCGCTGTAAATTACGGCAACTTGCTGGCAGGACTCAAACAAGTAAATGGAAACCTCACAAATCTGCCAGGGTACTGCAACGTTTCCCCGGATTGTACTTGGGATGCGCAGCCACTTGCCGTGCCTGCCGCTACAACGTTCACGCCCGATCTTTTCAACGGTACAGGTGTCTTGCGCCAATTCAAGAAGGATCTCGGCCCCATCGGATACGTTCAACAATGGAGCGCAGGTATACAGCGCGAACTTCCTTGGAACGTATTCCTCTCCGCAACTTATGTGGGGAATAGAGCTCTCCATCTTCCTGCGCTGACTCCCATTAACCAACTTGATCCGACTTTTCTCACACAGTTCTGTCCGGACAAGAGCGGCGACGGAACCAGTGCCGGATGCCCCCTGGAAGCACAGTGGAATTCCGCAGCGGGTCAGACTGCACTAGCTGCTGCCGGATTTTCCAAGGATTCGAGCGGCTTCTTTAGTCCCTACGGCAACTTCGGGAATGATTATCCGACAGGTACTGTTTTCCAAGCTTTATTGCCCTTTCCGCAGTACAACCCAAGTCAGTCTTGCGGGGGCATTTGTAACAACTTTGACGTAGATGGCTCATCTCTATATAACGCCCTGCAGGTAACCGGGCAGAAGAGATTTTCAAATGGCTTGAGCTTCCTGCTTGCCTACACACTGTCCAGGCAGATGTCCAATACGGACAGCGGTTTCTCTACATTCAACTTTGGAGCTCTGAACAAGTTCAATCCAAAGTCAGAGTGGACCGTGGGCTCGGCTGACCAAACGCACCTGCTGAATATTAGCTATGTTTACGAACTCCCTATCGGCCCCGGAAAGAGATTCCTGAACAAAGGCGGAACTCTAGCCAAGAACCTCATCGGTGGATGGCAATGGAGCGGTGTATTTAGCGCCTCAAGCGGGTCACCTCTATCTATCCTTGCCAATAACAACGATCCTCTCGGCAACGGCTTCAATCGCGCCGATTTCGTTTCTGGGCAGCGATTCAGTGTAAATTACAACAACTACTACAAGGGTCTTCCCGTGTTTAATCCGGCGGCATTCTCCGATCCGGGCTTCTTCCCAGGGAACACGCCTCGAAACATCAGCGGACTTCGCTCAGCTGGGTACAATAACTTGGACAGTGGCTTTGCAAAGAAGTTCTTCTTTGGCGAGCGCGTTACCGCAGAACTTAGAATGGATTTCTTCAATCTGTTCAACCGTCCCCAGCCATGTGGCCCAAGTACGAACGTGGACGACACCAACTTTGGAATCATCAATGGCGGCTCGCCTTGCCAGGGCAACAGCCCAAGGCGTGGCCAAGCATACTTCAAAGTCAGTTTCTAAGCCTGCGCGGCTGAGCACCGTGCAAGCACACCCCCAGAACCGGGGCTGCATAAGCCCCGGTTCTTGCTTTTTGAAACCTCATGTTTTTACCGCATCGTAGAAGCGGCGCAAACTTGGTGCTAAAGTGCAACGGGAAACAAGCAGGCGGAATCTATGAAGCGCCGCGATTTCATCTTCGAAGCTCTTATTGGCGCGAGTGCCTTGGCTAGGTCTTCTTCCTTCTTCGATCTAACGATGACCGCTGGCGGTTGCTGCATTCAAGAGCATCTCCTCCCCGCACAAATGCATTTTCCTGACCTCGCACAATATGAGGAAGCGCAACACCCGTTGCTAGCGGGGAAGTTTGAAGAAGGGCTCAAAGTCCTGACTCCCGCTATGAAAGAGCGGCCTGGAGTCGTTCCATACACGATCGCTGCCATTTATTTGCGATTGGAACGGTATGCCGAAGGCATTCCCTACGCGCTTCAAGCTTGCCGCGATACGCCCACCGACGTTCGCTACCGGTGGATGCTGCGAACGCTTACGCTTCATGCCGGACAGCCTGAAAGCAAAATTCCTGAAGAGTTTCGATTGAAAGTGCCCACCGGGGATCGCGCGACTTTTCAATTGCGGGATGTCACGAAAGTTTGTGGAGCGGAACGCGTGGCCTTGGGTCGCGGAGCTTCCTGGGGCGACTTCGACAACGATGGCAGGGAAGATATTCTTGTCGGAGCCGAACGCGCGCCGTTCTGTTTGTTGCACAATCGCGGCGACGGGTCGTTTGAAAATGTAGCCGATCGCATTGGGTTGCGCGACCCGGTTGGGCTCGGCTGCTACGCGGCCCAATTCATTGATTACGACAACGACGGCTTCCAGGACATCTTTCTGACCAGCAATGGCTGGGGCGGGGGCGGCAGGCTTTTCCTTTTCCATAATGAGGGTGGCACACGATTTACCGACGTAACCTCAAGTGCTGGACTGGGCGCTCCGGTCAATGCATTCGGTTCTTCGTGGGCAGACTACGACAACGATGGACACGTCGACCTGGCTGTAGCCGCAGGAATTATTGAGCCGGAAGGCGGCGACCGCATCCACCTCTATCACAACGAAGGAAACGGGAAGTTCCGCGAAGTCGGTGAGCAAGCCGGACTAACGCAAAAAGCTAGATGGATTTCCCTTTGCTGGGGAGATTATGACGGCGATGGGCGACAGGATTTGCTGGCGGC
>Ga0126380_10001017_pt1 | contig 10218 bp, 11 predicted proteins | sample PanSoiMetPlot_26_FD_92544 | JGI IMG/M metagenome (GOLD analysis project Ga0126380, IMG submission 92544) | Tropical forest soil microbial communities from Panama - MetaG Plot_26 | ecosystem: Environmental > Terrestrial > Soil > Tropical forest > Bulk soil | place: Panama | collected 2016-02-17
CCGTCGATCCGCTGCTTGCGCTCGGTGTGACCGTGCTCCGCGAGCCCGGTGATGACCCGTTCTGCGCGTCCCGCCGGACCGGCCGGTGAGGGGGCTGGACCTGGCCGCGGACGTCGGGGCGCTCACCGCGGCGCTGGTCGACCTGCCGTCGGTCTCCGGTTCGGAGTCGGAGCTGGCCGACGCCGTCGAGGACGCCCTGCGCCGGCAGGGCCGACACAGCCGGCAGGGCCGGCAGGGCCGGCTGGAGGTGCACCGGGACGGGGACGCCGTGCTGGCCCGGACCGACGCCGGCCGACCGCGCCGGGTGGTGCTCGCCGGCCACCTGGACACGGTGCCGGTCGCGGACAACCTGCCCGCGCGGGTGGAGGGCGACCTGCTGTACGGGTGCGGCACCTCGGACATGAAGTCCGGTGTGGCCGTGATGTTGCGGCTGGCCGCCACGCTGCCGGACCCGGCATACGACCTGACCTGGGTCTGCTACGACAACGAGGAGGTCGAGGCGGCCAAGAACGGGCTGGGCCGAGTGGCCCGCAACAGCCCCGACTGGCTCGACGCGGACCTGGCGATCGTGCTGGAGCCCACCGCCGGCATGGTCGAGGCAGGCTGCCAGGGCACGCTACGGGCGACCGTGCACCTGTCCGGCCGGCGTGCGCACAGCGCCCGGTCCTGGCTCGGTAGCAACGCGATCCACGCTGCGGCACCGGTGCTGGCCCGGCTGGCCGACTACCGGCCGCGGTCGGTGGAGATCGACGGCTGCACCTACCGGGAGGGGCTCAACGCGGTAGGGATCTCCGGTGGCGTGGCCGGCAACGTCATCCCAGACGCCTGTGCGGTGGACGTCAACTACCGGTTCGCCCCGGACCGCACCGAGCAGGCAGCGCTCGCACACGTGCGCGACGTCTTCGGTGGGTACGAGGTGACGCTGGTCGACTCCGCGCCGAGCGCGCCGCCCAGCCTGGCTGCACCGGCGGCCGCGGCGTTCGTGGCCGCGGTCGGCACCGCGCCGGTGGCCAAGCAGGGCTGGACGGACGTCGCTCGGTTCGCCGTGCTGGGCATTCCGGCGGTGAACTACGGGCCGGGCGATCCCAACCTGGCCCACACTCGCGAGGAGCACGTGCTGGTGCCGCGGATCACCGAGTGCGAGCGGACGCTCCGGGCGTACCTGTCTACCGGCGGGTAGTTTGGCCACATGCGGTCTGGAATCGCCGGGGTGCTGTGCGCAACGGTGCTCGCGGCCGGCCTCGCCGCGCTGACCGGCTGCCACGCCGACTCGCCGGTCGCCGACGACCTGGGGACGACCACTTCGGCGCCGTCCGTCGTGCCGACGCTGCAGCCGCTGAGCCCGGCCGACACCGCGGCCGGGATGACGCCTGCCCCGCCCCGGGAGCGGTACCGCGCGCTGGTGTCGGACTGGCAGCGGGCGCGGTCGGCGTTCTTCGCCGCCGTCACCTCCGGCGAACGGCTCACCCTCGGCGAGGAGCACGGCCTCGCCCACGGGTATCTGGCCGCCTCGCGCCGGCTGGCGGCCGGACTGCGGAGCACCGCCTGGCCGGCGCCCGCCCAGCCGGCGATCCGCGAGCTGCTGGCCGCCAACGCCGAGCAGCAACGCCACCTGGTCGCGATGGCGCAGGCCCCGTCGCCGTTCGCCGTCACCCAGCGCCTGGCCGACTACGGCGTCGGCGCCGCCCGGGAGAACCGGGCGGTCACCGCGGTCACCCGCGCCCTCGGCGGTTGACTCCCGTAGGTCCATAACTTGTCCTATATGCCTCTTCTGGCAGGTTGAGTCTGCCAAATCGGCCTATTAGTGTTGCTCACTCGAGCCGGCGCGCCGACTACTGTCGACATATGACCAGCGCAGAGCGGGACCGGAGCCCTGGGCGCGTCTCGCCGGAGGGATCCGCCGACCCGGACCCGGATTCCGCTACCCACACGGCGGGCAGCCGCTCAGCGGAGACGCGGTCTGGGGAGGCCGGGTCTGGGGAGGGGCAGTCTGGGGAGGCCGGTCTGCCGGAGAAGCACCGCGGTCCCGTGCTGCTGCGCCGTCGGCAGATCGTGCCCGGCACCAGCGACCAGCGGCTGCTGGACCGCCAGGGGTCGGCCGACTGGGTGCACACCGACCCGTGGCGGGTGCTGCGGATCCAGTCGGAGTTCGTCGAGGGGTTCGGGCTGCTCGCCGAGCTGCCCCGGGCGGTGAGCATCTTCGGCAGCGCCCGCACCTCCCGCGACCATCCCGACTACGCCGCCGGCCACGCGCTCGGCGCCGCGCTGGCCACGGCCGGGTTCGCCGTGATCACCGGCGGTGGGCCGGGCGCGATGGAGGCGGTCAACCGGGGTACGTCCGAGGCAGGCGGGATCAGCGTCGGACTCGGCATCGAGCTGCCCTTCGAACAGCGGCTCAACGACTGGGTCGACATCGGCCTCAACTTCCGCTACTTCTTCGCCCGCAAGACGATGTTCGTCAAGTACGCGCAGGCGTTCGTGATCCTGCCCGGCGGGTTCGGCACGATGGACGAGATGTTCGAGGCGCTGACGCTGGTGCAGACCCGGAAGGTGACCCGGTTCCCGGTGATCCTCTACCGCGCCGCGTACTGGGCCGGGCTGCTCGGCTGGGTCCGCGACACGCTGGTACCGGAGGGAAAGATCGCCGCCCGGGACCTCGACCTGGTCACGGTCACCGATGACGTCGACGAGGCGGTGAAGATCATCGTCAAGGCGGCCGAGTCCCCGGACAACGGACCGCCGGACACCCTGCTCGACGGCACGTGAGCGGCAATGCGTGAGCCGGGAGAACGCCGTCCGGCGACGGTGCGGCCGGAGAGGCTCTAGCTGTGCACCGCGAGCATGGTGGCCGTCGAGGTGCTGCCGCTCTTGGTGGCCACCACCCAGGCCTCGTTGCCAGTCTTCACCCCGCTGATCGCGGCGGGCCCGCCACCGATGCGCACCCTGGTGTCGCTGCCCACTGCGTACGTGCCGGTGAACCCGTCCTCGCTGCGCAGGCTGACCGAGTTGGCCGCGACGGCGGTCACCGTGCCGTGCTGGGTCACCATCGTGATGATCTTGCCGTCCTGGTCCTTGACCACGAACTCCCCGTGCAGCATCCCCCGGCCGAGGGGACCCCCGAGCCGGCCGTGCGGGAACCAGCCCGGCTTCCCCTGCCGGTCGGGCCAGTCGGGGCGGGCGGGTGGCGATCCGGTCGGCGTCGGCGCTGCGAACGCCCCCTCACCGGCTGTCTGGACCGTCCCGGACGGCCCGGCGAACGCCATCCCGACCCCCGCGGCGGTCGCCACCGCCAGCACGCCAGCCACTGTCCACCCTGCAACGCGCAGCACCCTGCGCCTGACTCCACTCATGCCGACATCCTCGCCCCGCCCGGTGCGTCGTTCGTCATCGCCATGTTCGGGCTGTGTAAGACGAGCGGGACCGGGCCTCAGGCCAGGCCGCGGCGGGCGACGGCGGGCGGCCGGGTGCCCCGGATGGCGGCCACCGTGTCCAGCACGCGGCGGGTGGCCTGCACGTCGTGCGCACGGAACACCCGGGCACCCAGCCAGGCGCACACCGCGGTCGCGGCGAGCGTGCCTTCCAGCCGCTGGGCCGGCGGCAGGTCCAGGGTCTCGCCGAGAAAGTCCTTTCGGGACAGCGAGACGAGCACGGCCCATGGCAGCCGGGTCAGCTCGCCCAGCCGGCGGGTGAGCTCCAGTGAATGCCGGGAGTTCTTGCCGAAGTCGTGCGCCGGGTCGACCAGGATGCCGTCCTGCCGTACACCGGCGGCCAGCGCTCGCTCGGCCAGCTCGGTGAGCGTGGCGCGGACGTCGGCGAGCAGGTCGGTGTACGCCACCCGGTGCGGCCGGGTACGGGGCGCCAGCCCGCCAGCGTGTGCGCAGACCAGGCCCGCGCCGGCGGCGGCGGCCGCCTCGGCCAGCCCCGGGTCGGGCCCGCCCCACGAGTCGTTGAGCAGGTCGGCACCCTCGGCCAGCACCGCCCGGCCGACCTCCGCCCGCCAGGTGTCGACGCTGATCACCAGGTCCGGGTGCCAGGCGCGGGCAGCGGCGACCAGCCCGACTGTCCGGCTCCGTTCCTCCGCCGGGGTGACCTCCGCCCCGGGTCCGGCCTTGACCCCGCCGATGTCGACGATGTCCGCGCCTTCGGCGACCGCCCGGTCGACGGCTTCCAGCGCCGCGCCGAGCTCGTAGGTGGCGCCGCGGTCGTAGAAGGAATCCGGAGTCCGGTTCACGATCGCCATCACGATCAGCTCGTCGTCACCGAACGTGCGGCGGCCGAGGCGCAGCGCCATCCGAATGTCCTCCTCCCCTGGTTCTCTCCGCCCGGTTCTCCGCCCGGTCCGCCCGGTCCCGGGCTGTGGCGTGACACGATCGGTCTGTGGTGACGTTCCTGACCTACCTGTTCGGTCTGGTGATCGTCTGCGGACTGCTCTTCCTGGTGGCGTCGTTCGCGTTCGGCCGCGGTGAGGAGCTCGCCCCGATGCCGCCCGACGGGATCCCGGTCGAGCTGCCCGCAGACCGGCCGGTCCGCGGCGACGACGTGCGCGGGGTGCGGCTGTCGGTGGTGCTGCGCGGGTACCGGATGGCCGAGGTCGACTGGATGCTCGATCAGCTCGCCACCCAGTTGGACCTGTGTGAGCAGGAGATCGTCCGGCTGCGGGCCGAAGCGGGCTCGGTGCCCTCGGCGGCCGGGCCGGGCCCGGGCGGGACGGACCCGACCCGCGCCCAGCCGGCGCCGGATTCCGAACGGGGCTGAGCCCGCTGCCGCGGCCGGCGGGTTTTGTCGGTGCCGGACCGTAGCCTGCTGGGCATGGACGACATAGTGGTTGGGGAGGACGGGCTGGCGCGGTGCGGTTGGGCCGACGCAGTCGCGATCTACCGCGCGTATCACGACGAGGAGTGGGGCCGGCAGCAGCGTGACGAGGCGCGGCTGTTCGAGAAGCTCTGCTTGGAGGCGTTCCAGGCCGGGCTGTCCTGGCTGACGATCCTCCGCAAGCGGCCCGCGTTCCGGGCGGCGTTCGCCGGGTTCGAGATCGAGAAGGTCGCCGCGTTCGGGCGGGGCGACGTCGAGCGGCTGCTGGCCGACAGCGCCATCGTCCGAAACCGCGCGAAGATCGAGGCCGCTGTGGCCAACGCCCGAGCCGCGCTGGCGCTGCCGGAGGGTCTGCCCGCGTTGCTGTGGTCGTTCGCTCCGGTCCCGGGCGCGCGGCCGCGGCCACGCGCCTTGGCTGACCTGGCGGCCAGCACGCCGGAGTCCAAGGCCATGTCCGGTGAGCTGCGCAGGCGGGGTTTCCGGTTCGTGGGCCCGACCACTGCGTACGCCCTCATGCAGGCGACCGGGATGGTCGACGATCATCTCGCCGGCTGCTGGCGGGCGTCTGCTGACGACAGACCGACTGCTACTGTCCGATGAAGGTTGGTTGCTCTTTGCGTACGAAGGCGGCGACCGCGGCCCGGTGATCCTGGGTGGCACCGGCCCGCGCCTGCAGTTCGGCCTCCTTGTCCAGCGCTTCGTCCAGCGTCGCGGCCTGCGCGTACGCGAACGCCTCCTTGATCGCTACGTACGCCACGGTCGGTCCGGCTGCCAGCCTCGCCGCCAACTCGTGCGCCGCCGCCACGGCCTGCTCATCCGGTACGACCGCGTTGACCAGGCCCATCTCCAGCGCCGGACCGGACGCGACCGGCTCGGCCAGCATTGCCATTGCGATGGCCCTGGCGTGCCCGACCAGCCGGGGCAGTGTCCACGACAGGCCGGTGTCCAGTGATAGGCCGACGTTGGCGAACGCGAGCAGAAAGTGGGCGCTCTGCGCGGCGATCCGAAAGTCCGCAGCGAACGCGAGCGAGGCCCCGGCGCCGGCCGCCATCCCGTTCACCGCCGCCACCACCGGTTTCGGCATCTGTGCGATCCCAACAGCGAGCGGGTTGAAGTGCATGCGCACGGTGTCCGGCGCCGGATCGTCGGACTCCAGTAGCGCCTGGTGTTCGCGCAGGTCCTGACCGGCGCAGAACGCCCGCCCGGCACCGGTCAGCACGACCGCCCGCACCGCCGGGTCATCGCTCACCCGGCGGAACGCGTCCAGCAGGGCTTCCTTGGCCTCCACCGTCAGGGAGTTCAGCGCCGCCGGACGGTTCATCGTGATCGTGGCGACGCCATCGGAGATCTCGACCAGTACGGTGTCGGACACGGAACCTCCAAGGCGGTCAGCGGTACGCCGGCACGACGGCCGGATCCCCTCTGTATGACGTCACCGCGGCGTGCGGTGCACTGTGGACCAGCCTACGTGCTGCCGCTTAACCAGCCCCGGCCGGGTCCGGTTTTCCACAGGCAGTGGCTCCGCAGGCGGCGGTTTCCACAGGCCCGCGTGGCTGGGTTTCCTCTCCGCGCGCAAATGCGGGAGAATGATCGGAGAACGTGCCGTCCACACGCCACAACGTGCGGACGGGTAGTTGCTGGTCAGGACGCTGCGAGGCCCCAACGGGGTTGAGGAGGCAGGCATGGCGGCCATGAAGCCGCGGACGGGCGACGGTCCGCTCGAGGTGACCAAGGAGGGCCGCGGCATCGTGATGCGCGTCCCGCTGGAAGGCGGTGGGCGCCTCGTCGTGGAGATGTCGGCTGAGGAGGCCAACGCCCTCGGCGACGCATTGAAGTCCGCGGCTGCCTGACGGCCCACCGCCGGGTACCCGGGATACCGGCCCCGACCGCCGGCGCAGAGCCGGGGGCCGGGGCCGAGCACTGTCCTACGGGCGCCGGTGCGGGGCCGGCCGGCAGCCGGACCTGTCCTTCTGCTCCTTCTGCTCCTTCTGCCCCAGCGACCATGTGGGTCAGCGCCGTACCGAGGCGTACACCTCGACGGTGCGGCGGGCGACAGCGTCCCAGCCGAACTGCCGGACCGCGCGCTCCCGGCCGGCCTTGCCCATCACGGCGGCGCGGTCGGGCTCGCTGACCAGCCCGCCGACCGCGGCTGCCAGACCGGCCTCGAACGCTGCCGGGTCCTCCGGGGTGTACGGCACGAGCAGGCCGGTCGCGCCGTCGGCGACCACCTCGGGGATGCCGCCGACCGCGCTGCCCACCACTGGGGTCTCGCAGGCCATCGCCTCCAGGTTGACGATGCCGAGGGGCTCGTACACCGACGGGCAGACGAACACGGTCGCGTGGGTGAGCAGCTGCACCAGGTCGACCCGCGGCAGCATCTCCTCGATCCAGAACACGCCGGTGCGGCGGGCCCGCAGCGACTCCACCGCCGCCGCGGTCTCCGCGCCGATCCGCGGGGTGTCCGGCGCGCCCGCGCACAGCACCAGCTGGGCCTCGGGCGGGAAGGCGCGGGCCGCCGCGAGCAGGTGCCCGACCCCCTTCTGCCGGGTGATCCGGCCGACGAACAGCACATACGGCCGGTCCAGGTCGATGCCGTACCGGGCCAGCACCGCGGTGCCGCGGTCCGGGGCGTACAGCGTGGTGTCGATGCCGTTGTAGACGACGTGCACCCGTTCCGGTTCCACGAACGGGTAGGCGGCCAGGACGTCGCGCCGCATCCCCTCGCTGACCGCGATCACCGCGTCCGCGGTCAGGTACGCCGAGCGCTCGGCCCAGGACGAGAGCCGGTACCCGCCGCCCAGCTGCTCGATCTTCCACGGCCGCTGCGGCTCCAGCGAGTGTGCGGTCAGCACGTGCGGGACCCCGTGCAGCAGCGCGCCGAGCACCCCGGCCAGGTTGGCGTACCAGGTGTGCGAGTGGAGCACCTCGCAGCCGGCGACGGCGTCCGCGATCGACAGGTCCACCGACAGCGTCTGCAGGGCAGGGTTCGCGTTGGACAGCGACACCGCCGGGGCGTGGGCGACGGCGCCCTCCCGCGGGGCGCCGAAGCAGTGCACGTCGACCTGGGCGAGCCGGCGTAGCTCGCGAATGAGAAAATCTACATGAACTCCGGCACCGCCGTAGATGTCGGGCGGATACTCTCGGGTGAGGATCGCCACGCGCATGAGTAAGGAGCGTAGGCCGCGGGATACTGTACGGACCATGTCAGGGAATCCGCGTGTGCTGGGGATCGTTTTGGCCGGCGGGGAGGGCAAGCGGCTGTGGCCGCTCACTGCCGACCGGGCGAAACCGGCGGTTCCGTTCGGCGGCAACTACCGGCTGGTCGACTTCGTCCTGTCGAACCTCGTCAACGGCGGGTACCTGCGGATCTGCGTGCTGACCCAGTACAAGTCACACTCGCTGGACCGACACATCACCACGACTTGGCGGATGTCGACGCTGCTCGGCAACTACGTCACCGCGGTGCCGGCGCAGCAGCGCCTGGGCCCGCGCTGGTTCACCGGCAGCGCGGACGCCATATTCCAGAGCCTGAACCTGGTCTTCGACGACCAGCCCGACCACATCGTGGTCTTCGGCGCCGACCACGTCTACCGGATGAACCCGCGGCAGATGGTCGAGCGGCACATCGACTCCGGCGTCGGCGTGACGGTCGCCGGCATCCGGGTGCCGCGCACGGAGGCGTCCGCGTTCGGCATCATCGAGGCCGACGAGAAGGGCAAGATCCACCAGTTCCTGGAGAAGCCGGCCAACCCGCCCGGGCTGCCCGACAGCCCCGACGAGTCGTACGCCTCGATGGGCAACTACGTCTTCACCACGGAGGCGCTGCTGGAGGCGCTGCGGATCGACGCGAGCGACGAGAACTCGATGCACGACATGGGCGGCAGCATCATCCCGATGATGGTCGAGCAGGGCGGCGCGCAGGTCTACGACTTCAGCGACAACCGGGTCCCCGGCGCCACCGACCGGGACTGCGGCTACTGGCGGGACGTGGGAACGCTGGACGCGTTCCACGACGCACACATGGACCTGGTCAACGTGCAGCCGGTGTTCAACCTCTACAACCGGCAGTGGCCGATCTTCACGTCACCGCCCCAGCTGCCGCCGGCGAAGTTTGTCGAGAGCGGGATGGCTCAGGAGTCGATCGTCAGCGCCGGCGTGATCGTTTCCGGCGGGGTCGTGCGGCGGTCGGTGATCTCGCCCGGCGTGTCGGTGCTGAGCGGCGCGACCGTCGAGGACAGCGTGATCATGCACAACGCCCAGATCGGCCGCGGCGCGGTGGTCCGCCGGGCGATCCTGGACAAGAACGTCGTGGTGCCGGCCGGCGCGTGGATCGGCGTCGACTCAGAGTCCGACCGCAAGCGCTACCACGTCACCGACAGCGGCATCACGGTGCTCGGGAAGGGCGCGCACGCGGTGGTCTGACCCGGCCCAGAGCACTCCGCGGCGAAATGGTCGTCACGATGCGGTCAACGTCCCTGCCATCGCTCCCCCGCATGGCCTAGTGTGCTCGCATTCTCGGAGTCTGACCGACCCGAGGATCGATCACAGGGGAGGTTCTCGTGAGAGGTCGCCGCGCGTACGCGGTCGGATCGTTGGCAATCGCCGCGCTGCTCGCCGTGGCCGGCTGCGCGAACAACGAGGAGGGGGGCTCGCAGCCGACCGGCAGCCCCACCGGCGCCGCCGATCCCAACGCCGTACCGAAAGACGACGCACTTGCCGCGCAGGTGCCCGACAAGATCAAGTCTGACGGGAAGCTCGTGTTCGGCACCGACCCGACCTACGAGCCAAGCGAGTTCAAGGACGCCAACGGCAAGATCGTCGGCTTCGACGTCGACCTGGGCACGGCGATCGCCAGGAAGCTGGGGATGGCCGCCGAGTTCCAGGAGTCGAAGTTCGACGCGATCCTGCCCGCGCTCGGCACCCGGTACGAGCTGGGCATGTCCTCGTTCACCGACAACAAGGAGCGGGAGAAGGCAGTCGACTTCGTCACCTACTTCTCCGCCGGCACCGCCTGGGCCTCCAAGGACAAGTCCTTCAACCCGGACGACGCCTGCGGCAGGAAGATCGCCGTGCAGACCGGTACCGTCCAGGACACCGACGACCTGCCGGGCCGGCAGCAGAAGTGCAAGACGGCCGGCAAGCCGCAGATGCAGGTGCAGCGCTACGACGACCAGGCCGAGGCGACGCAGGCGGTCGTGCTGGACAAGGCCGAGGCGGTGCTCGCCGACTCGCCGGTGATGGCCGGGGCGGTGAAGAAGACCGGCGGCGAGATGTCGTTGGTCGGCGAGATCTACGACGCCGCGCCGTACGGGATCGCCATCCCGAAGGACGACGGGACCTTGAAGGACGGGATCCTCGGGGCGGTCAAGGCGCTGATCGCCGACGGGACCTACAAGGCCATCCTCG
>Ga0126380_10001018_pt1 | contig 10213 bp, 10 predicted proteins | sample PanSoiMetPlot_26_FD_92544 | JGI IMG/M metagenome (GOLD analysis project Ga0126380, IMG submission 92544) | Tropical forest soil microbial communities from Panama - MetaG Plot_26 | ecosystem: Environmental > Terrestrial > Soil > Tropical forest > Bulk soil | place: Panama | collected 2016-02-17
CTGGCGATATGGGCAAGCTGCCGGTGATCCGTACCATCGCCACCCTGGCACATGATTGCCGCCGCAGCGATCTGTTCCAACGCGAGCTGATCGCCGCGCTTCAGATCCTGCAGCGTGGCGATCTCTCGTTGCGCGACCTCATCGGCGCCTATGCGGGCGAGATCGGCCAGACCCAGTTTCTCCCGTCGTCGTACATCAAGTATGGCGTCGACTATGACGGCAACGGACACGTCGATCTCCGCCACAGCGTCCCCGACGTGCTCGCCTCGACCGCCAATCTGCTCAAGACCAACGGCTGGCGCGCCGGCGCCCCGTTCGGCGAGGGCACCGCGAATTTCGAGGTCATGCGCGAGTGGAACCGGTCGGAAGTCTATCGCAAGACCATGGTTCTCTTTGCCTCGCGTCTTTCGGGGTCATAAGGGCGAGCCCACATGGCAAGGCGGCGTCAGTCCATCCAGGCAATGTCGATGAGAAAGCCGGGCAGACCTGTGAACTTTCCCACCATGCTTGCCTTGCCGGTCTTGAGGTCGACGGAGTAGAGGGCGCCACCGCCCGTCAGCCAAGCCTCGTTCTTGTCCGGGGCAGAGGTGACGATATTGAATCCCACTGCCCCGTCGAGCTTGACGTCGAGAGGGCCAACCGTATTGAGGATGCCGTCATTCGGCGGCGCCTGCGTCACCAATGAATTGGTCGCCAAATCGATGTCGTAGAGCATCGTCGCCTGCGTACCCTTCACCGCGTTGGTATAGGCACCAGCGACGATCTTGGGCGTCTTGCCCGCGTTGACATCGCCGTCCTTGAATTTGTGCGTCCCATCGACCGTCGCCTTGCCGTCTGCGACATTCACGCGCAAGCTGGTGCCGTCGGAACCCATGATCCGCAGGCGATCCGCCACGGGATTGAAGTCGACGGTGGCGGTGACCCCCCCCTTGAGGGTCTCGCTAAGCTTGCTCTTCTGGCTGGCCTGGCCCGATTGCGGGTCGATCGTGACCACCCAGCCGTCAGCCGTCACGCCATAGAGAAGGCCGTCAGCGGGGCGGACATCGATACCGATCAGCTTGCCAGCGCCCTTGATGTCGACTCCCTTGGCGGCTTTGCGCGTGGCCGGATCGATGGTGACGATCCACTTGCCCTCCACCAAGCCAAGCATCGATCCGGCCTGTGCATGGCTTAGCAGAGCGACGGAAACGGCGGCTGCGCCGATCAGCGACAGCATTCGACAATTGCCTGGCATTTGAGATCTCCCGTTCATCCTCAGCCTCGTGATCCGGGAGGGTCGCCCCCGGGCTGCGATGAGGAGACCTACGGCCGATTTTCCGCCAGGTTGCAGGAGGCCGCTCGATGGCGATGGCCATCCGATCACGACCTCGTGAGCACGACCGTGTTATGGGCCTTGGGCGATTACGGCTCGCGAGATTTTCTGACGCGGGAGCGCGGCGGTCGTAGCGGCTTTTGCAGATCTAATAGAGTGGAACGAGGTTGCCCGCCCCGGAAGATGCGCCGGCCGTATCGGTAACAGCCGCCGGTGCATCCCGGTGCGAACGTTCGCCCGTTGCCACACCGGCCAGGATGGCCATCATCCCCAGCGCGATCCCACCGACGACGAGGATCAAATACCCCTTCTGAGCCATCAGTCCTGCGTAACGCCGCAATGGCCAAAAATCCAAGCTGCGCATCGGCGCCTCCATTTGCAACATGCACACGGTCTAGCTCATCGCACGGCGAGACTCGGGTGACATAGTTCACATCGGAAGCGACAACTTCGCTGCGAGAATCGTCGTGTCCGCGCGACAGCTGCTCGACGCCGATAGGATTTTCATATCGGCAGGGCTGGACGGCCTGTTGTGAGAACAGGTGAGTTTCCTGCCGTGTTACGAGCGCCGTGTGGCTCGGACCCGGGCCAGGCAAACAAAGCGCTGTCGATGTGACCTACATCACAAACATGTCAAACGGTTAGTGACATGTTCCTGGGCACACCGTGGGGACGGGGTTCACGCGTAGATACGTCACCGCGAATGATCGCGGCAGTAACGGAGACCAAACATGAACGCACTCTGTACGGCTCTGGTCAGGCTGCGCAAGAACGCTCGTGTCACTGTCGCGGCGTTGCTTGCAGCAGGCGCCGTCGGCGGATGGGCGATGTCGGCAATGATTTCGGCGAAAGCTGCGACCTTCGATAGCTCGATCCAATTGGACATCGCGCGCAAGAACGACGCGAAGGATGCGGCGCCGGAAGACGCGAAGCTGACCCTGGTCGGCTCCTATGTGGTGACCGGCACCGATTCCGACGGCAAACCCTACCCCATCGCGGGCATCGTCGATATTGCCTTGGCGCCGTCGGGCGCACTTGAGCTCGAATGGGACAACGGCAAGCAGGTCGGCGTCGGCCAGGTCGTCGGCAACGTTCTCGCCGTCGCCTGCTTGACCAAGGGCCGAACGGCAGTCCTGGTGATGAACATCAACCCGGACGGCTCTTTGTCCGGTAGGTGGCTGCGCCGCACCGATCGGGGATACAAGGGCACGGAAATGTGGAAGAAGGCTTAATTCGCTTCCGCGCCGTCCGGCGAGTTGACGGCTACGTGCCTTTGTTGTCCATCCAGTCGCTGATCGATCGCGGCATGATCCACGGCCACGCGAAGCTCATCAGCAGCGCGATCCACGCGCCATTTGTCGCGCCCGACAGCAATCCGTCGAGCCCTTTCGACAGGACGCTGGCTGCAATACCAATGCCCACCCAAAGCATGAACCAGCAGCCTGAGACGATGAAAACGCGCCGCATCGAGAGTGACCTCCTTCCCCAGCGGCAACGCGCATGGGCAAGACAGGGTTCCGGCGTCTTGCGGGACGTGGAGTGTGCGCATTCTTGCATCTTGAGGATATCGGTGCCGGTCTTTAGGCCCACAACCGGACGTGCATGTGACCGGCGCGCCGTGCGGATCTGGCCCCATTTTTCACATTCCACGATGCCTGCGTCGTCGAATGTGAGAAATGGGGCTATGGGCGTTTGTCCCACGGCGGGATCGGGTATCGGGGCTGGGTGACGAACGCGCCCCCGCTGAGGATCTCGAGCACCTTGCCGTCCTGGATCTGAATCACGGTCTGCGGAAGCTCAATTTGCCCGTCCTCTCCAAAGCGGACACGGCCATAGATGCTTTCAAAGTCCAGCTTCGCGATCGCGTCCCGCACGTCGTCGGATTCGATCGTGCCGGCCGCCTCCAGCGCGTATACCAGGGCTTCGACGGCAGCGACCGCGGCCGCCACGTGGTAATCCGGAGCGTAGCCGAACTTTCCCTCGAAGCTCCTGGCGAACTGGCTCGCATCGCCGAACCACCTGTCCTTCAGATGCTCCGACGGCAGCCATGGGGTCATGCCGAACGCATAATTGGCATCCTTGCCCAGCGCCGCCCGGAAGCTCGCGGTCGATACGGCCGTGGTATAGGAGGCGAAGAGCTTAGGATTGATGTTGCGCGCCTTGGATTCGCGCACAAAGTTGATCGCGCCGGCCTCGTGGCCGCTCCAGAGCAGCACGTCGGGCGCTCTCGCCTCGACCAGCGTCAAGATGTTGTAGAAATTCGGGGTCCGTTCGGAATACTGCTGTTCGAGAACGACGTCCAGCCCTGCTTCCCGCAAAAGCCTCCGCGTACCCTGGGCCAGCGTGATGTCGAACGGATCGTCACCGATGACGATCGCAACGGTTCTCGGCCGCGGGGTGAGCCGCAGCAGCATGTCGATGGTGCTGCGGAAATAGTCGTCGGCCGCCGGCAATGTGCCGAACACATAGGCGTTGCCGCGCGAAAAGATCCGTGTCGAAGAGCCGCCGGCCTGGACCATCGGCACGTGGTATTTCTCCGCGACGGCCGCGGCGGCGAGCACCTCGTTGCTCGAGTATGGCCCGAGCACGAAGCCCACCCGGTCCCGGGTGATCAGGGCCTCCTGCTCGGCCACAGCGCGATTCTCATTCGATTGGCTGTCGCGGACCTTGAGTGCGAGCTTGTATCGGAAATCGCCGATCGCGACGCCGCCCTGCTGGTTGATCTTGTCAATGGCGAACTGATAGGCATCGCGATAGTAGCGTCCGGTTCCGGCAAGGCGGCCGCTGAGCTGCAGGACAGCCCCAAACGTGATCGCCTCGCTGTCGATGCACCCCGCCGTCATGGCCATCAGCACAACAGCCAGGATGCTTCTGAACCATGCGCTCCTGCTCGACTTCGTCCCTCCGCGCTTCATCGCCATTGGCGAGTGCCTCACATCACACTGGCTCTGCTTTAGTGGCGTACGACATCGGCACGCTCCGCGCGGTGACGTTGACAGGCGTTACAGTTCCCAACCGATCCGGCGATCGAGCGAATAGGGACCGCCGCCGCGCAGGACGACAGCGGCAAACAACAGGCCCCACAGCAACGGATATTCCCAGCCACCCCCGGGCCTCACCCACCAGAAGCCGTTCGGCCAGTGGGCGACAAAGGTGATGACGGCGAATTCGATGCCAGCCGCGACCGCGAAGAATCGTGTGAACAGCCCGGCCATGATGCAGATCGCACCGACCGTCTCGATGCCCAATACCACATAGGCAAGCGGCAGCGCGGGCTCGATGCCGCGCCGCGCGAGGCTGACCGTGGCGAACGTGGTCACGGTTCCGGTCAGCAGTTTCCCAACCCCGTGAACCAGCAACACGCCTCCGACGGTGAGTCGAATGACGAGATAGGAGAGATCGCGGCTCTTGGCATAGACCCGGCCGAGCGCCGGAATGATGGGTCTGGGCTCGGCAGGCGGGGCGTGTTCGGTCGTGCTCATCGGCGTGCTTCCAGGCCCGCGCTCCGGGCCGCCAGCAAAACTCATCTCGGTTCGGCCGCCGGTGGCGCTGGCGGCTGCTTGGCGGCAGGCTCCGGGGTCGCCTCCGATGGGCGGAGCGCGCGGGACAGAAGCGATTCCAGATCCGACAGGCTCAGCGGCAGGGACGAGAACGGCCCTACAGAGGGCGCGGCCGATTGCGGCCCGGAGGGCGCACCCGAGGCCCTGTCCTGGGCCTTCGCAGCTTCCGGAGGCGGCATCCTTTCGGCGGGCAGCGCCAGGCCCGCAGCCGGTACCCTCTCCAGCGGGACCGCGGGACCCGCAGCCGTCATCCTTTCCCTCGCGATCATCTCATCCTGGGCAGGCGGTTCGCCGCGCGCCTGTATCGGCGGCGCGCTATCGGCATTGCCGAGGATGACCGGCAAGCCATCCTTGCTGCCGCCGATGATCACGACCTTCGCATTGTTGGATTGCGCGAGCTGCAGGGTGGCTTCGACGCCGCGCCATCGCAGATAGGAGTCCGAAATGCCCTGGCTGACGATCTGCTGGAACTCGCGGATGCCTTCCGCCTCGATCTTCTTGCGTTCCGATTCTCTTCTCTCCCGCTCGACGCGAAACTTGTACTCTTCGGAGATGTAGTACTGCTCCGTCTTGCGGTTGATGGCATGGACCACGAGCGGGGGCAGCTCAATGCCGTATAGGAGCGTATCGTACAGAATGATGGTATCGCGCATGGCGACGTTATAGGATACACTGTTGCTCTCGCGCTCCATCATCTTGTGGCCAAGCCTCTCCAGCGCCAGCTCGCGAATCTTTTCCTGAATCTCCTGGCGCGCCGTCGAATAGACCTGTTCAGCCGTATATTGCGCGATCACCTCGCGCATCTGGCTGGCGATTTGCGGGCCCAGCAACTTGATGAAGTTGGGCCCGATCACCTGGTGTAGCGTGGCGACCGAGTCGTGCTGCAGGCGAAAGCGAATATTCAGCGTCGCGTTCAGGTTCACGCCGTCGCTGGAGATGGCATTGTACGTGTCGGAAATGGACTGCACGCGAAGATCGTAGAGGAACAGCTGGTCCCACGGTAGGATCAGGTGCAGCCCCTCGCCCTTGAGTTCGGACGGGTCGAGGACGGTTCCGCCCGCGAACCGCTTCCACAGGACTCCGACATGGCCGCTCGGCACCGTCACCACCATGTGCGGCGCGAGCACGACAACGAGAAGCGTTACCACCATCAGATAGACCACCAGGCTCGGCAGATGGCGCTCGACAAAGCGGCGCCACCTGTTGCGGGCCGTCGTAGGCGGCGGCCTGCCGTCAACTGGCCAGATGTAGGCTTTCATGATCCGTCCTCCACCGGTTGCTGACCGACAAACCGGCCTTCATCCATACGAAGCCGGCGAGCCGGCACGTTCACCTCGTCGAGATACCGGTCGTCGTGACTTATCGCGACCACCGTTGCGCCGGCCCGGTGCAATGCCGGCAGCAGATCATAATAGAACTTTCGACGAAATTCCGGGTCCTGATCCGCGGCCCATTCGTCCAGCAACAGGAGCGGCCGCTTCTCCAGCAGGCTGACGATGAGGGCGAGCCGCTTGCGCTGCCCGCTCGACAGGTCGATGGCGCGAAACTCACCATTGGTCACGCCCGTCTTGTCGATCAGCCGGTATTGCGTGAGCAGCCGGTCGATCTCGACCGGATCGGGGTCATGGATGCCATACAGTTTCTGGAACAAGTGGAAGTCGGGGAATACCGCCGCGATCAGCTCGCGGTAAGCTTGGCGCGTGCCATCGGTGACGTATATCCCATCGAACGTGATCTCGCCTGAATCAGGCTTGTACAGTCCAGCGAGCACCCGCAGGAACGTCGATTTCCCCGATCCGTTGCCGCCGGTGATGAAGACCAGATCGCCGCGCTGCAAGGTGAAGTCTATGGGACCGATCTGGAACACGGCTTCGGACCATTTGTCGAAATAGCGGAACACAATGCCATGCATCTCGATGCGATCGAAGGGCTTAGGCTGTTCCGTAGCGGTCAGCGGCGCGGCCGCGACCGTGGCCTGCAGCTTGGCTTCGAGGCTCTCGATGCTGTCGGCGGCCGCGTTCGCCGCCGTGACGATGGGTATGGACTGGACCAGGCCAAAGCACGCACCGACGATGAAGACGAGCGCCGTCACCGTCTTGGCGATGGAAGCTCCCGCGAGCGTTCCGCTCAGCACCGGGACCACGAACACGATGGCTCCGAGCAGCGCGTAGAGCGAACTCTGCAGGAAGACCATGCGCAGGTACGTTTCACTCTGTGCCCGGATCTTGATGTTGGCGGCGGCGCGCGAGACTTCCACGATGTCGTCGAACAGATCGTCGCTGCGTGTGCTGTTGAGCCTGACCTCCTTGAACCCGTCCAGGACGTCGAGCAGGCGATCGTACAGACGGTTTTCCCAGGCTGCCGCTTCCCGCGTCGCCGCGGCCAGCTGCCGGCTCTTCGTCTGGAACAGCAGAGCCGCGACACCGACGATGGCGATGCTCAGCACAAACGCCAGCAACGACAAATAAGCCACGTACATTGCAACGAAGAAGATGAGGACCGCACCTTGTGCCGTGAAAGCCAGCGTGTTGCTCGCCTGCGTGAGTGCCGCGGTGTCTCGGGTGATGGCGCCGACGATCGTTGCGCGGCCAAGTCCCTCGACGGCAAGAAGCTCAGAGCGACGCACGTAGTCCATTAGGCGCAGCCGCAGATTGTGGATGATGGCCTCGATTTCTGCCGTTGTCGTGATCAGCACGTAATGCTGCGTCTTGATGAATAGGAGCAATGCGACGATGAAAAGGGCTGTCGCCCATAGGCTGGGACGACCATTGTCGGCGGCTTGCGCGCCCGCATTGATCGCGGCCAGGATCGAAGCGGTGCTGACGCCCCCGAGGCCGGACATGACGACCAGCCGCTTCAAGGACCCTTGCATTTCGCGGCGAACGAGGCTGAAAAACGACATGCGAGCGACGTGATCCGCTTAACTATCCCGCAGGACGTCGCGCCCACGCATACGCAAACCTGCCACACGCACGGCAGCAGGACTCAATCGCTCTGCGGGCGCCGATGCCTAGCGATGCGCGACGACGGTCCGGTCAACAGCAACACGATGAGGACGAGCACGGGCGTGACAATAAGCGACACGATGAATGTACCAATGAAACCAATGCGGCGTTGACTGCCGCACATCCCGACGAGAATGCAGAAGACCACATAGACGATCAAGGCAATCGGTTGCGCCATCACCCCACGTGTCCTCTCGGGGGCCGCTTGCGCGGCGGCGACGACTGCACGGGAACCGGGAATGAGCTGCCGCTCACATCAGTTGCCCGTCGCCGGCGCCCCCTTGCCCGAATTTTGCGCGGCCGGACCGGTTCGACCGGCAGTCGATCGGGCTTTGAACTTTTCTTTGTGGGCCTTGATGAACTCGCGATAGTCCGGAGGATTGAAGTCGAGCAGCGTCCCACCCGACGCAAAATGCTGGATGAAGACCTTGCCAATGACCCACGTGGCGCCGGCGGAAAACACCGGCATGGTCAGCGCGCCAACCGTCCATCCGATCCCCGGCAGACCTTTGATGAGGCTGCCCACCGTCATGGCGCCCGTTGTCGCGGTACTCGCGGGCAGGACCGATCCTGCCAGGCTAGCGATGATGGACTTGCCGCGGTTTTCGGAAAACGGAACGCCGTAGATTTCCGACAGGCGGCGCAGCATGACGAGTTGAACGCCTCCGACCGCCGCTACATCCACGAGCGGGAGCGGGATCAGCCCGGCAGCGCCGGACCACAACGTGAAGCGATCCACGACCTGCGCAGCAAGCTGATCGCGGTCCTCATCCGTCGTCTCGATGGCGCCGGGAGCCGCCGCGCCTTCGGCCAATTCCTTCGTTTCGGCGGTTCCAGACGCCGTCGCTTCCTGTGCCATTTGCGGATCCTTTCTCCCTGCCTATACACCGGACCCGGCAATCAGGTCTCCTGATCCAGTAGGAGTCGACTCGATCTGGATCAAGGCATGTGTTGTTTCGACCGCTCCAATTGTGGACGCTAACATAGGGGTGTATCCGATGCCAAGGGTCTGGTCTGGACTTGAGACCTGGGTCTGGAAAGCCCGTCTACTTGACAAACTGGGACACGAAACCGACGATTTGCTCGATTTTGCGATCAAAGAAGTGACCATTTCCGCCGCATCGCCGCTTGCTTCAGTCGACTGAGAACAGGATCACCCAATCCGTGTCTCATCTCGATCGAAATACCGGTGACGAGCGGCACATCGACTGGACGCGCGATCAGCACGACAGCGTTCCTGCCTTGACGAGTGCGCAGCTCGGCATCTGGTTTGCCCAGCAGATCGATCCATCCAGCCCTGCATACAACATCGGCGAATACATCGAGATCGACGGACCGGTAGATCCGGACCTGTTGGAGCGGGCCCTACGGCAAGCTCTCGCCGAAGCCGATACCTTGCGCCTGCGCATCACCGATCACGTGGCTGGCCCCCGACAGGTCGTTGGCGCCCCCCCGGCATCGCCGATGCGGTTCATCGATGTCAGCGCGGAGAACAACCCGCGTGAAGCTGCCGATGGCTGGATGCGCGCCGATCTCATGACGCCGATCGATCCCGCGCGGGATCCGCTATTCGCATTCGCCCTGTTGAAGGTCGCGGCCGATCGGTTCTTCTGGTACGCGCGCTACCATCATCTCGCCATGGACGGCTTTGCGATGTGGCTCATGGCGCGCCGCGTGGCGCGCGTCTACAGCGCGCTCAGCTCCCAACGGACCAGCGATGATGATTCGTTTGGCTCTCTCGCCCTGTTGCTGGAGGAGGAAGCAGCCTATCGGGCGTCCGACCAGCTGGCACAAGACCGCCAATTTTGGCTCGAGTACCTGGCCGACCGGCCTGACCCGGTCACGCTGGCCAGCAGTTCGTCGACTGTTTCGCACACCTTCTGCCGCAAGACGGCATGGCTGGAAGGGGCGAGCGTGGACCACCTCCATGCGACCGCACGGCGCACCGGGACGAGTCTCCCACAAGTCATAGCAGCGGCAACGGCGATGTTCCTGCATCGGTTGACCGGCGCAACGGATGTGATCGTCGGATTGCCGGTTGCTTGCCGCAATGGTGTGGCGCGGCGCATTCCCGGCATGGTCTCCAACGTCTTGCCGCTGCGCGTTTCGCTTGAACCGGGCATGACCGTGGCCGAAGTCATAGGCCACACGGTCTGGCAGATGCGCCGGTGCCTGAAACACCAGCGCTATCCGATGGCGGAGCTCCGGCGAGACCTTCGCATCGGCGACGGCCAGTTGTTTGGCGTGAGCGCCAATATCATGCGGTTCAACTATGATTTCGAATTTGCCACTCATCGTGCCGTCGCGCGAAATCTGTCGCTCGGTCCGGTCGAAGA
>Ga0126380_10001021_pt1 | contig 10204 bp, 6 predicted proteins | sample PanSoiMetPlot_26_FD_92544 | JGI IMG/M metagenome (GOLD analysis project Ga0126380, IMG submission 92544) | Tropical forest soil microbial communities from Panama - MetaG Plot_26 | ecosystem: Environmental > Terrestrial > Soil > Tropical forest > Bulk soil | place: Panama | collected 2016-02-17
ACCCCGCCGGCGATCGACAGGGCCTGCCGGTTCAGCGGCTCCAGGATGTCCTCCTTGCCGATGACCCGCAGCTTGGCCCGGTGGCCGTAGTAGGTGAACGCCTCCACCACGTCGGAGCCCGCGTGCACGAACTCGCGATGCAGTTCCTCAACGACACCGGGATGGTCCAGGACAACCTCGGGGACGAACGCCCCGGCCTGGAGGTACCCGCGCCGCTCGCACTCGAAGAGGTACCCCTCCGCGCACACCACGGGGCCGCTTTCAAGCATCGCCGACAGATCCGCCATGGGTCCTCCTCGCTCCTGGCCAGCCCCGCACGGGCACGCAGGCCAGGGTACCGATTCCCACGCTGCTTCGTAATGCATGAAAAAGCTGGCCTAGCGCCCGCCCACGGCGCGGCGGCAGACTGGCGCCATGCCAACACCGGAGAGCAAAGACGGGTGCACGCAGGCGTGGGCTGCGGCGAACCCGCGGTCGAAAGCACACGCGCAGCGGGCCAGCCGGGTGCTGCCCGGCGGCGTCACCCACGAGTCGCGGCGGGCATCGCCGTTCCCCCTCGCGGTCGCGCGCGCGGACGGCGCGCACAAGTGGGACCTCGACGGGCACGAGATCATCTGCTACGTGATGGGGCATGGTGCCCTGCTGCTCGGGCACAGCCACCCCGAGGTGGTGGCGGCGGTCCGGCGCCAGGCGACCGTTGCCTTCCACCCGGGCGCCTCGCACGAACTGGAGACCGAGTGGGCCGAGGCAATCGTGGACCTGGTCCCCTCGGCTGAACTGGTCCGGTTCACCGCCAGCGGCACCGAAGCCTCGCTGCTGGCCTTGCGCCTGGCCCGGGCGGCCACCGGCCGGGAGCGGGTGGTCAAGCTGGCCGGTCACTTCCATGGCTGGCACGACCAGGTCTCGTTCGGCACCGACCCGCCGTTCCACGGGCCGGACACGGCCGGGGTGCCCGCCGCGCTCGGGCATGTGGTCACCGTCGTCCCTGCGGACGCGCAAGCGCTCGCGGCGGCACTCCGCGACGAGGACGTCGCGGCGGTCATCCTCGAACCCTCCGGTGCGGCCTGGGGAACGGTGCCGCTGCCCGCCGGGCTGCTCGCGGAGCTGCGCGCGCTGACCGCGGCCACCGGGACGGTGCTGATCTTCGACGAGGTGGTCTCCGGCTTCCGCTGGTCGCCGGGCGGGGTGCAGGCGGTGGCGGGGGTGACCCCGGACCTCACCGCGCTCGGGAAGATCCTGGCCGGCGGGATGCCGGGCGGCGCCGTGGCCGGCCGGGCGGACCTGCTGGGGCACCTGTCGCGCGATAGCGGCGACCCGCGCCGGGTCGGCCATCCCGGTACGCACAACGCGCACCCGGTCTCGGCCGCCGCCGGGATCGCCGCGCTGCGCGCGTGCCGGTCGGGGGAGCCGCAGGAGCACGCGGCCAGGCTCGCCGCCACCCTGCGCGCCGGGCTCACCAAGGCCCTGGCCGAGGCCGGGGTGCCCGGCCAGGCGTACGGTGAGAGCTCGACCTTCCACCTGCTCATCGGTCACCCGGGCGAGCCGGAAGAGGCCGGCCTGGCGACGCTGAAGTCCGCGGGGATGAGCCCGGAGCTGTTCGCCGAACTGCACGCCGGCCTGCTGCTGGAGGGCGTCCAGTTCTTCCATGGGTCGGGTTTCGTGAGCGCGGCGCACACCGAGGCCGACGTCGAGCGGACCATGGCGGCGTTCGCCGCGACGCTGGCGCGCCTGCCCGCCGGCCTGCTTTCGTGACCGACCTCGCGCTCACCGGCGGCCGGGTTCTCGACCCGGGACGGGGCATCGACGCCCGGCTGGACGTCGGCGTCACCGCCGGGCGTGTCAGCGCCATCGGCGACGCCGGCCGGCCGCCCCGCGAGGCCGGCCGGGCCGGCGAGACGATCGACGCGCGCGGGCTGGTGCTCGTACCCGGCCTGATCGACCTGCACACGCACCTGTATTCCGGGGTCTCGCACTACGGCATCGACCCCGACGCGCACTGCCTGCGCCGCGGCGTCACCACCGCGGTGGACGCCGGCTCCGCGGGCGCTCAGACCTTCCCGGGGTTCCGCCGCTACGTGATCGAGCCCGCGGACACCCGCGTCTTCGCGTTTCTCCACGTCGCAGTGCAGGGGATGATCACCAGCCTGGTTGGCGAGCTGGAGGACCTGCGCTGGGCCTCGCCGGACCAGGCGGTCGCGCGGGCCAGGGAGCACCCGGACCTGATCGTCGGGGTGAAGGTGCGGCTCGGCTACCAGATGGTGGGCAACGACCCGGAACCAGCGCTGCGCCTGGCCCGGCAGGCCGCCGGGCAACTCGGGCTGCCGCTGATGGTGCACATCATCGACATGCGCAGGCCCATCACCTGGCTGCTGCGCCACCTAGGGGAGGGAGACATCGTCACGCACTGCTTCCACGCGAACCAGGGTGGAATCCTCGCACCCGACGGCCGGCTGCATGAGGGGGTGGCGAGCGCCCGCGCCCGCGGCGTTCTCTTCGACGTCGGCCACGGTGCCGGGAGCTTCGCCTACCGCGTGGCCAGGGCCGCCTTCGCGCAGGGTTTCCCGCCGGACACCGTGTCCAGCGACCTGCACGCCCACAACGTCGCGGGGCCCGTGTACGACCAGGCGACGACCCTGTCGAAGCTGCTGCACTGCGGGATGAGCCTGGCCGAGGTGGTGGCCGCGACGACCACCGCACCGGCGGCGGCCATCCGGCGTCCCGGTGAGGTGGGCACCCTGGCACCCGGCTGCACGGCGGACCTGACCGGGTTCGAGCTGCGGTCCGGCGAGTGGGCGCTGCCCGACGGCGCGGGCGGCACCGAGGTGGTGCGGACGCTCATCGTCCCCCGGCTGGTCGTCCGGGCCGGGATCGCGCACCGGCTCGATACGGTCATCCCGGGAACCGGGTCACCGTGGTGAGCGGCGGTTCCGGCCCCGGCCGTTCTTTGTCAGACATAACGGACTCGCCATCGCCCCCCGGTTCCCTGGCGGTGACGGGTGGCATCGTGGTGACGCAAGCCGGCCCGCTGCCCGCCGATGTGGTGATCGAGGATGGCCGGATTGCCGCGCTGGCGCGGCCGGGGGCGGCGCCCGCGGCGCCCGGCCGGCTCGACGCCACCGGGTGCCTTGTGCTGCCCGGCGGCGTGGACCCGCACTGCCACATCATGCCGGACGTGGCCGCGGCGACCAGGGCCGCCGCCCTCGGCGGCACCACCACCGTGCTGTCGTTCACCACTCCCGGGCCGGGCGAGGGATCGGTCGACTGCGTCCTGCGCCAGCGCGAGGAACTCGCCGGCGGCCGGGCCGTGGTCGATGTGGGACTGCACGCGATGCTCTACCAACCGGACGAGGTGCCCGGCCTGGCGGCGCTCCGGGACGCCGGGGTGTCCGGGATCAAGGTCTTCCTCGCCTACTCCGAACTGGGCATCATGTGGTCCGCCCGGGGGCTGTTCGAGCTGATGGCCGCCGCGTCCCGGCACGGCCAGATGGTCCAGGTGCACTGCGAGGAGGGCGAGCTGATCGACGGCCTGACCGCCGCGGCCGTGGCAGCCGGGCGCACCGGCGCGCGGGTCTTCAGCGACACCCGCCCGCCGGGTGCCGAGGCGGCGTCGGTGGCCAGGGTGCTGGAAACGGCGCACGTCACCGGGGCGGCGAGTTACCTGGTCCACCTGTCGTGTGCCGGGGCGCTCGACCAGGTCCGGCTGGCCCGCCGCCCGGGCGCGCCGCCGCTGCACGCCGAGGTCTGCCTGCACCATCTCCTGCTGGACGACGGTTGTTACCTGCGCGAGGATGCCGAGCGCTACCTCGTCTGCCCGCCGCTGCGGCCGCCCGATGACCAGGAGGCGCTGTGGCGGGCGCTCGCGGACGGAACGCTCGACACGGTGGGATCCGACCACTGCCAGGAGCGCTCCCGGACCATCGGGGAGTTCGCCCCGGACGGGCGGGGTTACCGCTACGGGATCGCCGGGGTGGGGGCGCGGTTCCCGCTGTTGCTGTCGCGCGGGCTGGCGCGGGGCCTGCCGGTCGAGCGGCTGGCCGAGGTCGCGTGCGCGAACCCGGCGCGGGCCTTCGGCCACTACCCGCGCAAGGGGGTGATCGCCCCAGGGTCCGACGCCGACCTGCTGATCTGGGATCCGGGCGGGGAAACGATCATCACGGCGGATACCTTCGACGACCGCACCGGCGACAGCGTCTACACCGGCGAGCGGCTGGCCGGGCGGGTGCGCGACGTGCTGCTCGGCGGCAGGGCCCTGGTCCGGGACGGCCGTTTCGTGGCCGCCGGCGCAGCCGGAGCCTACCTGGGCCGGACCGGCTGACCGGCTCAGGGCGCGGCCGACTCCGAGGCCGCCGCACCCTGAGCGGAGGCCCCCGGCGGGCCCGGCCTGGCGAGCTTGGGCACGTCCTGCATGAGCCGCGCGGTGTAAGGGTCGGCCGGGCGGTCGAGTACCTGCCCGACCGGGCCGGACTCCACCACGGCGCCGTTCCGGAGCACGATCACGGACTGCGCGATGCTGCGCACCAGCGCCAGGTTGTGGGTAATGAAGATCATCGCGATGCGGTGCTCCGCCTGGAGGCGGCGCAGCAGTTCCACGATGACCGCCTGCACCGACACGTCCAGGGCCGAGGTCACCTCATCGCAGATCAGCAGGTCCGGCTCGACGACCAGGGCGCGGGCAATGGCGACGCGCTGGCGCTCCCCGCCGGACAACTGGTCGGGATAGCGGGACAGGAAATCGGCGCCCAGCGACACGTCCGCCAGCGCCCGGGCGGCGCGCTGCGATCGCTCCCGGTAACCCAGCCGCAGGTATTGCTCCAGCGGCTGGGCCACGATCTGGCCGACGGTCTTCCGGGGATTGAGCGAGGTGTAGGGGTTCTGGAACACGTACTGCACCCGCCGCAGGACCTGCCGCGACCGGTCCAGGGCGCTTGCCGCCAGGGATGCGCCCTCGAACCTGATATCGCCGGTCCAGTTGCGATGCAGGCCGACGATGCAGCGGGCAAGCGTGGTCTTCCCCGAGCCCGACTCGCCGACCACGGCGACGCATGACTCCGCGGGCACATCGAGGTCAATGCCGGTGAGCACCGGCCGGCGCCCGTAGCTGGCCGACACCTCCCGCACCGAGAGAACCGGCACCTCGCCAGCGGCCGCCGCTGCGGCGCTGAGCGCGGCGGCCACGCCGGTGGACGACTCCCGCACCTGCGCCACCCGCATGCACCGCACGGCGCGGGCGTCGATGAGGACCGGCTCGGGTTGCTGCGACCGGCATTCCCCGGTGGCGAAGCCGCAGCGCGGCGCGAAGAAACACCCGGCCGGGCGGCGGCCCGGCCGCGGTGGCTGGCCGTCGATCCCAGTCAGCCTCGTGGCCTGCAGCGGCGAGGGCACGGCAGACATCAGCCCCCGGGTGTAGGGGTGCAACGGGTCCCCGAAGACCCTGGCCGTCGAGCCGACTTCGATGATCCGGCCGGAGTACATCACCGCCACGTCGCTGACCAGCCCGCCCACCACGGCGAGGTCGTGGCTCACGTAGACGGCCGCCACCCCGTAGGCCCGGCACAGGCTGCGGATGGTATCCAGCACATGGCGCTGGGTGGACACATCCAGCCCGGTTGTCGGCTCGTCGAGCACGATCAGCGACGGCCGGCACGCGAAGGCCATCGCCAGCCCGACGCGCTGCTGCTGGCCACCGGAAAGCTGGTGCGGGTAGCGGCGCAGCAGGTCGGACGTGGCGTCCAGGCGAGCCTCCTGCAGCACCTCACGAATGCGGCCGTCTGGATCCTCGACCGCGCCGGAGTGCACCCGGACCGCCTCTTTCAGTTGCTTCCCGATCCGGAGCGCGGGATTGAGCGCGGAAGACGGATCCTGGGGCACGTAGGCGACCCGCGCGCCCCGCATGGCCCGCAACTGGGCGGCTGGCAGGCGCAGCAGGTCGACGCCGTCCACCCGGACCTCGCCGGAACTGATGTGCAGGCCGCGCCGGGCGTGGCCGAGCAACGCGAGGACGACCGTCGTCTTCCCCGAGCCCGACTCGCCGACCAGGCCCAGCACCTGGCCGGCCTCGACCGTGAAAGAAACCTCGCTGACGACGTCGGGGCCGGTCCGGCCGAGCCGGACCTCGAGCCCGCGCACGTCCAACCGGACCTCGTGCTCCGGCGGCCGGATGGCCGGATCGGCGTGAGCCTGCTCGTACCCGGCCATCACGTCTGCTCCGGGCCGAGGTCATCCAGCAGGGCTGCCTCCTCGGGCCGCCGGTCCACGCCGATCGTCACCCGGGCCACCGCGTCGGTGAACGTGTTGGTGCCGATGGTCAGCAGGGCGATCAGCACCGCGGGAACGATCACGGCCCAGGGGTTGAGCTGCAGGCCGATCCGGTTCTCGTTGATCATCGTGCCCCAGTTGGCCGCGGGCGGCGGCTGGCCGAAGCCCAGGAACGCCAGGCCTGCGATGATCACGATCGAGTAGGTGAGCCGCAGCCCGGCCTCCACCATGAGCGGCGAGATGAGGTTCGGCAGTATCTCTTTGCCCATGACCTTGACCGGCCGCATTCCCTGCAGTTCCGCGACCTTGACGTAGTCCCGCTCGGCGATGTCGAGCGTCGCCGAGCGGATCACCCGGGCTACCGCCGGCGCGTGGGACAGGCCCACGGCGAGCACGATCAGCCACAGCTTGGGGCCGAGCAGGGCCAGCAGCAGCAGCGCGAACACCAGTTGCGGGAACGCGAGGATCACGTCAACGGTGCGCATGATGATCCCGTCACGCGCGCCTCGCAGGTACGCGGCCGCGATGCCGGCCGCGCCACCGGCCACAATGCCGATCGCGGTCGCGGCCAGTGCCATCAGCAGCAGCAGCCACCCGCCGTTGAGCACCCGGGACAGCACGTCCCGGCCGAGGAAGTCACCGCCCAGGGGGGCCTGGCCGGATGGTTTGGCGAACGTCAGCGTCACCAGGTCGTTCGGTGAGTGCGGGGAGACCGCCGGGCCGGCCACGGCCACCAGCACGACGAGCGCTGTCATCGTCAGGCCGGCCGCGCCCCGCGGCGTGCGCGCCGCCGACCAGAGCACGGACAGCCAGGGATGACGGCCGGCCCGGGTGGCCGACGGTGCTGCCTCCGGCGATGCAGCAGGCGCAACCCCGGTCATCGCTACCTCGGGATCCTGCGCCGCGGTGTGACCAGCAGCGCGACGACGTCGGAGGCGATGTTCACGCAGACGTAGAACGCCGCGAGAGCAACCACGATGAACTGGATCACCGGGATATCCCGGTTCTCGACCGCGAACACCAGCCCCTGGCCGATGCCGGGGTAGTTGAACACGTACTCGACCAGCACCACGCCGCCCGCCAGGTAGAGGAAGTTCAGGCCGATCACCTGGATCGTGGGGGCCATCGCGTTCGGCAGGGCGTGCGTCAGGACGATCTGCCATTCCGGCACGCCCTTCAGCCGTGCCATCTCGACGTAATCGGACTCCAGGGCCTCGATCATGGCGGCGCGCATCATCCGGAAGATGTACGGAACGATCACGATCACCAGCGTCGCGACGGGCAGGATGAGCAGCTCAGGCTGGCTCCACGCGTAGGTGCCCGGCGGCAGCAGGGAGACCGCGGGCAGCAGGTGCAAGACCACGGTGGAGAACAGGATGATCAGGCCGATAGCGACGATGAATTCGGGCAGCGACGTCACCGCCAGCGCGGCAACCGAGATGACGTGGTCGAACCAGCTGTCCTTGCGCAGGGCGGCGATAGCCCCCAGGGCGACCCCGAGAATCGCGCCGATCACACCGGTGGCGATCACGATCACAGCCGAGTTGATGAGCCGGGGCTCGACGAGCCCCCACACCGGCTGGCCATTCGCGAGCGAGGTGCCCAGCTTGCCGGTGAGCAGCCCGGACAGCCAGGTCCAGTACTGCGACAGCAGGCCCTGGTCGAGGTGCAGCTGGCGCTCCAGCGCGTGCAGCCGGGCCGGATTGGCGTTCCGGCCCAGAACGGCGTAGGCGGCGTTGCCCGGCAGGACCTCGGTGGCCAGGAACACGATGGCGGAAACCACGAACAGGGTGAGCACGCCGATGCCCAGCCGGCGCGTGGTGAGCAGCAGCAGGGGGTGCTCGGTGCGCGCCGGGGCGGCCGGCTCGGCCGGGGCGGTGGCTGTCGCCACGCAGCTCACCCGCTACCAGGGCCGGTACCGGCGGGCGGCAGGGGGATGCCGCGGCGGGACCGGCCAGGGGGCCTGGCAGGCGGAGGATCTGTCACGTCGGTGATCCTTCCTGGCCGCCAGCGGCGCCGGCCCAGGACCGGCCCTGCCCCCGGCTGCCGGCCCGCGGGCCGGACGGCGGCTAGATCGTGACCCAGGGCTAATGATGTATACCGGACCGCTTGCGATGACATTAGCGTGCGCATGCCGACAGTGCTAGCGTCCGCGTCGCCGGCCGGCCCGGGCCACGGCGGTCCGCGACACGCCCCGCTGCCTTGCCAGAACATGCCTGTTCCCGCCGGTTTTGCGGGAGTATGATCATCCTTCGCGTCCTGAGCAGAGCTCCTCGGGGAGGACGTAGTTTCGCATCCCGGCGAGCGGGCCCCCTCGGAAACGGCGGGGCAACGGCTCGTGCCAGGCGAAGGAGGAGTCTCGTGCAACCATCGGATCGCGGGGAGTCAGGAAGCGCGCTCGACCGCCGGCAGTTCCTTCGCGGGCTGGCGGCGACGGGGGCCATTGCGGGCGCCGGGGGCCTGCTTGCCGCATGCTCCTCCGGGTCGTCCAGCTCGGCGCCGGTGGCGTCGGCGAGCGGGGCCAGGCACCGGGGCGGCTCGCTGAAGGTAGGACTGACCGGCGGTTCCGGTACGGACACCCTCGACCCGCACAAGGGCCTCACCTACCTCGACACGGCCCGTGCGCAGTCGCTGTACCAGCCGTTGCTGCAGCTGAACACCCGCGCACAGACGGAATTCGTGCTGGCCGAGGAGATCAGCCCGCACGGCTCGACGTCCAGCTGGGTTATCCGGCTCCGGCAGGGCATCACCTTCCACGACGGCAAGCCGCTCACCGCCGACGACGTTATCTTCACGCTCAAGAGGATCATCAACGGGAAGCTGACGGGCGCGAACTCGCTCGGGCCGATCGACGTGAACGGGCTCAAGAAGCTCGACACCCACACCGTTCAGGTGCCGATGACCAGCCCCTACGGGAGCTTCCTCGACCAGCTCGCGTACTGGTACTACCTGTACATCGTGCCGACGGGCTTCAATCCGAAGCAGCCGAACGGAACCGGCGCGTTCAAGTACCAGTCCTTCACCCCGGGCCAGCGCAGCGTATTCGTCCGGAACAAGAGCTACTGGAAGTCGGGCCTGCCCTATGTCGACACGCTGACGATCATCGACTTCAGCGATAGCGCGTCACTGCAGAACGCGCTCGTGGGGGGCGTCATTCACGGCGCTGGCGCCCTCGAGGGCCCGCAGTTGGCCGCGCTGGCGTCGAACGGGAGCGTGCGGACCGTCAAGTCAGCTACCGGGGCGATCACGCCCTTCACCATGCGCGTCGACCAGGCGCCGTTCAACGACGTCAACGTCCGGCAGGCGATGCGGCTGCTCGTCGGGCGCCCGCAGCTCATCGACTCGTCACTGGACGGGGGCGGGGTGGTGGGATACGACGTCTCGTCCCCCTACGACCCCAACTACGACACCTCGCTGCACCGGGTGCAGGACATCGCGCAGGCAAAGAGCCTGCTGAAGAAGGCGGGGCAGGAGAACCTCACCGTACAGCTGGTGACCTCACCGGTGGCCACCGGCACCGTCGCGATGTCGACGGTGCTCCAGCAGCAGGCCAAGGCGGCGGGGGTGACGATCAACCTGAAGCAGGTCGATCCGGCCACCTTCTTCGGCCCCAACTACCTGCACTGGACCTTCTCCCAGGACTTCTACAACTACTCGCCCTACCTTGCCCAGGTTGCCCAGTCGCTGCTGCCCACCTCGCCGTTCAACGAGACGCACTGGAGCCAGCCGCACTACATCAGCCTGTACAAGCAAGCCAACGCGACCGCCAACCCGTCGGTGCGCCGCGAGATCGAGCACGAGATGCAGATGATCGACTTCAACGAGGGCGGGTACATCATCCCGGCCTTCATCGATGCGCTCGACGCGTACAGCACCAAGATCACCGGGTACTCGGCTGCCCGGGTGGGCCAGCCGCTGTCCGACTTCGACTTCGAGCACTACTCGTTCG
>Ga0126380_10001022_pt1 | contig 10203 bp, 11 predicted proteins | sample PanSoiMetPlot_26_FD_92544 | JGI IMG/M metagenome (GOLD analysis project Ga0126380, IMG submission 92544) | Tropical forest soil microbial communities from Panama - MetaG Plot_26 | ecosystem: Environmental > Terrestrial > Soil > Tropical forest > Bulk soil | place: Panama | collected 2016-02-17
CTTGAGGACTCAACTGATTCGACTTCGCCGGGGCGCACAGAGGCGGTGAAACAGCAGATTCGGGAAGGTCGGCTAGCGTTTCAGGCCCAGATGCTGGCCCGAGGGGCGATCCCGCTGGATGGGACGGCGGCGCCGATGGCTGTGGCGGACAACATCCTGGCTCACCTAGGCATTTGCTGCTGACGCTCCACGTAGACCTCGGGTGCCTGCTCTGCTCCGTCATCCTCTCGATAGGCGCCGATTCCCGGCGAGTGGCGGGCCGCCTATGCCGGTGATTGACGGTGCGGCGCCGCGCCTGATGACACGTCAATGGCACGCCGCTGCGCGACATGACCTGGGTCGGGGTGGCCGGATTTGAACCGGCGGCCTCTTCGTCCCGAACTGGGCGCTTAGCTCGGCAAGTCAGCCGGTCGGCACAGTTCCACCACGTCAGACGCATTCGCGCGGACACGATCGCTGTGTTTGTCCGCGTCTGACCGCGCTTGCCAGCGAGTTGCCGCTCCCATTTCGCTCCCAAAGTCGGACACGACAACGAACGCGGCCTTGGCCGGGTGATCGTTCCTGGAGTGGTTCGGGTCGGCACGGCCGGCGATGGCGGCGGCGCGGCACGGCCAGATCCGTGTGACACCCTCCTTCACGGGCTCAGTTCCTGGCGCCAGCCGCCCGGCAGGGTGGTCTGGCCTACCTCGATCAGGTACCCGTCGGGATCACGCAGGTAGCAGCGGATCTCGGTCTGGTGCTGTTTCGGTGGCGTGAGGAACTCGGCGCCTCGCGCGCTCCACTCCGCATACACAGCGTGGATGTCTGAGACCCGGATGTTGAGGAAGCTGCTGGCCCGGTCTGGGTCGCGTGGCGTCTCGAGTGTGACTGCCGGCTTGTCGTCGGTCGGGCCGCCACCGACGTTGATGATGATCCAGCTGTTGGCGAGCGCCACGTTTGTCGGCTCACCCGAGCGGGTGGTCTTGCCGCCGAGCACCTCTGTGTAGAAGCGACGGGAGCGCTCCACGTCGTCGGAAACGATGAAGTGGGCCAGCGCGATCTCATATGCGGGCTGGCTGCCTTCAGGCATCTTGTACCTCCATGGTCCGGGTAGCGGTACGACCTCACGGCTGTACGCCGCCTCATTGGGGTGAACGCCCGGCCCTGGGCGGACCAAAAGCGTACACGGCAAGCACTGATCCACACGGATCAGCCGCCGGGGCTGATCGTCGGCTCAGCCGGTTCCGATGACCGCCGGCGCGGCGCTGGTTCTGGCGTAAACAAGATCACGTTGAGTGAGGCGGGGGGTCAAGGAGAACGCGCCCAGTCCCGCCGATCTGGTCGACCCAGCCGATGATCGACTCTCCGCCTGATCGGGCGCAGATCAGATGTTCTGCGCGGCCGTGTTCGGGATGGGGCGGTCGCGGCCGTCGGATACCGCGTCCCGTGGTTCTCGCTGTGGTTCGTGGGCCCCGCCTGGGCGGAACTCGGCGCGCCCGCGGTGCTTGCCTGGCCGTCCTCGTGCGATGAGGGACTTCGATCTGGGCCCGGCTGCAGGCTTTGGCGCGCTGCTCGCCATCGGCGCCGCGGTCAGTTTGACCGGAGACAGTCGGCCTGTATCCCGCTGGCTAGCGGGGGGTGGTCCCCTCCGCCTGGGCCACCTGCCGTTGGACTGCCGCGACTTCGTGCTCCACCTGTGCGACCTCTTCCCTGGTGCGGGCCGCCTCCTCCGCGACCGCCCGCTCTGCCCTGGTCAGCTCCCCGTTTGCGCCCGGGCCGGGCTGCTCTGGCCCGTCGGCGGGCAGGGCCGCGGCGGCCTCGGTCACCTCGCGGGGCCCGGCCGGGGGCACCGCCGGCGGGCTTGCGCTTTCGCTGCTGAACGCGCTGCTCAGCGTCTTCAGCGCCGCGGTCACCTCACCCGGAATCACCCAGAACGTGTTGCCCTGAGCCTGGGCGAGCTGCGGCAGCGTCTGCAGATACTGGTAGGCGAGCACCTTGGGGTCCGCGTCGTTGAGATGCACGGCCTGGAACACCGTGCCGATCGCCTGCGCCTGGCCCTCGGCCCGCAGGATCTGGCTCTGCTTGTCGCCCTCGGCACGCAGGATGCTGCTTTGCTTCTCGCCTTCTGCGGTCAAGATCTTGGCCTGGCGCACCCCCTCGGCGGTGAGGATCGCCGCGCGCTTCTCACGTTCGGCCCGCATCTGCTTTTCCATCGCGTCCACGACGCTCTTGGGCGGTTCGATCGCCTTGATCTCCACCCGGGTCACCCGGATGCCCCACTTGCCGGAAGCCTCATCAAGCACCCCGCGCAGCATGTTGTTGATCTTGTCCCGCGAGGTCAGGGTCTGCTCCAGGTCCATGGAACCAATCACGCTGCGCAGCATGGTCGCGGTGAGCTGCTCAATCGCCTGGATGTAGTCGACGATCTCGTAGTCAGCCGCCCTCGGGTCGGTGACCTGGAAGAACAACACGGTGTCGATGAGCACGACCAGGTTGTCCTCGGTAATGACCGGCTGCCCCTTGAAGGCCACCACCTGCTCGCGAAGGTCAATCAGCGGCTTGACCCGGTCCACAAACGGGATGATGAAGTTCATCCCCGGATCCAGGGTCTTGCGGTAGCGGCCGAAGCGCTCGATGTTCCGCGCCCGCGCCTGCGGCACGATGCGCACCGTCTTGACCACCAGAATGAACATGAGCGCGACCGCGATGACGGCGGCGACGAGCGCGGCAATTTCCATGGCTACTCCCTGGGATGAACAAGCGCGGCGGCGCCCTCGATCGCAAACACCTCAACGGCGGAACCCGCAGGGATGACCTGGGACTCGTCGTAGGACCGCGCGGACCAGAGCTCACCGCCGATGCGGACCCGCCCGCCGAGCGCCGTGACCTCCTCGACAACGATCGCGGGCCGCCCGACCAAAGCGGACGTTCCGGACCGCAGCAGCGGAGGTTGCCGGATGTGGCGGACCGCCAGCGGCCGCACCACCCCCAGACCGGCGCCCGCCGTGATGGCGAAAGCGGTGAGCTGGAAGGGCAGGCCAAGGCCTACGCCGCCGACGATGGCCGCTACCAGGGCCGCCACGGCCAGCAGCCCGAACGCCAGCGTCGCCGTCACGACCTCGGCGACCCCCAGCAGCGCGGCCAAGACCAGCCAGACAATCCACGACCCCATGGTCACTCCCGGAGCGGGCGCTGCGGGGAGGAGCCCGCATACCGAGCGAACGTGCGCGGCTCACCCGCGTCCCTGTATCTGACAGTAACCCCGCTATGGCGCGCCGGCACCATGACCGGCGAGCCGGCTCACCCGCTCGCCATCAAGGCTCGGCCAGCCCTGTCCGAAACGGTTACCGTGCCCAGGTGGGGCGGCGCTCCCCTCCGCTACAAGCTCGCCTGACCCGCACGGAGGATTCGTTTGGTGGAAATTCGCGTTAGCGGCCGCCCTCCTGGCGACGCCGCCAGCGCTCCTCCAGCCCATCAGCCCCGAGCCCGCCTGCTTGCCAGCCGGCCGCTCCTTGGCGGCGCGCCGCTTCTTGCCAGCGCGCCGGGCGGAGACGCGCCTGGTGGTGCTGCCGGTCATGCGCCGGTAACTGGCCACCGCCCACAGGCTGCAGGCGAGCATGACCCAAAAGCCCGCCACCGCGATCAGGATGACATTGATCACGACCCCCGCGAACAGCAGCCAGAACGGCGCTTTGCGCGCAGGCAAAGGACGCACACTGCCGCGTGCACCAATTCGGCAGCCGAGGCTAAAACATGCGCTCCCCGTCACCGGCCCTACCGGGCCGAAGGTTTACCTCAAGGATTCTCAGGGCGGCCAAGATCCCCAGTAGCAACTCATTGCCGGACAGGATGCGCCCAGAACCGGATGATACGCATGCGGACATGAGCCCAGTCGGCGAGACCGTCTCCCGCGCGGATCCGGCGATCCGGTGTGGGCACAGAAGACCCGGCAGCCCGCGGCCACCTGCACTTGCTGAGGCGGGCGGGCGGCGGCGTTTCCCGCACGCGGTCTGGGGCTGAGGTCAGACAGAGGCGCTGGTTGTCTTTGGCGCGGGGACAGCCCGAGGTCGGGCGCCCACAAGCCCGGGACACCTGCTACCACCTCAGCTGAGCAACCCCGTCATAGTCAACCGCGGAGTACCCGACCAGGCCATCCGACAGGGCGAAGATCCACTCCGCCACGCCCAAAGACAACGCCAGGCGGCTGCACCGCGCGCAGAAATGAGGCATATCCAGCCGGACCGAGTCGTCGGCCTCAAGCCGTACATAAACCAGCTTCGATCCCAGCAGCGCCTGCCAGCCATCGCCTTCGCGGGCCAGCGTGATCGCCCGCTGCTCCGCGTGGGTCCGGCACAGGTCATGATTGCCAGACTCCCCGACTTTGCAATAGCAATGGTCTTCCCCCGGAAACGGCACCCCATTGATGCCGCAGGCCAGCAGGCTGCCAGCGTGCACCAGCACCGCGGCATGCCGGGTCCGGGCACGGGAATCGCGGGCCAGTTCCGCGGCCCGTTCCACCATCTGCTGCGCCAGGTGGCTGTCATGACGTGTCAGCGGCCGCCACTGGGGCCAGTGCCCTGGTTGCACGCCCACCGTCCCTTCATGGCGAGGGGCTAATTCTCCGCCCAGGGCCAGCGGCCTGGCAACACAGCGCCTGTCAGCGCAGCAACCCTTCCCCCGCCGGCAGCGGCCTCCAGCAGGCCAGTCGCGCTAACCGGTCCTAAAGATCAGCTTCTGCTCCCGCGACCGGCCTCACCACCCTAAGTGACATGCAAGGCTCAGGAAGAACGCACGCAGTCCCGCCGCTCTGGGCGGCGGCGACCGGCCGGTTGCCTGCTCGTCGCGCGCGGGAACGGTTGTTGTGTGCTGCAGCGCCGGTGCGGCGGCATGCCATTTCCGTGTGCCCGCTCTCATCGGTGGCCCTTCCTGGTGGCCGGGGGACCTCTGGTTGTGGGTGACACTGGGACGGCGAGCCCCGGCAACCTGTGAGGTCGCCGGGCCGAGCGCGAGTTGGGGGGCTGACGGTGACGGCCATGGATTCCACGGCGGAGCCGCCGGCGGCAGAGGCGTTCTACGACGCCCGGCGCGGCGTTTATTACACCAAGCCCGTGTGGCGGGGCTGGCTGCACCTGTTGTGGTTCGAGGTGTCGCTGGTGTTCGGGACGCTGCTGCTGGCGCGGGCGCATGGCGGCACGCCGGTCACGGCCAGCGCCATCTATGCGGCCAGCGTGAGCGCAATGTTCGGTATCAGCGCGCTGTATCACCGCGGCAACTGGAGCGCCGCCTGGCGCCAGCGACTGCAGCGGCTGGATCACGCGATGATCTTCTTCCTCATCGCTGGCACGGCCACACCCGCCTTCCTCCTCACCGCCCGCAGCACCGTTGGGCTGGCCTGCCTGGCCGTGATGTGGGCACTGACGGTCACGGCGGCCGCGATCCGGATGGCGCGGATGAGCACGCCCGAGCTGATAGCCGGCACGATGTTTGTCGGGCTGGGCTGGCTGGCCGGCTTGGCGCTGCCCTGGGTGTGGGCCCGCGCCGGCGTGGCGCCCGCGGTGTTGATGCTCACCGGTGGCCTGCTGTACACAGCCGGAGCCCTGGCATATCATCGCCGCCGGCCCGACCCCCTCCCCTCGGTGTTCGGCTACCACGAGGTCTTTCACGCCTTCGTCTGCGCCGCCGCGACATGCCAGTTCGTCGCGATCGCAGTGTTCATCGCCTGAACCGCGGGCGTGGTGGACTGCATCACGGCGTAGCCGCGCCGGGCCGGATCCTGGTGCCGGGCCTGGGCGAGGCAAGCCTGCGGCTCCCGCTTCCCGGCCACCGCTGACACCGGGAGACGAACAGCACGCGGACAGATCCCCGCCAAGCGGCCCTGCGTCGCGCCCGCCAGCCGAAAGATCACCCCGCCCGGAAGATGCCGGGCGAATCCGGAATAAGCCGGCCGCCCGGCACGCTGGAGGCGTTGGCTGTTGTCGAAGTTTGCGATCGTTGCGGCGCCCGCAGTTTGGCAGTGGGCGTTGCGCCGTTTGCGGGGTTCCTCGTGCGGCGGGCAACCCAGCTGATCCGCGTAATTTGCGTGGGTCTCCGGCTCGTCCCTGGAGGAGACAGCAAATGGCTCAAGGAACCGTGAAGTGGTTCAACCCGGACAAGGGGTTCGGTTTCATCGCCCCCGAAGACGGCACGCCCGACGTTTTCGTCCACTACTCGGCGATCGACACGGGCGGCTACCGCACGCTGGATGAGAACCAGAAAGTCGAATACACCGTCCGGCAGGGGCCCAAGGGCCCGCAGGCCGCACAGGTCCGCGCCGTCTGATCACATCCCTCGGCAGTCCCGCGTCCTTGGCGCGGGCCTGCCGCGGAACTCTTCCGGCGCCGCCGGAGCCATGCCTGGGCCGGCTGGCTCGCCTGTGCAAGCCCGGACCGGCTGGCTCCCATCCGCTTCCCCCGGCACCCAGGCCGCGGCAGGCACCACTAAGCGGCACGGCTGGCGCGTAAACCACGGCCGCCCAGCCGGCTCAGCGCACCGACCGGGAAATCTGCATGCGCACCCCGCGCTGCCGCCACCAGCCCCTCGCCGCCCCGAGCCGATCGGAATCTGCAGGTCGGCGAACCGGGCCTCACGGAATGTGATCGGCCTTGGATTTTGTAGGCACGCGCCGACCCGCCGCTATGCGCGGCCGGAGGGCCAGGGTCAGGTGGACCAGCGACCGAACAGATCAGGGTGATCTGCGTGCCGCCGTCCTGGCAGCCCGACGCTCGGTCATGGGTTATCTGGCGTGATCTTCGAGGTGAAGCTCCCAACGCCAAACCGGACCCTCATCGGGGTCGATGAGCTCGGACACCTGCACGAATCCGCATCGCGTGAGCACGCTTGTGGACGCCGATTCGGCCGCCAGGGTGTGGGCGACTACCATTCGCAGGCCCGCTGCCCGCGCACGTCCGGCCAGTTCACGCACGACGGCGGTTGCGACGCCTCGGCCCTGGCGCGCCGGTGCGACGGCATAGCCCAGTTCGGCTGCGCCGTCCAGCGGGGGGCCCTTCCAGCCTCCGTTGCCGATCAGTGCTCCGTCGTCGCCGAAGAACAGGTGCGGTCCCCATTGACCGGGTTCGTCCCCTGCGCGGCGGCGGTGATGATCGACAGCGCCTCTGGGAAGCCTGCCCAGCCGGCCTCGACGGGCACTCCGAACCGTTTGGTGAACTCCGCGTCACTCTGCGACGAGGCGTCCGCCCACTCTGGCCTGACCGGCTCGATGCGAATCCTGCCTGGGTCGGCGCCGTTCACGTGGTCTGGCCTACCTCGATGAGATGACCGTCCGGATCGCGGATGTAGGCGCGGATCTCGTGCCCGTGGTCTTTTGGCTCGGTGAGGAAGGCGGCGCCCCTCGCCGACCAGTCCCGGTACGCGCTGGCGATGTCCCGGACTCGGAGGTTCAGGAACCCGCTGGAGACGTCCGGGTCGGCGGGGGGAGCGAGCCTGACGGTGGGCTTGTCGCCGGTGGGGCCGCCGCCGACATTGAGCACGATGCGGGTGTTGGCCAGCGCCAGGATGACCGGGTCGCGGTCACGGACGACTTCGGCGCCGAACACCGACCGGTAGAAGTCCCGGGATCGGTCCTGGTCGGAGACCACCAGGAAGTGCGTGACGAACAGCTCGCCGGCAGGTGCAGTGACGTCGTTCATCGTCTATCTCCTCAGCGGGCAAACTGCGGGCCTCAGCCTGAACGGCTCTTCGGGCCCGGTTCCGGTCAGCCATAAGAGGAGATGGCAGCGGAGAAGGTGACAGCACCGCACGACGGGGCGGCCACGCTCGTGCCGGTCAACACCTCTCGGGGCCAGCCGAGAAACTGCAGAGGGACACCATGACAGCTGCTCAACCGCGTCGATGACCGGCGGGGCGGGCTTCGGCGTGCCCTGGGAAGATACCGGATCGCACCCGTCCCATGGCCCGGGTTCCGCGGTTCAACGCCCAGCATGGTCTACGAATCCGGCCCGTGAACTGCGGAAACAGCATTGATCCGGGTAGACCGTGCGTGTATCTAGGTGCTCGCGTTTCCGCAGGCCAGCGCGCCGCGACGTCACCGCGCTGGCGTGCTGTTTGCCATCGCCAGGCGAGGACATACCCGTACATATCGTTCTCTGTCGGGGTCCTCCGGCCATATTGATCGCCGGTTCCCATACGCCGCACGCAGTATGATCACCGCACAGCTCTTGCGGCGAGAAGGACGCCCTGACCGGCGCAGGTCCGTGACCTGCGAGAGTGATGGCGTCCAGATACACGCCGATTCGTCGCCCCACTTCCGTTTCCCCAGCTCATGCCAGCGTTTCGTGTACCAGACGCTGGGCTCATCTGCGGAACTCGGGCATGGGGGCGTGTATGAGTTCTGTGATCGCGCGGGCGCATAGGTCTGCCTTGCCAACGAACCGGTAATTGCCGGGCGTGGAGCCGAACCGGCTGGGATGGGCGCTCGAGGTGAGCACGACGGCGGGAGCTGCCGGCAGCGCCTGCGGCCGGCGGGCGATGAGGAACCCGGAGGCGTCGTCACTTACTGAGGATCCGGTTCCGCAGCCTCGCGCGCTCAGCTGAGACCAGGCCGCCCCAGACGCCGTGCTGGCCGATGTCCCAGTGCTGAAGCGCTATCGCCAGGCACGGGGTGCGTGCCGGGCAGCCATGGCAGATGGCGATCGCGGCGGCGGCCTCATGGCGGGCACGCTCGGCCTCGGCGCTGGCCGAGAACCACTGGTCTGGGTCAAGGCTGACGTACCGGCACAGGGCGTGCCGGATGACCCAGGACCACGATGACCGGCCGGTGACAGGGCCGGGGCCGGATGGATCGGGGGCGCGGATGGCGGCCCTGCCGCGGATGCGCGCGGCGTGCTCGAATCCGGCCGGCGTGGTGGCGGGCTGCTCAGTCATTGATCATTCCCTCGCAGGACGTCGAGGTCCGGGCGATATCCCGGCTGTGGAACGCTGGAATGCGGGGCCGGCGTGTGCGGGCGGGTTCATGCGTGGTGGGCGGCGGCCCTGCCAGCAGCTGCCTGGCTGCCAGGCCCTGGCCGATAACGATCACGTCAAACTGCTCTACCGCTCACCACGGAGTGGGCCCGGGACCAGGGTGACAGCACCCACGGCTGCCGCGATGGCCGGTCTGCCTGTTCGCGGCGGGCGGCCGGGTTCGGCTGACGTGCAGCTCCGGCCTGCTGCCGGTGGCGGCGCCTGCGCCAGCCGTCCCGCTCAGGCGGCAGCCAGCGCTGGTGACGCGGTTTCCTGCGGCCGGTTCCAGGCGGTGTGGATGGCCGCCCGCAGCCGGCCGATCTCGGCGAGGTTCTCGCCGGCTTCGCCGTACAGCCGCCACGCGATCGCCGCCACCGATGCGGCATCGTCGGCTTCCGCGGCGTCGGTCAGTTCCGCTGCCAGGCTGAGCATCGCCTCTGGTGTCAGCATCACGCCCTCCTTTGCGGCCACGCGGCCCGCCGGGCACGCCGGCGGGCGCCGGGCCGGTGCAACGGCCCGCCTGCCGGGCGGCCGGGCAGGCGGAACACGGCACCAGTGAGGGGGACGGCGGCTGCGGCAGGATCCAGCGCGCGCCTGCGCCGCCCCGCCGTATGAGCGGTCACCCGGTTCTCCTGTCATCCCCGGTGCCGGGCCGGTGCCCCAGCACCGGGGGCCTGGCGGGCCTGCGACCGGGCGGCGCCGAGCGAGTCGCCCAGCGTCCACAGCGCCGCGCCGATCAGCACCAGGTCCTTGAGCAGGAACTGGCCGGGCAGCACCGACAGCACCGGGAACCCGCCCGCGGCGGTGACCCCCGGCGTGCTGAACAGGAAGCTCAGCGTGCTGGCGAACAGCAACACGGCGAACGCGCTGCCGGCCGCCGAGGCCCGCGGCCACCAAGGCCGCAGCGCGATGAGCAGCGCCGCGGTGATCTCCGCGGTGCCAAGCGCGGCGGCGAGCGCGCGGACGCTGAAGATGTGGTACAGCCAGCTCAGCAGCGGGCTGTGGGCGATCAGCGGCTGGATGCCGGTGGCTTCGTAGCTGGTGTACTTCAGCGCGCCGATCCAGGCGATGACGACGACGAGGCCGTACCGGACCAGCAGCCGGCCGGCGGTGGCCGCCGGGTGCTCTGCCGCCCCGGCCGCGGCCGCCGCGGGAGTGGTGCCGCGCATCATGGCGGATCCGGCTGAGGTGATCTTCATCGGTGTCCTTTCTCCGGACGGGCCGCAA
>Ga0126380_10001023_pt1 | contig 10202 bp, 4 predicted proteins | sample PanSoiMetPlot_26_FD_92544 | JGI IMG/M metagenome (GOLD analysis project Ga0126380, IMG submission 92544) | Tropical forest soil microbial communities from Panama - MetaG Plot_26 | ecosystem: Environmental > Terrestrial > Soil > Tropical forest > Bulk soil | place: Panama | collected 2016-02-17
ATCGACGTTCAACTCGGCCGCAACCTTTGTAATGTCAATCACCTGGCCACGATATTTCTGAACCGAAGAGGAAGGTCGGACGGTTAGAGTACTCAGATATCCCAACTTCGTGATGACTGAATCGGCCAGGGAGAAGCCCAGGAAGTCGCTGTTCGGATCATGATTCAGATTCTGGAATGGAAGGATGGCAAGTCGGTGGACGCGTAAGTCGGAAATGCTTTGAGCAGTTTGGCGTTGATGCCAGAAGAAATAGATAAGAAGTCCGAAGGTGATTGCAAGAAGACCAGCAAGGCCTGCCAAGCGAATACGGGCAGGGAATGAACCGACTCTCGGAGGTTTAGAGACTTCAGCCGGGACAACTGCGCCGTCGACCGTTGTAGCAACTGGCTCAGATGCTCCCGCAATGTTTGGAGTGCTGGTCTCAACCTGAGAAAGTTGGTGAATCTCGCGGACCGGCATGACAAACCGGTAACCCCGCTTCGGCACGGTCGCTATGAACTTCTGACCGTCCGGCGTATCACCCAACGCTTTTCGCAGGGCGGAGATATTTACCGACAGGTTGGCTTCCTCAACGAAGCTATTCGGCCAAACCCTCTTGATCAGATCGTTCTTGTCGAGCAGTCGACCACCGCTCTCAGTGAGCACGCATAGGATTTGAAAAGCTTTCGGGGTGACCGATACTGACCTACCATCGCACAGCAACAACTGCTCGGCGGGATCCAAACGAAACTTGTCGAATTCGTATAAAACGTGCGCTCTCAACCTTATAGCGCCTTTGGCAGGAATTTGGAAAAATCCTGCCAATCAGTTGTGGGTTCTTAAAGATTCAGTGGGGCGTCCCAACTAAAGTCGGCTTCGACTGGCAAGCATTCCTCTTTGGGTATTCGAATTTTAGTGCAAATCCTTGGACCGGAGCAAGGAAACTGGCGTCGTTTTTCTCTCTCTGGCCCGGATCTTAAGGATTTGCCAGGAGGTCCCTTTGGCACGTAAAAATACGAAAAGCATTCGGTTTGATCGTGCGGTGGTGGTTGGAGGAAGCCTCGCGGGCCTTCTCGCTGCGCGCGTCCTCTCGGAATATTTTTCAGAAGTATTTGTCATTGAGCGGGACCTGCTGCACGAGCACACCATGCAGAGACCGGGCGTGCCTCATAGTCGTCACCTGCATGCCCTGTTGCCGAGAGGCCGGCACATTCTTGAGGCCTTCTTTCCCGGAATTCGCGAAGAACTCGAATCCTACGGAGCCATTTCCCTGGATGTAGGAAATGATGTGGCATGGCTGACACCACAAGGCTGGGGTGTCAAGTTTCACTCGGGACTGGAAGCTCTTTCATGTACCCGTGACCTGTTGGATTGGACAATTCGCAATCGCATCGCAGATCTCACGAACGTCAAGCTCGTGGTTGCCAGAGAAGTTGCAGGACTGTTGCGCTGCGAAGACAACCGCATCCACGGCGTAAGAACCCGTCCACGGAATTTGGCGCAGGGCAACTGCGTCGAGGAAGTATGTGGCGATCTGGTCGTTATTGCCGCAGGACGCCAGAACACGATCGCGAAGTGGTTCCTTGAGATTGGGCTCCAAGAACCCAAGGTGACCACCATCGACGCGCATATTGGATATGCAAGTCGAATATACCGCCGTCCGCCACAGTGGTCACATTCCTGGCAGGCCATCATTTTGCAAGCTGCGCCACCAAAAATTCGTCGTAGCGGCTTGATGTTTCCCATCGAGGGTGATCGATGGCTGGTCACGCTGATCGGAGCCGACCGTGATTACCCACCCAACGATGAAGCAGGGTTTCTGGAATTTGCTCGAAATTTGCGCAACCCCAGTCTCTACAATGCAATCCGCAATGCTGAAGCGCTTACTTCGATTCACGCATATCGAGCTACGGAGAATCGCCAGCAGCACTTCGAACGGCTCAACGATTGGCCGCATGGGCTGATCGTCATGGGAGATGCGGCCTGCGCATTCAATCCGGTATATGGCCAGGGCATGTCGACCGCTGCGATCGAGGCAGCTCGGTTGCACAGTCTTCTCTGCGAGAACATGGCAGGTAACAACTTCGGCCGAACCTTTCAAAAAGAAATCGCGCGCATTATTCGCTCGCCCTGGACCTTGGCCACGAGCGCCGACTTGCGATTCCGTTCAGTGGAGGGAGCCAGCGCGAACTGGAAGACCAGCGTAATGCACTGGTACGTCGATCGAGTGCTGCGCGCCGGAACCGCCGATGTTTGGGCACGCAGACGCTTTTTAGAAGTACAAGGCATGCTCCGCGAGGCGTCGGCAATTCTGAAACCGGATATGCTCTGGCACGTGTTGTTGAATCTGGCCCATATTCGAGTCCAGTCATTTGTACACGATTCGGCGGAACTTTCGTCTGGAGCCGGTAAGAAAAATCGCGACTGGAATCGTTCGCAGTTGTCCGGGCGGGCTGCCAGTGCCCAGTCATTGAGATAGTCTCGGACTAACTCGCCTAATGAAGGAGAACTAAATCGAATGTGCGGAATTGTTGGATTCTTCTCGCGCCGTCTTCCATTGTCGGAAGAGGTGCTGCAACGAGCGACTCAACGCCTTTTTCACCGCGGTCCGGATGGACAGCAACACTGGATGTCCCAGGACCGCCGCGTTGCCCTCGGGCACGCGCGGCTCAGCATCATCGATCTGGCCACGGGGGATCAGCCCATCGCGAGCGAGGACGGACGAACTCGCATCGTGGTGAATGGAGAGTTTTACGGCTTCGAAGAAATCCAACATCAACTCGAACAGTCGGGTCATCGCCTGCGTACGCGGTCGGACAGCGAAATCGCTTTACATCTTTATGAAGATCTTGGCACGCAGTGCCTGCACCGGCTACGTGGTGAATTCGCTTTTGTACTTTGGGACGAAAACAATCACATGCTTTTCGCCGCGCGCGACCGTTTCGGCATCAAGCCCCTGTTCTACGCTTTTCATAGAGGGACACTTTACCTCGCGTCAGAAGTTAAAGCTCTGTTCGCCGCCGGCGTGCCAGCAAGGTGGGATCCCGAGTCGCTCTATCACTCGATAGAATGCGGCGGCCATCAGGTGCGTACGCTGTACGATGGTGTGTTTCAAATTCCTCCCGGCCATTACTTGATTGCAACCGATAAGCACCTTCAACTGAATCAATATTGGGATTTCAACTACCCGAAAACGAACACTGGCGCGGTGACGCGTTCGGATGCCGAATACGCTGTGGAGTTTCGGCATGCTCTCGAAGAAGCAGTCCGCATTCGCCTGCGTGCAGACGTTCCCGTCGGTTGTTACCTCAGCGGCGGCCTCGACTCCTGTGCCGTTCTCGGTTTGGCGGCAAAGCACCACCCAGGATCGATTCGCGCTTTCACGCTAACCTTTGACCGCGCCGAGTACGATGAGGGAGAAATCGCGCGAGAGATGGCGGCGAAGGCCGGCGCCGAGTTTTTCCCTATCCCAATTCGGCAGGATGACTTGGCAGATCACTTTGCCGATGCCATATCCCAATCAGAGACGCTGTGCTTCAACGCGCATGGTGTCGCTAAGTATCTCTTAAGCCGCGCAGTACGGGATGCGGGCTACAAAGTTGTCCTCACCGGAGAAGGGTCCGATGAAATTCTGGGTGGTTACCCTCATTTTCGCCGTGACATGCTTCTTTACAACGACCAGGGGCAGGACCCCAACGTTGTGGCGACTCTTCTACGGGAATTGGACAATCGCAATCCCGTGTCGCGCGGGCTGCTCTTGCCCGACGGCGAAACAGGTCCGCTGCAGCGTGTGAAAAAGCTGCTTGGCTTTGTCCCGTCGTGGATTGAAGCCTTTTCGGCTCGAGCGTGGAAAATGCGAGCCTTGTTTTCTGAAAGCTTTCTGAAAAAGTTCGGAGGACGTGAGGGGTTTCAACCCCTTTTGGGTGATGTCGATGTTCGTGGTCAATTGGCGGGGCGCGATCCGCTGCACCAGTCCCTCTACATGTGGGCGAAAACCGCACTACCCGCTTATATCCTGACCATGCTCGGTGATCGTATGGAAATGGCGCACTCTGTTGAAGGACGCGTGCCCTTCCTGGATCATCATGTCGTCGAAGTAATTCGATCGCAGCCCGTGAACCAGAAGGTTCGCGGCATGACAGAGAAATTTGTCCTCAGAGAGGCAGCCCGTGACGTAATCACTGGCACTGTGTACCGCAGGCAGAAGCATCCTTTTCTAAGCCCACCAGCCACATTGAATCCTGACCAGAGGCTCAATTCCTTTGTACAGGACACGCTCCGAGGCCCAATTCTCGCTTCAATTCCATTCTTTGACCGAAGAAAGGTTGTGGGCCTTCTGGACAGCGTGGACGCGATGGATGACGGCGCGCGTGTTGCCAGCGACCAGGTCTTGATGACATTGGTCAGTGCATGCGTTCTACAAGAACGATTCCGCTTGGCAGCGTAAGCCGGATAGAACGGAGGCCATTGCACGATTTTGGCGCTGGTTTGTTACTACCGGAAAGGCTCCAAACCTATTGCACTGAAGACGGCTCAATTTAATTGGGAATGCCAACACGCCGGACAAGGCTGGTAAATCGGGGAGCGGAACGTATGGAATCAAGACGCGGGTCGACCTTGAGATAGATCAGTTGATCAGAGTGCTCGCGATAGGCCCTTTCGAGCGATTCGAAGGCATGCTCGTTCTGGCCAAGGCCGACGTAGATGAGGGCAAGCTCAAACTGGTTGACATAACGATGCCCGGACTCCGTTTTGAGTCCTACAATTACCCTCTCGGCATTCGCTTGGTCACCAGAAACAGCGTAAACGTGCCCGATGTCGGACTGCACAGCGAGGTTTCCCGGGAGAAGCTCCTTGGCCTTGCCCATTTCTCGCAGAGCATCTGCGTACATCTTCTTCTGCTCGTAAGCCAAGCCGCTATACCAGTGGGCCAGAGCATAATTTGGATCCAGTTCGAGAGTTTTGGCCAGCTGTTCCAGTGCTCGGTCGTACTGCTTGGTATACAGATAGTGCCAGCCGAGATGCAAATTAATGATGGGACTCACTGGATCGATCTCGAGCGCACGGTTGCTCTCCATTAGTGCCTCGTCCCGGCGTCCGCTCGATAATAAGAGGTGCGCATACCAATGATGGCCATGTGCGTAACCGGGATTCAAATCGAGCGATTGTCTGAATTCCGACTCGGCTCCTTGCCAATCCCAATCGTAGGTCAGTTTTACGTAAGCGACCGAGTTGTGCGCGTCCGAGAGCGAGCTGTCAAGCTCCAGCGCTTTCAGAGCCGCAGCCTTTGCCTTGGGCTGCACTTCATTCGGGGCCAACCCGCCTACGTCGAATGAAGAACCGAATAGAGCGTAGCAGTCCGCCAGGCCGCTGTATGGAGCGGCATAGCCCGGATCTCGATTGATCGCCTGTCGAAAATAGTCCATTGCGCGGTCGAACGATTCACGATTTCGTTTTACCCAGAAATATCGCCCCTTGATGTACAGCTTGTACGCTTCGGGGTCGACCGTGTGAGACGCCGAGAGCCTCGCGTGTTCCTCCGGTGTCAGCTTAACTTCAATCTGTTGAGCAATCGTTCGAGCCACGTCGTTCTGAAGAGTGATCACATCACGCAGGTCGCGTTCGTAGGTTTCTGCCCAAAGATGTCTCTCGGGTGAGGCTTGAACCAGGTTTGCTGTAATCCGCAAGCGGTCTCCTGACCATGCCACCGTACCTTCCACCAGGGCATCTACCTGCAGTTCCCGTGCAATTTCGGGCAAAGCTTTCTTTGTGTCCTTATACCGCATCACCGAAGTGCGCGAAATTACGCGAAGGGCGCTGATCTTGCCCAAGTCAGTGATCAGCGCCTCTGTCATTCCATCGGCAAAATAATCTTGCTCCCGATCGTCGGAAAGATTCTTGAGAGGAAGGACGGCGATGGAGTCGATATGTGCTGAGAGCGCCTTCCCGAACAATCTAGAGCGAACATTGCGCATGTTCAATCCAACCAGAGCTGCGAGCAGGGCAACGATCGCGATAATTCCCCACAAGAACACACGCCGCAGGGCGAGGCGCGGAGCTAGACCGGGCTCGACAGCTTGTGGAGTGGACGCCGAATCAATTGTCCCAATGAATCGATAACCGCGGCGTGGAAGCGTTTCGATGAGGTGAGGGTTGTTAGCGGTCTCTCCCAGAGCCTCCCGCAAGCGCGCGATCGCGTTGTGGAGACTGTGGTCGAAATCCACAAAGGTGTCGGCGGGCCAGAGCCGGGCGCGTAGATCTTCCCGCGTTACAGTACGGCCGGGACTTTCGAGCAGGATGCTAAGGATTTGAACCGGGATTCCCTGGAGCGGGACCTTCACTCCGCGCTTGCGCAGCTCACCGGCCTGAACGTCCAGCTCAAACAGGCCGAATCGCACCGTGTGGGCAGATGGTGCCTCGGATGACATGCTGCTACGCCGACTTCAGGCGAGTCTATCACGTGCCAACAAGCCCATTTCACGAATGGGGGGTCGACGTACGACCCGTCGAAACAGGAACTTACGAGGGGAGCCAGGAATGGGGAAGGAATGAGGACCAATGCCTTGACCAGATTCGGAGGCGCCCCACATGGTGCTCACTACACGCCCACCGGCCACAGACAGATGACCGATGGGTGACAAAAACAGGAGGTCAGTACCATGAGAATTAGGTTGTTCCTTGCACCATTGATGTTCGCCGCGTTGCTTGCAAGCTCGCCCTCGCGAGCACAGAACGTCGTGACCGACTGGACCGGGATGGCGTCTAGCGCAATCGTAGCCAACGGCGGAAAGCCTTCGGCAACCTCGTCAGTTTGGTTCGCATACACCAGCATCGCCGTGTATGACGCTGTAAACGCGATTCATCACAAATTTCAACCCTTCTACTACAACGGCACGGCCCCGCAGGGCGCCTCGGATGAGGCCGCAGCCATCGCGGCCGCTCATCGGGTGCTCGTCAACTATTTTCCTGCACAACAGTTGACCCTCGATGGCATGTTCGAGGATTCTCTCGCGAAGATCACAGCCGCATCCGATTCAAAGAGGGCGGGAATTGCCGCGGGTGAGGCAGCCGCCACCACCCTTATTGCAATTCGCGCAGGCGACGGTCTTGAGGCAAACGTGCCTTATACGCCGGAAAGCGGACCCGGAGTGTGGCAGCCTACACCTCCCAAGTTCAGCCCCGCTCTGACTCCTTGGCTCGGGCAGATGCGTCCCTTCACGATGACCAGTGCCTCCGAGTTTTTGCCACGTGGGCCGACACCGCTCAGCAGCGAAGAATGGGTCGAGGATTACACCGAGGTGCGACTACTTGGCCAGGTTGACAGCACAGTTCGTACTCCCGAGCAAAGTGAAATCGGGTTGTTCTGGACGGAACACACGGGTCAACAGTACGCTCGAGCCTTCAGCTACCTTGCCCAGAACTACAAATTGGATATCATGGATTCAGCCCGGCTAATGGCGATCTTGTGGACCGGTTTCGCAGATGCAGCGATCGGGTGCTGGAATGCGAAGTTCACCTACAACTTCTGGCGACCGGTGACGGCGATTCGTGCCGGCGGTGGCAATCCCGAGCTCGTCGCTGACTCCAACTGGACACCTCTGGGCACCACCCCCAGTCACCCGGAATACCCCGCCGCGCATGGCTGCGTCACGGGAGCCGTCTCCAGCCTGATCACGGACTACTTTGCAACACGGAAAGTACACATCGTCGTAGACAGCCTTGCGTTCAGCGATGGTGCTCACACACACACGTTCGATGATACGAGAGATCTATTCGCCGAGGTCTTTTGGGCCCGTATCTATGCGGGCTTCCACTATCGTCATTCGCTCGAGGATGGCGGGAGGCTGGGAAGAAGAGTCAGCAAACAGCTGTTGCGCCGGCACTTCCGTCCGCTCAGAGACCGTGAATAACGGACTCCGCTTTAGGGGGAGGGTATTCTCGCCCTGGTAACCACTGTGACGTCGCCACAGTCAAAATCTTACTGATACATCCGATGCTTCTGATAGAACTCTACGAGGTGCCGGAACTGCTTTCGCGCGTAAGCGGTATCGTTCCCAAAGAGACTCACGAGAGCAATCGCCATGATCGCAATAGTTGCGAACACCACTGCCGGGATTACAACGAGCACTGGGAAGCTGCCCATCCCAATCGTCATGTAGGCGGTGATCAATAACAGGCCGCGGAAAGCAGGCAACGCAGGCGTAGAGCATCGCCGCAGCGACAACAGAACACAACGACAAATAGCATCATCCCGGCGAGTGCAGCTTTCCCCGCGCTTTCACGTCGGCAACAACGCGCGATCAGTAGCGCGATTCCCCAAGAGAACGCACTTCCGAGCATGACGATTGCGAGTGCGCAGTTAACGTAGATGAGGAGATTAGGACGCCAGCGCTCAAGCGTGTTTGCGTTCATCATAGAAACGGGCTGAACCAGGCTTTTGCATCGCGCAATGCTAACTTGAAGCGCTTCTGGGGCTCAACGGGCCTTGGCGATTGTTGACGAAGCAGGCAGCGTTTCAGTCATTTACCGTCCTTAGGAGGGGCACTGGTACGGGAGGTGTGAGGTGTCGGAGTTTCGATCGGGTTCGCAACGAAATCGCCGGAACATACTCTCCTTTCAGTTCACGGCGCCATGAATTGCCAATTTTGCCTTTCTGATCTGGATCAGTGAAGTGGTACTCGTAGAGATTGGCACGCAAGTAACGCGGCGGGGCTTTGGGGAAAGGATTGTTGCGTAGAAGATTCGACACTTCTGGAGAACCTTCCAGCAATCGTGCCATGAATTGAAGAATCCAAGGGTTGCTGCGGTAAGTACCAAGGGCGGCGAACCACATCTGCCAGTCGAGGCGGGGCTGATGCGGGGCAACCCATGTTGGGGGACCATCCAACTTTCCAGGCTTGTACTTGAACTCATAGGGCAGCCAGGTCTCGCCGTCGTCCGAGCCTTCGATGATGATTTCTGGGCGGGTGGTTGTCATGACTGCGAACAGGCCATATGTATTGACAATTTCGAATGGCGCAATCGCAGCGACGATTTTGTCGGCGGGCCTCCAGTGTACGCCTGAAAACATGCCCGCCATTTCGAAGCCGCTGACGAAAAGTACCAGCGCATAAATGACAATACAAAAGCGTCGAACCCAGATACGCGCACTACTGTCCGGGATGGCTCGTGAGATTCGACTGGTAATCGCATTGGGAAGGAAACGTCGAATGAAGGTGTCGTCGAGCAAGAACAGACATAGAGTCACGGTGAGCAGATTGAAAAATGCGTAGTTTCCGGTCAGCGCGATCAGTATCTGCAGCAGAGTGATCATCGCTGCTGCCCAAATGCGCAAGCGTCGTGGTGCCAGAATCAGAAACGGAACAAAGAGCTCAACAAAAAAAACGAATCCTACCGAGACGCGCTGAAACCAGGCAGGAAGTTGGTAAAAGTACCAGGCCAAGGGCGTAGGCAGCGGCTGCGTTTCGTAATGCACAGGAAGCGCCGTGAAGCTGCGCCAGGCGAGATCATGGCTCAGTAACTTAACCGCGCCGGAAAGAAACATCAGTCGAAAGAGAAGCCAGCGGAACAGCTTAATGATCAATGTGGAGGAGCCCAGAAAAATCGCCAGGAAACCAGCTTCCAGCAGCAGCGCATCCCACTGGTACCCCATGAATTCCTGGCCAGCCACGGCCAGGGAAAGGTGGAAAACGAAAAGTGCAACTCGTAAGGACCGGTTGTTCATGCCAACAGCCATCAACACTGAAAGAACTACTCCCGCAACCCAGACGATCCTGATCATGGCATCGCTGCCTTGCAACCAGAACAGCGTGGGAACATGCCAGAACCGGGCAATCCCAAAGTATTGTCGGCCCGCGTCCAGGAACTCAATCAGGGGCGAGATGCCGCGACTGCCGATCAGACCGGCAGCCTGCACACCAAACGACAAGAAGGCGATCAGGTAAATGAGGCCAAGCAGGCGTAGAAATAACCAGCTCGCGTAACGAAAAGTCTCCGGCTCAAGAGGAATACCCCAGAAGCATTTCGTGACGCGGTAAGCAAATGAGCGGTGACGGGCAATCAGTTTGTAGACCGTCTCGGCAACCGGCAGGAATCCGGGAACTCGTTCATAGAGCCACAGCGGAGGGCTTTTCCCTGGAACTAGAGCAAGTAAACGAAATACCGCGTGCGCACCGCTGAACACGCGGCCGTCAGGGAGAACAAGCTGAACCGCAGAGGCGAAC
>Ga0126380_10001024_pt1 | contig 10201 bp, 6 predicted proteins | sample PanSoiMetPlot_26_FD_92544 | JGI IMG/M metagenome (GOLD analysis project Ga0126380, IMG submission 92544) | Tropical forest soil microbial communities from Panama - MetaG Plot_26 | ecosystem: Environmental > Terrestrial > Soil > Tropical forest > Bulk soil | place: Panama | collected 2016-02-17
CGCCGCGCGCCTGCGCGTCGGCGAGGCAGGCCGCGAGCGCCTCGCGATTGGCATGGATATCCGCCAGCAGAGCCGTGAGCATCGAACGCTGCCCCAGTCGACCGGCGCAATCTAGCGCGTTTTCCAGTTGGCTTGACGCAGCCACATTCGTCATTGCCGGGCTCGACCCGGCAATCCATCGTATTGAGTCGACTCTACGCTTTTGATGGATGCGCGGGGCAAGCCCGCGCATGACGACTCAGTTGCAGTGGAAAACGCTCTACATCGAATTCCGCTTCCGGTTGCTGCGCCAGATCAATGCGCCACACGCCCGGTCACGGATTTTTCCGACCGGCGGGCAGAAAAAGTCCGCCCCGCGCGAGGCGGGGCGGACGTCGTAAGCAGGCCAAAAGTGCGCCGGACGCGATCAGGCTCCTTTGCCCTGAATCGCCACGCCGGATCCCTCCACGATGTCGACACCCCTGGTGTCGCGCAGGAAGACGAGCCCGACGATGACCGTCATGATCGCCACGCCGATCGGGTACCAGAGGCCGGCATAGATGTCGCCGGTCGCCGCGACCACGGCGGTGGCGAGCAGCGGCAGCATGCCGCCAAACCAGCCATTGCCGATGTGGTAGGGCAATGACATCGACGTGTAGCGGATCTTGGTGGGGAACATCTCCACCAGGAACGCCGCGATCGGCCCGTACACCATGGTCACATAGATCACCATGATGATGATGATCAGCTCGGCCATGACCCAGTTGACCTTGGCGAGGTCGGCCTTGGCCGGGTAGCCGGCGGCGGTGAACGCCGCCTGCCACTTGGCCGCGTCGAAGCCCTCGACCTTGGTATTGTTGATCGTGAGCGCCACCTGCTGGCCGGGCGTATTCTGCCTGGTGAACGAGACGCCGAGCTTGGTCACGAAGTCCTGCGCACGATCGCACGGCGTGAAGTTCGACCACGGACCCACGAAGATGTGGAAGTTGCAGGTCTGCGCATCCGCCGACACCGTGACCGCGTTGTTCTTCTGGAACGCTTCGAGGTCCGGATTGACGAAGTGGGTCAGCGCGCCGAACAGCGGGAAGTAGGTGAGCGCCGCGATGGCGCAGCCCGCCAGGATGATCTTCAGCCGGCCGATCCGGTCGGACAGCCAGCCGAAGAAGATGAAGAACGGCGTGCCGACGATCAGCGACACCGCGATGAGGCCGTAGCTGGAGATGAAGTCGAGCTTCAGCGTGATCAGCAGGAAGAACAGGGCATAGAACTGGCCGGTGTACCACACCACGCCCTGCCCGGCGGTGGCGCCGAGCAGCGCCAGCAGCACGTACTTGTTGTTGGGATAGTGCATGAAGCTCTCGGTCAGCGGGGCCTTCGAGCCTTTGCCCTCCTCCTTCATCCTCTGGAAGATCGGCGTCTCATTGAGCTTGAGGCGGATATAGACCGAGAACACCAGCAGAATGAGGGACACCCAGAACGGGATGCGCCAGCCCCATTCGGCGAACATCTTGGCGTCCATGTAGACGCGGCAGAAGCCGATGACCAGGAGGGCCAGGAAGAAGCCGAGGGTGGCGGTGGTCTGAATATAACTGGTGGTATAGCCGCGCTCGTCGGGCCGCGAATGCTCGGCGACGTACGTGGCGGCACCGCCATATTCGCCGCCCAGCGCCAGACCCTGGCACAGGCGCAGCGTCACCAGCAGGACGGGCGCCGTCCACCCGATGGAGGCGAAGCTGGGAAGCAGGCCGACGGCGAAGGTGGAAGCACCCATCACCACGATAGTGACCAGGAAGGTGTACTTGCGACCGACGAGATCACCGACGCGGCCGAACAGGAGGGCGCCGAACGGCCGCACCAGGAAGCCCGCCGCATAGGTCGCGAAGGCCGAGAGCAGCGCCGCCGTGTCGTTGCCCGGCGGGAAGAACAGCGCGGCGAAGAACGGCGCCAGTGTCGCATAGAGGTAGAAATCGTACCACTCGAACACCGTGCCGGTGGAGGAGGCGACGATGACGAACTTTTCCTCTTTCGTCATGCCGGCTCCGCGCCGCGAAGTCTCCGTTATTGTCGTAGTGGTCATTGGCATCGCCCCTTCTGATGGACCCCTGGCGGCCGCGCTGCGAACAGCCTCCCGCCAATTGGGCCCGACGCTAGGCGCGCGCAAGCCGGCTTGTCTGTGCGCAACTCGTCTTAGGCTAAAGGTGTATATTGACGCGGCAACTATCTGGATTCACTATGTGTTCGGCGTAATCGCACGGCGGCCGCCTGCGCGGTCGCCCCCACACCTTTGGTGTCGCATGGGTTGGCTGTCGTCACGGGCGTCAAGGTGCCGGAACGGCCGGCCGCGGGCCATTGCGGAAAGGCGATCGCGTGACTGAGCGCAACGGTCCCGCTCGCCCGCCAAGGAGAGCCCCCGGCGAGCGGCAGCAGTCACCGCAGCAGAAGGTCAAGATCATCCTGGCGCAGCGCGATCGCCTGATCGCCGACATCGCGGCGCTCCGCGCGCGCGGCGGCAGTTCGAAGTTCGTCGACAATGCGCAGCAATTGCTCACCCGCTGGTGGTCGACGGCGAACTGGGACGGGCGTGAGGAGCTGCTGCGGAGTGCGGACTGGCTCGTCCGCCTCGAGCAGCGTCAATCCGCGTAGCCAAGCTGCGGATCCTGCGCGCGCGGCCGTGGCGGCATGCGCTGCGGTCGGTGCCGCGGTCCGACGCCCTATTGTGCCTCGCGCAGTTCAGGCCGCGCCGCCAGGCGCGCCGTGTTGAGGCGATGAACGGCGTAGCAGACGACCGCCCCGACAGCGAACGGGAGCGCCGACCACATGTAGAGACGCTCGACCGGCATGCCGACGAACAGCGAGCCCACCAGCGGACCGACGATCGATCCGATGCGGCCCAATCCCAATTGCCAGCCCGATCCGTTGGCGCGCAGCGAGGTCGGGTAGATGAGCGCACCCACGACGTTGATGCCGGACTGAACGCCGAGCACGCAGAAACCCGCGAGGAATGTGGCGGTCAGCAGGGCGGTCTGCGACGTCAGTCCGGCATAGCCGATCGAGCCGACGACCGGCACGGCGACGACGAGCAGGATCGCTATGGCTAGAAAGCGGTGGCGTTGCAGCCAGCCGCACAGCAGCAGCGAGCCCACGGTGCCACCGACCTGCAGCATGGCGCCGGCCAGCGGCGCCGCCGAGGGCGGAAGCTTTGCTGCGCTCAGCAGGGTCGGCGTCCAACTCAGCAGAAAGAAGAAGCCCATGAGATTGAGGGCAAACAGCAGCCACAGCAGCGGCGTGATGAGCGCCAGTCCGTCGCGGAACAGGTAGGCCGGATTGAAGCCGGGAAACTGCTTTTCATCCTCGACGACGAAGCGGGCATCGGGCGGAACCCGGAAGTCGGGGCGAATGGCCGCGATCAGCTTCTCCATCCGCGGGCGCTGGCTTTCGTGCAGCGTCATGTACTTGATTGATTCGGGGAGCCCGAAGGCGCCGACGATCGCGATGGCGATCGGAACGATGCCACCGAGCAGAAACAGGATCTGCCAGCCGTGTTGCGGCACGAACAGAGCCGTCACGAAGCCCGGGATGGCGCCACCGATGGGCACGCAGCCGACCGCGATGAGCGCCAGCGTGGCCCGCAGCCGGCGTGGCGCGGACTCCGCGTTGATTGCGACCACGTTGGGAATGACGCCGCCGATGCCGAGGCCGGCGAGCAGTCTCAGCCAGAACATCTGCTCGAGGCTGGTGGCAAAAGCGGCCGCCAGGGTGAAGACGCCGAACAGCAGGTTGGCCCCGATCAGCGCGGCCTTGCGGCCATAGCGGTCGCCGATCCAACCGAACAGGGCCGACCCGAACAGGATGCCGAACAGGCTGGCACTGAACACCGGACCGAGCGCCGCCGGCGAAATGCCCCAAGCGCGCACCAGATGCGGCGCCGCGAAGGCGATGGCGGCAATGTCGTAGCCGTCGATCAGGACGATGAAGAACGACCAGATGAGCAGCTTGATGTGAAACGAGGTCAGTCCGCTCTCGTCGAGCAGGCGCGACACCTGTACCACTGCTTGGTCAGCCACAGTTCCCTCCCCGGTCGACCTGGGCGCCCACGGGCGGGTCGGCTCCGTGAATCCTGCGCGGCATAAGAAAAATACGTTCCCGCGGCGGCGGCAAGCGCCCTGCAGAAGCGAGGTCACGATCAGGCCGGCGGATGCTTCCTACTTCAGCGCGGCTGTGCCGGCGCGCCCGCTGCCGCCAGGCCGCGCGCCAGCACGCGGGCCACGTGGACGGCCTCGCGCCCGCTGCCGTCGCGGATTTGATGGCGGCAGGACGTGCCGTCGGCCACGATGAGCGTGTCGGGCTCGGCCTGGCGCACCGCCGGCAGCAGCGACAACTCGCCCATGGCCAACGAGACGTCGATCGTGTCCGCGTCGTATCCGAAGCTGCCGGCCATGCCGCAGCAGCTCGATTCGATCGGAGTGACCGCAAGCTCCGGCACGAGGTTGAGCACCGCCAGCACGGCGTCAAACGCCTCGAAGGATTTCTGGTGACAGTGGCCGTGCACCAGCGCACGTTTGGCCGTCGGCGCGAGCGCAAGGTTCAGCCGCCCGGCCGTCGCCTCGCGCGACAGGAACTCTTCGAAGGTCAAAGCCTGAGCAGCAAGCCGCGTCGCCTCTTCGCTCGCGATCAGCGCCGGCACCTCGTCGCGGAAGCCGAGGATGCAGCTCGGCTCCAGCCCCACGACGGGAGCACCGCGTGCCAGCAAGGGCGCCAGCGACGACAGTACGCGCTCGGCTTCGCGGCGCGCCTCGTCGACGGCGCCGACCGCCAGGAACGTGCGGCCGCAGCACAGCGGACGCAAGCCGTCCGACGGCATTGCGACATGCACGTGGTAACCGCCGGCGGCCAGCACGGCGAGCGCCGCCCTGACGTTTTCCGGCTCGAAGTAGCGGTTGAAGGTGTCCACGAACAGCACGACGTCGTGCCCTGACGCGCCACCGGCCGTGGCGGCTCGCGCCGCAGGCGCCGGATCGCGAAACCAGTCGCGCCGCCAGCGCGGCAGGCTGCGGCGCGCGCTGAAACCCGAAACCAGTTCCGACAGTTTTGCGGCGCCGGGCAGGCGGTCGCGCAGATTCATCAGGGCCCCCAGGCGGGCCGCCCGAGAGGCGTAGCGCGGCAGCCAGCCGACCATGCGGTCGTGCAGCGAGAAGCCGTTTTTCCCGGCGCGCGCGGCCAGCACCTCGATCTTCATGCGCGCCATGTCGACGCCGGTCGGGCATTCGCGGCGGCAGCCCTTGCACGAGACGCACAGCGCGAGCGTCTCGGCCACGTCATCGGAGGTGAATGCGTCAGGACCGAGCTGGCCCGTGAGGGCGAGGCGCAGCGTATTGGCACGGCCGCGCGTCACGTCGCGCTCGTTGCGTGTGACCATGTAGCTCGGGCACATGACGCCGCCGGCCGATCTGCGGCAGGCGCCGTTGTTGTTGCACATTTCGACGGCGCCCAAGAATCCGCCGCCGGCGCCCGGATAGTCCGACCAGTCGAGCACCGTGGCGATGTCTTCGCCGCGATAGTCCGGGCCGTAGCGGAACATGCTGCGGTCGTCGAACTTGGGCGCGCGCACGATGCGGCCGGGATTGAACAGCTTTTCGGGGTCGAAGCGGTCCTTCACCTCCTCGAACGCGCGCGCCAGGCGCGTGCCGAACATCATTTCATGGAACTCGGAGCGCACGATGCCGTCGCCGTGCTCGCCGGAATGCGAGCCCTTGTATTCCTTCACGGCGGCGAACGCTTCCTCGGCGATGGCGCGCATCGCCCGCACGTCCTTGTCGAGCCGGAGATTCAAGATCGGCCGCACGTGCAGACAGCCGACCGACGCATGCGCGTACCAGGTGCCGCGTGTGCCGTGCCGTGCGAAAATCCCGGTGAGGCGCTGCGTGTACTCCGCCAGGTGCTCGAGCGGCACCGCGCAGTCCTCCACGAACGAGACGGGCTTTCCCTCCTGCTTCATCGACATCATGATGTTGAGGCCGGAGGTGCGCACGTCGGTGATCGCCGCCTGCAGCTTCGGGTCGAGCACATCGACCACGCCGCCCCACCTGGCACCCGGCTTGTCCCAGCCGAAGCCGAGGTCGCCCATCAGGTCGTGCAGCCGCTGCAAGCGGCGCCGGTTCTCCGCCTCGTCTTCGGCGAACTCGACCAGCAGCAGCGCATCAGGATCGCCGCGCACGAATTGCTCCAGCGTCGGGCGGAACATGGCGATGTCGCGCGCCAGCGCGATCATGGTGCGGTCGACCAGCTCGACCGCGATGGGCCCCAGCCCGACGAGATGCTTGGCCGCATCCATGGCCTCATAAAAGCTTCCGAAGTGGCAGGCGCCCACCGCGCGCCGGCCGAGCAGCGGCGAGAGCTTCAGCTCGACCGCGGTGGAGAACGCGAGCGTTCCCTCGGACCCGACCAGGATATGGGCCAGGTTCAGCTCGTTGCGCCCAGGCAGCAGCGCGTCGAGATTGTAGCCGCCCACCCGGCGCTGCACCTTGGGAAAGCTTGTCTCGATCTCCTCGGCTTCGCGCCGACCGAGGCGCAGGAGGTCGCGTGCGATGCGGCGCAGCGGCGAGAACGACGGAAGGTCGGAGAGATCGGGAGACACCGGGCCGAAATGGGCGCGGCTGCCGTCGGCCAGCATGGCGTCGAGCGAGATGACGTTGTCGCGCATGGTGCCGTAGCGCAGCGAGCGGGCGCCGCAGGAATTGTTGGCCGCCATGCCGCCGATGGTGGCGCGCGACGAGGTCGAGATGTCGACTGGAAACCACAGGCCGTGCGGCTTGAGCGCGCGGTTGAGATCGTCGAGCACGATTCCTGGCTCGACCACGCAGCGCCGGCCGGGCACGTCCACCTCGACGATGCGGGTGAGATGCTTGGAGCAGTCGAGGATCAGCGATGCGTTGACCGCCTGCCCGCACTGCGACGTGCCGCCGCCGCGCGGCAGCACACTCACGCCCTCCTGGCGCGCCAGCGCCAGCGCGCGCTCGGCCGATGCAACGTCGCGCGGAACGACTACGCCCACCGGCATGACCTGGTAGTGGGACGCGTCGGTGGCATATCGCCCGCGCGAGAAGCGGTCGAACAGGACGTCGCCCGCGATTTCTGCCTTGAGCCGCCGTTCCAGCCCGGGCGCCAGCGCCACCGCCATCGAAGTGAATCCTTATTCACCAAACGCGAAGCGAAATTGCCTTGACTGAATCCCTTATTCGTCATTGATGGCGCCCGACGCAACCGGCTCCCGGGACCAACCGCCGGCCGGCCGCCACCCACCCACCAACCTGGCCGCTTCAGTCAAGGATTTGCCTATGTCCAAGAATTCCTCACGCACCGCGGGGCGCCACTTCCTGCACATTCCCGGACCCTCGCCGCTGCCTGACCGCATCCTGCGGGCCATGGATACGCCGATCATCGACCATCGCGGCCCGGAATTCTTCCGTCTCACCCGCCGCTGCCTGGACGGCATCAAGACGATCTTCAAGAGCACCAATCCGGTCATCATCTACACGGCCACCGGCACCGGCGCGTGGGAGGCGGCGCTGGTCAACACGCTGTCGCCCGGCGATCGCGTGCTGATGGTGGAGACGGGACAATTCGCCACCCTGTGGAAGAAGATGGCTGAGAAGATCGGGCTCAAGCCCGAGTTCATCGCCACCGACTGGCGCATCGGCGCCGATCCGAACGTCATCGAAGCCCACCTGCGCAAGGACAAGAACCGGGAGATCAAGGCGGTCTGCGTCCTGCACAACGAGACCTCGACCGGCTGCCTGTCGCCGATCGACGAGATCCGCAAGGCGATCGACGCCGCCGGGCATCCGGCGCTGCTGATGGTCGACACAATCTCGTCGCTGGCGTCCACCGACTACCGCCACGACGACTGGGGCGTGGACGTCACGGTCGGCGGGGCGCAGAAGGGACTCATGCTGCCGCCCGGCATGTCGTTCAACGCGGTCAGCGACAAGGCGCTTGCCGCGGCCAAGACCTCGCAACTGCCGAAATCGTTCTGGTCGTGGGACGACATGCTCGCCTGCAACAAGCAGGACTACTTCCCCTACACGCCGGCGACGCAGATGCTGCAGGGCCTGGCCGTGGCGATCGACATGCTGCACGAGGAAGGACTCGACAACGTGTTCGCCCGCCACGACCGACTGGCGGAAGCCACGCGCCGCGCCGTGCGCGCCTGGGGCCTCGAGATCATGTGCCGCGATCCGAAATACTATTCGCCCACCATCACGGCCGTGATGATGCCGGAAGGCCACGATGCCGACGCGTTCCGCCAGCTGGCGCTGGACACGTTCGACATCTCGTACGGCATGAGCTTCGGCCGCTACGCGGGAAAAATGTTCCGCATCGGCCACCTCGGCGACATCAACGACCTGACCCTGATCGGGGCGCTCGGCGGCACCGAGATGGGGCTGGCGCTCGCCGGCGTGCCGCACCGCAAGGGCGGCGTGCAGGCGGCCATGGACTACCTCGCCTCGGCGCACGCAGGCCCGGCCCGCGTTGCCGCCGAGTGACGCGAGGGTTTCTCGGTGCCGGCGGATACCGATCCGGGCCGCCGCCCCGGCGCGTCGCCGGAGGTTTTGCGCGGCGAGCGGCTGGTCGCACCGTCGGCCGAGCGCAACAAGGAGCCGATCCTCGCGGTGCTGCGGCGCGTCCTGCCGCGGCAGGGCGCCGTGCTCGAGATTGCCAGCGGCACCGGCCAGCACGTGGCGCATTTCGCGCGCGCCCTGCCCGACCTGCAGTGGTGGCCGAGCGATCCGGACGTCACCATGCACAGTTCCATTGCGGCGTGGATCGCGCATGAAGGGCTGACCAACGTGCAGCCGCCGGTCGCGCTCGACGTCGGTACCGCGCCGTGGCCGATCGAGCGCGCCGACGCGGTCGTGTGCATCAACATGATCCACATCGCGCCGTGGCAGGCCACGCTTGACCTGATGCGGGGGGCCGGCCGCGTGCTGCCGCCAGACGGCGTGCTTGTTCTCTACGGACCGTACCGGCGCGGCGGCGAGCATACGGCACCGAGCAACGCCGCCTTCGACGCACAGCTGCGCCGCAGCGACCCGCAATGGGGCGTGCGCGATCTCGAGGCCGTGGCCGACGCCGCCAAGGCGCATCGGCTCGCGCTCGAGGAGATCGTGCCCATGCCGGCTAATAATTTCGTACTGGTGCTGCGCAAGCAGTAGCGACACCTTTCCATTTGTCATCCCGGCCGAGCCCCGCAGGCGCGAGAGCCGGGATCCAGGATCTCCGACGCCAGTGGTACTAGCGCCGAAGTTAATCTGTTATGCAGGGGATCCCGGATCGGCGCGCTGCGCGCGCCGTCCGGGATGACGGGACGGAGGTTTGCGTGACGATCCAGAAGAAGCCCGAGCAGATGACGTCCGGCACCACCGACCGCCGCGATGCCCAGATCATCCCGGACGGCACCACGGCGCGGCTGCATCTCACCATGGCGGTCGCCGACTATGACCACGTGCGCGACCTCGTCCACGGGCAGGTCGCGGTGGACGGGATCGCGCTCACGCCACTGGTGCTGCAGGTGGAAGAGATCTTTCACCGCTTCATCAAGCACCTCGAATGGGACGTGTCGGAGGTCTCGTTTGCCAAGTACACCTCGCTAACCGCCCAGGGCGCCGCCGCGATGGTGGCGATCCCGGTGTTTCCCTCGCGCGTGTTCCGCCATTCGTCGATCTACGTGCGCAGCGACCGCGGCATCGCCAAGCCGAAGGACCTGGAGAACCGCGCGATCGGCATTCCGGAATGGGCGCAGACCGCCGGCATCTATGCCCGCGGCATGCTGGCCGAAACCTACGGCGTCGATCTCGCCAAGATCCGCTGGGTGCAGGCCGGCGTGAATCAGGCCGGCCGCGCCGAGAAAGTGGAGCTGAAGCTGCCCGCCGGCGTCCGCTATGAATCGCGGCCCGATGCGAGCCTGAGCGAGCTCCTGACCAAGGGCGAGATCGATGCCGTGATGTCGGCGCGCATGCCGGCCGCATTCGCGCAGGCGCAAGGCAGCATCGTGCGCCTGTTCCCGGACTATCGCCAGGACGAGCTGCGCTACTACCGCGACACCGGCATCTTTCCCATCATGCACACGATCGCCATCCGCCGCGCCGTGTTCGAGCGCCATCCCTGGGTCGCCATGACGCTGTTCAAGGCGTTCCAGGAAGCCAAGCAGCGCAGCGCCGAGCGC
>Ga0126380_10001025_pt1 | contig 10200 bp, 9 predicted proteins | sample PanSoiMetPlot_26_FD_92544 | JGI IMG/M metagenome (GOLD analysis project Ga0126380, IMG submission 92544) | Tropical forest soil microbial communities from Panama - MetaG Plot_26 | ecosystem: Environmental > Terrestrial > Soil > Tropical forest > Bulk soil | place: Panama | collected 2016-02-17
ATGCCGCCAGACGGCGCTCGAGTATTTGAGGCCACCGGGCGAGCGCGTGGAAATTCCCTATGAAGGCACGACGTTGGCCGGCATCCTGCGCAAGCCGGCAGGCATGGAGCGGCCGCCCGTCGTTGTGATGGCTGTCGGGCTCGACTCAACCAAAGAGGAAGGGGACGCCTACGAGACGCCGTTCCTCGCGCGTGGCATGGCAACACTGATCTTCGAAGGACCCGGCCAGGGCGAAGCGCAATACGATCTCCCAATTCGCGGCGACTACGAGGTGCCGGCGAAGGCCGTGATCGATTTTGTGCAGAAGCGTTCGGATCTCGACGCTGATCGGATCGGGATGTGGGGCGTGAGCCTGGGCGGATACTACGCGCCGCGCGCAGCAGCTTTCGAAAAGCGCATCAAGGCCTGCATAGCCCTGGGAGGGCCATTTAACTGGGGCGCAGCCTGGGATGGACTGCCGGAATTGACGCGTGAAGCCTTTCGCGTGCGCAGCCATTGCAAGACGCAGGAAGAAGCGCGGAAGAATGCCGACACACTATCGCTTGAAGGTCTGGCACAAGACATCGTCTGTCCGCTTTTCATCGTGAATGGGCGGCTCGACCGCATCGTCCCCGCCAGGGATGCGGAACGGCTGGCGCGCGAGGCAAAAGGACCGGTCACGTTGATGATGATCGAAGACGGCAATCACATCGCGACCAATCGCGCCTATCGCTGGCGGTCGCAGAGCGCGGACTGGATGAAGGAGCAGCTGGGAGAGGCGCATCATCCTCTTATTCCCGCTTAGGAGCGCGGCCCGCTTTCGGAAAAGCTCAGAGCACCAAAAACCCGTGCGGTGTCGCGTGCAGCCGCTCTATGCCGTTATCAGTGATCAACACCATCTCGCCGGTCTGAACGCCTGCCGTGCCATCTGGCGTGACGACGTTGGGCTGGATCACCACGGTCTGCCCGGCCCGAAACGGCTCTTGCGGCACCCGTCCGGCCGGACGGCTTCTGCTGCCAAGAATGGGCGGCAAATAACCACCGCCATAGCCGTGCAGCAGATCATCGATGATCGTAAACCCGGCCGATTCGATCACAGCCGATGCCTCGATCACTTGCGCAGGCGTGGCGCCAGCCTTGAGAACTCCCGCGATTGCATCAAAAGCAGCGTCGGCCGCGGCATATAATTCTTTATAAAGCTTGCTCGGCTCCCCGAGCGCGAAACTGCGCAGAACCTGGCCGGGGTGCTCCCAGAATGCGGCGCTGATTTCGGCTACCGCCACATCGCCAGTCTGTACCCGACGCATGCGTGGGAACTGGCGCGGCACGCCAAGCTCGGGCATTTTCATCGAGGTGATGCCGATATAGTGAATGACGTTGGTCGCACCGTGCGGTACGTAAACGCGCTCGACCAGATCACCAAGCTCGCGTTCGTTCAGGCCAGGCTTCAACCCGTCGCGCAGCGCCGCCATGCCAAGATCGCTGAAATGCGCGCCGATGCGAAGCCAATCGAGTTCTTCGGCTGATTTGACCTGACGCAGACCGACGTAATTGCGATTAAGACTTTTCGGCTTTCCAAATTTCGCAGATAACGCCGAGTGCTGCTCGGCGCTGACCGGCCCGATTGTCGCGACCCGGTCCTGCCGCGCGCCTCGCTGCTCAAGCACTGCGATCGCTGCCGCGATCGACGATTCGCCGCCCCACGCGACGTTCGCCTTGTCAGCGAGAATATGCGCCTGCGGCGCGTGATTGACGTATTGCACGAACAATGCGTCGCGCTCGCGCGGCGTGAAAACCCCTACCGCCTCTGCCGTCACCGGCCATTGCGTCAACCACTGTACGACCGAGCCGAAACGATTGGCCCCGCAGAATACAAGGTGGTCGCACTCAGCGTCAGTGAGGAGATCCTCAACGGCGGCACGCCGGCGCGCCATTTCCGGTTCGGAGAAGCGCGGGTATTCGGCCTCGACAATGCGCGCCAATTTGGGAGGAAGGGCGATCACAGAACCCTCAGGCTGTCATCATCGGGCCTGCACCACCACGACGATTTGCAATCACGAAGCCTTCTTCGGCAAAGCCACGATCATGTCCAGCTCGACGCGGGCGCCAGGCGATGAGAGCTGATTGATGCACACGGTTGTGCTCGCCGGTCGCCAATCGCCAAAATACTTGCCCATGGTCGCGTGCATCGCGTCGGCGTCGCGAAAGTCGGTCAAATATTTCGTGACTTTTATGACATCGCGCCACCCGGCTCCAACCTCGTCGAGGATCGATTTGATCGCCTCCATCGCCCGCGTGGTCTGCTCCTCTATCGAGTGTGGATGGACGTGTTCTTCATCCACATGCGGATGTTTGTGATAGAGCGGCGATGGGGTGGCGCCGGACAAAAACATCAGATCGCAGGCGCCCACAATTCGCACCGCCGGGGCATAGGGCATGGTGTGTGCCTCCTCCGGCTTCGGATGCACGGGTTCGAGCCGGAAGCTTTGCTGCGGCTTGGACATGACGGTCATCGGGGCCTCCCATCGGGCAAAACAGAGTCGCACTATTTGGGACCGAAAAGCGCTTTGACGCAACCGATGCGTCGCTCCCGCGTGTTGATCGCCCCAAGAGAACCGCTAACGTGCCCTGGACAGGAGAGACCGAATGCCCGCCACGATCCTCGATTCCGCGGTGTTCCGCGACATATTCACGACTGAAGCAATGCGGAGTGTGTTCTCGGACGAGAGCCGTGTTCAGAAATATCTCGATTTTGAGGCGGCGCTCGCGCGCGCACAGGCTAAGCTGGGCATCATTCCCAAGGAGGCAGCGGCGGAGATCGTCCGTAATTGCTCGGTCGACAAGATCGACATGGCGAAACTCAAGGAGGCGACCGAGAGGATCGGCTATCCGGTGCTGCCTGTCGTTCAGCAATTGGTGAAATTGTGCAAGAACGGACTTGGTGAGTGGTCGCATTGGGGCGCGACAACCCAGGACATTACCGATACCGCCACCATCCTGCAGATCCGAGAGGCGCTCGCCCTCGTCGAAAAAGACCTCGATGGCATTTGCGATGGACTGGCGGCGCTTGCCCGCAAGTATCGCGACACGCCGATGGCTGGCCGGAGCAATCTCCAGCAGGCCGTGCCGATTACCTTCGGCTACAAAATGGCGACCATGCTGGCCGCTTTTGAGCGCCACAAGCAGCGGTTAAAAGAACTCAAGCCCCGGGTTCTTGTCGGCGAGTTTGGCGGCGCAGCCGGTACACTGTCGTCGCTTGGCAAGGAAGGCTTGAAAGTACAGGACGAGCTGATGAAGGAACTGAAGCTCGGTCAGCCGGAAATTTCCTGGCACACGGTGCGCGATCGCATCGCCGAAGTTGGATGCTTCCTCGGACTGGTCACCGGCAGTTGCGGGAAAATCGCTTTCGACGTGAAGCTGCTGATGCAGACTGAAGTCGAAGAAGTTTACGAACCGTTTCATGCCGGCCGCGGCTCGTCTTCGACCATGCCGCAGAAGCGCAATCCGATTTCTTCTGTTTACATCACCGCGCAAACCGCGATGGCCCGGCAGCTCGTCGCCGCTCTGCTGGAGGCGCAAGTTGAAGACCACGAGCGCTCGACCGGACCCTGGGAGATCGAGTGGATCGCCCTGCCGGAAATCTTCATGCTTTCGGCGGGAGCTCTCTCCCAGACGCGCTTCCTGGTCGAAGGCCTGCAAATCAACGAAAAAAAAATGCGCGAGAATCTCGATATCACGAAGGGACTGATCATGTCCGAGGCAGTCATGATGGGGCTTGGCGCCGGTCTCGGGCGCAACAAGGCACACGATCTCGTCTATGATATCTGCCGCGATGTCGTAAAAACAGGGCGTCCGCTGATCGACCTTCTCGCTGAAAACAAGGAAATCCGTAAACATGCCGACCGCAAGAAACTGGAAAAACTTGTGGATCCTGCAAATTATCTCGGCGTCGCCGGCAAAATGGTCGATCGCGTCCTGAAGATGCGGAAGTGATCTCCTAATCGCTCTTCGGCATAGTCCGCCAGATTGCCAGCGCTACGCAGAGCGAAGCGACACCAATAATCATAAATAAAACTGGTACGGTCGCGCCCAACTTCTGCATGACCGCCACGATAATTGTTGCGGTTGTCATGAATGCCGCATTGAGGATATTGACCGCTGCGATTGTGCGTGCGCGCTGATCCGCGCCGCTCCAGGCCTGCACGGCAGCAAAGGTCGGCACGATGAACAGCCCGCCCGCGATCGCAAGGCCGCACAAGCTTGCGGCCACCCGGCCGCCGGAGGTCGATGCAAATACCGAAATAGGCCCTTGCGGCGCCGTTGCAGGAACAGTTTCGAAAGCGGCAATCCCGATATCGAGCGCGAAGATGCCGAGCAACAGCGCTCCGGCAAGCGTGGTAGTGAGAATAATGCGTCCGCGTGCGATCGCTGCCGCCAGCGTCGACCCGACACCTACCGCAATCGTGAATACTGCAAGATAGGCGGTGACGCTGTCCTCGTTGCCGCCGAGCGTCTTGATCAGCGGAGGCAGCAAGGACAGCACCACGATGCCGACGAGCCAGAACCAGCTTACCACCATGGCGCCCCACCACAGGCGCGAATCGGCGCGCAAATGCCGGAGCATCGCCAGACTCGAATTCGCAATATTGATTTGGACGGCGAGTTTCGGTGCACCCTCGCCGGTCGGCGGTATAAGCAGCGCCGATATCCACGATGCAACCGCGAAGGCCATGACGAGGACGGCGAAAGCATTTGCATCTCCGCCATGACTAGCGGCAAGTCCGCCGCCAATCGTGCCCAGAAGAATGGCGACAAAGGTGGCGCCTTCGACCAGCGCATTGCCGGCGGGCAATTGCTCGCGCAGCAAATGATCGGGAAGAATGCCGTATTTGGTCGGACCGAAAAGCGAGGCAAGGATGCCGAAACCGAACAGGGCGCCAAACAGCAGCGGTATCGAATTCCGCGCGTAGCCCCATGCCGCAATAGCGGCCACGAAAATTTCTATGAACTTCAGCCGCTGCGCCACCCGTGCCTTGTCGTAGCGGTCGGCGAGTTGCCCACCAAGCCCGGACAGGAAAAAAAACGGCGCGATAAATACTGCCCCGGCGAACGTAATCAGTGCTTCAGGATTGCCGATGCCCGATTGGAACAGAATTACAAAGACAAGCGCGGTCTTGAGAAAATTGTCGTTGAATGCCGCGAAGAACTGGCACCAGAAAAGAGGCGCAAATTTCCTGGACAGCAGCAAGGGTGCCGGCATGCTCTCCTATTATTGCAAAGTTACGGGGGCCCCGCCGCCGGACAACACATAAAAAACGCGGCCTTGCGGCCGCGAATTGAAAACCGGCGGCCATCGATCAAAGACGGACATTTTCCTCATAAGATTCCATGACCTTCGCCCCGAGAGCGAAGCAAAAAGCAATCCCGATAACGATCGTGAAGAGTGTAATCCACATGGCTCGCTCCCTCTTCCGCCAGCGCAGACCTCGCCGGGAAAGTCCGGCCAAGGAAACGCCTGGCGGCAGGTTCGGTTCCCTTACGATTGTGAATTCGAGCTGAGTTGGATGGATGACTGCAAATCGGCCAGCAATATGCGTAAATCGAGCTCGCGGAACTCCAAATAAATTCGGCGTAACCACCGCTCAAGCTCGGCATATGCGGTAGCGGGAATAAGGGGTGAATCGGCGATGCGCGGATCGGCGAACGAAAAAGGCGGCGTCTCGACGTATCTGCGCAAACCCGGCGCGAGGACCGCCATGCGCACTAGGCCCGGTCCTCCTGTAGCGAGCGGATATTTGTCGCGATGCTGGGCGGGGCCGAGCATTTCGTTATGCACGGGCGCCAGCGTCGCATGCGTGAAACGCTCGCGTAGGCTGCGATAAGCCGTGACCGAGGTGTGATCGGGAGCCACGATGAACAAAATGGCCACCGCAATTGACCGCCGCCGCGCTTCGTCGACAAATCCAATGTTATGGGCCAAGGAAAAAAACGCCTCATAGGCTTCATGACCGACGTCAATGACCTTGGTGATGTCTTCATATGCCACCAAATGGTCGAAGAGCGCCATTTGGCCGTTGACGTCGCGTATGGAAGCCGCCCTGGTCTTGTCGGGCAGGAACTGCGCCAGCGTCCTGTCACCCATATTGAGGTCGAAAGCCGTCACCAGACGGCCCTCATGCAAGTGAAAGTCCGTGAGCAGCCGCGCGAGCAAGGTCTTCCCCACTCGCGGTCGCGGCGAGGCGACAATGGTGATGGAGCTGCGAAATGACATCGCTCACACCGCCGCTCAATCGGCGCGCAAGTAGAAGGAGGCTAGCCCGCGGCCTGACGCACGTTGCTTTCGATTTTCGGCGAAACCATATCGACCAGCTTTACGCGGTCGAATTCGCCCCAGACATTGCCAAGCCAGTGACGCACGTAGCCGCGCAGAACAAATGAATAGTTGGCCGTCTCACTCTTGGCGTTCTTGTTGCCAACAAATGAAACGAATGGAACGCTTGCCACTTCTACCTGCTCGAACGCCATCTCGTTGAGTTTCGGGATGATGATCTCTTCAGCGCCTTTGATCTTTTTGAAGTACGAATTGTAGACCGCCGGATCCCACTCGAAGAAGGTCGTGTTATTGATGAAGTTCTTGACCAGGAAATAGTTGGCATCACCTACCACGCGCGCGGTCTCGGCGATTTCGTCAAGAGATGCGATGGATGATCCGAGGATATGGAACACCGCGAAAGTGATCTGTCCTTTCTTGGCCGATTCGAGAAACCCGATATCGGTCAATGCCTGTAGCGTCGCCGACAACAACCCGGCGCGCACATCAATGACAGTCACCTTCGCTTCGGCGCTGCCGAGCGTATCGAAGATTTTCATTTGGTCAGGAACCGAAGTCACGTCTACCACTTCGGTCAAATCTGGATGAAATCGCTTAAGCGTTCCGCGCGGCCACTCGGTATCGAAGGCCCGGGTCGATGTTTGATGGGCGCCGAAATAATCAAGCAGAGTGCGGGCGACAGTAGTCTTGCCCACGCCGCCTTTATCAGCGCCGACGAGAATGACAGTGGGTTTGGCCATAGTGTTGCTCTGCAGAACAGTGCTGATCCGATCGCTCAGCATCCTACGTTATGGGTGCGGGAGGAAGAATGACAGGATTCGGAAAGTCAGTAACCCCACCTCAGCCCCATTTCCCAATCATAAATTAGAGCGTACTTTCAAGCAATTGATTGAGCCAACCCCCTGCACGAATTTGTCCCCGGTGATGTCAATAGACAACAGCGGTGCCGGCGGAGGGATTTGAACCCCCGACCACCCGCTTACGAAGCGGATGCTCTACCGCTGAGCTACGCCGGCAGGAACCGCGCAACTGATATCGGCGCGGGCCTCGGTTGGCAAGCAATACACGCCCAAGGCCACTATGCCCCAATTACCGGAACAATTGTCGCAGGCGCTGCCACGCGTCGTTCGCCGGCGGGCCCGAGGTTTCCGGCACTGGATCGCGATCAAGGCCTGAATCAAGTCCCGGATCGTCAGGCGCATGCACCAAAGGGATGACAGGCTGTACCGGTGTCGTCTTGCTGAACATGTTGGATTTTACGCGCTTGCGCGACTTGTCGGCAGGTTTGTTCTCCGGCGCCGCGGCCGGCTCTGGCCTAGCGGGCATATCTGCGGGAGGCGCTGTGACCTCGATGACAGCACGAGTCACGCCGATTTCCGCCAATGGAACTTTCCACTCAAAACCGTCAAGCCGTCCATTGGGCGATACTGGCAGCCAGCGCTCAGACACGACGCCGTCAGCAGTCCAAAACGGATCGCCGGACGCACGCATCGCGCGTGCCATCCATTCGCGGACACGGCCCTCGTCACCGTGCTCGCTTTCCTCGATCTCCGCCATCAAGGTCGCGACCCGCCGCGTGGGTACAGATAAATAAGGCGCGAGTGCGCTTCGCGCTGTCGCGAATTCGCGCGCATCAAGCGCAGCTCGAGCAACGGCCAGCGCGCCTTCGAGTTGACCCGGAACCTGGCTGGCGAGCTTCTGCATGCGGGCGAGACGTTCCCGCGCGCTGTCGCCCAATCGAAGGTTGGCGTAGCTTTCGGCGATGTCGGGGTGTGGATTGATCGTCCACGCTGCCTCCAGGATTTTTCGCGCCTTGCGCGGCTCGCCGGATTCGGCCAGCCGACGGCCCGCCAGTGCCGCCGCCGGCACGAGATTCGGTGCGAGCTTGACCGATTCGAGCACCAGTTTTCGCGAGGTGTCGCGGTCGCTATCCTCAAGCGCCTGCGCGCGAGCGACGAGCAGCACTGCACGCTTGCGGCGATAGTCGGACTTTTCCAGTGAAGGCTTCATCTGATCGAGCGCTTCAAGTGCGCCAGCCCAATCACCAGCGGTGCAGCGATAGTCGAGCACAGCCTGTCCGGCCCATGCCACTGCGGGGCTGATCCTGGCCGCTTCCTCGGCCGCATGCCGAGCGGCGGCACCATCGTTGCGGCGCTGTGCTTCTATATAGAGACCGCGCAATCCCAATAACTTTGTTTCGTTGCGCCGGCTCATTTCTCGAAATGCGCGCTCGGCCGCGGTTCGATCGCCCGCCATCTGGGCCGATTGCGCGGTGAGCAACAGCGCGAGTGGATCCCCGGGAGACAGGCGCGCCGCCTCGTCGGCGGATTTTCGCGCGCGTTGCAGGTCTCCGGCTCCGATTGCGATCAAGCCCCGGCTGACCGCCAGATAGCCTTTGAGGGCGCGCCTGTGCCGAAACAAGAGAGACACCTGCTCTGGCGAACGCAAAATTGCGCGCACGATCGACCACAGCAGTATCGCCATGAGTACGAGCCCAGCGACTGTGAAGGATGCCACCATCACCGATGTTTCGACGCGGTAGCCCAGCCAGGTGATTGCAACTTCGCCCGGATGATCGGCGATCCAGGCAAAGCCGGCGGCAATGACCGCGACCGACGCTAGAAAAAGAACGATGCGGATCATCCGAACCTCATCGCTTACCTAGCGCGCGCGTCGCATCGCCAACGAGTTCACGCGCGGCAGTGAGCGCAGCTTGTCGGGCGCGGGCCTTGTCGATCCAGTTTTGCGCCGGCGCGCGCGCTGCAGCGTCAAGCTTGGCGAGGTCAGTAAGTGCGCCATCGATGTCGGCATGCGTGGCTTCGACTTCGACCCGCGAGAGCACTGCCGACGCATCGTCGCCGGCCGGCGTGCCGACCGGACGAATGCGCACCAGCTTGCTGGCATTGGCCTCGATCCGTTCGAGGAAACTTCCAGCCAGCCCTTGCGAAGCCGCTGCCTTGGAGATCGCCGGAATCAGGCTGCTCAATTCCTGCCCTAGCGCTGCCGCGGTTGGCACGCCGTTCGCTGCAAATGGCGTCAGCAGCTTTAGTGTTTTTTCGTCAACGCCGAGAGACTTTGCTGCTTCCAATTCAGCGACGAAGGGCATGCCGCTCATGACCGCATCGCGCAACGCTGTTACGGTCTGTGCAAGCCTTGCGCCGACATCAACGGGAGTCGAACTGGTCGCTTGCTCAAGCGTAGCGATCCGCTTTTGAAGGGCGTCTACATCAGCGGGAGACAGGCCGGCAGAGGTATTCCTGGTGAGATCCTGCAGGCTGCCCCGCAACTGCGTCACCGACTTCTCGGCCGCATCCGCGCGCGCGCGTGCTTCGGCTGCTCCGGCGGTAGCCTCCTCGCTGTGTTTGTTGAGCGCGGTCAGCGCAATGCCGAGCGATTTCATGGCGTTGTCGGCGGCAGAAAGCCGCTCGGAAACATTCGGGTCGTTCGCCGGAATTTTTGCCAGTGCGGTCTCGATCTTCGCTATCCGCTGGGCAAGCACATCGAGCTGTGCGTTTGGCTCGTTTGATACGGCGTGACGGATAGGGGCTGAGGTGGCTAGCCAGATGGCGAGGAAAGCAATAACACCCACCGCCGCGCCAGCCATTCCGCCGGCAAGCGTCGGCCCGCTAAACCAGAAGGCCCGACCGGGCGACGAATTCGCATGCCCGACGGATTCCGGCTTTGATTCGGATCGCGTCTCCGCCTCATCAACGGGCTTGGCCTGTTCTTGCGCGGGCGGTCGGGATGGCTCGGAGTGGGCGTGACCGGCCCCTGTTTCCGGGACCTCTGTTGCGGTCAACTCGATCGTCGGCGCCCGGCGCTTTCGGCGGGGCGCGCCTGCCGCAGGATCAGATGTTGTGCGCTTATCGGACATGCGCGCTTCCTCCGCG
>Ga0126380_10001026_pt1 | contig 10199 bp, 7 predicted proteins | sample PanSoiMetPlot_26_FD_92544 | JGI IMG/M metagenome (GOLD analysis project Ga0126380, IMG submission 92544) | Tropical forest soil microbial communities from Panama - MetaG Plot_26 | ecosystem: Environmental > Terrestrial > Soil > Tropical forest > Bulk soil | place: Panama | collected 2016-02-17
CGGCCGAGCGCAGCGAGGGCCGGGATCCGTGTCCGGCTGCCGAGCCTTTTTGACTAATGCCGGCGGATATGGATCCCGGGTCTCGCCGCTGGCGCGGCTCCCCCGCGATGACCTCCCAGCGTCACCGGACCAAGCAGCCGGCCAGAAAAATCTGTGCGCACTGTTTCGCGCGCGCCTCGATCTCGTCGTGGTCGGGCGCGCCACGCTGTCCTAACATCACCGCACGCTGCGGATCCATGCTCATCATGCCGCGCAGCATTCCGGCCGCCACGTCGGGATCATCAAGTTCGATCAATCCGCGGTCGCGCTGGCGACGCAGCCAGGCCGCGATGCCTTCGTTGGCGCGACAGACGGCGCCCTGGTAGAACGCGGTGGCCGCCTCGGGGAACTGGTCGCTTTCGCGAATGACGAGGCGATGCATCGCGATGGTCCGTTGGCTCAACGTCAACGTACCGTAGGCAACAAGCAGGCGCTCGAGCCCCTCCGACAGTGACAGCGCGTCAAGCGCGTCGGCATCGATCTCGAGCATGAATTGCCCGATGCGGTCGGACACCACGCGCGTCAGCAGGTCCGCCTTGGTCGGGATCAGCCGATAGACCGTTTTGGTCGACACGCCCGCCCGCTGCGCCACGTCGGCCATGCAAGTGGCGGCATAGCCCTTCGTCTCGAACTCCGCGGCGGCCGCCTCGATCAGGAGGCGGCGTGTGTCCTCCTCGCACCGCATCGGGGGACGTCCGCGCGGTCTGCGGGTCTGCTCTGCAATTTGTACCATGGCCATTTTCCAAATTCATGTTGACACCGCCAATGTAAGACCTATTTTGGAAAATATCAAGTTTCCTAAGGCGCGGCGACCGGGCAGGACCCGGGTCCGTGTGGCCAAACAGGAGCCACAACATGAGCGAGCATCCCCGTAAGTTCCTGATCGAAAGCCAGATTCCCGCCTCGACGGGGGCGCTTGGCCTCGCCGGGCAGTTTGCCGGCGAGGTTGGGTCACTTCAGCAGTCGAACCTTCTCCAACCCATGGAGCCAACGGCGGTCCCGGCCGCGGCCGAAATCCTGCCCTATGCGCCCAGGGCCAAGCCGCGTCGGCTGCGCAAGCTGTTCCTGGTCGGAGCGAGTGTCCTGGCCCTGGCGGGCGGAGCGTATTTCGGCTGGGACTATTGGACGGTCGGCCGGTTCCAGGTCTCAACCAATGACGCCTACGTGAAGGCCGACAACACCACCATTGCGCCGAAGGTCTCCGGCTATATCGGCGAGGTGCTGGTCGGCGACAACGAGCAGGTCAGGGCCGGCAAGGTGCTCGCCCGGATCGACGACCGCGATTTCCGCGTGGCGGTCGATCAGGCGAAAGCCGATGTTGACGCCGCGAAAGCGGCGGTCGCCAACAAGCAAGCCATGCTCACGGCCCAGCAATCCGTCATCGACGCCGCGCGGGCCACCATCGCCGTCGACCAAGCCAACCTCACCTTTGCGGAGCAGGACGACAAGCGCTATTCGCAACTGGCCGCGACCGGCTTCGGCAGCATCCAAAATGCGCAGCAGGCCGCTTCGCGGATCGGCGCGGCGCGCGCCGCTCTGGCGCGCGACACCGCTTCGCTGCAGAGCACCATCACGCAGCTCGACGTTCTGAAAGCCGGGCTTGCCCAGGCGCAGGCGACGCTCGCCCGTGACGAAGCGCTGCTGCGGCAGGCCGAGCTCAACCTCTCCTACACGACGATCGTCTCGCCGGTCGATGGCGTGGTCGGCAACCGCACGCTGCGCGTCGGCCAATACGTCCAGGCGGGGACGCAGCTCATGGCCGTCGTACCGACGGCGGCGGCTTACGTCATCGCCAACTACAAGGAGACGCAGCTCACCGACGTCCGCCCGGGCCAGCCGGCCACAATCCAGGTCGACACTTTTCCGGGCGTGACCTTCAAGGGCCACGTGGACAGCATTGCCCCTGCGAGCGGGCAGGAGTTCGCCCTGCTGCCGCCCGACAACGCCACCGGCAACTTCACCAAGGTGGTCCAGCGTATCCCGGTCAAGATCACACTCGATGCCGGCAGCCCGCTTGCCGACGAACTGCGCCCCGGCATGTCCGTCATTCCGTCCATCGACATCAAGCGCCAGGAAATGCGCACCGCCTCGGCCCCGGACCGCAAGGGCTAAAGCCCGCGCGCACGGCATCAGTTTTCAGGAGGCCAGCCATGTCGAACATTGCCCAAGGCGCGGCACTCAGGCTCCCGGACATCGGCGCGCGGCCGGTGGCGCCAGCGGACAAGGCGAGCCTGACGGCATGGATCGCTGTTGTTGCCGGCATGATCGGCGCATTCATGGCGATCCTGAACATCCAGATCACCAACGCCTCGCTGCTCGACATCGAGGGCGGCATCGGCACCGGCGCCGACAACGGCACCTGGATATCGACCTCCTATCTCATCGGCGAGATCGTCGTGATCCCGCTTACCGATTACCTGAGCAAGGTGTTCTCGTTTCGCCGTTACATCATCGCCAACACGATCCTGTTCGCACTGTTCTCCGTCGCGTGCGCCTTCACCCACGATCTGCCGTCGATGATCGCGATGCGCGGCCTGCAGGGGTTCGCCGGCGGTGTCCTCATTCCAATGGCCTTCACCATGGTGCTGACCAGGCTGCCCAAGGCCCAGCAGTCAGTCGGGCTTGCCATGTTCGCGCTGTCCGTGACCTTCGCACCCGCGATCGGTCCGACCATCGGCGGCTATCTCACCGAGAACTACGGCTGGCAGACGATCTTCTTCGTCAACACGGTTCCGAGCGCCTTGATGGTCGCCGCACTGGCGCTCACGCTCGAGCGCGAGCCCATGAAGCTCTCCCTCCTGCGTGAGGGCGACTGGGCCGGCATCGTCACGATGGCCATCGGCCTGTCGGCGCTGCAGACCGTGCTCGAGGAAGGCAACAAGGACGACTGGTTCGGATCACCCTTCATCTTCCGCCTCGCCATCGTGGCCGTGGTGTTCCTCACGGCCTTTGTGGCGATCGAGCTCTCCGTCGAAAAGCCGCTCGTCCAGCTGCGCCTGCTCAGGCGGCGCAACTATGGTATCGGCGTGCTCGCCAACGTGCTCGTCGGTTTTGCGCTGTTCGGAACCGTGTTCATCCTGCCGCAATATCTCGGCCAGGTGCAGCGCTACAATGCCGAGCAGATCGGCAATGTGCTGGCGTGGACCGGGCTGCCGCAGTTGCTCATCATTCCGCTGCTGCCGCTCCTCATGAAGCGCTTCGACGCACGCTACATCGGCGCGTTCGGGATCGCGCTCTTTGCCGGCAGCAGCTTCATGAATCTCACACTTTCGTTCGACACGGCGGGCGACCAGCTGCTGATCCCGAATATCGTGCGCGCCGTCGGCCAGGCGCTGATACTGACGCCGCTGAGCAGCATCACCACAGCGGGCATCGGCCCGGCCGAAGCCGGCGCAGCCTCCGGTCTCTCCAACATGCTGCGCAATCTCGGCGGCGCCGTCGGCACCGCAATGCTCGCCACCGTGCTGACCAAGCGCGAACAGTTCCACTCGAACATCATCGGCCAGTCGGTGACGCTCTATCGCGACGAGGTGAGGCAGCGCATCGCCGACCTGACAAACTATTTCCTCGCCCACGGCATCTCCGATCCGGCAACCGCAAAGCATCAGGCGATCGTGGCGATCGGCAATGCCGTGAAGCGCCAGGCGCTCATCATGGGCTTCAGCGACACCTTTGCGGTCATCGGCATTGTTCTGGCGATCGCGGCCGTGGCGCTGCTGTTCGCCCGCAAACCCATGCCAGGGTCCGGTGCAGGCGCGCACTAAAGTATTCTCCGCTTGAATTGGCGCACGAGGCGGTGCCACGCGCTCCACCTCTCCCCGCACGCGGTGAGAGGTGGAGCAAGCGGGACGGCCGGCGCATCCCCGCCGGCACGCCGGCATCGATCATTGCCAAACTCCACGCGGCGATACGGCGCGGGCTCGACGCTCAAGCCGCCGCGCCTCCGTGTACAGTGCGAGGGTCGCGGCCGCCATGCTCCCGATGCGTGCGCAGAAGCTCAGGCAGGAAAAATCCCGTGTCCCGGCGTCAGCACATTCTTCGGATCGTAGTTCTTTTTCGCTGTCTCTATCATTGGCCAGGCCGGTCCGTAGTGCCGCATCCAGTCCGCCTGCGTCATGGGAACAGCGCTCGAGGTCATGCGGTATCCACCAATATCGCGTGCGCGTTCATAGAGTGCGCGATTGAGCGCGATCATGGCTTGCATGTCGGTCCCTGCCGGCAAGGTGCGGGAGAGCTGGAATCGGTAGATGATTTCCTCGGCTGGCATCGGCGTGAGCGGACGCTTGATAACGTCCCTGCGCCATGCCGACATGCGTGGAACGAGGAAGGCGGACTCCGTCGGAGAGTCAAGAATCCCCGATGTGTAGTGCACGTATTGCGACGACGGAATGCAGAGATAGACGAAAGGCTTCTGCTGTGGTGTGGTGCAGGCGCCGCAGACCTCTTCACGGCGAAAGTACTGCTCGTACGTCATCACGGTCGCGGTTTTCTTCACGAACTTGAGTCCGGCGGTCAGCTTCGCCTCGTCGGGAGTGTCGGGCGCGTCATAAAAGGCGCCGCCTTCGACATAGTAACCAACGCCGCCGGTTGGACGCCCGGCGCCACGGCCGTCGAGGTGCTGGAAGCGGCCGTCCTTCGCCAGCAGCGCGAGATCGGCAGATGCCGTCTGGAAGTCGTCATAATCCATTCTGATGAACAGGACATTCATCGGTGCCTCCATCAGTCGCATCACCACCTTTGTGATGATGCCGCATTGCCCGAGGCCCGCGAGCATGACGTTGAACAGATCACTGTTGCTTTGGTCGGAGCATGTGACGACCTGGCCCTCACCCGTCACCACCTCGAGCTCCTGCACATGGTCGACCTGAAGACCCAGGTTGTAGGTGGTCACGCCGAAGCCGCCGGTGCTGATCGTGCCGCCGACCGACAGGAACGTGTCGGCGATCACGGGCACGGTCAGCTTCTGCGCGTTCGCAGCCATCAGGACGGGGTGCCACTTCGAGCCTGAGCCGATCTCGGCGGTGCCACCGCGTCCGGATTTGATGATGCGGACCGAATTCAGGCTGCTGGAGTCAATGACCACGCCGCCCTCGACCTGAGTCTGCCCGAAAAACGAATGCGCCTGGCCGCGCATCGCGACCTTGAGCCCCTGGCGGTTCGCATACTGAAGGAGCTTCGCGATATCCTGTGCGTCGCCGGGCCGGAGCACGGCGGCTGGTTTCTTGTGCACGACACGACCAAAGTCGTCGGCAGCCGCCTGCAATGCGGCATCGTCGAAACTGAGCTCCCCGCGCAGGTCCTTGAGGTCATTGCGCAGCCCCTCTGCCGATGCCATAAAATTCCACGACGGCTGCAACGCGAGGAGCGCAGCCCCGCCGGCAAGCCGCGTGCCGAATTCGCGGCGAGAGATATTCCGTCTCATGTGTCACCCGTGGATGAATGCGGCCGATCGCGGTGGCCCGAAAGCTTACGCGACGCCAGGAACAGGCTCAATGGTTCCGGGGGCTGATCCCATCGGCGTCTGCATTGTCCGAATTGATCGGGGGTCAGCCATCGAGCGGGTTGGGATAGTCCAATGAAGTAACGCCACCATCCACCGCGTTTAATGCGGCGCATAAGTACACAAGTAGCACTTCTGCGATATCACGAGGTGATCCGGCCATCTCCGCTTAGGAGGGCCAAAGCGGTTCTGCGGCGGAGATCGTCAGAGGACCGGGTCTGACCGATGCTGTCGAAAAAAGATTTTGCGGGCGCCTCCGAGCAAGATCGATTCAAGATCAGTCTCGGATACGCAACATTGATTCAAGGGCGCAACCCACATGATTCTATCGGTGCGCATTTCTATTCCACAGTTTCTCCGCGGTGACTTTTTCGACAGCATCGACCCAATCCGGACTCGGAGTGGAATTGGGACAGGTCCCAACCGGGCTTAAAACGCCGCGAGTGGTTGATAATGCTCGGCTGTGACAGCACGCGGTCTGCATCGCAATAACAGATCCAATCCATGAGCGATCGCCTGCGGCCTGGCACCGGTTCGCCGACCTCGCGGCCCAGGATGAACCAAACCCGGCGCCGCGCGTTTTGTGTTTCGGAAAACTTCGGGCGGACGGATCGGATCAATGTCCCCGCGAACGGCTGAGCAACCGTCCGGCGGCGGCGCGGCGCGTGCCGAGCCCATGGCGCTGCCGGCGGCGGCGCGGCGCGGAAAGGCGCGGCTCCGCCGCGCTTTCGGCGGCACGCTGCCGCAACGGATCGCTTGGCCTCTCGTGATTGCGTTGCTGCCGGCCGCGCTTCTCTGGCCGGCCTGCTCCAACCGCTTTCCCCTCGTGTTCTATGATACCGGCGGTTACCTCGCCCGTCCCTTCGAGCACACGCTCGAGCTCGGCCGCTCGGCCCTTTACGGAGCCTTTCTCGCGCTCGGCATTCCGCTCGACTTCTGGCCGAACGTCGTCGCGCAGGCGGCGCTCGCCGCCTGGCTGGTGGTGCTGACCCTGCGGGCGCACGGCCTCGGCCACCGGCCTGCCGTGGTCCTCCTGGCCGCGCTGGTGCTCGCCGTCCTGACCTCGCTGCCTTGGTATGCGGCACAGCTGATGCCGGACATCCTGGTGCCGGAAGCGGCGCTCGCGCTGTACCTGCTTGCGTTCCGCCGCCGCGCTCTGCGGCGCCATGAAGTTACGCTGCTCTGCGCGGCGATTGCCTTCGCGATCGCCAGCCACATGGCGACGCTGGCCTTGATGATCGGGCTCATCGCCGTGCTCCTCGGGCTGCGCGCTGTCGGGCACCGGTTCGCACCGCGGCGGCTGGCCGCGCCTGCGCTCGCCGTCGTGCTGGGCGTCGCCCTGGCGCTGCTGTCCAACCTGGCGATCGCCGGCCGCTTCGCCTTTACCCCCGGCGGCGCGACGGTCGCGTTCGTCCGCCTGGTCGACGACGGGATTGCCAAGCGCTACCTCGACGACAACTGCCCGGATCCCACGATCCGGCTGTGCGCCTATCGCGACGCGCTGCCGGTCGAGCGCGACACCTGGATTTGGGGAGGGAACAGTCCGCTGCACAAGCTCGGCGGGTGGCAGGGACATGACCCCGAGGCGCTGCGCATCCTCGCCGAATCGCTCGTGCTCTATCCCGGGCAGCACCTGAAGTCGGCCCTCGCGAACACGGTCGAACAGTTCATCCGCGCCCGGACCGGAGACGGACTGGGACCATGGGCGTGGGACACGCGTTGGACGGTCGAGCGATATGCGCCGGGCTCGTATGGCCGGTTCGTCGCCGCGCGCCAGCAGACGGAGCCGTTCGACTTGACGTGGCTCAACGCGGTCCACGTTCCGGTTTTCGTCCTCTCGATCGCGGCGCTTCCAGTGCTTGCCGGGCTCGCCGGCACCCGCGTGCGAAGGTCGGCGGCCGTGTTCGCTTCGTTCGTCCTCGCCGCGCTCGTGATCAACGCCGCGATCTGCGGGGTCTTTGCCTCCCCCCACGACCGCTACCAGAGCCGGCTCGCTCCGCTCGCAACATTTGCGATGATGATCGCAGCCCTGGGGTGGCGGACCGGCCCATCGTCGGTCGCCATGGCCTTGCGGCGGAAAGCGGATCCTGAGAGGTGCCAAGCCCGCTGACCTGCCGATCGAGCAGCCGTCCAAGTTCGAGCTGGTGATCAACCTGAAGACCGCAAAAGCATTTGGCGCAAGCACCAGTACGCGACGCTGGAGGCCGACCGTAGTTGATGTAGCTCACGAGATGCTCTTTCAGCGCCAAGATCGACCTTGCAGGCCCTCATCACTGCCGACGCGTCCACGTCATCGATCAGGCGAGTAAGGAGATGCTCTAGGAACCGGGGCAAGTTCAGGACAACGGGCATCCGGATCCTTTAATTCCGTAATTCCGTTGCGGAGCCCGCGAGCTTTTTCGGCCTGGCGCCCTCGGCGCCAACACGGCGGCCCGTCCCTTGAACGCGTGGTTCAGATTGGAGGTCCGGCGACGACCTCGAGGTAATTCCCGCGGGACCAGCTGAAGGTGCCATACGAGTCCCACTTCTGCACCAGCAGGTTGGGCACGCTCACCGGATCGTCGCCGACTTTCCGCTCCCCATGTTGTTGTGCGTTGAAGACTCCCATCGATTGGCATTCGACGGGCGGCGTCATTCCTCCGGCGTAGGTCATTTTCGAGCCGCCATACCAGGGATCGACGTACATGAAGTTCATGCCGCCATTGTCGCAGCCGACGATCACGACGGTGTGGCCGCCGGCCTCCCAGGCGATGAGGTTATGATTGTGAGGCATCATCCCCACCGGGGAATCCAGCACACCGACCCGCACCGGCATGCCTTTGGTGAGCAGCGACACGATCTTGAGACGCACCTTCGTGATGACGTCCGAGCGGTATTTCACCTCGAAACGGCTCGACACCGGGCTCGCGCCGAGCGGCTCGTGGTAGGGGTGCGTGTAGTCGAGGACATTGACGTCGCCGAACAATTCGATCGCGCGTCCCTTCGCAACGGCGCCGCACATCATGCGGCCGAACTTGTGCAGATTCGCGTTGCTGTTCTGGTTGAAGATGTTTTCCTCCTGATTGTACAGGAGCTGTTGAACACGCAAGAGTTTCAGCGCGTCGCCGGCGCGGCAGAGGTTCGCCAGCAGATCGATGTCCATGCCGGGATGATTTTTGAAGTCGCCGGCGAAGACGCCGATGTTCGTCTGGCGTCCCTGGGCGTCCTGGCCTTGCACGTAGAACGCATCGGCGGCGCTGGCCTTGACGGAAAAGCGGAGCTTGCGCGGCGTGCGCTCGAGCACGGTCACGGCGATGGTGGGCTTGAAGCCGACGACGTTTCTTGCGTCGGCGCCGGGGCCCGCGGGCGCGACGAAGTCCAGCGTCAATTGCACGCCGGTGGGAAGCCACACCATCGGCTCCCCCGCCGTGTTCTTCGCGAAGAATTGGCCGCCGGATCCCGGAACTTCGAATGTCGCCACGCCGTGAACTCCCATCCGCGCTGTCAAAGAGAGAGTGCGACTTCGCGCTTTACCGCGAGCGCATCCTCATTGAACGCTTCTTCAATAAAATTACGCACTTCCGCGCCATTGCGACCCGCTACGACAAACTTGCCAGAAATGTCCTCGCCGCAGTGCTACTGATCTAGGCTGTCATCCTGCGCAACTGAGGACACTCCCCAGGGAGGGGAGGCGAACAGGTAGTCTTGGGCAGTAGCGGAAAGGTTCAAAATGCCGGTGCCGCTGCCAGCGCCGGCCAAGCGGCTCAGCGGCTAATGCGGGCGGCGGCAGCCCTGCTGCTGGAACGCCACGAGGCCAGCCGCGCCCGCTCCGGCGGCGGCCCGGGCGCTGCTCGATGCGGCCTGGTTGTGAAGTGGACATGCTCATTGGAGGCAGTTCCTGGCACAACGCGGAAGCCCCGCGATATCCGCTTTCGCGCCGCTCCGAGGGCCATAGCGGACATCAAACGCTTATGATCTGAGCCGTTCCGATGATGAGTACACGGCCTAAAGGAACAGGAAGTCGTTCGCCTGAAGCTCATTGGGATGCAAGCCGGTCAGGTCGAGCGAGTTGCCGCTCCCGAAATCGATCGTGGTATGGGTGCCGTGATCCACCATCAATGCCTGCAGCTGGGCAAAGCTCGTCACGCCCGTGCCGTGCAGTTCGATCACGTCGCCCTGGGAATGGGTGAAGTTGGCGATCGCGTCGGCGCCGCCGCCGCCCGCATAGACAAAGTGATCCGCGCCGGCGCTGCCGATCAGGGCGTCGTTTCCCGCCCCGCCGTCGAGGATCAGTCCGATGGAGTTGGCCGCAAGTCCGCTGGCGTCGATCCTGTCGGCGCCACCGAGCCCGTTGACGGTCAACTGGTCTGTCGCCTCGGCGTGATCGATCGTCACCTGCGTGGCAAGACCATTGACCGTGACGGTGCTGCCGATGCTCACCACGGTGATCGACTCGGCGCCATTGCCGGCGTTGACGATGACCTTATCGACCTGGCCGTCGCCGGTGCCGCTGCCGAACGCGCCCTCGAGATCGATGGCCACCTTGGTGAGGTCGGTGCCGCTGAGGTCGTTCACCGTGACCTTGTCGGTGCCCCCGAGCGCCCTGAACGTGGTCGTCTCGACGCCATCGAGGTCCATGGTCACGTTGGCGACATCGCGGTGGAAAAGCACCCGGCCGCCG
>Ga0126380_10001027_pt1 | contig 10194 bp, 7 predicted proteins | sample PanSoiMetPlot_26_FD_92544 | JGI IMG/M metagenome (GOLD analysis project Ga0126380, IMG submission 92544) | Tropical forest soil microbial communities from Panama - MetaG Plot_26 | ecosystem: Environmental > Terrestrial > Soil > Tropical forest > Bulk soil | place: Panama | collected 2016-02-17
CGCTGGATGGGTACCACTGTTCCTGGTCGATCTGGCTCAGTCCCAGACCCAGATCTTCAGCAACCAGGTGTTGGTGGCTGGGCCGAGTGTAGGTCCGAACGTACCTGGTAACTATCCTCAGGCACCCTTTCTGTCGGGCTTGTTGAAGCAGCATCATAAGGGTGTTAATGGGCAGGCACCCAAGATTGACCTCACTTCGGAGGTTACAAATGTTCTGTCCCTGAGCAATGTCCCTGCTACCAATACGGTTGGGTCGCTGCCGACGATAAGGACTGGGTCGGGTAGCCCAGCTGGTGCTGTTGCTGGTCATGTGGGCGACTTGTACTTTGATACCACAGGCAATACCTTGTATGTCTGTAAGGTAGCTGGTACGATCTCTACGGCGGCGTGGATCATTGCTGTTAGCGTTTCGGGTTCGACACCTACTGGACTTGCTGGAGGTGATCTGGGTGGATCGTATCCCAATCCTTCGGTGGCTGGGATACAGGGCAGGCCTGTGGTGTCGGGTGCACCGGCGACCAATGCCCTATATGTGTGGAGTGGTACAAACTGGACACCGAAGATCCTGGGCGGTGATGTAAGTGGGGACCCAGCTGGTGTTGCGGTAGTAGGCCTCAGGGGAACTGCTATAGATACACCGTTGCCTACGGATAGGCAGGTGTTGCAGTACATAGGTGCCGCGGCCAAGGCCCAGTGGAGTACGTTGCCTAAGGCGGTGCAACAGTACTTCTTGGTCAACCTGTCTGCTGACGTTAACATGAGTAGCGATGAGCAGCAGTTGTTGAGTCAGGTTGTCGCCATGCCCGCATTTGGCACGTGGCGGGTTCATGTGTGGTGGACGATATGGTATAGGGTGCCGGTACCGGGTAATGGTAGAGGTGATCCTCGAGGTGGTGTGATCTTTGATGGTACTACGTCTTGGGGTGCCCAGAACCAGAGCCCGGTCAATCCGACTGGGAGTAGCAATAACCAGAACATGGTGGTGTCGGGCGCGGGAGTGAGCCCACAGTATAACGCTGGTGATTCGAAGACGATCAGCTTGGTGGCTGAAGGGAACACTAATGACGATGTGCATGCAACAGACACATTGGGAACAAAAACCATCCGCACGCAGATGGGGATCACTCTCCTCCAAACTGGCTAGAAGGGTTGTACTTCTAGTAGTGGCCTTCGGCCTGCTGTTGACCTCATTAGCGAGGGCGCAGACAGGTAGTGGTATCTTTGTTGTCAACGACTGCTCTCAGATAAGGAACCCAGTTGCAAATCTGACTTACTGTCTACCGGCGACTTCACCAGGGTTGTGGATCTACAACGGTGCTACTTACAACCTAAGTGTCACTGCTCCAGGAGGTCCTGCATCTGGAGACCTGTGCGATAACTACCCGGCGCCAGCCGTGTGTACGGTGTTGCATGGGAAGACACCGTTGACGAGTCCGATACAGTCGGACGTCAACTGGAACAATCACAACCTTACCAATGTCAAGGACCTCACGCAGACTGGTGGAGCCCTAGCCCTTAATGGTACTTCGAACAACTGCACGGACAAGATTCTAGGTGCTGGTGGCGTTTGGCAGGATACCATAAACCCTGAGGCCTGCGGTGTCAAGACGGATCTCAGAACGGAACCAGCTTCGGCAACCAGTGGGACTACTTGTGTGCTTCATCCAGGGACACCTCCTACTATTGATGGTTGTTCGACACTGAATCCTACCACTGCGGATGTCAACAACCTGATTCGTGTAGTAGGACTGTCTAACTCCAATAAGTCGTGGCAACCGAACCATGCGTACGCGGCCAACTACAGAATTAAGCCCGCGACTACTACCCCAACGATTACCAATCCGTTGGGCCTCTTCTACCAGACCCCTAGTGCGTGTACTTCTGGGGCGACAGAGCCAAGTCCGTGGAACCAGACCATTGGGGCTGCACAGAGTGACGGTACTTGTATATGGAATGTTAGGGGAATCAAGGATCCCATTCTCGGTATCAATCAGTTCACTGGGTGTGTACTGTCTGTGTCTGGTGGCACCATTACTCTTGGGCAGCTTCCAACCTTTTGGTACCCGACTACAGCTTACGCGCTCAACGCTTTGATTCGGCCACGTAACTTCATCAACACTGGCAACTATTTCTACAAGGCAACGGTAGGAGGTACTTCGGGACCAGTTGTGGGATGGCTTCCTAATCACAACTACGCTACGGTCAACACCATACTGCCTAACACCAGTCCTAACAACGCTGGCAACTTCGCTCAGAGAAATACTGCGAACTGTACATCGGGACCTACGGAGCCTATCTGGAACCAGACCTATGGGTTTGGTACTTCGGACAATACGTGTAACTGGACCAACTTGGGCTCGAAGTCTGTTGGCGGTTTGTCCTCTGGTGAGCCGGACTGGTCGAATTGCCAGACGCAAGGGTGTACTACCTATGACGGAACTGTGACCTGGACCAACGTGGGTCGGGTCATTGCTGATGCGGGGGCGTGTCTGAATACTGCTACGTATACAGCGCCGAATAGTATACCTAGCGTAGAGAACGTTCTCGTACAAACAGGAAGTGACGATTTTCCTGCGTGGCAGAAAGCTATAGATATATATGGAGAGGACGCGGTTAGTGGTGTTGGGAATCCGCCGGTAGCTCTTCTCGCCTCTAATGGTCTGTCTGGTATATCTGCTACTTTGCTGATTAGGGGTAAGACAGGGAGCCTTGTGGGGCAGGGTGCTATTGCCAATGATCTGGATTACTCGGAGCCAGCAGGTTCGGGCTTTGTTTGGTTTGGAGCACGATCTCAGTCGATGATGCGTGTGTTGGGGGATTTCAACTTCGGTATCAATAAGATATCGTTCCACGGTAACTCCAACCCTAATAACAAACCGCGTGCCTGTGTAACCATTGCGCAGCCTAACAACTCAGGGGCCGTAGGTCTCTATCAACACTCCCGATTTATATCAGCTGGTAACTCGTTTGACAACATAGGCTGTAATTACGGTGCACGGCTAGGCTCAGATCTTGACACTGGCGGCCAGATGGGGAACGGGCTGAACCTGTCTACTTACGGGTTGGAGTGGTCACCCGAGTTTAATGCCCAGAACGAACGGATGCATGCGAGTCAGGTGTACGTAGCGCGGACGGATATGGCCTATGCCGAGCTGATGCAGCAAGCCGTAGCGAATGAGGTCGATGAGTCGAGCTGCTTCGCGAGCGCCATATGTTTCGCCCTTCCAAACGGAGGTGATCTGTCGGTTTTGCATCCGTTGATGGCTAATGAGGGCCTTCAGTTCCTGGTAGGCGGTGGTGGACGGTTGAGGGTGTACAACGCTGAGAATGAAACCGACAATCTGATGTCCAGTCAGTACTACAACCACCAGATGCTTAGGGCCGACTCCGGTGGAGGTCAGTTCGTCATCATCGGTGGGAATTTGGATTACGACTGGAATGCTCCTACTAATGGAAGCATCGTTGATGGCAATGGGACGGGTGTGTTGCCAGTTTATCCTGGTACTGGTAAGACGGTGGTACTTGGCCAGACTATCCAGCCACCGGCTCAGTATCCCATGTGGATCAAGAACTTGTATTATTGGAGACCGCAGGATACGGTGACCGCGTGGCAGCCATATGCTGCGTATCCGCCACAGTATTTCATCCTGCCGATCAACAACAACGCCAACGCGAACTACTTTCGGCAGACCGACGCGGGCTCGACTGTGGGTCCTGGGATCACGGGTACGGCTGAGCCTAACTGGGACACCGACTGTCCGCTGCCGGGACAGATCTGTACGGAGGGTACTTTGCCGGGCGTGTCGTGGGCCAACATGGGGCCAAACATGCCAGGAAAGACTATTGTGCCCGATAGGGATGGCAACAATCCGTTTGGTTATGCGTTCTCTCTCAAGCAGGCGGGGTATGCGGGTAGTGTAGAGCCTAATTGGAACTCGATCGCTGTGGGTTCGGACGTGCAGGATGGTAGTGCTATCTGGACTAACCAAGGAATTTACACTACCAATACTAATCTGTGGGTATACAGATCGAGTATTCCTCTGTGGTCCGCGAATGCAGCTCATAATGCCAACATCACAATTCAGCCCACTACCACGCCGAACAATCCCGGTAAGTACTACTATAAGACTGGCGGAGCCTGTACCTCTGGAGCCTCGCAGCCCAATCCGTGGAACCAGACCATATCGGGTACTCAGACGGATGGTACCTGTACGTGGACCAACTTAGGCGCAACTGGGCCGACTACCTTTACTACCGGCGCTAACATGCCGCTGTTCTCTCAGGTGATGAACGGGAACACCGAAGATGGCAGCGTTAACTGGGTAACCGCGGTTGTAGGAGAAAACACCTCACAACTACGAATGACTCTCTCGGATCTACAGTTCACATTTGGTGGCGGTGGCTTCACTGCTACCCAGACTCCGTTGATGGTATTTAACCAGAGTGGACAATCTAGTGTTACTCCCTGGTATTATTTTGATTGTAAGAACTGTCCGAACTTAAGTATTGGTAATGTTGCGAAGCCGGCATCTACCCGTATTAGCATCATCAGCTCTGATGGTGGTATCGGTACTACATGGCTACGTACGTTCCATTTGTGGAGTGACCAGAACGGTGCCTCTAATGATCAAGGCGATGATAACTTCGAACGTCTCCAGGCGGGACAACTGCCACAGCCCCAACGTCAGCATGAAGTAGGTCTGGTCAATGTGCGTGGACATCTGGAGACCACGCAGATGATCCCACCGATCAATAATGGGCCAAACTGCTTCTTGCCGGTATGGGCAGCGAACTCACCATCGCCGATCAATTTCGTCATTAGACCTGGTACCACCACTAACCCGGCGCAGTACGTGTACCAGAACCAAGGAGCGTCGTTGTGTAACACAGGTACGGTCGAACCAAATTGGCCTAGTGCTGGATCGCCAGTGAGCGATGGTAGCTGTACCTGGACTAAGGTCGGTGTGGCTCCTCTGATAACTACTAACGCGTGGTCTGGTTCGGGGACTACTTATCAACCAAATACTTTGCGAAGGCCTGCGGTGGCCAACAATGCCGGGCAGTACTTCGTAATGGTAACAAGTACCAATGCTTGTATTGGTGGCACTACGGAGCCTTCGTGGAACCAGACCGTTGGAGGGACAACTACCGATAATGCTTGCGTGTGGACCACTGTTGGTCAGGCTCCGCAGGATTATTTCACACGCTTTGCAGTTGGCGTAGACACATCTGGTCTGGAGCTAACCACGATGGCGCCTACCGAGCAGCGTAGTGCCTGTGGTCCTAATAATGCGCAGAACTTCACCTCTGCCTATCTGTACAACGAGACGGTGCAGCCGATCGGAATGGACGCTCGCTGGACCTATGCCTCTCTCACTACGGGAACTGAGACACTGGTTTCGGTGACGCCGTATGGAGCTGACCGACTCGGCATCCGAGCGCGATACAATATCAACAAACTCACTCCGCCAGATTGGGTCGTCAATACACAGTTCAGCGGGTGGGACCTGCTCAAGCCCACTTGCAATAACACCAATAACTCTTATTTCATTGCGGTCGGTTCTGGTGTGACCACGGGTAGCTGCCCGAACTTCAACGGTGCTGCACAACAGGGCCAGACCGTGGTTGACAATACCAGTTTGACATGGCGCAACGTTGGCTCCGGTGCAATGCCAACCACCAATACCACCGGACTAATATTGGCCAAGGGTGCTACGGATAATTTTGGTAGGGAGCAATTCAAACCCGGAGCTGGGTTCCAAGTAGGACCTGGAAACGTTGCGCCACAGACCGTTATTGACGAATCCGCGAACTTTCAATCGACCACCTTGGCAGGGTCCGGCGTTCGCTGTCTCCATGCTAGCTCAGGTGGCGTGGTCTCGCCTACAAGTGGGGACTGCGGTAGTGCTGCTGGGATCTCGGTTGGTGTACTGAACGGTGGTACTGGTGCTACTAACCTATCTACCAGTGCCAATAACTTCTTTCCCATCAACGGACAGTTCGCACCTAATGCTACGGAGTCCAACGTCTCGTTGATGGCGGGGTTCAGTGGTACGGTGAAGAACCTGAACTGCTCCCTGAGCGGTACGCCCACTGCTGGGAAGACGTACCAGTTCATCGTCGAAAAGAACGGTACCGACACTCCCCAGACTTGCACCATCGGCGATCCTGGGAATCCGTGTGCTGACATAGTTAATACTTTCACCGTAGTCCCAACTGATACGTTGTCTTATAAGGATGTTCCAACCGGAACCCCAACCGCTCGCCTAGGACGATGCAGCGTCCAGTATACAAACTAACATGACAATTGTACAGGCATTGTCGGACCTTATTGAACGTATCTCTGTAGATTTACCATGTGCGGTGCTACTGGCGGTTGTCGTTATGCTAATACTCCGGCGGATGCTTGGAGCCAAACCACTGTTTAGCAGGGAGGATAAAAAAGATGAATAGAACTTGGTCCGAAACCCTACGGGAGCCGCAGATGATCATCGCCTTAGTGATCCAGTTCTCCTTCGTGGCTTTGATTGTTATGTTTGGCTTCGGTTGGGCGAAGGATATGGATGTCAGGGCGAAGGAGATCATCTTGCAGACCTACGTGGCTGCTTTTACCGCCTCGTGGATGTACTGGATAGGTAGCTCGGCGGGTAGCAAGTCCAAGGACAAGTTCATCGAGAAACAGAATGGGGGCACTAAGCCCACCACTCCATGAAGACTCTGTATCTGGAATGGGGTAGCGACCTGGTGCTGACCCCGAAGGGTAGTATCCAGCTAGCTACCGGCTGGGACGAGATTAGGCAGAGAATTGAGCGCCGGATGTTGACCTGTCCCTTAGAAGTGTTGCCGGATGGGACAGCCGTGGCCCCGGACTACATTTTTGATACGGACTATGGAATCGGTTTGCCGAAGCTGGTGGGACAGCCCATAACACAGCAGTTGTTGGGCTCTATTCGGCAACGGGTGAATCAAGGTGTGATGGTGGATGCCGGGGTGTCTAATCGGACGGTCCCCGGCATCCAATTGTTCCGAACTACTCCTGGTGAGCTGCTACTGATCATTTCTGTTCCGCTACAGAATCAGCCTCCCGGCCGCATCGCGGTACAGTTCTAGCCTCCTAGAATCTTCCTGAGCTGTTGCTTGGCTAGGGCGTGCTTGCAGAGCTCCTTACCGTGATCCCTCATGTATCTGAGGCGGCTCTCTCCGTCATCTGGATATGCCACACTGTAGGCGGTCTCTGCCAAAGGTGATTGTAGGAAATCCTGTGCGTCCACTCTGAGACATTCCGCGTGGAGGTTGTCAGGACAGTTTGTCAGGTCCTCCTCGGCCTGTTGGATCACCCTGGTCCACAATCGGCTCAGGTCCATTTGGTAGGTGTTCTCTGACATATTTGTGTACCCTCGAGAGTGAGAAGCCGTATTTCTCACTCAGCTGCCTAGGCGTCATCGTTCGCAGTTCCTGATCGGTGGGTTTGAAGTGATCACGAATCAGGCCCAGGGTACGGTAGATCTTGTTAAGGGGTCTGGTTGAGATCTGAAGCATAGAGCGGATCTCCGCCTCCGTGTGCTTAGCTCGCAGGCGCATCAGTACCCGCTTGAGCTTCTCTGGGTCTGTCTCGAGCATCTTACGGACCTCGGACTTCATGGAAGACCTCCGTGTAGTTTAAAGGCTATGTAGGGCACAGCGCCCATCACAGCCGCCGCTAGGACGAATAGTAACACATAGGGCCAAAAGATTACATGATCCTTACACCTCCTTGGTAATCCGATTGGCTCAACGCCAATTATCTCGTAGTCATCACAGAAGCAGTACATATCACCCACTGTTGTCCTACACTTGGGACATCTGTGGTGATGGTAGTATCCCTCCCGTCTACGCATACGGCGTTCCCGGGCACTCAAGTCAATCTCAGGCCGGGAACGGGCACGCCAATCATACTGAGAAGGATCAACACCAGGATCAGGGCTAGGATGACCCTCAAGACCATAGGGAAGGGTGGTGGCAGAGGGATTTGTTCGATAGCCCAGTAGATGAGGGCGAATACAAGGGCCAGGATGAGTAAGTGGACTAGTGTTGGTATGAGTGCCATTAGTGTGTCGCCTCCTGTAAGTTGTCCCCGTGTCCTACTTCTACCGTGGCACGCCAGCCTCCTAGCTGCGGCCACGCTTGTTCCATACAGTCCTTAGCAATCTTCGTAACCTGTTCCCTCATAGGTTTGGGGTGACATAGAACGATGGCGTCGTGAAACGGAAACACAATACGTGCGGGTTTGGGTAGTTGGGGCCAGAGCTGGATCACACAGCGCTTTACCATGTTGGCTACACAGCTCTGAGGATCGAAACTGAACGCCATACCTTTGGTGTTGCCCGACCAGAACCAACGCTTGAAGCCGAATGGGTTAGTGAGGACACCTTGGCTCCTTGCCGTAGAGAGCTGGTTCTGCCTGTATCGTACCCACACTGGAAACGAGCTGTCCATCCATCTTAGCGTCTGCTTCACCAGATCTAGCATAATGTCGTGGCCACTTGCAATCGCCTGGTCCGACCTACCGAAGTTGTAGCCGTGTGTGATATGCTTCATGCTCTCGTATTCGTCAGGCGTCGCGGCCTTGGATACTGGATGTCCCAGGACCCTTGTGCCGACGTACGAGTGAAGCTTAGTATTAGATAAGACTTGTTGAAACGCCTTGTCACCCGAGCACACAGCTGAGATCCACAGTTCGACTTGCTCCCAGTCCAACACGGTGAACTCCCAGTCGGGCTCGTCTGGTATGAAGAGCGACCGCATGATGCCACGAGGTAAGGTCAACAAGAAGCCTCTCGCCCTACCGGTGGATGTTGTGAACGACATGTTGAAGTGGAAGAAGTCGTGCTCATCAACGTCGTGGTCGGTGTAGGTTGAGAGCATCTTGTCGAACTGCCGCCTTATGAGTAATAGCTTAACAATTGGGTTACCGGTTTCTTCCAGTAGGTCTTCCAGGGCTTCGGCGTCGGCTGTGCGTGTTCCGGTACCGTCTTTGAATCTGGGTGGTAGCCCTAAGGTGTCATACAAGTATTCGATCACTTGTTTCGACGAGGTCCACAAGATGCCTGGAGCTAGCTTACTCAACGCGGCATCGATCTTCTCAATCTGCATGCCGAAAGCGATTTGCATCTTCGCCATGCGCTCGAGGTCGACCTTCATACCCTTGTGCTTCATGTCAATGCACAAGCGCGTGATGGGCTTCACTTCGTCTTGGTACAACGATTGGAGGCCTTCGGCTGTAATTTCGAGGCGCATGCGTTCTTCGGCCTGTGCTGTGGAGTACAGGTCCATGGCGTGATAGTTATCGTCGCTGATCTTGGTCTTGCCCCACCACGGCTCGGCGTGAACATAGATGCTATTGATGAAGTCGAGGCCCAAAGGTAAGTCGGGATGGAGGAGGTGTGCCCGGAGCATCGTGTCTTCGAACTGTTCGATGCGCTTGAACCCATGGTGCTCCAGCCACTCGATGTCGAAGTCCGCGTTGTGAAACACTGGGATGGCCGAGTCCAGGGCTGCCTGATATAATGCCCTGTGGTCTTCGGTGAACTTCTCCCTGTACACCTCGCCTTTAGCGTTGGCCCAACCGATCTGGTCGATGGGACCGTGGCGTGGATTGAGCTTGTTGGCAGTCTCTAGGTCGCACGATAGGTAACTGCCTTGGGGTACAAGCTTCGACACTGTCATTGGAGGTAGCGGCCACCGTTTGAGGGCCGCGGAGATGTCGTATGTCAGGGTGGGTTGGAGGTCTTGCTTTTCTGAGTTCGCCGACGCCCGGGCTGTGCGCCTGATGAATGCTGGGTGTAGTGCTGGGACAACACGGCCTTTCTTACAGCCTCTGGCCGTGGTGATTGCGATGCGGGTCCACTCAGGCAGGATGGCGTCCTTGGCTATGCTACCGAGGGCTACTATGGGCGTGTCCGGTGGGAGCTGGTCGATCTCGGGTTTGGTGAAGTAGTTCCAGCAGTAAACAAAGGCGCCTGGGTGCTTTGTGACGCACTTGGCTACGTTAGTTACATGACACTGTGACCTAGGAAGGCCTAACTGATTGGAGGCCTTCCATAGTAGGAACCCAGCTGCGCCGACGAACCCCTTGCCCTCTGTGACCTCGTCGCCGCCTGGAGCCTCACCCAGCATTATGCATCGTGGGTTGCCGATGGCTGGGGACGCCCATAC
>Ga0126380_10001028_pt1 | contig 10191 bp, 8 predicted proteins | sample PanSoiMetPlot_26_FD_92544 | JGI IMG/M metagenome (GOLD analysis project Ga0126380, IMG submission 92544) | Tropical forest soil microbial communities from Panama - MetaG Plot_26 | ecosystem: Environmental > Terrestrial > Soil > Tropical forest > Bulk soil | place: Panama | collected 2016-02-17
GGGGAGTGGAGCACGACGTCGCTCGCCGTCGGTGACGGCAGCGACCTGAAGATCCACAAGGAGCTGCACTTCCCGCATTCGCTCGGGCTGCTCTACTCGGCGTTCACCTATTACGCCGGCTTCAAGGTGAACTCGGGCGAGTACAAGGTCATGGGCCTCGCGCCCTACGGCGAGCCGAAATACGTCGAAAAAATTCTCGACAACCTGCTCGACCTGCGCGACGACGGCACGTTCCGCGTGAACCAGGATTTCTTCAACTACTGCACCGGCCTGACCATGACCAACGAGCGTTTCGCCGCGCTGTTCGGTCAGCCGGTGCGCCGGCCGGACGAATTGCTCACGCCGTTCCACATGGATGTCGCCGCGTCGATCCAGGCGGTGACCGAGGAGATCATGCTGCGCCTGGCGCGCTCGACGCGCGCCGAGACCGGCCACAAGAACCTGTGCCTCGCCGGCGGCGTGGCGCTCAACTGCGTGGCCAACGGAAAGATCCTGGCCGAAGGAATCTTTGACGACATCTGGGTGCAGCCGGCGGCGGGCGACGCCGGCGGCTCGGTCGGCGCCGCGCTTGCGGCCTACTACCTCCACGCCGGGCGTCAGCGCGTGGTCGCCTCCAATGAGATCGACGGCATGCAGGGCGCCTATCTCGGTCCCGCCTATGACCAGGCGCAGATCGAGAGCGAGCTCACGGCGGCCGGCGCCCGTTTCGTCACGTTGCCGGAGCACGACGTCATCGACCGCACGGCGGACGCGCTCGGCGGCGGCAAGGCGGTCGGCTGGATGCAGGGCCGCATGGAGTTCGGCCCGCGCGCGCTCGGCAACCGCTCGATCCTTGGCGATCCGCGCTCGCCGACGATGCAGAAGATGCTCAACCTCAAGGTCAAGTACCGCGAGAGCTTCCGCCCGTTCGCGCCGTCGGTGCTGCGCGAGGACGTCGCCGACTGGTTCGAACTCGACGGCGACTCGCCCTATATGCTGCTGGTCGCCAAGGTGCGCGGGGAGCGCCGCCGCGCCATGACGGCGGACGAGCAGGCGCTGTTCGGCATCGACAAGCTCAACGTGCCGCGCTCGGACATTCCGGCCGTCACCCACGTGGACTACTCGGCCCGCGTCCAGACCGTCCACCAGGAGACCAACCCGCGCTACCACGCGCTGCTCGGCCGCTTCAAGGAGCTCACCGGCTGCCCGGTCCTGGTCAACACCAGCTTCAACGTGCGCGGCGAGCCGATCGTGTGCAGCGCTACTGACGCGTTCCGCTGCTTCATGGGAACGGAGATCGAACGCCTGGTAGTCGGCAACTGCTTCCTCGAGAAAGAGCAGCAGGATCCGTCGCTCAAGCTCGACTACAAGGACGCTTTCGAGCTCGACTGATGCACCGCGGCCACACTCTCACCAATTGTTAACCTCCCTGCGAGAGGGTGGGGCAGATGGCAGTATTTTGCCACGATGTCCGGGTCGTCTGGCCATGACCCGGCAGCGTTCGGCGCAAAGGATTTCAGGCGCCATCGGGGGTCGGTGAGGCGTAACAAACGGGGGACCCGCGGCGGATGCAGCGGAGGAGGGACGAGTTTCGCCATTGGCTGCGTCTGGGCGCGGTGGTGCTTGGCTGCATGGCCCTGGCCAATTGCTCCTCCGGCAATCTGGCGAGCAAGGTCGACCCGCGCTATGGCGTCAGCGCCAGCCCGCGCGTCGTCGCCGAAGGCGAGCGCGCGCCCAAGGGCGGCGGCACCTACCGCATCGGCAAGCCCTACATGGTGGGCGGCCGCATGTACGTGCCGGAAGAGAACAAGGACTATCGCGCCGAGGGCCTGGCTTCCTGGTATGGCCGGGATTTCCATGGCCGGCTGACGGCCAACGGCGAAGTGTTCGACATGGAATCGATCTCGGCCGCGCATCCGACGCTGCCGATGCCGAGCTATGTGCGCGTCACCAACCTCGCCAACCGCAAATCGCTCATCGTGCGGGTGAACGATCGCGGTCCCTATCACATGAACCGCGAGATCGACCTGTCGATGCGCGCGGCGCAGCTTCTGGGCTTCCACAACGACGGCGTCGGCCGCGTGCGCGTCGAGTATGTTGGCCCGGCGCCGCTGGAAGGATCGGACGACCGCCGGCTGATGGCGACCTTGCGCGACGGCGCGCCGGCCCAGGCGCCGTCCGCCATCTTGGTCGCCTCGGCAAAACCGTTCCTGCCGCGCGGCGCCGACACGCCGGTTCCACCAGAGCGGCCGTTCGACCTCGGCCTGCCCGGCGCCGAGGCGGCGGCGCCCACCCGCGCCACCCAGATGACCGCCACGCCCGCACGCACCAGGATGACGGCCGCCCCTGCGGCGCTGCCCGGCGTCGCCTATGCGGACCCGCCAGGAACGCCCGCGTCGCAGCTGGGTGCCCGCTCGATCGCCTCGGCAGGGCCCGCCACGGGCCCGACGCCGGCCTTCGGCTATGCGCCGGCGCCCAACACCCTGGGGGCCCAGGCGGCCATGCTCGGGCGCGGGTTGTACTGAGGGCACTGCCTGTAGCCCGGATGGAGCGGAAGCGAAATCCGGGTGCAGCCTCCCCACCAAGCCCGCGCCCGCGGATAGGCCATCCCCGCATTCCGCTTACGCTCCATGCGGGCTACGGGAGATCCTTTTCTTCACTTGTCAAACAGCCAACGCTGCGCGGCGGGACGATTGAGATTGGAACAATGGGAGTTATTCGCCGAGCCCCCTGCTTAATCACGATTGCGCCAAAGGGTTTTGCACCATTGATTTGCCCCGCCGGCGCTTGATACTTATGGGTCTGGCGGACCCGATGCCCATGCTCACGCTCCAGGCGCCTCTTGGTTCTCGTTTAAATTATTGGCGAATCGGCAGATTTGCCAAAGTCGCGGCGCTGGCCGCGGTGCTCGCCGCCGCCCTGCCGCGCGCCGGCCAGGCCCAGAAGCCGGGGGAGGGATTCCAGACCGCGGCGCCGCACGCGATCCTCATCGACTCCGACAGCGGCAGCGTCCTGTTCGAGAAGGCCGCCGACCAGCTCACGTTCCCGGCCAGCCTGTCCAAGCTGATGACCGTGGAGGTGGTGTTCCACGAGATCAAGGAAGGCCGCCTCGATCCCAACACCGAGTTCCTGGTCAGCGAGAACGCGTGGCGGCGCGGCGGCGCCCCCTCGGGCGGCTCGGCGATGTTCGCCCCGCTCAACAGCCGCGTGAAGGTGACCGACCTCCTGTACGGCGTCATCGTGCAGTCCGGCAACGATGCCTGCATCACGCTGGCCGAAGGCATGGCCGGCAACGAGCCGCAGTTCGCCGAGATGATGAACAAGCGGGCGCGCGAACTCGGCCTGACCCGGTCGCATTTCATCAATTCGACCGGCCTGCACGATCCCGACCACAAGGTCACGATGCGCGAACTGGCGAAGCTCGCGCAGCACATCATCAAAACCTACCCGGACTTCTACAAGATCTTCGGCGAGCGCGAATTCACCTGGAACCGGATCCGCCAGCAGAACCGCAACCCGCTGCTGACCATGGGCATCGGCGCCGACGGCCTGAAGACCGGCTTCACCAAGGAGGCCGGCTATGGCGTCGTCGCCTCGGCGGTGCAGAACGGCCTGCGGCTGATCGTTGCCGTCAACGGCCTGAAGACCGCCAAGGAACGCCTCGACGAGGCGCGCAAGCTGATGGAATGGGGCTTCCGCGCCTTCGAATCGCGCCTGCTGTTTGCCGAAGGCGAGACGGTCGGCGAGGCGAAGCTCTTTGGCGGCGCCAAGGGGCGGGTGCCGCTGACCGGCGACGGGCCGATCCGGCTCCTGGTCCCGCGCGGCGTCAACGACAAGATCGTGGCGCGCATCGTGTATACGGGCCCGGTCCCGGCACCGGTGGAGCACGGGCGTCCGATCGGCGTGCTCAAGGTCTCGCGCGGCGACAACGTCGTGCTCGAGGCGCCGCTGCAGGCCGCCGAAAGCATCCCCAAGGGCAATATCGGCCAGCGCGCCTTCGATGCGGCCAGCGAGCTGGTGGTCGGTTTGTTCCGGGCCGGCGCCGAGCGCCTGTAACCGCAACCCGACAGTCGGCGGATCTCACCACTTTGACTCTCGTGCGGGATGAGTTGGGGGGTCGCGCGAGTCGCGACGGTCGGCTATTGCCAGTAGGCGGGCTGATCTGCCGTGGCCGACCGGCCCGGTGTCGCCTGAAAACGTTTCGAACCGGACTGCGGAATGCGCGGACGTTTCATCACATTCGAGGGAGGCGAGGGGACCGGCAAGTCCACCCAGGCCAAGCGGCTGGCCGAGCGCCTCAAGGCTCACGGCCTGGGCGTCGTGCTGACGCGCGAGCCGGGCGGCTCGGCCGGCGCCGAGGCCATCCGCCACGTCCTTCTGTCGGGCGCGGCGAAGCCGCTGGGCCCCCATGCGGAGGCCATCCTGTTCGCCGCCGCCCGCGACGACCACGTGCGCGAACTCATCCGGCCGGCGCTCGACCGCGGACACTGGGTCGTCTGTGACCGCTTTGCCGACTCCACGCGCATCTATCAGGGCATCCTCGGCAACATCGACGCGCGGGTGATCCGCAGCCTCGAGCGCATCGCGGTCGGCAATACAAGGCCTGATCTGACGTTCATCCTCGACATGCCGGTGGAGCAGGGGCTCAAGCGCGCCTCGCGCCGGCGCGGCCACAAGACGGCAGACCGTTTCGAATCAGAAACGATTGAATTCCATACCCGGCTGCGCGAGGCCTACCGCGAACTTGCCGACAGCGAGCCGGGCCGCTGCATCCTCATCGATGCCAGGCAGAATGCCGACGCCGTCGCCGAAGCCGTCTGGACCGAGGTCAGCCGCCGGCTGGACCCGGCCTCGGCGCCGCTGGTGATCGAAGGCGTGCGCTCGTGAGCCGCAACGAGGACGACGCGGCGGAGGCGCCGCCACACCCGCGCGAGACCACCGCGTTCTTCGGCCACGCGGCAGCCGAGCGGGGGCTGCTCGATGCCTACCGCACCGGCCGCATGTCCCATGCCTGGATCCTCGGCGGCCCGCCCGGGATCGGCAAGGCGACGCTGGCCTATCGCATGGCCCGCTTCGTCCTGGCGCACCCGGACGCGGCGGCGCTGGCCGTACGCGCCGCGCCGTCGCTGGCGCTCGACCCGGCGCACCCTGTGGCGCGCCAGGTGGCCGGGCGGGCGCATCCCGACCTGCTGGTGCTGGAACGCACGGAAAACGACAAGGGCGTGCTCCGCACCATGATCGCGGTCGAGCAGACCGACCGCACCGTGTCGTTCTTCGGCTCTACCGCCGGCGCCGGTGGCTGGCGTGTCTGTATCGTTGATTCCGCCGACGAACTGCATCCCGCGGCCGCCAACAAGCTCCTGAAAGTTCTCGAGGAGCCGCCGGCGCGCGCGCTGTTCCTGGTGGCCAGCCACGCGCCCGGGCGCCTCCTCCCCACCATCCGCTCGCGCTGCTCGCGGCTCGACCTGCGGCCGCTCGGCGAGGATGACGTTGCACGCGCGGCCGCTGCCGCCATCGGGGCGGATGCCGGCGATGCCGACATCCGCACTGCGGCGGCCGCAGCCGACGGCAGCGTCGGGCGCGCCCTGATGCTGCTCGGCGGCGAGACGCTGGCGCTGCGGCAGCAGGTGATGGCGCTGCTCGCGGCGCTGCCGGCCACCGACGCCAAGGCCTTGCATGCGTTGGGCGATGCGCTGGGCGGCGCCGATCGCGGCCCGCTGGCGACATTCACGGAGACGGTGTGCGACTGGCTCTCGGCCCGCCTCGACAGCGAGCCGCGCGAGGCCGGTCGCCTTGCACGGGTGGCCGAGGTATGGGAAAAGGTCAACCGCGCCGCGCGCGAGGTCGAGGAATTCAATCTCGACCGCAAGCCGCTGGTTTTCGCCGTGTTCGGCTTGCTGGCTGAGACGGCGCGTCTCTGACATCCGGCTGAAAGAGTCCAGAGCCCCGCAAATGGCTGGTACGCCCTATTACCTCACGACGGCCATCGCCTATCCCAACGGCCCGCCGCATATCGGCCATGCCTACGAGGTGGTGGCCACTGACGCCATCGCCCGCTTCATGCGGCTCGACGGCTACGACGTGTTCTTCCTCACCGGCACCGACGAGCACGGGCTGAAGATCCAGCAGACGGCGGCGCGCGAAAAGCTCACGCCGCGCGAGCTCCTGGACCGCAACGTGCCGCGCTTCCGCGCCATGGTGGAGCGGCTGAACTGCTCCAACGACGACTACATCCGCACCACCGAGGAGCGCCACTACCGGTCGTCGCAGGCGATCTGGGAGCGCATGGCGAAGGCCGGCGACATTTATCTCGACAAGTATTCCGGCTGGTACTCTGTCCGCGACGAAGCCTATTACGACGAGAAAGAGACGCGGATCGAGAACGGCATCCGCCTCGGACCCAACGGCACGCCGGTCGAATGGGTGGAGGAGGAGAGCTATTTCTTTCGCCTCTCGGCCTACCAGGACAAGCTGCTGGACCTCTACACGCGCGTGCCGGACTTCGTGCTGCCCAAGGAGCGGCTGAACGAGGTGGCGAGCTTTGTGCGCCGCGGCCTCCAGGATCTCTCCATCTCGCGCACCACGTTCGATTGGGGCATCCGCGTTCCCGACAACCCGAAGCACATCATGTACGTGTGGGTCGATGCGCTCACCAACTACATCACGGCGGTAGGCTTCCCCGACACCGACAGCGAAAAATTCCGCCGCTACTGGCCGGCCCACCTGCACGTCATCGGCAAGGACATCGTGCGCTTCCACGCGGTCTACTGGCCGGCGTTCCTGATGTCGGCCGGCATCGCACTGCCGCGGCGCGTCTTCAGCCACGGCTTCATGCTCAGCCGCGGCGAGAAGATGTCGAAGTCGGTGGGCAACGTGCTCGATCCGTTTGCGCTCGCCGACGCCTACGGCGTCGACCAGTTCCGCTATTTCATGGTGCGCGAGGTGCCGTTCGGCCAGGACGGCAACTACAGCCACGAGGCGATCGTGGCGCGGATCAACGCCGACCTCGCCAACGACCTCGGTAACCTGGCGCAGCGCTCGCTGTCGATGATCGCGCGCAACTGCGACGGCGTGCTGCCCGAGCCCGGCCCTTTTGCCACGGCCGACGAGGCCATCCTGGCGGCCGCCGACGGCATGATCGCCAAAGCGCGCGACGCCATGGCGACGCAGCAGCTCCACCAGGTGCTCAACCACGTCTGGTCGGTGGTAGCCGACGCCAACCGCTACTTCGCCGGCGAGGCGCCGTGGAGCCTGGCCAAGACCGACCGCCGGCGCATGGGCACCATCCTCTACGTCACCGCCGAGGCGATGCGGCAGATCGCCATCCTGGCGCAGCCATTCATTCCGGCGTCGGCGGCAAAACTGCTCGACCTCCTGGGCGTGCCGGCAGGCGAGCGTGATTTCGCGCGGCTGGGCGGCGCCAGCCGCATCGCCCACGGCGTGAGCCTGCCGGCGCCGAGCCCGGTGTTTCCGCGCTACGTCGAGCCGGAAGCGAGCGCGGCAGGCTGACCAGCCATAGACCTGCGGTGGTCGCGGCGTCCCGGAGTTGGCCATGGCCGATGTCGCAATCCTGGGGGCAACCGGTCCGACCGGGATTCATCTGGCGAATATTCTGCGCCGCCAGAAGGTGGCGGTGCGGGTCGTGTCGCGCAGCGCCGCCAACCTCCAGCGCGCCTTCGGCGATCCGGCATTCGAGAAGGTTGCGGCGGATGCGCTTGATGCCGATGCCGCCATTCGCGCCGTTGGCGGCTGCCCCCTGGTCTACGACTGTCTGGGTCTGCCGGCAGATCAGATGCACCTGCATCCAGTCGCCGCGGGGAACATTGCAAACGCCGTTCGCGCGACCGGGGCGCGCTGCATTCATGTGTCGAGCTACTGGGCCTACCTGCCGCTGCGGCGCTCGCCGCTCAACGAAGCGCATCCGCGGTCGGGTGGCCCGGACTGGGTGCGCTGGCGCCGGGAGGCCGAAGATGCCCTGCGGGATGCCGGTGCGGCCATTCTGCATCTCCCCGACTTCTATGGACCCGACGTCCACACCAGCACCCTGCAGAATCCGTTGGCCGAAGCCGCCGCCGGCAAGACCATGAACTGGATCGGCGCTGCCGATACGGCGCGCGAATATGTCCTGGTCTCGGACGCCATGGAGATTGCCGCCCGGATCCGAAGCCGGGACGACACATTCGGCAACGACTGGATCCTGCCCGGCAGCGGGCCGTTGACGGGCGCAAGGGTCGCGGAGATCGCCGGCCGGCATCTCGGCCGGCCGGTCAAGCTGCGCGCGGCCGGCGCCTTCATGTTGCGGCTCGTCAGCCTGTTCAGCACGGACCTGCGCGGATTCATGCAAGTCGTGCCGGACTACATCAAGCCGATTGCGTACGATTCCAGCAGGCTTGAAGGTTTGCTGGGCAAGGTCGAGATGACGTCATACGAGACCGGCATTGCCCGCACGCTCGACGCGATCCTGGCAGCGGCGGCGAAGCGGTAAGGTTGGCCACCATCTCGTGCTCGCGGCGGAATAAATCCGAGCGACGCAAATTTTTTCGTGGCGATGTCACAATCGGGGTCGCCCGGCTCGTCATGTCATCGGAACCCACGAAAGGAATGGTCCGATGAAAGCCAAGGTTAATGTCCTCACCGCCGCCCCCACCGCCATGAAGGTCTGGATGGGCGCTTCGCTCGCGATCGAAGCCAGCCTCGAGCCGAGCCTGGTCGAGCTCGTGAAAATTCGCGCCTCGCAGATCAACGGCTGCGCCAACTGCATCAACATGCATACGACCCAAGCCCGCAGCCAGGGCGAGACCGAGCAGCGCATCTACCTGCTGCCGGCCTGGCGCGAAGCGCCTTGCTACACGGAGCGGGAGCGGGCCGCGCTGGGCTGGACCGAGGCGCTCACGCGGCTCTCGGAAGACCATGCCCACGAAAGCGCCTACGCTGCGCTCAAGGCCCAGTTCAGCGACGAGGAACAGGTGAAGCTCACGCTCATGATCAACATCATCAATGGCTGGAACCGGCTCTCGGTTGGTTTCGGCACGTGGATCGAACCTGCCGCCGCCAAGGCTGCGACGAGAGTGGCAGCCTGATGTCGGAGCCAAGCCTCCAGAGCGCAGCGGAGATTTTTGATCCGCTGCGCCCGCGCCTCATGCGTGTCGCCTATCGCATGCTGGGTTCGGTGGGGGACGCCGAGGACGTGGTGCAGGAGGCCTTCATCCGCTGGATGGGGGTTGATCGCGAAGAGATCCGCGAGCCCGAGGCGTTCCTTCGCCGGGTGGTCACACGGCTTTGTCTCGATCAGCTCAAATCGGCAAAAGTCCAACGTGAAACCTATATCGGCCCCTGGCTTCCTGATCCGATCGTGGAGGAGGAAGAAGAGGAAGACGTGACGCTCCCGCTGATGCTGGCAATGGAGCGGCTCTCTCCACTCGAACGCGCCGCCTTCCTGCTGCATGATGTGTTTGGATTGGGGTTTGACGAAGTAGCTGCCACCATCAAGCGCGATGCGGCCGCCTGTCGCCAACTCGCGGCGCGGGCACGCAACCATGTGCGCGATGAACGGCCGCGGTTCAAACTCGAAAAGCAGCGGGGGATCGAACTCGCCAATGCCTTCTACACGGCAACACGTAGCGGCGACATGTCGGCACTGGGGGCAATGCTGGCTGCCGATGTCAGCGTCCATGCCGACGGTGGCGGCAAGCGTCCTGCATCGCCTGATCCGATCTTCGGCTTCGACGAGGTGATGAAGCTCCACGCCCATCTGGCCAAGCAATTCCAGACGCATCAGTCGAAACTCGTGCGCACAGGCTTCATCAATGGCTTGCCGGGTTTCGTGACACTGGAGGCCGATGGCGAACTGCAGACGACGACACTCGACATCGGGGAGGGCAGGATCACCGCGATCTACGTGGTGCGCAATCCCGACAAGCTGAGGCATCTGCATTAGAGAGCATGATCCCGAAAAAGCCTGGCCCGGACGTGATCCGGGCTGGCTACCGGTTTTCGGAAAAGCCTGCCCTCGGGCTTGACCCGAGGGATCATGCTCCAAGCATAACTTAGAGCGAGATGGCGATTCGAAGAAAAGTCATCTCGCTCTAATGTCGCGATTCGGAAGTTCGCTTCATTTTGCAGCCCGCTCGAGAGCGAACTTCCGAATCAAAGCGACACTAGCAAGCATATGATTTCTAGTGTGGTTTGGATTTGAAGTTCCTGCGAAGAGGA
>Ga0126380_10001030_pt1 | contig 10180 bp, 7 predicted proteins | sample PanSoiMetPlot_26_FD_92544 | JGI IMG/M metagenome (GOLD analysis project Ga0126380, IMG submission 92544) | Tropical forest soil microbial communities from Panama - MetaG Plot_26 | ecosystem: Environmental > Terrestrial > Soil > Tropical forest > Bulk soil | place: Panama | collected 2016-02-17
TCGAGACGGCATGCTCCCGGAGGTGTTTGGCAAGACCGGCAGCCGGAACACCCCCTGGCTGGCCATTCTCGTTTGCGCGGGGTGCTGGGCGCTGTGCTTGGGGCTTGGCTTCAAGCGGCTCGTCACTCTTGACATCATGCTCTATGGCGCAAGCCTCATACTGGAGTTCGTCACGCTGGTCGTGTTGCGCATCAAGGAACCTAACCTGAAGCGCGGATTCCGTGTTCCAGGCGGCATAACGGGGGCAGTTTTGACCGGAGTCTTTCCCCTGTTGCTGCTACTCCTCGCTGTGGTCGAGAGCAATCACGAAACCGTCCTAGGCATGAACGGCCTTCTCTTCGGCACCCTAATCATCCTCACTGGATTTGTGGTTTATTTCGCAAGCGCAAAACTAAAACTCCTGCATGCCAAGCCTGTCGCTTCGAGCAAGATTGAAGAACTGGAAATGGCATAGGCCAGGCCAAGGAACGTATTCCCTTCCTTTGGAAGGGCTTGTATTCCAAACGAGCGAACCCCAAACCTGTAATCTAGCCTCTGGCACAAGCTACTCTGTGGAGTGAAGTGTCCTGTGCCGCAAGCTCGAATCGCCGATCATGCCATCGGCGCTCCCGGGAGTGGCATCCCCGGAAGGTCTCGGCACTTGAAAAGCCAACCAATCGAGGCCGCCCGGGTTGAGGCCCCGCTTTGTTTCTGCGAGGGTAAGATATACTCGACGGTCGTTCGGATGTTAGATTCCCTTGAAATCCCCTTGGGAGACGACTTTGAAACTGCTTCACGCTGTTCCTGTTGTTGTGTCTTTCTTGCTTCTCGTTATTGCGCCGGCTCGGCTGGCGGCCGAGCCGGATGCGGCTAAACAAATCGACCCGAAACTTTTTCAGGAGCTGCGATGGCGATCGATCGGGCCGTTCCGCGGCGGCCGCGTGCTGGCAGTGACTGGTGTGCGCGGTCAGCCGGACACGTACTATTTCGGAAGCGTGGGCGGCGGAGTTTGGAAGACAGACGACGCGGGCCGCACGTGGAAGCCGATTTTTGACTCGCAGCCAGTTGCGTCCATTGGAGCGATTGCGGTGGCGCCTTCGGACGCCAACATAATATACGTGGGTTCCGGCGAAGCGGACATGCGCTCGTCCATTTCCGTGGGAAATGGAATGTACAAATCCGCCGACGCGGGAAAGACGTGGAAGCAGATCGGACTGAGCGATTCGCGGCAAATTGGAAGAATCCTGGTGGATCCGCACGACGCAAACCGTGTTTTTGTGGCAGCCTTGGGTCACGCGTATGGACCGAACCAAGACCGCGGCGTCTTTCGTTCGAAAGACGGAGGCGCCCACTGGCAGAAAGTGCTGTTTCACGACGAAAACACCGGGGCAATCGACGTGGCGTTGGACCCGGGAAACTCGAAGACGATTTTCGCCGCACTGTGGCAAACGCGTAGGCCGCCTTGGAGCATTTATCCGCCGTCAAACGGTCCCGGTAGCGGGCTGTATCGTTCGAACGATGGCGGAGACCATTGGCAAGCTGTCAAGGGCAACGGACTGCCGACAGAAAGCCTCGGGCGCATGGGAATCGCCTTTGCGCCGAGCAATCCGAAAAGGATCTACGTCATCGTGGACGCCAAGGAAGGTGGTTTATATCGCTCGGAGGACGGCGGACAAAACTGGCAGCAAGTTTCCAAGGACCACCGGATTTGGGGCCGAGGCTGGTACTTCAACGAAGTCACCGTCGATCCGAAAAATCCGGACATCGTCTACGTGCCGAACACTTCCATCTACCGGTCCGTGGATGGAGGAAAGAGCTTCAGCGTGTTCAAGGGCGATCCTACGGGGCCGGACTACCATGAGCTGTGGATTGATCCGGACGATTCGAGGCGGATGGTCCTGAGCTGCGATCAGGGCGCGGTCGTCACGCACAATGGCGGCGAGACATGGAGTTCCTGGTTCAACCAGCCGACCGCGCAGTTCTATCACGTCGTGACCGACAATCAGTTTCCGTATTGGGTGTACGGGGCGCAGCAGGATAGCGGGCCGGCGGCGACGCCGAGCGTCAGCAAGTATCGCTTCCTGAATTTCCATGATTGGAGACCGCTTGAGGCCGGCGATGAGAACGGGTACATCGCGCCGGATCCCCTGAATCCGGACGTGATCTTCGGCGGATTTGTGGAGCGGCAGGATTTGAGCAATGAGCAGGTTCAAGCAATGCCGCCGACGATTGCGCAGGACGGCGCATTCCGCCGAACATGGACGCTCCCGCTTGTTTTTTCTCCGCTTGATGCGCATGTTCTCTATTTCGCTTCACAGATTTTATTCCGCACCGAGGATGGCGGAGATTCGTGGCAAGCCATCAGCCCTGATCTGACACGCGAAGATCCAGGTGTTCCCGCAAACTTGGACCCGCCAACGGCTGCAGACGCTCCTAAGGGCAAGCGGCGCGGCGTGATTTACACGATTGGTCCGTCTTACGTGAAAGCTGGGGAGATTTGGGCGGGAACGGACGACGGCCTGATTCAATTGACGCAAGATGAAGGAAAAAGCTGGAACAACGCCACGCCAAAGGAATTGACGTCCTGGAGCAAAGTGACGCACATCGAAGCCTCGCATTCGGAGGCGGGAACTGCGTACGCCGCAGTGGATCGCCACCGGCTCGAGGATTATCAACCTTATCTTTACCGCACGCGCGATTTCGGAAAGAGTTGGCAGCGCGTTTCGAATGGAATTCCCGATGGCAGCTTTTTGAATTGCGTGCGGGAGGATCCTTTTCGCAAGGGATTGCTCTATGCGTGCACGGAAAAAGGCGTGTACGTTTCGTTCGATGATGGGGACGACTGGCAACCGTTACAATTGAATTTGCCAACGACCTCAGTGCGCGACCTGGCCGTGCATCAAGACGATTTGGTGATCGCCACATTTGGCCGTTCGTTCTGGGTGCTGGACGACGTGATGCCGCTGCGGCAAATCGATCCGCGCTCGGCGGCCGCGGACGTTTGGCTATACCGCCCGGAGACAGCCTATCGCGTGCGGCCGGGAGGCGATCAGGGAACGCCGGTGCCGGACGATGAAGCGCTGGCTTCGAATCCCCCGAACGGCGCAGTGTTGGATTACTATCTGAAGGAAAAATCCACTGCACCGATTCAACTCGAAATCTTCAATAGCGAAGGCAGGCTGGTGCGGCGGTTTGCCAGCGACGACGAGTCGCGCAAGGTGAACCCGAACGATTTGGCGTTTCCCGCCTCCTGGGTTCGCGAACCGCAGGTACTCTCTGGCGATGCGGGAATGCACCGGTTCGTATGGGATTTGCGGTATCCCTTGCCAAAAGGCGTGCGCGCATCCTTCTGGAGACCGTCCGGACCGTTGGCATTGCCGGGAAACTACACGGTGAGACTCACAGCGCACGGGAAAAGCAGCTCGCAGCCGCTGGTCATCAAAATGGATCCTCGGGTGAAGACACCCCAGGACGCGCTGGGGCGCCAATTTGAACTGGCGTCGAAGATTTCAGCGCGCGAAGGTGAAGTTTCAGCTGCGCTGCAACAAATAGCGGAATTGCAAAAGCAACTCGGAGTGCGCAAAAAAGAAGCGAGCGAGAAATCCGATGTGGCAAAAACGCTCGACGAGCTGAATCAAAAGCTGGGGGCGATCGTCGCATCAGACAGCGACGGCGGGTTTGGGCTATATGGGCTGGCGTTTCCGAAGAAAGAGCCTGAGTCATTGAGCAAAGTTGCGTCAGCCCTCAACGGCTTGCTGAGCGTGGTGGAAAGCGCGGATGTCGGACCTTCAACTGATGCCGTCACAGCGCATGAGAAATGGAACAAGGCCGCGGAAACGGCCCTGGCGCGCTGGGCCGACTTTCAGAACAAGGATTTGGCCAATGCCAATGCCGTCTTGCAAAAGGCAAACCTTAAGCCGGTAGCCACAACAGAAATGCCTGCCGGTCGTTAGAACTTTGCGAAGAAGGCTTTAAAGAGCGCGGGTTCTTGCATTTCCTTCTTGATTCGCAACAATCGCACCAATCAAGCTGCGCGAATTCGTGCGTGAATTTGGTATGCTGCTCGATGTGGGAAACTCCCATCGGCAAAGAGTCCTCGCCATTTGCGGCGTAGCTTCGCTGTTTCTTGCAGGCGCGGTGATGACGCACGCTTCGCAAACTCCTTCGCAAACGCAGCAGGCGCCTCCCGGCACGGCATCGCCCGCTTCTGCCGCGGCCGGAGGACAGAGTGCAACGACGGTCCCTTCTGGCTCTGCATCCGGGATACAAAACGCGCAAGGCGGGCTCAGCGTTGTTGTGCTGGACCCGGCGCACGGAGGCACCGACCCCGGCGCGCGCGGAACCGGCGGAATTCAAGAAAGCGAAATCGTGCTGGAATTCACCGCAGAAGTGCGGAAAGCGTTGGACCAGCAGGGATTTCAAGTGGTGCAAACGCGGCAAGCAAACGATAACCCTTCTTTCGACGACCGCTCCGCGATTGCGAATGCACAGCGGAACGCCGTTTTTATCACCCTGCACATTGCCTCGACCGGCTTGCCCGGAACCGTCCGAGTGTATGTAAATTCGGAGCTCCCGGCAGTCACAACGGCGACCGCGCTTATTCCCTGGGACCGTGCGCAGGCCCCGTTTCTTGGCTTGAGCTGCAAACTCGGCGATCTAGTGCAAGGCATGCTCACACAGCGCTTCAAAGGTTCGCCGGATAGTGCACAAACGGCAGCCATCCGTCAGCTTCGAACTACGGCTGCGCCTGCGATTGCCGTCGAAGTTTCAAGTGTAGTCGTCAATGACCGCGCCGATCTGGATCACATGGCACCCGGAGTCGCGGATGCCATCGCGCGCGGCGTGGTGGCATTCAAGCCGCTGTATGTGATTGCCAGCACCCGCGGAGGGTCGCCATGACGGACCCCATTATAGACTCCTTGACCGAGCTTGCACCGGGACCCGCAAGGGAAAAGTGGAAATTCTGGCTGACGGCGCTGCTCGTGTTCGTCGTGGTGGGCGCGGCAATTTCTGTTCCCCTCATTCGCAGACGCATGAAGCGCGCCGCACGATTGCAAGAGCAGAGCGCGGAGCAGGCGCGGCGTGAATTAACGCAGCCTGTTCCAATGAACCCCAGCGATCCGCTGGTAAAAGCGAAGCTTTTTTGGCTTTCTGATTCGGATCATTCCGTGCTGGCTCCGTTGACGGTAGAGTTGCCGCTTTCGAGCGATCCGGTGCTTCGTTCCAAGCAAGTGCTGAATACCTTGCTGGCCGGCCCGGTAGACGTGGAGCTCCGCACGCTGCCACCGGATGCGGTGCTACTCGCGTTTTATATTTTGCCGGATGGGACGGCGATTGCGGACTTTTCGGAGGCGCTGGCTATTTCAATTCCTTCCGGAATCGCCAGCGAACAGCTGGCCGTGGATTCCATGGCGCGAACGCTCGAAGCAAATGTTCCCCAAGCGAAGCGGTTGAAAATCCTCATTCACGGGCAGGAAGCGGAAACGCTGGCAGGACACGTGGATTTGACGGGAACATTTGCTGTGCACATCGATGCGAGTCAGGCGCCCGCGAATCCCGCAGCCGGAAAAGTGGGCGCCTTGGTTGAGCCGCCGTTGACAGCAGGCCACAGCACCTTCAAACTGGCTCGACGGTAAAAACTGTTGCAAAGCTGGTGCAAACCAATGCGGGAGGATGAGTGAGAAGCGACGGCCGGGCGGCGGACCAGATGCGCCCGCTCAAAATCACGCCGGATTTTATCTCGACTGCGGAAGGCAGCGTGCTCATCGAGCTTGGAAACACCCGCGTGATTTGCACAGCTACCGTGGATGACGGGGTGCCTCCCTTTCTGAAGGGCAGCGGCAAAGGCTGGGTGACCAGTGAATACGGAATGCTGCCGCGCGCGACCGAAGAACGAACAACGCGCGAGGCGACCAGAGGAAAACAGTCGGGGCGAACGCTCGAGATTCAGCGATTGATCGGCCGTTCGCTGCGCGCCGTAACCGACCAGGAGGCGATGGGCGAGCGCACGGTGTGGCTCGATTGCGACGTGATTCAAGCCGACGGCGGAACGCGCACGGCCTCTATCACCGGAGCGTTTGTGGCGTTGGCGCTAGCGTTTGAGCGGATGGTGGCCGCCGGAATGTTGAAGCATTCTCCGTTGATCGACACCGTCGCCGCCACGAGCGTCGGTATTGTGAATGACCGCGCGCTCCTGGACCTTGCCTACGAAGAAGATTCGCGCGCGGAAGTTGACATGAACGTGGTCATGACCGGCAGCGCGCACTTTGTGGAAATCCAGGCGACCGCGGAAGGGCGTGCGTTCAGCGGAAGCGAAATGCAGGACTTGCTGGCGCTCGCAGCCGCCGGAATTCGGCGCCTCACCGACGAACAGCGCGCCGTGCTGCCCGTGAAATTCAGTGCGCGCGCCCGTTAAGCTGTTTCTCGCCTCTTCAAATCCTGGAAAGCTGAAGGAGTATCGTGCGCTCGTGGAGAATGCCGCACCATCATCGTCCACCTCTGCCGAGTTGGAGTTGCTTCCGGAAATTGGCTCGCTTCCGGCGTTTGAAGAAAACGCGCCGACGTTCGCAGAGAATGCAGCGGGTAAGGCGCTCCATTATTCGCGATGGAGCGAAGGGTTGGTCTTCGCCGACGATTCCGGCCTTGTCGTGCCTACGCTTGGCGGCGCACCAGGTGTCCTTTCCGCAAGACACGCCGGCGCAGACGCGACGGATTCGCAGCGCATCGAAAAACTCTTGAACGAGATGCGAAACAGAGCGGACCAAGAACGCTCCGCGCACTTTGTCTGTGCAATTGCGCTGGCACGAAAAGGAAGGGCGCTGGCGGTGGTCACCGACCGCGTTGACGGTGAAATCCTGGAGTCGACGACAGGCGGTGGAGGATTTGGTTACGATCCCGTGTTTTACTTTCCCGCACTGAAAAAAACTTTCGCGGAGCTTTCTGCAGCAGAGAAAAACCGGCACAGCCATCGCGGCAAAGCCTTCCGCAAATTGCTCGCGGCGCTTTCCTCCATGCTATAGTCTTGGCTCCCATGGCAACGAGACTGAGCAAGAAGCAATCCGCACAAAAGAAAAACGCGCGTGCAAGAACGAAGGCTGCGAAACCAGCGAAGGCAGCTCAAGGAGCAAAGGCTGCGCGCGCGGCAGGGGCCGACCCGAAGCGCATAGCGGCCATTCTCGCAAAGCTGGACAAGGCGTACCCCAACGCAACCTGCGAACTGAATTACAAGAACGCGTTTGAGCTGCTGATTGCGACTATTCTTTCCGCACAATGCACGGACGTGCGCGTGAATCAGGTCACAGAGACTTTATTTAAGAAATATCCCGATGCCAAAGCATTCGCATACGCCGATCCTAGTGAACTGGAACAGGAGATTCGGCCCACAGGTTTTTTTCGCAACAAAACCAAATCCGTGGTGGGCGCAAGCAAAGGCATCCTGGAGAACTTTGGCGGAGAAGTGCCGCGCACCATGGAGGAAATCCTAAAGCTGCCCGGCGTGGCGCGAAAAACGGCAAACGTTGTTCTCGGGACAGCCTACAGAATCCCCAGCGGCATCGTTGTGGATACCCACGTTCAGCGGATCGCGAACCGGCTGGATCTGACACGCAACGAAGATCCCAAGAAAATCGAGCAGGACCTCCTGGAAGTGATTCCGAAGGACAAGTGGATTCAGTTTTCTCACCAGGTTATCTGGCACGGACGCAGGATTTGCCACGCCCGCAAACCAAAATGCGTGGAATGCAACATGGAATCGCTCTGCTACGCGAAGGACAAAACCATTTAGCCGGATTATTGCGGTTTCGTGGTGGACGGTTGAGCCTGCGCCGCTGGCGGCGCCGTTGATTTCGGCGAGCCGACCGGCTGGTGGCCCGGAGGAAGCGGGGTCTGCCCTGGGGCGGCGGAAGGATCGAAGAGTTCTTTGAAATTGGGCATCGAGTGGACCGGTAGATTGGTATTTGCGTTCTCACTGGTATGGGGATGCTGCATCGCGCCGCCGAGCGGTTGACTTTTCAGGACGACCCAGTCGCTCCCGCGTTTTTCGAGGTCGTAAGCGACCTGCATCCCACCGCCCGGAGGTCCGTTGGTCTTGATGCGAAACTCGACCTCCGCGTGCGCTTGATTGCCTGTGACGGAAACGCTGCGTAGGTCCATGTCCATCGCGCTCATATTGAGCGTGCCGATGGAAGTCAGGTGTTGCACGATTCCCGCGCGAATGGCGTCGTTGTCGCTCGTTTGCTTTTTGCAGGAGCCTAGGCCGAAGAACGCAACAGCTAAGAGCAGGGCCAGCGCGATGCGCTTCTTCATCAGCGTCCTTTCGTCCCTTTCACCGCGAACGGCGATTCAAGCGGCTCGCAGCCCGTTCGGAACCATCGGCAAATTGTCTAGCCGAACGCCGGTGGCAGCGAACAACGCGTTACCTACCGCCGGGGCAATCGCCATGATGGGCGTTTCGCCGGCGCCTGCGGATGGAATGTCTTTTCGATCGAGCAGCACCGCTTCGACCTCGGGGACATCGCGGAAGCGCGGCACGCGATACGCGACAAAATGCGGATTCGTGATCCGCCCATTTTCAAACTCGACGGCTTCGAAGAGCGCTCCGCCGAGCCCCTGGATGACGGCGCCCACCACCTGATTGCGCAAGCCGTCGGGATTGACGATGGCGCCGCACTCGAAGGCCTCGACGACGCGAACGACGCGCACGTCTCCGGAAGCGCGGTTTACTGCAACCTCGGCGCATGTGGCGACGTAACTTCCCTTCTCCGCTCCGCAGGCAATGCCAAACCCTTGTCCCGGTTGCGTCTTCTTTCGCGGCCAGCCAAAGGATTTCGCGGCAGCTTCCAAGACGGCACGCATTCGTTCGTTCGAAAGATTCGTCATGCGGAACTCGAGAGGGTCCATTCGCACAACGTGCGCCAGGGCATCCATGTGCGACTCGCGTGCGAAATGGTTTGCCGTGGCGGCCAAGCCTCGATAGGACCCACTGCGCAAGACCAACGGCACCTGGTGATACTCCGTGTGCTGATTCGCAACGTCGTAAGGCGTTTCGATGCCTGACATGCCGGAATGATAGTTGTGAAATTCCCAAGCGGTGAGTTTGCCGTCCTTGGACATGCCGCTTTTTACTTCAATCACTCCTGCGGGACGGAAATAGGCCCAGGTGAACTCTTCCTCGCGCGTCCAGACAACCCTTACGGGCTTTCCGGCGGCACGAGCGAGGCGCGCCGCTTCGATGGCCGCGTCGCTCGTGTGTTTGCCTCCGTATGCCGCGCCTGTGTCCGGGACGATGACGCGAACGCTGCTCTCGGGAATGTGAAAAACGCTGGCAAGCTCATCGCGATTTGCAAACGGCCGCTGTGTGCCGGTCCAAACCGTGAGCTTGCCTTCGGTCCATTGCGCAGCGGCGGCACGTGGCTCGAGCGGAGCGTGCGCGATGTACGCCACGTTGTGAGTGGTTTCGACACGATGCGCCGCCGCGGCAAGCCCATCTGCTAGGGAACCTTTTTGATGGCGGGACCGCTCATTCGAGGACGCCTCGGCGTTCTTCTTGAGATACGAGAAGATCTCTTCGCTCGAAACCTGCGGAACTTCTTTCCATTGCGCGCGAATGGCCTCGAGAGCTTTCTGGGCTTCATGCACGCTCGGAGCGGTCACGCCAACGAAGTCTCCGTCGCGCACGACGGTGACACCATTCATGGCTTTCGCCACACTGTCATCATAGGAAGCCAACGTCGCGCCAAACGAGGGCGGACGCAGGACTTTGCCGTAAAGCATGCCATCGAGGCTGATGTCGCTGCTGTATTGGTGACTGCCGGTGACAAACGCACGCCCGTCCACTTTGGGAAGCGGCTTTCCTGCAACTTTCCATTCCGTTGCGGGGGTGATAGGGTCCTCGGCCGGAAGATTCTGCGCCAGCGTTTTGCCGCGCGCGAGTTCTGCATAGCTGAGGGAGCGCTTCGAAGCCGGATCCGTGACTTTTGCATCCGCCGCGACTAATCCTTCCGGCGCAACGTTCCATTCCTTGGCCGCCACACCGACAAGCAAATTGCGCGCAGCTTCGGCGACGCGGCGGAATTGCGGAGTCATCGTCGGCGTCGTGCGGCTGCCGAACGTGCCGGCATCAAACGGCGTGAGGCTGGTATTCGCCATCACCAGGCGTACGTTTTCGAAAGGTATGCGCAATTCGTTGGCAATGGTTTGCGAA
>Ga0126380_10001032_pt1 | contig 10178 bp, 8 predicted proteins | sample PanSoiMetPlot_26_FD_92544 | JGI IMG/M metagenome (GOLD analysis project Ga0126380, IMG submission 92544) | Tropical forest soil microbial communities from Panama - MetaG Plot_26 | ecosystem: Environmental > Terrestrial > Soil > Tropical forest > Bulk soil | place: Panama | collected 2016-02-17
CCGGGGCTCGGCTGGGCGACCTTTACGGCCGCCGCCGGATGTACCTGCTCGGTGTCGTGATGTTCACCGCGGCGTCGCTGGCCTGCGGCCTTGCCCCGGACAGCGGGCTGCTGATCGTCGCCAGGTGCGCGCAGGGCGCGGCCGCGGCGGTGATGGTGCCGCAGATCATCAGCGTCATCCAGATGCGGTTTGAGGGCGCGGCGCGGGCCACCGCCCTATCCGCGTGGGGGGTGGTGCTGGCGACCGGCGCGGTCGCCGGGGTCATCCTCGGCGGCATCCTGGTCAGTGCGGACCTGCTGGGCGCCACGTGGCGGCCGGTCTTCCTCGTCAACGTCCCGGTCGGCGTCCTGCTCGCGGTGCTGGTGCCCAGGGTGGTGCCGGCCGACCCGCCTCGGGCCCGGCACACCGGGGGGGTCGGCTCACGCCGCCTGGACCTGCGCGGCCTGGCGATCGCCGTACCGGCCGTGTGCCTGATCGTGCTGCCGCTGGTGCTGGGGCGCGAACTGGGCTGGCCGGCCTGGACGCTGGGCTGCGTCGCGGCGGGCCTGCTGCTCGCCGGGGCCTTCGCCGGCTTCGAGCGGGCGGTCGCGGCGCGGGGCGGTGACCCGCTGCTGAACCTGGGCGTGCTGCGCGCCCCCGGCCTGGCCGCCGGGCTCGGCACGCTGTTGGCCGTGATGGCCGGCTACGGCGGGGTCCTGTTCGTGTTCACCCTGCACCTGCAGGCCGGGCTCGGCCAAAGCGCGCTGCGGGCGGGCCTGTCGTACGTCCCCTTGGCGGGCATGTTCGGCCTGGTCGGCTACTTCTGGCGGCGGTTGCCCGCACGGGTGCACCCGGTGCTGGCACCGGCGGGGCTGGTGCTGGTCGCGGCCGCCTACCTGGGGATCGCGGCGGCGGTGCGCGGCGGTTCGGCCGGCGGCCCGCTGTTGTGGCTGGCGCTCGCCGTGGCCGGGGTGGGCCTGGGCCTCACGATTCCGCCGCTGCTCACCCAGTCGCTGGTCGGTGTGCCGCTATCCCGGGCAGCCGACGCCAGTGGCCTGGTCACCACGGCCGCGCAGCTCAGCCAGGTCATCGGGGTCGCGTGTTTCGGCACTGTGTACCTGTCCCTGGCGCAGCGAGCGGGCCCGCACGCGGCGGCTTCCGGGAACGCACTGGCCGGCACCGCCACCCTGCTGGCGCTGCTGGCCGTGATCGGCCTGGTGCCCGCCGCGGCGCTCGCCCGCACCGTGCTCCGGCCCAGGCCGTGATCAGTCGAACGGCCCCGGCTCGGGGAGCGCCATGGCCCCCGCGGGCGGGTCGGGCAGCGGCCGGCGGGGCTCGCGCACCCCGGCCCCCGGCGGCCCGTTCCCGCCGCGGCCCCGGCGGCCGCCCGCGCGGGGCCTGATCCGGTCGAGGAACCACCGGGCGGGCGCGGTCAGCGCGATCCACAGCGGATTGGCCAGGACCCGCCGGGCCACCCCGTGGCCGGTGCCGGCCGCCGGGTAGGCGGCCCGGGCCGGGCCGACGTTCCGGACCACCACGCGCCTGCCGCGGCGCACCAGGATCCGGTCTCGCCCGCCCGGCAGGCGCCCGAGGTAGTGCCGGTTCACCAGTTCGCCGGCCAGCAGCACCGCCGGTGCCAGCGCGAGGACGAACAGCGTCACCGCGCACGAGGCGAGCAGCCGACCGGCTCTGCGCCAGGGCTTCATGTTTTTAGTATGCGCCCTGACGTGGTGCGGTACAGCTGACGGCGGTCAGCCCGTGGCGAACGCCGTCAGGGCCCGGGCGATGGTCCTAACTGAACACCCGGTGGCGGCGGTGGACGGACTGGAGCAGCCCGATAGCGATCATGTCGGCGAACAAGGCAGACCCGCCGTAGGACACGAACGGCAGCGGCAGCCCGGTGACCGGGGTGATCCCGATCGTCATGCCGATGTTGATGAACGCCTGCACCGCGAACCAGATCGCGACGCCCCCCGCGACCAGCAGCCCGAACGCGTCGTCGGCGCGGGCCGCGATCCGCACCGCGCGGAAGATCACCAGGCCCAGCAGCACGACGATCGCAGCACACCCGACGAAGCCGAGTTCCTCGCCCGCCACGGCGAAGATGAAGTCGGTCCCCGAGAAGCTGTAGGACCCGAGGAAGCTGCCGGCGGTGAGCTGGCCGTGGAAGAGGCCTTGGCCGAACATGCCGCCGGAGCCGATCGCGATCTTGGCCTGGAAGGCCTGCCACCCGGTCCCGGTCGGATCCGCGGACGGGTGCAGGAACGAGGTGAGCCGCCCCAGCTGGTAGGCCTTGAGCAGGTGCAGTTGCAACACCGCGAGCACGGCCAGGGTCCCGGCGCCGGCCAGCAGCGCCAGCCAGCGCAGGCCGACGCCGGACAGGGCGATCATCCCCCCGGCGATGACCACCAGGACGATGACGACCCCCAGGTCCGGCTCGGCCAGGACCAGGCCGATGACCGGGACGCTGCAAGCGACCGCGAGGGCCAGCGGCCGGATTCCCGGCCGCCGGGACCGTTGCGCCGCCGACCCGAAGATCAGGGCAATCATCAGGATCAGCCCGATCTTGGCGTACTCGGACGGCTCGACCTGGAACCCGCCGGGCAGCGGGATCCAGGAATGCGAGCCGAGGACCGAGGTGCCGAGCGGGCTGAGCACCACCAGCAGGCCCAGGCACGCCGCCGCGTAGGCGAACGGCGCGATCATCCGCAGGATCCGGTAGTCGACGAGGCTCACGCCGGCCATGAGGAGGAGGCCGATCACCACGATCAGCAGTTGCTTGTCCAGGTAGGTGCGCGGGTCGGCGCCGACCTGCGACAGCCCCGGGGCGGTCGCCGACCAGACCAGCAGCGTGCCGATGAGCGACAACCCGAGCACGGCGAGGACCAGGATCCAGTCCACGTGCCGCAGCATCGAGTCGCGGGCCAGGGCCCGGCGCCAGAGGCTGCGCGAGCGCAGTGCGGGCACGGCGGTCTTGCCCCCGCGGAAGCCGAGCCCCGGGCGCACCGGGTCCAGGCCCCGCACGCCGGCGATGCGGCCACGGCCAGATGTTGTCACGGCGTCCCCCCGTAGCCCGGCGGTGCGCTGATCACGCCGCTGGCGGAGATCGCGGGCAGCTTACGCGGGGCCACCCCGCCCGGGAACACCGCGCGGTGGCCTTCGAGCCCGTAGATCGAGTCCCAGATCTGCCGGGCGCATGGCGCGGAGACGTCCGCGCCCTCACCGGACTTGGGCACCATGACCACGACCACGTACTTGGGGTCGCTGGCGGGCGCGAACGACGCGAACACCGAGGTGGCCTGGCCGCCGAAGATCTCCGCGGTTCCGGTCTTCGCCGCGACCTGCACCTTGTTCAGCGGGAAACCGGCGAACGCCCCCGCCGCGGTGCCCTGGCTGACCACGTCGGTCAGCGCGCTGCGGATGTAGCCCAGGGCCCACCGGGGCACCGGCAGGTGCCCGGTCACCGGGGGCCTGATCCGCTGGACGACCTCGCCCGTGGGAGACAGCAGAGCCGCGCCGATCCGCGGGCCGTAGAGGGTGCCGCCGTTGGCCAGCGCCGCGTAGGCCCGGGCCAGCTGGAGCGGGGTCACGGTCACGTAACCCTGGCCGATCGCGGCGATCGCGGCCTGTCCGGGCGTCCACTGGTACCCGGTCCGGCAGTTGTCGTAGGCGATCTGCTGGAGGTAGCTGCCGTTGGCGCTACCGTGCTTGCACCAGTAGTTCTTGTACTGCTTCCAGTAGTTGTACAGCCACTGCCGGGTGGGGATGGTGCCGGGTGACTGCTCCGGCAGGTCGACCCCAGGGTTATGGCCGAACCCCCAGGCCACCTCCATCTTCTGCATCTTTTGCACCGGTGCGTGGGGATTCTTGGCGAAGTTCGCGTTGTAGTGGTCGTGCAGGTACATCTGGTAGGCAAGCTGGTAGAACACCGTGTCGCAGGACATGACCAGCGCCTGGTGCAGTGACATCGGCCCGAGGTTGGACGTGGTCCAGTTCTTGAACGTGTGGTTGGCGATCGTGACCGACCCTGGGCAGCCGTAGGGCCCCGCGGCGGAGTACCCGTGGGCGAGGGCGGCGGCCGTGGAGGTGACCTTCCAGGTGGATCCGGGGCCGTACTCGCCCTGGGTGGCCCGGTTGAGTATCGGCACGCTGTGCGCGGTGCCGAACAGGTTCTTGAACTCCTGGTGGGAGATGCCGCCGTTCCAGATGCTGGGGTCATAGGTCGGGACGCTGGCCATGGCGAGAACCCGCCCGGTGGTCGTCATCACCACGGCCGCGCCGGTGGTGGCACCCGGGTTGCCCTCGGCCTGAGCGCGCCGGATGGCCTGGGTCAGCGCGTTGTAGGTGTCCGCCTGGAGCCGGGAGTTGAGGCTGGTCACCAGGGTGTTGCCGGCCTTGGGGCTGGACTGGTGGCGGATGCCGGTGACCGTGCCCGCCGCGTTGACGGTCAGCGTCTGCGTGCCCGGGGTCCCGCGGAGATGCCGGTCGTACTGCCGCTCCAGGCCCGCCTGGCCGACCAGGTCCACCCCGGAGAAGCCAGTCACCGGAAGGTGGCGCTCCTTCATCTGCTGCGGCGTGATCGGCTGCAGGTAGCCCAGGATCTGCGCCGCTTGGGTGGCGGCCGGCTGCGCGTAGTGGGTGACCGGCTGCGGCTGCGCGGACACCCCCGGGTAGTCGCGCTGGTTCTCCATGATCTGCAGCGCCACCGCCGGTGGGACCTGCTCGGATACCGGGATCGGCTGGTATGGGGAGCCCTGCCAGCACGGCTGGGACACCCCCGCGGTGCACACCCGGATCTTCTCCTGGAGCAGGCTGTACTTCATGCCCAGCAGGCGGGCCAGCCGGTGCAGCACATCGATGCCCCTGTCCGGCTGCTGTGACACCAGCGCCCGGTTCACCGAGACGACCAGCGCGGTGCGGTTGTTCACCAGCGGCTGGCCGACGTCGTCCAGGATCTGGCCGCGCACCGGCGGCACGATCACCGTCCTGACCCGATCCTGGGTGGCCGCGCTCGCGTAGCTCCCGACGCTCAGCACCTGCAGGTACCACAGCCGCCCGCCCAGCACGAGCAGCAGCGCGGCCACCACGGCGTACAAGACGACCAGGCGCCGCCGTGCCGCCGGAATCATCGCCACCCCCCCTTGCCGAGCATGGAGAACCTGCGCCGCCAGGTGCGGGTCCGCAGCCCCTGGCCGGCTCCCCGGGACCCGCCGAACCCGAGCCGGCGCCCGGGGCGCTGCCACCGCGCCCTGGGCGGCCGGAACCGGGGGGCGGAGGTGCGCAGCGCCGCGGCCGGTTTGCGCGCCCGGCTGTGCGACCGGAATCGCGGCGCGGCCGCGGCACGGCCGCCGGTGCGCGACCGCGCCGCGGAACCGGTCGCGAACGAGCCCTTGCCCATCTGCCGCCGCCGGGCCGGCCGGCCAGGCCACCACAGGGCGGCGAACCAGCCGCCACGGCCCTGCCCGTCCCTGCCGCGCTTGCTGCCCAGCTTCAGCCGGGGCTGGCGCTGCTTGCGGGGCTGCCCCCGGCCCAGGGCCGACGGGCCGCCGGACAGCGCGCCGCCGCGCAGCCGGGCGGGACGGCCGGCCAAGCTCGGGGCGCGGCCGTCGAAGGCGGCGCCCGGCCCGGCTCCGGCCAGGTGCCGCCGGGCCACGATCGCCCCGTCGCGGCGCCGGGAGTTGCCCAGCCGCAGGTGCACGGTGGTGAGCGGGCGCGCGGGCTTGGCCGCCTGGCTCACCGTCGCGGAGCCGGCCACGCCGCCACGCAGCCGCAGCCGCGGCGGGCGGCGCCGGTCCAGCCACGCGCCGGCCGGCTGACCTGCCTGCCCAGGGCGTTCCCGGCGGGCCCCGATCCAGCCGTCGGTTCGGTGCCCGGCGGCGGCCCGCAGCCGCGGCGACCGGCCCACCCCGGTGTCGCGGACCGCGCCGCTGGCCGCGGTCACACCGGCCAGTGCGCCGCCGCCCGCCGCGGCCAGTTCCCGCCCGGTGAGCAGGCCCGCCGGGGCCGTGCCCGACCCCCACCGGGCGTACCCGCCGAGCCACGCCACGGCGTACAGCACGAACGGGCTGAGCAGCAGGCCGTAGAACACCGCCGCGGGCAGCACCTGGCGCACCGCCTGCCAGGTGACATCGGGATCGCCGAAGATCAGCCCGACCAGCGCGTACAGCGCCTCACCGGCCGCGACGCCCACCGCCACCCCGGCCAGCGGCAGCCACGCGGACCGCTCCAGCGCGACCCTCAGCCGCCCGCACCCGTAGCCGACCAGGCAGAACACCAGGGCACTCTGCCCCAGCAGGTTGCTGGCGGGCGGGGCGACATCGAGGGCCAGCCCGGCGGCGAACCCGATGATCGCCCCCTCGCGCGGCCCGCTGCCCAGCGCCATCGCCACCACGGCCACCAGGACCAGGTCGGGCCCGGCGCCACCGGGGAACGGCACGTTGTTCAGCACGGTCACCTGGATCAAGACCGCGGCCAGGACGGCCGCGGCAGCGAGCAGCGCGCGCCGCACGCTAGCCCCCCGCCCCGCCGACCGTCGGGGTGGCGCCGCCTGCCGGGGTGGCGCCTGGGCTCGGCGTCGCGCCCGTGGCGGAAGCGGACGGTGATGGCGTCGGGCGGGGCGGCAGCACCGAATCCCGCGGGTTATGGCGCGGTGGCGCGACCACCACGCCGACGACGCCGAGGGCGCTGTCGGCGGCGAACGGCCGGACGTATGCGATCTTCGTCAGGGCACTGGGGCTGGCCACTACCCGGGTGATCACGCCGACCGGCACCCCGGGCGCATACGGCCTGCCGCCGACCGAGCCGAAGGTGACCAGCTGCTGGCCCGGGGCCAGAACGGCGTTGGCGTCGAACACCTGCAGCCGCAGCGCGGCCGGGCCATCCTGGCTGTGACCCAGCCCGGTGACCGCCCCGATCTCACCGGTCCCGGCGACCCGCACCCCGACAGTGGACCCGGCATCGGTGTCCAGTAGCACGGTGGCGGTGTGGCTGCTCACCGACGTCACCGCGCCCACCAGCCCGTCCCCGTTCAGCACGGTCTCGTCCGGCTTGATGCCGTCGGCGCTGCCCGCGTCGATCGTGACCGTGTTCTCGTACGCCGGGCCGGCCGCGATGACGTTCGCCGCCACGACCCGGTACCGGCCGCGCCCGGCGAGCTGGAGCAGCTTGCTCAGCTGAGCCGCCTGGGCCTTGCTGAGCTGGGCCTGGCTCAGCTCGGCGCGCAGCCGGACCACCTGGCGCTGCAGCCCGGTGATGGTGTCCTGTGCGCGCGCCGCGGACCCGATGTTGTCCACGAAGGCCGTCACCGGCTGGGTCACCCCGCTGGCAACGCTCTCCGCAGACCCGAAGATGAGGCCGCCGAGCGAGCGCAGGCCGCGCACCGGCCCGGCGGAGGAGTTCCGCGCGTCAAAGGTGATCAGGGCCAGGGCAGCGACGACGAGCACCGCGAGTACCACGCGGGTCCGCCGATTGTCGTGCACCGGGTCTCCTGATTCATGCCGCACGCGTGACGCGGCTGCCCCGTGTGAAGGCCGCGGGTCAGCGCCTGGACTCTGGGACTAGTACCTGGCGGAGCGTGTCGAAATCCTCCACGCACTTGCCGGTTCCCAGCACCACCGAATCGAGCGGGTTGTCGGCGAGGTGGATGGGCATGCCCGTTTCCTCGCGCAGGCGCTCGTCCAGCCCGCGAAGGAGCGCGCCGCCGCCGGTGAGCGCGATGCCACGGTCCATCACGTCGCCGGCCAGCTCGGGCGGGCACTTGTCCAAGGTAGTCTTCACCGCGTCCACGATCAGGGCCAGCGGCTCCTCGATCGCCCGGCGGATCTCCTCGGCGGAGATCACAATGGTCTTGGGCAGGCCGCTGACCAGGTCCCGGCCGCGGATCTCGGCGTTCGGCTCGTCGGAGGAGGGATATGCCGACCCGAGCGCCATCTTGATCTCCTCGGCGGTCCGCTCGCCGAGCATGAGGGAGTACTCCTTCTTGCCGAAGGTGATGATGGCCTGGTCCAGCTCGTCCCCGCCGATCCGGATCGACTGCGAGGTCACGATCCCGCCGAGGGAGATGACGGCCACCTCGGTGGTGCCGCCGCCGATGTCCACCACCATGTTGCCGGTCGGCTCGTTCACCGGCAGCCCGGCGCCGATGGCCGCGGCCATCGGCTCCTCGATGATGTACACCCGCCGCGCGCCGGCCTGGTGGCCGGCCTCCTTCACCGCGCTTTGCTCCACGCCGGTGATCCCGCTGGGCACGGCGACCACCACGCGCGGCTTGGCCAGGTGACTGCGCCGGTGCACCTTCTGGATGAAGTAGCGCAGCATCCGTTCCGTCACGTCAAAGTCAGCGATGACGCCGTCCTTCAGCGGCCGGACCGCCACGATGTTGCCGGGCGTCCTGCCGATCATCCGTTTGGCCTCGACCCCCACCGCGACGATCTGGCCATTGTTCGTATTCAGGGCCACCACGGACGGCTCGTTCAGCACGATGCCGCGCCCGCGCACGTAAACGAGGGTGTTCGCGGTACCGAGGTCGACCGCCATGTCACGGCCCAGAAACGCCAGCGCGTTGCTCATGTGGAATGAGACCTTCCCAACCAAGGTGATGCCGGGGTGAGCTGTGATTTATGCGTCGCGGCTCACGGCCATTGCGACCCGCGACGCGGCCTATGAGTCCTTCATCGGCACGGGCCGGGCGCCCTAAACAAGGTCCGGGAAGAAGATCTTGATCTCCCGCTCGGCCGAGTCAGGCGAATCCGATCCGTGCACGATGTTTTCCTGCACCTCCAACGCATAGTCGCCGCGGATGGTGCCCGGCGCGGCCTTCACCGGGTCCGTCGCGCCGGCCAGCGCCCGGAACGCTTCGATCGCCCGCGGCCCCTCCACCACCATGGCCACGAGCGCCCCGGAGGTGATGAACTCGACCAGCGAGCCGTAGAACGGCCTCTCGGCGTGCTCCGCGTAGTGGGTCTCGGCCAGGTCCTTGGCGACAACCCGCATATCCATGGCCACGATCCGCAGCCCCTTGCGCTCGATCCTGGACAGGACCTCTCCGGCCAGGCCTCGGCGCACCCCGTCTGGCTTTATCAGGACCAGAGTGCGTTCAGACAACGTGCTTCCTCCTCATCGGGGGGCATTGACATGCGACATCGGCCACGAGAAGCGGGGAATGACAAGCAGCGGTTTCACCGTCAATGCTACCGGCGCGATGCCCCGCTGGCCGCCTCCCACCCCGTCAGAACCGCCGGCAAGCCCCCGCCGCGCAGCCCTCAGCCATCGCAGATGCCCCCATATCCGGCAAACCGCCCGCCGATCCGGCCCGGTTAAGGGACCTGGTAGCGCCGACCGAGCCAGATGGCCGTCAGCCACAACGCGCCAAAGATGACGCCGAGCGCGTACATCGCCGGGACCACGATGCCGGTCGCGATCACGGCCGCCTGGAGCACGGTCCCGGCGGCGAGCGCCCAGCCTTGCCCCGGCCGCCCCACCAGGCCCGCGATCACCAGGGCCGCGGCGGCCAGGACGCCGCCGGCCACGGCCGCCTCCGCCGGACTGGCGTGGGCGATGGTGATGGCCACCGGGATGGCCAGCCCGATCACGACCACCTCGAAGATCAGGACGGTCGCGCACAGCCGCCTCACGGCGGTGCCCCCCCGCCGGCGCCGTCCGGCGTTCCCCCGGCGAGCACGCCCGCGGCGCCGAGCAGCAGGCGCGCCTCACCTGCCGTGGTCGTGGAGCCGGTGATGAGGATCCCCGCGTCGCCGGGGCCGGGCCCGTCCGCGGCTTCGTCGGCCAGCGTGGTGGCGACGTCGATCGCATCGTCGAGCCGGGGCGCCGCCACGACCCGCTCCGGGCCGAACACGCCGGCCGCGAGCCGCAGCAGTTCCTCCGGGTCCATCGACCGGGACGCGGAGTTGCGGGTGACCACAAGGCTGGCCGCGGCCGGTTCGAGCTGTTCCAGCATTCCCGCCACGTCCTTGTCGGCGCTCACTGCCAGCACGGCCACCAGGGTGCCGAAGCCGAACGCCTCGGTCACCCCGTCCACGCTGACGGCCATGCCGGCCGGGTTGTGCGCGGAGTCCACGATCACCACCGGACTGCGGCGCACCACCTCCAGCCGCCCGGGGGCGGTCACGGCCGCGAACGCCTGCCGGACCAGGTCGCCATCCAGGGGTCCGCCCCCGGTGAAGGCTTCCACTGCGGCCAGG
>Ga0126380_10001035_pt1 | contig 10166 bp, 7 predicted proteins | sample PanSoiMetPlot_26_FD_92544 | JGI IMG/M metagenome (GOLD analysis project Ga0126380, IMG submission 92544) | Tropical forest soil microbial communities from Panama - MetaG Plot_26 | ecosystem: Environmental > Terrestrial > Soil > Tropical forest > Bulk soil | place: Panama | collected 2016-02-17
CCGCTGCTGCCAAACTACAAATACGTGCCGATTGCGTATCACGGGCGGACTTCGTCGCTCGTTGTCAGCGGCACCGCGGTGCGACGGCCGTGGGGACAGGTCCGGGGGCCGAACGATTCCGCGCCGGCGTTTCGAGCCTCGCAACGGCTCGACTACGAAGCGGAGGTTGCCGCCATCGTCGGACCCGGGAGCGAAATCGGCGAGCCGATCGACATCGACGATGCGGAGCAGCACGTGTTCGGGCTGTGTCTGTTGAACGACTGGTCTGCGCGCGACATTCAAGCGTGGGAGTACCAGCCGCTCGGTCCGTTTCTGGCGAAGAATTTTTGCACGAGCATCTCACCGTGGGTTGTGACAATGGAAGCTCTCGAACCGTTTCGGAAACCGTTGCCGAAACAGGAACCGGAGCCGTTGCCGTATTTGCGCGCGAAGAGCGATTTCACATTCGACATCCAATTGGAAGCGCGTCTGCAAACGTCGAAATCGAAATCGCCGCACATGATCACAACGACAAATTTTCAAAATCTCTATTGGAGCGTCGCGCAACAGCTCGCGCATCATACGGTCGGCGGCTGCAATCTTCAGCCGGGCGATTTGCTTGCGAGCGGAACGATCAGCGGAGCGACCGAACAATCACGCGGTTGCATGCTCGAGCTGACCTGGCGCGGCGCGAACCCGCTGAAACTGCCGAGCGGAGAAGAGCGTAAATGGTTGGAAGACGGCGATACGCTTGCAATCACCGGCTGGTGCCAGGGCAACGGCTATCGCGTCGGCTTCGGTGAAGTGAGCGGAAAGGTTCTCGCGGCGCAATGATTGCTGCAAAAGGCGATCTTATGGCCGTTCCCGCAGAGATCTCCTCAAAGCCGCAAATTCTTCACGTCGATGACGATCCCGATATTCGTCTGCTGATTGCGGCTTCGTTACAGGACTTCGGCTACGTCGTAGCCACGGCCGGAACGGTGGCGGAAGGCTTGGATCTGGCCAACGAGTTCAAGTTCGATCTTTGCATTCTTGATGTGCGACTTCCGGACGGAAACGGCATCGATCTCTGCCAAAAGATCAACGGAATCCAGCCCGGCGTTCCGGTCGTTTATTATTCGGTTTACGCTAGCGACGCGGAGCAGGAAGCTGCGCTCTCGGTCGCGGGTAACGCTTATTTGAAGAAACCCGTTTCGGCGGCCAAGCTCGAAGAAACGATTGCAGGATTGCTCGGGCGAACGCAAGAGTAAGGCCTGCGCAGGGCCTGTAGCTCAGCGGTAGAGCAGGGGACTCATAATCCCTTGGTCCCTGGTTCGAATCCAGGCGGGCCCAGTCTACGCTCGCGCCGCAAGGCGGAAGCGTAGACTGTCGCGCCGAAGCTTCAGCGAAGGCGGACACGCTTGTTCCTTGCATCCCATCGCGCGGCGAGCTACGACTCGGCGAGCCCCCTCAGTCATGCGCGGTGATTTCTGCTACGTATATATTTTGCAGAGCTTAACCGACTCCAGGCGGTTCTACGTCGGTATAGCAACGGACTTGCGTGAGCGACTTGCTACTCATATCGCGGCCACGTCCGTTATACAGCTCAGTGGAGACCGTGGTTTTTGAAAACCTACGTAGCGTTTCGTGATCGCGGGCGTGTAGCTGAATTCGAAAGGTACCTAAAATCCTCATCCGGTCGCGCGTTTGTCAAAAAGGGACTTTGAACAAACGGGTCTTCAATTTCGGCTTGCGGATTTGGGATAGGAGCGTGCCCGGTCGAATCCGTATCGCGATCGAGATTTTGATTCTGAGCGTGTTTATCATCGGGACGAGATGCGCGAATTATCCGGACGTCTTTGTCGCGGGGAACGTTTATTTCACCGACGCCGATTGCTATGCGCGAATGACGCGCGTCCGGATGTGCGCCGAACATCCCGGTCTGATTGTTCGCCATCACGACTTCGAAAATTTTCCGGAAGGCACAACGCCGCATACCACCGCGGCGATGGATTACCTGGTCCTCACCCTGTCGATCTTGCTCAAACCATTAACGACGCAGCCGATCGATGTGGCGGGCGCTGTTGTTTCTCCAATTTTCGCGTTGGTCGGCGGTTGGTTTCTGTTGTGGTGGTCGCGGCGACTGAAGCTTACGTATCGCTGGGCGCTGCTGATTTTGTACGCACTAAGTCCAATCTTGGTTCACGGCACGGAGCTCGGACGTCCCGACCATCAATCGCTCCTCATTTTGCTCGTCGCGATCGGACTTTGCGCGGAATGGACTCTGCGAACCGAACCTTCTCGAAATTGGGGCATCGTCAGCGGGGCTGCGTGGGCCGTGGCGCTCTGGGTTTCGTTTTATGAGCCGCTCGTTCTTTTCGGACTGATTCTTTTAATCGCGCTCGTAAAAGATCGACATCTGCTGTTTGGTCCGCATCGGCGAACGGGCCGGATTGTTTTTGGCGCGATCACCATCATCGCGCTTTTGATCGAGCGGAGAATTCCATCGCTATCGATTTTTCAATCGGGCGCGTTGTTTCAAAATTGGTCGAGAACAATCGGCGAGCTTGCACACGTTCCACTGTTCAATCGACTCTGGCTTGTTTGGGCCGGCTACCTGATCGCAATCACGCCGATTCTGATTTGGATTTCAATTCGCAAGCGAACCGCACCCCCGTTTTTTCTTCTCGTCTTGTTGCTCGCAACGTTCGGCCTAACGATTTGGCAGGCGCGCTGGAGCTACTTTTTCGTTTTGATCTTCATCCTTGTCTTGCCGGCTCTCCTTGAGTCATTCCGGCCGCGCGTCGCGGTTTGGCTCGCTTTCATTCTGTCGATCTTTCCGGTGCTGCAGTTTTGGGACGCCCAGATTTGGCCGAACGAGAACGAGCTGGCTCGACGAGCTGAACGCAGGAGCGAGTCCGGCCAAATGCGCCAACTCGCAGTAACGATTCGGTCCGATCAGACGCGCGCTTTTCTTGCTCCCTGGTGGTGGTCGCCGGCGATTTCCTATTGGTCCGGCCAACCAGGAGTTGCCGGCAGTTCGCACGAATCACTGTCTGGCATTGGCGAGAGCGCTCGCTTTTACCTTTCCGAGGATCCCCAGGCGAGGCGCGAGATTCTACGAATTCGACGGGTCGACTGGGTATTTGCGTATGATTGGGACAGGGTCGGCCAGAATTCCGCAAATCTGTTGGGATCAGCGCCTTCAGAGCAATCGATCGGTCGCGTTTTGGATCGAACGCCGGGCCAAGCTCCGGCAGTTTTTGTGCTTTCAGGTCAAAATGGAGCGGCAAAGTTGTTTCGATTTGCAGATAAATTGTAAAAAAGTCAGCTTTTTCGCTCCAGCCCGTTGACAATGCTAATAAGCCTTACTAATAATGGTACGTGTTGAAGAAATTCATCCCGCAGAGAACGATCTCATCGATCGGAGAAGGATCGTTGAGTTCGGGGGGTGAAGAATCCAACCGACCCGCCTACGGCGATCAACCAAAATCACAACCCAACGATCACAAAAAGTTTATGGCTGAACATTCCGGCAAAGACGTCCTTTCCAGCGACGTTGAAATCAAAGGCACGATCAAGTTCCAAAAGGAGCTTTTGATCGATGGTAAAGTCGAGGGCGATATTAATTCCGATGGGGCGTTGACGGTCGGCGAGAACGCAGACATCCGCGCGGAGATTAAGACCAAGTCGATCACGATTTACGGCAAGGTCCAAGGCAACATTGCGGTCAGCGAGCGCTGCGAGCTAAAGTCAAAATGCGTTCTTCAGGGTGATTTGAAAGCGGCCCGCCTCATCATCGAGGAAGGCGCGACCTTTATCGGCAAGTCGGAAGTTTCCAGCGGGATGAGCGTCAAAGCCGGCTCCAAGCCGGAAGTTTCTCGCGGCAACGACGAGTCAGCAAAACCCGCGTTTGCTCGGGCGTAAGTCATTGAGCTTCTGAACTAGTGATCAAATCGTCGCCTGCTAAGGCCAGTGTGGAATGCCCGCACTGTGGCTTTAAGCAGATGGAGTATGTGGCGGCGAAATCGACGATCTGCCGCCAATGCGGGCGGTCATTTTCACCATCTGCTCCAAAGCCGGGACTGAAACTCAAGGAGGAATCCAGCGCGGCCGAAGAAGTACCGGTCCATCGCACGCTTGGAAATATCTGGGGTGGGAGAAAAAATCGCACCGTTTCGTGTTTTGAATGCAAGCGCAAGCACGAGGTGAGCGATCAGGCGACCTCGACCAATTGTCCAGGTTGCAGCGCGCACATCGACCTGCGCGATTACAAAGTTACCACCAGCTTTAGCCGTAGTATCCGCACCCGCGGCGATTTGCATCTAACCAACAAGGGCGATCTGAGCAGCACGAGCGTGATTTGTCAGTCCGCTGTGGTAGAGGGAAAACTTCGCGGCAATCTCGAGTGCGAAGATTCGATGACTCTAAACCTGGTGGGAAAAATCCCCGGGCGGATCGGTGCGCATAACATCGTGGTCGAGAAAAAATCCGACATTCAATGTTTTCGGCGGGTGCGCGTTACGAATATCGACATTAAAGGCCGGATGTCGGGAGAAATCATTGCGACTGGTGCAGTTACGATTCACAAAAGTGGTTCACTCGAAGGAAACGTGACCGCGAAATCGATCGAGATCGAAAAAGGCGGTCTGTTTTCAGGCCAGCTCGTGATCGGGCAGGCAAATCTCACGCAGGGTGAGCTGCTGCCCGAGGCAAAAGCACCGGAGAAGAAGAAAGATTCGGAAATGCCGGTCGCGGGAACTCAGCCGGCCCACGCGACTTAATGCATCTCATGCGAAGACTGCATCCTCGCAGTCCGTACGAAAAACTTGGCGGGTACGTTCACCTGCCACGTTTGATCGACAAGGCGAAGCTCCACCGCAAAGGGCTCCTCGACGGCTACAACTACAAAACGGTGGGGTTCGACAAACATCTCCTCAGTTTTTTGAAGATCGACGGCGACGCATTCGAAGACGCCGTCCATCGTTTGGAAAAAGATGACGCGATCCTGAAATGGGTCGACGCAAACGGGACAAAACATTCTTCTGCCGACATTGATCATTGGAACCAGGCCATGATCTCCCGCCATCCCGATACTGCGGCGAAGAGAGCGCGCTTCAGTCATTTTCTAAAACAATCAGGTGGCGCGGGTCGCAAAGACATCCGAACTTACTTCGATCTGATCGAGTTCGACGAAGGCCGGCTGAAATAAGTCGCTACCGTTTCGAAAAAATCTTGTCTGCATTCTCGAGGGTTTCCTTGCTCCCGATATCGAGCCAACGGCCTTTGATCTCAAAAGTGCCGACTGGCTTTCGCGTGTAAAGCCATTGCAAGAAAAGTCCGGGCTGGTCCGGATTGTTTCCAGCGGCGAGATACGTAGTGAAGAGCGGCAGCGTATCGCGTGAATAATAATAAAGCGCGACCGCGGCGAGTGTGCTTTTCGGTTGCTTGGGTTTTTCCTCGAAGTTTGTGATCACGCCTTTTTTGTCGATCGTGACCGTGCCGTATTTTTTCATCGCTTCGAGATCGCCGACATCGTGCACCGCGACGGTCGCAGGCGAATCCTTCGCCACGTTTACGAAATCGGTCAGCGGTTGCTCGAACAAATTGTCGCCCGCAACAACCAGTAGATCGTCGTTCGTTAAACCTTCGCGGGTGAGAACGAGATTAATGTCACCGATCGCGCCGAGCTTATCGTCGTCGCTGGTCGATCCATCATTGATGATCTTGATTTGCAATCCATTGTGCCGGTCCTGGTAGCCGTTCGCCCAATTCTGAAAATCTTTGGCGAACTTGCTGTTTGTCACCACGTAAACGGTGCGCAGTCCGGAGACTGAAACGAGATTGTCGAACAACCACTCGATCATCGGTTTGCCGCCGACTTCGAGAAGCGGTTTTGCCTTTTTCAACGTAAGCGGGTAAAGACGCGTGGCGTAGCCGGCGGCGAGAATCAGTGCATTCATCCGAAGTTCCGAGGACGATAATCAGACAGTTCCTACGCGCCACTTATTCCGAAGTAAGAAAATTATCTTCCCGCGCCGCTCAAAATCGCGGCTCGCAAATGGTGCTGAATTCCTGCGATCCGGTTCGAATCGGTAATCTTGGCGCGAGTCGCGCTGTCGGAAACGTAGAAGGTATCGATCGCCGCGCCTTTTTGCGTGCTGATACGGGATAAAACAATGTTGACGTCTTCTTTCCCGAGCGCGGTCAGCAAATCATAGAGCAATCCAATCCGGTCAGGCGTCTCGATTTGGATCAGCGTGTAGACCGGGTGCGCTTTGTTGTCGATCGCGATCGCGGTCGGAAATTCGAGCTCGTGCAACCGGCGATAATGAATTTTACGTCTGGCTTGCTCCAGCAACGTTCCGAACTCGAACGTTTCGACCTCTAACGAGCCTTGAAGCGTATTTTCAACCAGCGCGCGATCCGAGATTCCAGTGACTGAGTGCTGTTTCGTGTCGCACACCCGAAAGATCGCGAGCACGCTGTGGTCTTCGCGCGGATAAATGTCCGCGCTTAAAATGTTGAGCGGCACGACGGAAAACGATCCGGCAATCTTGGCGAGCAGGTCACGACGGTCCCAGGTCGCAAAACAAACGATGCTGTGGCCCAATTCCTCGAAGGCTTCCCAGCTGATCGCCGCCTCGAGCGGGCGGTCCTTGTCGGCCGATGCATTTTCGAGAAACGAACGAAAGAGCTTCAGGTCGTGAACGATGTACGAGACTTTGGACGCGCGAAAATAATTGTCCGGCATGAAATCGAAGTGCGCTTCGATTTCCTCTTCGAAATCGGACGGCAACTGCGCGGCCACCGCCTGTTGCAAGCTGTCGCGCTCGATCTTCGTCTGTTCGTAGTAAGCTTTTTGGTCCGCAAGATAACGGGAGGTCGCGTGGAAAAGTTGCCAGACGAGCGATTCCTTCCAGTCCGACCAGCTTTGGCCACTCGTCCCTTGGCCGTCGGCCAACGTGAGCAACATCAGCGCGTGCAGATTTTTTTGGTTCCGCACAATGTTCGCGAATTCCACGATCGTTGCCGGATCGTCGAGGTTCCGTTGCTGCGCGATGTTGGAAAGAGTGACGTGGTGATCGACCAATAGAATGAGTGCTTTCCGTTGCGCGGGCGAGAGCTGGAGACGCTTTGCGACACTTTGCGCGAAAAGCGCGCTCGCTTCCGAATGTGGTCGAGCGCCCACCGCGCGGCCGGTATCGTGCAAGAGCAGCGCGAGATAAAGAACAAAGGGGTCCTCGAGATCTTCAAAGAGATTGCGATAAGCAGTGAGCTTTGGATCGGTCGTTCGAATCAAGGCGTCGAGTTTGTCGATGCAGAGCAGCGTGTGCTCGTCCGCTGTGTAGCGATGGAAAAACTCGTGCTGCACCATGCAGGTGAGCTGTCCGAATTCGGGAATATAGCGACCGAGAAAGTCCACTCGATGCATCAAGCGCAGCGCTCGTCCGACGTCGCCCTTTCGGGACGAAATCCTCGTGAAAATTTCGCGTGGCGCTTTGGCGTACTGATACGTGCGAGTCACCAAGCCGAGGCCGCGCGTAATTAAATCCTCCAGCTCCGGGCTAAGATCGACATTGTGTTCCTGGGCGAGCTCGAAAGCCCGCATCATTTCCACCGGATCATTCTTTAGAAGGTCGCGCCGATTCGCGTGGAGATGATTTTGCCGAATGAAGAACGATCCAAGCTTTGTCTCGCGACCTCGCCGCATCGGCAAAAAGCTGAAGAGCGACCGCGTCCCGCTCGTGGCGTAACCGGTCGCAAATTGCTCGGTGATGCGCTCGGTCACGCGAAAAATGTTTCGCGTATGTTTGTAGTAATCGCGCATCAACGCCTCGCTTGCTCGCAGTCCCTCGTCTTCGTGGTAACGCAAACGGCGCGCGAGCTCTTCCTGTAAATTAAAATGCAAGGTGTCGGCCGCGCGCTTGGACATGTAATGCAAGTCGGTCCGAAGTCGGAGCAGAAAATCGTAAGCGCTCTCGATCCGGCGCTGGTCGGATTCGCTCAACCAATCTCGGCCGACCAGGTGCGTCGTCGTTAGCACACCTTCTTTGAAATACGACATCCAGAGGAGATTTTGATAATCGCGCAGACCGCCGCAGCCGCTTTTGATGTTTGGCTCCTGCATGTAAACGCTATCGCCGAATTTGTGATGACGCGTTTCCTGGTCGCGCATCCGAAGCTCCACGTATTCCTTTTCGAAACCAACGACGCATTTGTCGCGAAACTCATCGCGAAACTTTCGCGCGAGATCGCGGTCGCCTGCCAAAAAACGCGACTCGAGCATTGAAGTCTTGGTGAGCATGTCGCGATTGGCCTGTTCGAGCGCTTCGTTCACTGAGCGCGTCGAGTGGCCGACTTTGAAGCCGATGTCCCAGAGCAAATACAAGATCTGCTCCGCCATTTCTCCGACATAAGGAGAAACTTCTCGCTCGCCGTGCAAGAGCATGACATCGACGTCGCTAAACGGATTCAGCTCACCGCGGCCGTAACCGCCGAGCGCGATTAGCGCGAGAGAAGTCTGCAGCTGGCCGACCGCATTTGTGGCGGTGGTAAAAACGTGGCGCAAGATCACGTCCACGAGTTCGCCGCGCCGCGCGCAGATTTCCCGGCCGCCACCGCCGGCCTGATGTTTCAAACGCAGCCGATGCTCTTCGAGCTTGAGAAATTTTTTGTAGGTGGCGAGGACTTCGGTTGGCCGCTGTTTACCGGCGACGACGAGTTGGTCTTCGGCGCGGGCGAGGACTTTCTCAAGATTTCGCGAAGTCGCCATTGTCGATCTTACCGCCAGTTCGGCTCAGCCAATCTAAAATCGAAAAGCGAAAAACCAAACGCTTGTCGTGAGCGACATCGAAGGCGATTAGAGTTCGATCGCGTAACGTTTGAGCTTGTTGTAGAGCGTCGGGCGCTGAATCCCGAGAAGCTGGGCCGCTTTCTTTTTGTTGCCGTGGCATTGGGCCAACGCCTGAAGGATGGTGACCCGCTCCATGTCGTCGAGACTTTGTACGCCTCCTTGGGGCACGGCGACACGATCGATTTTTTGCAGCGCCGGCGGCAATTGCAGCTCTCCCGGCAATTCTTTCACGGTCACGGTGTTATTTCGCGCAAGCACAACTGCGTATTCCATCGCGTTCTGCAACTCGCGGACGTTTCCGGGCCACGAATAATCGAGCAATTTCTGAAATGCATCGGGCGAAATCTCCGGCTCGGGTTTGCTGAGCTGGGTGGCGTGTTGCTTTACAAAAAAAGTGACCAACGGCGGAATGTCCTGCTTTCGTTCGCGCAACGGCGGAACCTCGATCTGAAAGGTGTTGAGCCGGTAATAGAGATCGGAGCGCAACCGGTTTTCCGAGAGCGCTTGCGGAATCGAGCGATTGGTTGCAGCGATCACGCGAAAGTTCGCTTTCAACACGCGTGTGCTTCCAAGCGGGCGATACTCGCGCTCCTGCAAAACGCGGAGGAAGCGCGTCTGTAAATCGATCGGCATGTCTGAAATTTCATCCAGGAAAAGCGTGCCGCCCTCGGCTTCCGAAATCGTTCCAGGGAAATCGTTCGACGCGCCGGTGAACGCGCCTTTGACGTAACCGAACAGCTCTCCTTCGATCATCGCTTGCGGAAACGCCGCGCAATTGAGTTTTACCATCGGTCGATCGGAGCGACGGCTCCGCTGATGGACCATGTTCGCGATCACTTCTTTGCCAACGCCGCTCTCGCCGGTGATCAACACGTTCGCCTCCGACGGCGCCATCGCGTTGACCAATTCCTCGATTTCCTGCATCGATTTGCTTTTGAAAATTGGGGTGAAGCGCGTCTCGGCGAGTTCCAATCGCTTCTCGAGCTCTTCGGTCTTTTTGCGGAGTGTTTGCGTTTCCTTGAGGAGCGATTGTTTCTCGAGCGCTTTTTCGACGAGGCTTAACAACTCCTCGGGTGCATATGGCTTGCTCACGAAATGATATGCGCCGCGCTTGATCGATTCGATCGCATTCGCAAGGGTGTCGTGTGCAGTCAGAACGATGACTTGGGTCTCGGGCCGCTCCGCCTTGATTTGGTCCAGCATTTCCAACCCTTGTGTGTCAGGCAGCTGCAGATCGAGAAGGACCAGCGACGCTGCCTTGTTTTTCAACGCCTTGAGTCCGGCCGCTGCGGTCGCCGCAGTCTCGGTTTCGAATCCGTGACGACCGAGCAACGCTTCGAGCGTGAGCAGG
>Ga0126380_10001036_pt1 | contig 10166 bp, 7 predicted proteins | sample PanSoiMetPlot_26_FD_92544 | JGI IMG/M metagenome (GOLD analysis project Ga0126380, IMG submission 92544) | Tropical forest soil microbial communities from Panama - MetaG Plot_26 | ecosystem: Environmental > Terrestrial > Soil > Tropical forest > Bulk soil | place: Panama | collected 2016-02-17
CTCTATGAATGAGGTCTACGCCAGGTACTTTCATACCGCACCGCCTGCCCGGTCCACGGTCGAGGTAGCCCGGCTTCCGAAAGATGTGCTCGTCGAGATTGATGTGATTGCGCTCGCCTAGAGTGTTTGGATCACAGGAAGAGAGAAAGCTTCCAAATGAAAAGGCGAACGGGATCTTCTCTCCATTGCCTTTAGAATACCGCTCGTGACCGCCAGCCCCAGTCGAGCCGCAGCAGAGACGGATCGCCCTCCATTTACTTGGTGGCAGGATATTCTCCTGACTCTCATCTCCTGGGCAACGACGATCGCTGTTCATCTGATTGGACCCACGATGCGTTTCGCCGTCTCCTGCGAAGAAAACTCCCCACGGAGTTTGGAACAACGGCCCTTCGTCTATTCGTTCTGGCACCAATGCACGTTCGCGGCCACGTATCTCTGGCGTGATCTGAACATTCGCGTGATGAGCAGCACCAGCTTTGATGGCGAATTCACCGCCCGTATGATTCGCCGGTTTGGTTTTCTTCCTGTGCGTGGTTCAAGCAGCCGGGGCGCCGTGCGCGGACTGCTCGGAATGCGCAAAGAAATTGAGGCAGGATGGACCGTTGCTTTCACGATCGACGGCCCGCGGGGCCCACGCTTCATTACCAAACCAGGTCCTGTGCTGCTGGCACGCGCCGCGAAAGTGCCGATGGCAGTCTTCCACATCGCCATCGAGAAAGCCTGGGTGCTCAACACCTGGGACCGGTTGATGATCCCCAAGCCATTCACCAAGGCCTTGATGCGAGTTGCCACGCTGATTCCAGTCCCCGACGACATTGGTTCCGAGGACATCGAACGGTACAATGCGCTTCTGCAATCTTCCCTCGATCGCGTGAAAGCGTTCGCGGAAGAAAACGTCACGCAAGTAGGAAGCGAGGAGTTTCCCTTTTTTGCGCGTCACAAGGAAGGTGGAACATTCCCTCCCCCGATCCCGTCGGTTGCTTCAAATCACGTTTGATAGTGGTAAGCCTCACTGCTCAAGGGGTGTTTGACTTCCCTCACCGTCACGCGTAAATTCCAAACACCCGTTTTTCGCTCTTTCTAAAAATTGGGTTCGCGCATTTCCGCCCATTCATTGGCGGAGATTGGGAAGCGGGTGCAAATCCCGCGCTGCCGCGCAACTGTAAGCGAGGAAATCGCAGCCGGTCACTGGGAGTTGTTGCTTCCGGGAAGGCCGGATGCTAAGCCGGACGCCACGTCCTCACTCGCGAAGCCAGGAGACCGGTGCGAGCCGCCACCATAACAATCCCTTTCGCGTGTAAAGGAGGATTGCATGTGCGTGTACCGTGTCATTGTTTGCCTGGCGATTTTTTGTTCGCCTTCGCTGGCAGCCGATCTCAAAATTCGAGTTGTGGATCCCCATTCTGCCGCGGTTCCTGGGGCGCAAGTTTCTGTGTTTCCAGCAGACCGTTCTGCACCAATAATCGTAACCACAACATCCGGAGAGGGAGTGGTGTCCATTGCTGGCCTGAAAGACGGTTCGTATCGTCTGCAGATCCTCGCTCCCGGCTTTGCCGCACAGACCACCGACGTTTCGCTGCCCCGGTCGGAATCCGCCACGATACAACTGAACCTTGCGAGCGTTTCTGAAACAGTCGTGGTAAGCGCTACGCGCACCCCCTTGCCGGTTCAGGACGCACTGGCCAGTATCTCCACGTTGGAGAGCGACCAACTGGAAGTGATGCAACCGGTCGCGATGTCAGAAGCCGTCCGCTTTCTTCCTGGAGCCATTGTCAACACGGTCGGCCAGCGTGGAGCACAAGCTTCGCTGTTTGTGCGTGGCGGGGAGTCCCGCTACAACAAAGTCATTATCGATGGTGTCCCCGTCAATGATCCGGGCGGCACGTTCGATTTCGGCGTTGTCCCCATGGCCGGGGCAGAGCGTCTGGAATTTGTGCGTGGCGCGCAGAGCACGCTCTATGGTTCCGACGCGATGACCAGCGTTGTTCAGGCGTTCAGCCAGACCGGCACAACGACGACTCCTGAACTGCGCTTTGGGGCAGATGGCGGAAATTTCTATACGGCTCACGGATATGTCTCGCTGGCGGGAGTGTACCGTTGGTTCGATTACAACGCCTATGCCGACCAGTTCAATACCGAAGGGTCGGGCCCGAATGAAGACTATTCGAATTCTCTACAGGGAGCGAATCTGGGCGCACGCCTGAACAACCGGGCATCGCTGCGAATCCGGGTGCGTCACTCCAACAATCGCACGGGCGTGCAGGGCGAATGGTACTTCGACGGACTGTCACCACTGCCTCCCAAGACGAACGAGCGCGCCCGGCAGAACAACTTGCTGGCCAGCGCCGAGTTGACCATCGCAGGCCCATCGCGTTGGCAGCATCGTTTCACAGGCTTCGACTATAGCCATCACCGGCTGAACCAGAACGATGTCGTTGATCCCAATCGTTTGTCTCCGTTTGGCGAGATGGACTTTGTCTATCGCGACACCCTTGATGTGAATCGCGCTGGATTTGAGTATCAGGGCGACTACACCGAACGTAGCTGGGCACACACCACGGTGGGCTACGAGTTTGAGGACGAGAATGCGTTTTCGAATGCGCTGCACGGTCTCCGCTTGAATCACGCCGCGTATGTCCAACAACTCGTGCAAGTCGGACGGCTCTCAATGATCGCGGGTGTTCGCTTCGTTCACAACGAGACATTCGGGAACAAGGGCGTTCCTCGAGCCGCTTTCACGTTTCAGGCCCTGCGCGGCGGCCAAGTTTTCTCCGGGACCAGGCTGCGCTTTTCCTATGCGACCGGCATCAAGGAACCCCGTTTTGAAGAAGTGTTGCCCAGCCCGCCCTTCGTGATTGGCAGTCCTAATCTCAAGGCGGAAGAGAATCGCGCTTTCGAAGCAGGTTTCGAGCAGAATTTTCTCGGCGGAAGATACGCTCTGTCGGCGATTTATTTCAACAACCAATTCCGCAACCAGATCGACTTCCAGACGTTGGATTTCACAACCTTCGTCGGACAGTACGTGAACATCAACAAGTCGCTGGCGCACGGCGCGGAGCTTGAACTGAAGGGCAAACTAACCAGTCGTCTCTCTCTCAACGGCGGCTACACCTACGACTCCACCCAGATTCTTGTTGCTCCCTTTGCCTTCGATTCGTTTCATAGTGCTGGCGCGCCGCTGATTCGTCGCCCGAAACATTCTGGCAGCCTGTTGCTGAACTACCTGGGCAATCGATGGGGAGCGCATGTCGGAGGAAGTTTTGTCGGCCGGCGAGCCGATTCCGATTTCTTCGGTTTCGGAATTGATCACGCTCCGGGCTATGCCCGCGTCGATTTGGGCGGATGGTATGCCCTCAATTCACGTGTGACAGCCTACGCGAATGTCGAAAACGCACTCGACAAGCAGTATCAGGAAGTCGTCGGGTATCCGGCCCTGGGAATCGGCGTTCGGGCAGGCCTACGCTTTCGAATTGGCGGAGATTGAGTAAACGCAAGTTTCAGGCTTACTTCAATTCCCGCTCGAAGTGCTCCTCGATCAACTGGAACAGATGCGTGCGTGCTGCCTTGCCAGAAATGCTGTGCGTTTTGCCGGGATAGATCATCAGCCGGAATGGCTTGTCCGCCTTGATGAGCGCATCGATCATCTGAATGCTGTTCTGAAAATGCACGTTATCGTCGCTGGTTCCGTGGACGAGGAAGAGCGCTCCATGCAGCTTGTCAGCTACTCGAGGTAAAACGGCATCGTCGTAGCCTTTTATGTTGTCCTTGGGCAGGCCCATGTAGCGCTCGGTATAGATTGTGTCGTAGTTCCGCTGGTCGGTGACCGGCGCAACCGCAACGCCTGTCCTGAACACATCCGAGTGGGTCATTGCATACAACGTCATCGACCCGCCGTTGGACCAGCCCCAGATCCCCACGCGATCCTTGTCCAGCTGGGGATACTGGGTTAGCAGTTGGTTCAGCGCTGTTAACTGATCTCGTAACTCGACGGCTCCGAACTGATGCCAAATCGCAGTGCTGAATTTCTTGTCACGATTCGGTGTGCCGCGATTGTCGACCGTGAAGATGGCGAAGCCTTTTTGAAGCAGGATCTGATGGAACCACTCGGTGGATCCTCCCGAATCGCCGCGAACGAGTTGAGCGGCGGGGCCGCCATAGACATAAACAATCAATGGAATTTTACCTGCTGCATTGGGCGGAAGCTGGAGCTGGCCGTATAGGTTTGTGCCATCTTCCGCTTTGAACTCCAGAAATTTGGGTGAAACCAGCCCATACTCCGTTAGGCTGCGGCCCTCCCACACTTTGCTGCATGGACCCCCTCCACCACAGAAAGACCACCGAGGTGGCGCCAGCACCACGGAGATAAGGTCCATCCAGTGCTTGCCGTCTTCCGAGAAATTGGCGAAGTGTACCCCCTCATCTGACGACACGCGATGAAAATCGGAGCCGTCCAACTTCACCGAGAACACATGTTGCTGGTGAAGATCCCCCTGATTGGCGGTGAAGTAAACGGCGTTATCGTCGAGCGCTTCCACACCAAGCATTTCATAACCGCCCTTCTCCAATTGCCGCTCCAGTTTTGCCTCTCCGGAAAGCGGATTCTGCTTGTCGAAGCTGTAGAGATAGAGATGAGTATTGCAGTAGCGCCAGCTTGACCATAGGAATCGGTCACCAGATTTTAGAACGTGAAAATCATCGTTCACGTTAACCCAGGCATCGGGGCTGGATTCCGTAAGGACCTTGCGCGATGTGCCGGACTTGATGTCGACAAAGTACAGATCGATCGTGTCTTGTACCCGGTTCATCACCTGTGCCCAGAGAATCCCGTCACGGACCCAGCCAAAGCGCGGGATGTAAATGTCCGTGTCGCTCCTAAGGGACATCCATCTTGGCTTTCCGCCTTTCGCTCCGACGACACCCAGCCGCACCACTGGATTCGGATCACCCGCTTTCGGATACTTCTCCATATCAGCCTTGGGATGCGTGGGCAGCCAGTCGGTGATGGGATAGGTCGGTACGGGGCGCTCATCCATCTGCAGGAAGGCGATCTGGCTGCTGTCCGGTGACCAGAAATAGTTACTGCGAACGTTCAGTTCTTCTGCATACACCCAGTCCACTTCGCCATTGAGAACGTTCTCGTCGGTGTCGTTGGTGAGCTGCTTGCCGCCCTGTCCGGATATGGGCTCGACATAGAGGTTGTGTTTGCGGAGAAAGGCGAGGTGTTTGCCATCGGGAGAAAATTTCGGATCTTCACTCGGGTCCGGAGAGGAAGTGAATTGCAGCGCCGTTCCGTTGTCCAGATCGTAGAGCCATAGCTGGCCATTGGAGTCAAATAGTAAGTGTTTCGAATCGGGAGCCCAAACGTATGCCGCCACGTTGTAGCGTGTAACACGCTCTCTTTCGCGCTCGTCCTTGATCTTGTTGGCGTCGGGCGCGAGGCTGGCTAGCTTGGCTTCACTGACAAGAACCTTTTTCACGCCTGTGGCCGCATCCACGTACCAGAGTTCCCCGTGATTGCCGGCATCGTCGCGCTGAACGAAGGAGACCTTGGAGCCGTCAGGACTCCACTTGATGTTCTCTGGTCCGCGTCCGGTGAGTCCGCCTTCTGCGAAAATGGCCTCAATGGTGAGAGGTTTCGTGGGAGAGGTAGTGCTACTTGTCTGAGCAAAGCAAGGCAACAGTGCAAATAGGGGGATAAGAACGCGAACGCAAAGAGCAACGAGTCTTCTCAAGAGCAGCTCCCGATCACCACAAATTGTGGGCTGAAAAGTGTACACCGGCATTCATTTCTTCTGCAGGGTCGAGGGGAAAACTGATCGAACAAAGCTCCGAGGCTGGATACACGAAGTGGGTCACGATTGAGCAGGAATCTCGTCACGGGCAATTCCCGGCAGCCCGGCTAAGCCCACTTTTCCACCCTCTTTTCTGGCGAAATCCAATAGGGCTTCCTGCCGCTCCGGCGCCATCGCGGAATGTCGATAGGCGGCCAGTAACTCGTCCGTCCTCTGGCGAAGACGAGTATGAATATCATCACCGCTCTCCAGGCCGCCTCGATCGATCACCCTTGAGGGGAAGTGTTGTTCCGCCCGGAACAGCGCGCGTGTTTCTTTGAGCTTGAGGAAATTCCCGCTCAACCCCGTCTGGTCGAACATGGCGATTGCGAGTGATTCGCCGCGGGGCTCGATGCCCCGAATCAGCCTTTGCGCAGACGCGATCGTCTCCGCGTCCAAAACAAGTTTTTCCACGCTCTGGCATGCCAGGAAGTCGAGCATGCCGGCGCCCGAGATCATGTTGATGCCGGCGAGCGTTCCAAGCACGGTTGAAATCCCGCTTTCCATCCCGCCCTGAGCATCGATAGGTTTCCCGTCGCTGCTTCCCAAGTACCCATGTGTCGGCAGGCCGAAATGCTTCCCCACCTGGGAGCAGGCAACGTCGAGCATGGCAGTCTCAATCGACCCCATCGGGGTCATTCCCGTACTCATATCGAAGATGCTCGGGGCGCCGCCCCACACCACGGGTGCGCCGGGACCAGCCAGTTGATGGATCACAATCCCACTGATGCACTCCGCTGCATGTTGCACGACAGATCCGGCCAGTGTCACAGGAGCGGTCGCGCCGGCCATCGGCATGGAGATGATCTCCGCAGGAACACCAGCCCTCGCCAGGTCGATAAGGTTTTGCGAAGCGAACTCCGACCAGTTCAAGGGCGGTGAAGGGCACACATCGAATACGGCACGTGGCTTGTTGCGCAGCGCTTCTTCGCCCCCGGCATCCATGGTCAGAAGATCGAGCATCGTCCTCAATCCGGGGGCTGAGAAGGCGCCGGTCACGACAGGCTTGGCTGAATGCAAGAGCACCAGCAAGAGGCGATACCAGTCCCCGACGTCTTGCGGAGCGTCGTTGCAAATCACAGCCGTCGACTGTGCAGTGTATTCCGGCAGCATCTCGGTGACCTGTACAAGTCGAACCAAGTCTGATGCCAGGGCGGGACGTGCCTGGCCAGTCTCCCGATCAAGGATATTCAGGCAAGATGAGCCAGGATCGAAGTGGACGTCGTCACCTCCATAGTGCACGGCGGGTTGCCCATCCCGGCTAAAAAGCTGGAATTCGCTAGGCGCCGAGGCAAGACACTTGCGCGCCAAATTTTCCGGAATGTGGGCTACGCCATCAACAACCGTCGCCCCGGCTTCCGAAAGGAGTTCATCCGCGCACGGCGCGATTCTGACTCCGGGTGCCGTTAGGAGTTGGAACGCCTCGACCTCAATGCGCTTGAGCAGTGTCTGATCGAGAAGCTCGAGTTTCGGTCTCATGGCTGCCCGGCTGCGATGATGAGTTTGCCATTCAGGAGAGCTCGGGCCACTGCTAACGCACTGATAGCGTCTTTGCCAAAGCCATCCGCTCCTATCTCCTCAGCCCACGCCCGTGTAACGGGAGCGCCACCTACCATTACCTTCACGTGTGCGCGCATGCCTTCTCTTTCCAAAGTCTCGACCACGGTCCTCTGTTGCTTCATGGTGGTTGTGAGGAGGGCAGACAAGCCCACGATGTCGGCTTGCAATTCGCGAGCTTGCATAGCGAATTTGTCGGGAGACACATCGACGCCCAGGTCGTACACGCGGAACCCGTGCGCGGTCAAAATCGTCCCCACTAGCGCTTTGCCGATTGCGTGGATGTCTCCTTTCACCGTTCCGAGGACCACGACTCCTTCGCTGGGGCGGCTGGCGCCGGACTTGGTGAGTTCCTTTTCCAATACTCCCATCGCCGCGCGCATCGCCTCGGCCGACGCCATCATGTCAGGCAGGAACATCGTTCGAAGGGCGAACTGCTCTCCTACGTAATGCATCCCGGGGACAAATCCCAGCTTGATGGCATCCAGAGGAGCGATTCCGTCGCGCAGCGCGTTCTGCGCGAGCACGGCTGCTGTGTCCGGTGCTCCGTCGACGATGCTGCGGGTCATCGCGGAAAAGGTTTCATCCACCATGATTGCTCCCCGCCAGCATTGAACCGTGGCGGACACACCTATGTCTGTGATTCGTGTCACCGCAAAACACTGGCAGGCCAAGCTGGTTCCGGAGTCACGGGCGACTGCTATGCCCTTGATTAGGCCTCTGCAAGGGCTCTTTCGACTCCGCATGCTAGAATCATGGCAGTATTTTTCATGCTTTCTGACCTCCAAAACCTGATGGAACTGCAGGTGGCCGACAAGGAGATCCTGCGCCTCAGGGAAGAGGTGGCCGCGCTGCCCAAGCGGGTTGCGGTGATTGAAGAGAAGCTGGCCGCCACCAAGGCCAAGCTGGAGAAGGCAAAAGCTGCCGCCAAGGCCGACGAGGCCGCCCGCAAGAAATACGAAACAGCCATCCAGGACCTGCAGGGCAAAATTTCCAAGTACCGGGACCAGTCGCTCGACGTCAAGACCAATGAGCAGTACAAAGCCCTGATGCACGAGATCCAGTTTGCCGAACAGGACATCCGCGCAAACGAAGACAAGATTCTCGACCTGATGGTGAATGCGGAATCGCGCGATAAGGACGTGAAAGCCGCTGAAGCCGAGCTGAAGGCCGAGACCGCCGAGATCGAAAAGGAAAAGGCGGAGGCTCGTCTGCGCACTGCGGAGGACGAGAAGCTGTTGACTGAGTGGGGTGGCAAGCGCGATAAGTTGCGTACGGAGATCAACCCCGATACCTTGCGTCACTACGAACGGGTGATGAAGTTTCGCGGTTCTGGCATCTCGGAGGTTCGCGATCAGAAGTGCATCGCATGCCGGGTGATGCTGCGTCCGCAGACCTACAACGATGTTCGCGCTGGTAACCGCATCATCGAATGCGAATCCTGCCAGCGCATCCTGTACTTCAATCCGGAAAACGAAGTCACCATCGAGCGCACGAACTACACAACGAAACGTCGAGCGCGTCCAAAACTCGATTCCCCGCAGGCCTGGTTTTACCATCCTACTTACGGTGAAGTGGGCGAAGCTTTCCTGGCTTTCGTGAATGGCTCAACCAACTCCACCCGGCGCGTGTACGAAATGCACACCGGCCGGCAGCAAGGAAATATCGTCGAGCGTGAGGGCAGTTTTCGCCTGGCTTTCCCGGAAGACATGAATGACGTAGTTCGCTTGAATGGAAGCTGGGACGAAGAGGAAATCGACAGCTGGGGTAACGAACTTCCCGCAGTGGTGCTAGATTTCTTGACTGCCGATCTTGCCGCAGCCCGTGCCGAATCGAGGCACACCTCGCACGCCACCCCGGAACCAGCTTCCACCGAACATCCTGCTGCCAGTTAAGCCCGAGAGATTCCCTGTACCAGGTCCTTCTCCCGTCGTCTCACAAGTTCCATCATCCTCCACAGGGCGGCGCCTAGCGACAGAACCCCAGTGGTCCAGATTGCGAATGCTGTGCGCACAACCCACGCCGGAGCCTCTCCCACGCGCCGCAGGACGAAAGGCACGAAATTCCAAGTGGTAATGTGCACATAGTCCCATGCGTCATCGGTCATGTCGGGATTCATGAGGTGCCACTGCTCGGCCTTTCCCAATGCAAACGCTACGATGTTCTTAAACCGCAATCCGATCACAAAGGTGGGATGGCCGAGCGTCAGCATTTGCGCCAGTTCCAACTCCAGCCAGAAGGCGACGGACGCTACTTGCACGGCCGCGGCCGTGGCGATCAGCGCAACGCCGACACCCCACACGATCTTCCCAATGCTCGCTCGGTATTTGAGGAGCAGAGGTACCGAGAGAAAAGCAGCCATTTCAGCCGCAGTCGAGACATACCGATCTCCCCAAGCGGAGTCTCCGCTCCACACTGTGTAGCTCGCGTAAAAACAAATGTAAGCAAGAAGCAGAAGCCATGTACTGATCAGATAAGCTCGAACTTCCGGACGGTAGCGCCGCCCGGCCACAATGCTGACCAAAGCCATTAGTAAAAGAAGCGGATCAAAAAGGAAAATGGACTTCTCCGGCGTGAACAGTGCCCCGAAAAATCCCACGTGAAAGGGTGTCTCAAACGGATAGTTCAGCGGTAGTTCCGGCCTCAGACGGCGCTGCTCGACCGCGAACAGCGCGACGTACGTGTTGAAAAACGACCCGAAGCGATAGAACTGATAAAGGCGATCGATCAACAGGAAAACTGCATACACGGGAAGCGCGACTCGAACGTAGGCGACCA
>Ga0126380_10001038_pt1 | contig 10154 bp, 9 predicted proteins | sample PanSoiMetPlot_26_FD_92544 | JGI IMG/M metagenome (GOLD analysis project Ga0126380, IMG submission 92544) | Tropical forest soil microbial communities from Panama - MetaG Plot_26 | ecosystem: Environmental > Terrestrial > Soil > Tropical forest > Bulk soil | place: Panama | collected 2016-02-17
ACCGGTTGCGCCGCCGCCGATGACGGTCACGGCAACGTCGTTGTCGAGGCCCGTCAGGCTTATCCGCTCCAAGCCCGTCATGATGCGGTCGCGCAAAACGATGGCATCGTGGCGGGTGTACAGGCCCAGGCTGTATTCCGCTGCCCCGGGAATGCCGTGGTGGGCGGCGGCGACACCGGTGGCCAGGATCAGGTAGTCATATCCGAGCGTCGTGCCGTCGGCCAGGGTGATCTGTCCCGCCCCACGGTCAATGCCGGCCAGCTCGCCGTGCCGGAAGGCGGCCCGATGCCTGCGCGTGACGCTGCGGGCGGGAAAGGCGACGTCGCTGCTGGTCAGCCCCGCGGTCGCCACTTCGTACAGCAGCGGCTGGAAGGTGCTGTAGACATTGCGGTCGATCAGCGTGGTCCGCATCCCTGCCCGGGCCAGCCGTCTGGTTGCCGCCAGGCCGCCGAACCCGGCGCCGGCGATCACCACGCGCGCCGCGCTACTGCCCGTGGGCCGATCCTCACGTTGCCCGGTCACCGTTATGTCATCTCCATTGCCGCCCGCCCGTCCTGCCGACCCTCCCCGGGTGCCGTGGTACACCAGACACGCCCAGCTCAGCGGAACTAACCGGCGCTTGTCCAGTCCTACCGATCGTTTGACCTGCGCATTGGCCTTTGGCCATAGTGCCGAAATGAGCCGTTCATTTAGATCACGGCGGCTCGGCGCGGGGTTCCCGGCCCATGGCTGGGCTGTTAGATTTGTCCAGCAGCGGCCGGCGGCCGGCGGCCGGTTTGCCCGGGGAGTCAGGTATGACGGCAGCCCAGCCGGGCCCAGACGGCGACGAACTGGGACCAGTCGATTTCCTGGCGATCGAGTTTCCGGGCGGCCGACTCACCGCCGCAGGCTTTGAGAGGCTGCTTTCTCTGGCGGACCAGGGCGTGGTTCACATCCTGGACATGGAGTTCATCGCCAAGGACGCCGACGGCAAGAGCAGCAAGGTTGACGTCTGGGAGTTCGCCGTCCCCGACGGTACCGACCTGAGCGCCTGGGCCGGGGCATCGTCAGGTTTGCTCGATGACTCCGACGTCGGCGTGATCTCCGCGGCGATGCAGCCGGGCAGTGTCGCCGTCGTGGTGATCTACGAGAACCGGTGGGTTCTGGGCCTGGTGGACGCTTGGCGGCGTGATGGCGCGCGGCTGATCGCCGATGGCGGATTGTCAGCGGACGACATCGTCGCCGCCCTCGATGCGACCGAGCCCTCCTGACTCAGGGGCATTCCTGGCGAACCTATCGGCGAACCAACGACGAGGAGGTCCCGTGGGCCTATTGAAGACCGCCGCTACCGTCGCGGTCGCCAGTTCCGTGCACGGGCGGGTCCAGCGGCGGCAGCAGGCCCGGTGGGCGGCGCAGGACCAGGCCGCCGCGGCCGCTGTGGCGGCACCGCCGCCACCAGCGCAGTACGCGGCCACGGCACCGCCACAGCAGACCTACGCCCAGCCTGCTCCACCACAGCCAGCCGGGGCGAACGACCGGCTCGCCCAGCTGAAGCAGCTAGGCGAGCTGCTGTCGGCGGGCGTGCTGACCCAGGCCGAGTTCGAGCAGGAGAAAGCCCGCATCTTGAGCAGCTGACGCTAGCCGCGGCCACCTGGTGACGAGGGAGCGTGACGGGGATGACTGATCAGCTCATCGAGGGAGCGCATGCGGCTCGATCGACTGTGGGCGGGAGCCCGTTTCCCCCGATTGCCGATTATGGTTTCCTCTCTGATTGCGAGGTGTCAGCGCTCGTCGCGCCGACCGGCAATGTCGAGTGGATGTGCCTGCCGCGAATGGACGGGCCGAGCGTCTTTGCCGCGATGCTGGACCGAGGGGCCGGGTGGTTCCGGCTCGGGCCAGCGGACGTCATGGTCCCGTCCGGACGGCGGTACCTGCCCGGGACGATGGTGCTGGAGACGACGTGGGGTACCCCGACGGGCTGGGCCGTGGTCCGTGATGTCCTGCTTGTGGGCCCGTGGCGGCATGGCTCAGCGCGATCGCCGACCCATCGGCGGGTGCCGGTGGATCATAGCGCTGAGCGGGTGCTGGTGCGGACGGCGCGGTGCCTGCAGGGGACCGTTGACTTCGTGCTCGAGTGCGAGCCTGCGTTCGACTATGGCCGGCAGCGCGGTGTTTGGCGCTACACCGGAGACGGCTACCGGGAGGGGGAGGCCCTGCTGGGCGATGAACCGCAGCTCAAGCTGACCACCGACCTGAACCTGGGGTTCGAGGGACCGCGGGCAATCGCGCGGCGCCGCCTGCGGCCCGGAGAGCGGGTTTTCTGCGCGCTGTCCTGGGAGGGCGGGTCCCCGCCGGAGACCTTCGCCGAGGCTCACCAGCGCCTGGCGAACACGGCGGATTTCTGGCACGAGTGGATCGCCCGGGGCAAATTCCCTGATCACCCGTGGCGCAAGCACCTGCAGCGGTCGGCGCTGACGCTGAAGGGCCTGATCTACGCGCCTACCGGCGCACTGTTGGCGGCGGCGACGTCGTCGCTGCCGGAGACGCCGGGGGGTGAGCGCAACTATGACTATCGCTATACCTGGCTGCGTGATTCGGCGTTCATGCTGTGGGGCCTGTACACGCTGGGCCTGGACCGGGAAGCGAACGACTTCTTCTACTTCCTTACCGACCTTGCCGAGCAGGAACCCGACCTGCAGATCATGTACGGGATCGGTGGTGAGCGGGAACTGACCGAGCATACCCTCGACCACCTATCGGGCTATGACGGGGCCCGCCCGGTCCGCATCGGCAACGGCGCCTGGGATCAGCGCCAGCATGACGTCTGGGGTGTGCTGCTGGACTCGGTCTACCTGCACACCCGTTCCCGCGACCGGCTGGACGAGCGACGGTGGCCGATGCTGGTGCGCCAGGTCGAGGCTGCGATCGCGCACTGGCGGGAGCCCGACCAGGGACTGTGGGAGGTCCGCGGCCCGGCCCGGCACTTCACCGCCTCCAAAGTGTTCTGCTGGGTGGCGGCGGACCGCGGTGCGAAGCTGGCCCAGCTGCGCGGCGACGACGAGCACGCAGCAGCCTGGCGTAAGGCAGCCGACGAGATCCACGCCGACGTTTGCGCCCACGGCACTGACGACCGGGGAGTGTTCTGCCAGCATTACCAGACCACCGCGCTGGACGCCTCGGCACTGCTGATCCCGCTGGTTGGGTTCCTTCCGCCGGAAGACGAGCGGGTGCGCGCGACCGTGCTGGCTATCGCCGATGAGCTCACCGAAGACGAGCTGGTCTTCCGATACCGGGTCGAGGAAACCGACGACGGCTTCAGCGGCGAGGAAGGAACGTTCACGATTTGCTCGTTCTGGCTGGTCTCAGCGCTGACCGAGATTGGAGAGGTAGCCCGCGCCCGGGCGCTGTGCGAAAAGCTGCTCTCCTACGCCAGCCCGTTGTTCTTGTACGCCGAGGAGATCGACCCGCATTCCGGGCGTCATCTCGGGAACTTCCCGCAAGCCTTTCCCACCTGGCCTTGATCAACGCCGTCATCCACTTGATCCGCGAGGATGAGCGCCGTAGCGCCGGTGCAGCCTCCTCCCCCGGGCTGAGCCCGGCCGCGGGAGCTGCCCCTGCCGTCCCGGGCGAGCAGCCGACGGCCGGGCCATGAACACCGTTCGGCCATGACTCCCCTGGCAACGCGCGCAGGCGCCAGCACCGGACCTGCCGGTGAACACTGGCTCGCGCCGCCTGGGCCCCGTGCGCTTCACCGGCCCGCATTCCATGGCCGCCGATGACGGGCGCTCCTGGTCCGCGGACCGCGTCATCATCGCCGTGGGCGGGCATGCCGGCCGGCTGCCCATCCCCGGCGCCGGGCACGCGCTCACCTACGAGGACATCCCGTCCCTCACCAGCATGCCCGGGCGGTCGCGGTCGTCGGCGGCGCCGACACCGGCTGCCAGATCGCGTCCATCTTTGAGACTTTGGGGCCGCCGGCATGACCCTGGAGCAGGTCGCGGAGCTGCAACCGCCTACCCCACCTTCACCGAAGGCGCCAGCATGGCCGCCCAGAAGATCTGCCGGACCATTGGGATTGGGCGCTTCCCCCGGGTCTGGAGTTATCTCGGGTCCGAAGAATGAACCAACTCCGCTCCCCAGGAGCGATCATCGCCGGAAGTGGATATGAAGGCAGTCGCCGTGTTCCCGGGATCCCGCGAGATCAAGGTCATCGAGCAGGAGGATCCCCGGATCTCCCAGCCCGACGAGGTCATGCTGCAGACGCTCGACGTCGGCATCTGCGGCACGGACAAGGAGATCTGCACCTTCGAGTACGGGACTCCCCCGCCGGGAGACGACTACCTGGTGATCGGCCACGAGTCGCTGGCCGAGGTCGTAGCGGCCGGATCTGCCGTCGAGCGCCTCCAGCCAGGAGATCTTGTCGTCCCGTCCGTGCGCCGCCCGTGTTTCCATTCCGGCTGCCTGGCCTGCCGGTCCGGGCACCAGGACTACTGCTACACCGGCGACTTCCGCGAACGCGGCATCAAGGAAGCACACGGTTATCTGGCCGAGTACGTCGTCGACAACGAGCGGCACATGAACCTCGTGCCGCCGGACCTGCGGGAGATCGCGGTGCTGACCGAGCCGCTGACCATCGCTGAGAAGGCCCTCGGCCAGATTTCCTGGATGATGCGGCACCGCCCACCGTGGCTCGACCCGCAGACGCCCGGCGAGGACCGTGGCCGGGGGCTTTCGGCGCTGGTGCTCGGCGTCGGGCCGGTCGGTTTGCTGGGAGCGATGGCTATGGTCTCGGCTGGTTTTTCGACCTACGTCTACTCGCGCGAGGTACCTCCCAATCCGCGGATCGACCTGGTCGCTGCCATCGGCGCGACGTATGTCTCCACCCAGGCCGCGACGTTCGCGGATCTGGCGGAACGCGCGGGCAACATCGATCTGGTCTATGAGGCCGTCGGGCATTCACACTTCGCGCTGGAGGCGCTGCGGGTGCTGGGGACTAACGGGATCTTCGTGCTCACCGGCGTCCCTGGCCTGCAAGCCTTCATCGAAGCGGACCCGGCTCGCCTCATGCGAGACATGGTGCTGAAGAACCAGGTCCTGCTGGGCACGGTGAACGCCGGGCCCGATGACTTCGCATCGGCGCTGCGGAACTTGGATCTTTTCCGGCACCGCTGGCCCGAGGCAGTGCAGACCCTCATCGCAGGCCGCTACCCCCCAGAGCGGGCGACCGAGCTGATCCTTGGCAGGCCGGCAGGCATCAAGACCGTGATCGCTTTCGATTTCCAGTCGGGCAACAGGAGGCCGTTACGTAATCGCGCAAGCGCCCGGCGACACCGTCCTAGGCCTACGTCAGCTGCACCTGCTCAGCCTCACAGCCGGCCGACCCGTGCCCGCGCGCTCGATCGCCCGTACCTCGTGGCACCCAGCGAGATCGGCGTTACGTTGCTGCCGTCGCAGCCGGAGGAGACCTGCTCGACGATCTCCGCCGCCAGCACATGCACCTTGACGCCGGTGCGCTGGGATATCCGGCGCAGCAGGTCGAACGCCTCGTCAGGCCGGCACCCCTGCTGGGCCATCACGATGCCCTTGGCCTGCTCGATCACCGGCATAGTCTCCATCCGGGCCCGCAGCCGGGCGAACGCCGACTCGCGCAGCATCTCCTGCCGCGACCGGCCCCGGAGGACCTGCTCCCGGGTCGCCCGCGCACGGGCCCTGGCCTCCTCAGACCATCGCACGAGAGCCCGGGTGTCCAGCGTGCCCTTGAACCGCCTGGTGTCCATCCGCATGGATCCCTCAGATTCTCGATCCACGATGGTGACGCTACTCGCGGCGGGCCGCGCTGACTAGGCTCGCCGGCCGGCGATAGCAGAACGCGCAGGAAAGTCGGTCTCACCGCGAGCCAGCCTCCTTGGTCGCCGGTGCGACAATGTGCCCATACCCGATCACCGGGCAGCAATGGCTCGCCGAGCGGACGTTACCCGGCGGCTCAGCCTTGGGCTGGGAGCTCCTGCCTTCCGGTGGCCTTGGCCACCCGGCGGGCTTCCTTCAGCGACAATCCGCGCGCTTGCGGGGGGAGCCGGTAGATGTCGGTTCCCCCCATGAAGTTGTGTGAGCGGGATCCGACACCCCGCATTTCCGCCGGTTCCGGCGGACCCTCAGGCTGACCCACGCCGTATCCCCCTTCCCACCGTGCGCACCACAAGAGTCCGGCAGGCGGTGTTCCGCTCTGGCCACACCAGTGGCGACGAACCGGTTCAGGCGCGGGCGCACCCGCTGCCTGACGCCGGTCGGAGAATGTGGCCGGTGTCGTCAGCCGTGCCGGGACCGGCCCGGCGGGAGGTCGAGCTGGGCGGACATGCCGCCGAGGGTGTAGTCGGCGCTGGCCAGAAAGTCATGCGGGAAGCCGCGGGCGACGTGGCTGGCCTGGCCGAGCCGGGCCAGGGCCTCGGGCGGCAAGGTCACGTCGAGGCAGGTGAGGTTGTCCGCGAGCTGGTCCGCGGTGCGGGCGCCGAGGATCGGGATGACGCCGCCTTGGGCTCGCAGCCAGGCGAGGGCGACCACCGGCGAGCTGAGCCCCAGCCCGTCGGCTACGTCGGCGACGGCTTGGGCTATCGCCAGCCGGCCCGGGTCGACATCGGCCAGCCGCCGCTGCCCGGCCTTGGCGGCCGGGCGCGTGTACTTGCCGGACAACACGCCCGCACCGAGCGGTCCCCAGGCGAGCACCCCGAGGCCAAGGCCGCGGGCCATCGGGATCAGCTCCCGCTCCACCTCACGCTGGAGGAGCGAGTATTCGATCTGCAGACCGGCGAACGGGGCCCAGCCGCGCCCGGTGGCCAGGGTTTGCATCTGGGCCACCACCCAGGCCGGCGTGTCGGAGATGCCCAGGTAGAGGACCTTGCCGAGGCGCACCTGGTCGTCGAGGGCGCGCATCACCTCCTCCGGCGGCGTGAGGTAGTCCCAGGCGTGCAGCCACAACACGTCAACGTGGTCGGTGCGCAGGCGCCGAAGCGACGCCTCCAGGGATCGGACCAGGCTCTTGCGGTGGTTGCCGCCGGCGTTCAGGTCGCCGTCCCGGACGTTGAGCGAGTACTTGGTGCCGACGACAAAGTGATCCCGGTCGGCGGCCAGCAGGTCGCCGAGGATCGACTCGGCGGAGCCGTTGGTGTAGTTGTTAGCGGTGTCGATCAGGGTGCCGCCGGCCTCGGCGAACAGCTCGAACTGCTTGGCGCTCTCGGTTTCCGAGGCGCCCCAGCCCCAGTCGGTGCCGAAGGTCATGGTGCCCAGCGCGAGCTCGCTGACCCGTAGCCCCGAGCTGCCCAGCAATGTGTAACGCAACGTTCCGCCGATCCTTTCCGTTTCCTGCCTGCGCTTTCTGGCCCGTCACAGGACGGCGGTGCTGCCGCCGTCAATACGCAGGTTGGCGCCGTTGATGTACCCGGCCAGCGGGCTGGCGACGAACGCGACCAGGTCGGCCACCTCCGCGGGCCGGCCGAGCCGGCCGGTGGGGTTGTCGAGGACCTCGGCCAAAACCCCGGCTTCGATCGCCGGCCAGTCCTGTCCCCAGCCGCGGCGGGCGGCCTCCAGCCGGTAGAACTCCGCCACCCCCGGGGTGACGACGATGCCGGGACTGACCGTGTTGACCGTGATGCCGGTGCGGTTCAGGTGCTTGGCCAGCGACGCGGTCAGGTTGAGCAACGCCGCCTTGGTGGCCGCGTAGTCGGGCATGGTGGGGAAGGGGTTGATCGCCTCACCGGTGCCGATCTGCACGATCCGGCCCCACCCGGCCGCGCACATGCCCGGCAGGAAGCCCTGGATGCACCGAACCGCGGCGGCAACGTTGATGGCATACAGGTCGAGCCAGTCCTCGGGCGAGGCCTCGTCCCAGCCCCGGTTGACGAACGCGCCGGCGTTGTTGACCAGGATGTCGGCGCCTCCGCCGGCCAGCACACCGGAGACGAACCCCGCGCATTCGCCCCGGTCGGCCAGGTCGGCCACAGCCCCGCTGGCCTGGCCGCCGGCGGACGTGATCGCCTCGACCACGGTGTCGACAGCCTCCGCCCGGCGGCCGTGCACGGTCACCGCGGCGCCCTCGGCCGCCAGCCGGCGGGCGATCGCCTCGCCGATCCCCGCGCTGGAGCCGGTAACAACCGCCCGCCGGCCGGCGAGCTGAAGATCCAAGGTCAGCTCCTCGCGGCGGCCGGGTCAGCGGCGGCCTGCTCGCTGGCCACGGCGTCCGCGCCCAGGCCGATCATCCAGGTCAGCGGGGCGCCGGGAAGGAAGGCTTGCATGGCCGCCGCCAGCTCGGCCCGGGCCGATGGCGGCAGCTCCGCCTGCCCGCCGGACAGGCGCCGGACGACTTCCCGGTAGTACAGGAGGTAACGGCGCTGCTCGGCGAGCACGCCCGGCCCGGCCGGGTCCCCATGACCGGGGTACAGCGTGGCGACGCTGGCCAGGTCGCCAGCGAGCATGTCCAGTACCGCCAGCCACTGTGCCGAATGGCCGTCGGCGGTGTAGGGGTGCGTGCCGTGGAAGGCCAGGTCGCCGGTGAAGGCGACCGGCGCGCCCCCCTCGGCGGAGAGCAGGAAATAGCTGTCGGCGTGGCTTTCCGCCGGGCCCAGCTCCCGGACGGTGAAGGTCAGCTCGCCGAACCGGACCTCGGCGCGGTCGGCCAGCAGCGAGTTCGGGTAGTAGGTCTTGGCCGGCCACTGCGCCCCGTAGGTGGGCGACCACTGTTCCCGTTTCGCCTCGGCGATCTCCTCGATCACCCGGGCGACGCTGGTGGCCGCGTACACCGGTACCTCGTTGTCCTGGACCAGCCCGAACACGCCGTTGAAGTGGTCCGGGTGAGGGTGGGTCACGAAGATCGCCAGCAGCGGCTTGCTCAGCGCGCGCAACCGGGCGCGCAGCGCCTCGATGTCGGAGACAAGCAGGTTGGTGTCAACCACCACTACTCCCGCTTCGGCCTCGACCAGGTAGGAGTTGACATACAGCCCGGGCTCGGCGGCGCGGTAGGTGTGGATGACCGGTCCAGCCATGCAGGCTCCTCTGCTCGGTGCGGCGCCCACGCGCCGCCGTCCCCTGCGATCATCGGTCCCGGCCCACGGCGCTGTCCAAGACAAGCTCTTATAACTACTGGTTATCGGTACTCGTCCTCTGCAGCCCTGGCCAGGAGATGGATCTTTGCCTGAGCACGTGCGCGGGCGAGCAGGCCAGGGGCGCGGTTAGCGCGTGTGGGCCGGGGCGTCGCGGCACTGGGCGGCGTATTCCGTCGGCGTGACGGCAAGGAGCGCCTTGAATTCGCGGCAGAAGTGTGCCTGATCGAAATACCCGACGGCGGCGGCCACGGCAGCGATGGGGACGCCGGGTTCGAGCTCCAGCCACGCCGCCGCATCGTGCAGCCGGTAACGCGCAAGCACCCACTTGGGCGAGGCGCCCACGTAGCGGCGGAACAACCGCTGCAGGGTGCGCTCCGACATCCCGTGCCTCCGCGCCAGCTGCCCGACGCGGATCAGCGAGCGGTCCTCCAGCATCTCGGTCACGAGCGCCAGCACCAGGTCATACCCGGGGGCCACGTCCGGCAGGCGCTCGCACAGGAACGCCGCCACGAGCCCCACCCGCCGTTCGTCGTCCTCCTCGGCCAGGACGTCGTTGGCCAGCATGTCCGCGGCGGCACCGAACACCTGCCCCAAGGGCATAACCCGGTCGCGCAGCGCGCCCGCGCCGTGGCCGGTAAGGGCCGCGAAACCCCCCGGCCGGAAGCGAACGCCCAGCACCTGGCCGGTCCCGGTGAGGTCGACGGCGAAGCGCCGGGTCGGGAGGCCGTGCAGGAGCACGGCGGGCATCGCGAACCCGTGCCGCACCTCACCCGGCGACCCGGCTTCCACCGTCACGTTGACACACGGGTGCGGGATGATCTCCTGGCGGTAGGCCGGCCGCCCGGTCAGATCCCAGCGCACGGCCCAGTAGTTCTCGACGTAACGGTCCACGGGCGGTCCCGGGTCGAATCGGCGCAGTGCAAAGTGCCGGGCGCCTTGCCGGGGCCGCATGACGCCCTTCGTGGTGGCCGTCGGCGGCAAAGGTGTAGGTGACGGGTTCTTACAAGACGCCACTCCCCCAGCGTAGGCAGGCTCGCCGTCATGACTGAGAACACCAGCACCGGGAGCACGGCCGGCGCCTCA
>Ga0126380_10001039_pt1 | contig 10153 bp, 5 predicted proteins | sample PanSoiMetPlot_26_FD_92544 | JGI IMG/M metagenome (GOLD analysis project Ga0126380, IMG submission 92544) | Tropical forest soil microbial communities from Panama - MetaG Plot_26 | ecosystem: Environmental > Terrestrial > Soil > Tropical forest > Bulk soil | place: Panama | collected 2016-02-17
GCGGGTACATCATCCCGGCCTTCATCGATGCGCTCGACGCGTACAGCACCAAGATCACCGGGTACTCGGCTGCCCGGGTGGGCCAGCCGCTGTCCGACTTCGACTTCGAGCACTACTCGTTCGCCTGAGCCGATGATTACGCCTCTGACCTGCTAGAACGGTTATCGCTGGGCCGCACGGGGACGTGACAGGGCCGTCAGCCATCATCAGGCTGCCCGGCCGGATCCAGCGAAAACGACCTGGTCGGCTTCCGCAACCCCGCGGGTATCGGCACAATCGGTTGTGGGGGCAGAGTGGGGGGCGTGGTGCAGGGTCGGCTGAGGGCGGCGCCGGTATTGGTGGGGCGGGACGGTGAGCTGGGCGAGCTGCTGGCTGGGCTCGACGCCGCGGTCTCTGGGTGTGGCCGGTTGTTCCTGCTGGCCGGGGACCCCGGGATTGGGAAGAGCCGCCTGGCAGACGAGACCGCGGCGCGGGCCCGGGACCGCGCGCTCAAGGTGGTATGGGGGCGGTGCTGGGAGGCCGGCGGGGCGCCGGCGTACTGGCCGTGGGTGCAGTCCCTGCGAGGCTGCGTTCGCAGCCTTGACGGCGAGGAACTCCGGTCGCACCTGGGAGCGGGTGCCCCCTATGTCGCACAGATCGTGCCGGAGGTCGCCGAGATACTGACGGATGTCAGCCCGGCCCTGCCGGTGGACGGAGAGGCCGCCCGGTTCCGGCTGTTCGACGCCGTTGCCACGTTCTTGCGCAACGCCGGGTCTGGGCAGCCACTGATGCTCATCTTGGATGATCTGCATGCCGCCGATGCGCCATCGATTCTGCTGCTGCGGTTTGTTGCCCGCGAACTCACTGACGCCCGCGTCCTGCTGCTGGGCGCCTACCGCCCCCTTGAACTGGACCGTGAGCACCCGCTGACCGTCGCGCTGGGGGAGCTTTCCCGCGAACCTGCGAGCAGGCACCTTCGGCTGCCAGGCCTGGCCGAGGCCGACGTCGCCCGCCTGATCCGGCAGATCACCGGGGTGATACCGGGGGAAACAGTGGTGGCGGCCGTCTGCCGCTGCACCGAGGGCAATCCGTTGTTCGTGGGGGAGGTGGTTCGGCTGCTGGCCGCCGAGGGCCGCTTGGACCGCATTGACGACCCGGCGGGTCTGCGGCTGGCCATCCCGGAAGGGATCCGCGAGGTCGTCGGGCGGCGGCTGGCGTGCCTGCCGGAGGAGTGCGCCGGGATACTCGGCCTGGCCTCGATGTTCGGCCGCGAGTTTTCGCTGCCTCCGCTGGAACTGCTTTCCGGCGTCCCGGCGGGCGAGTTGCTGGACATCCTGCACGAGGGCATCGCCGCCCGTGTGGTGGCCGAGATTCCCGGCGCGCCGGGGCGTCTTCGGTTCAGCCACGCGCTGATCCGCGACATCGTCTATGAGGGCATCCCGGCCGGGCAGCGCCTTCGGCTGCATCAGCGCGCGGGAGAGGCCTTGGAGGCGTTGTACCGACCGCCCCTGGATCCTCACCTGGCCGAGCTTGCGCACCATTTCTTCGAGGCGGCGCCGGCCGGCGAAGCCGGCCAGGCGGTCAGCTACGCCGAGCGGGCCGGGCGGCATGCGGTGGGGCTGCTGGCCTACGAGGAGGCGGCCCGGCTGTTCCGGATGGCCCTGGCCACGCTCGGCCCCGGCCAGTCGCCGCAGGAGGAGCGGACCCGGTGCCGGCTGCTGCTCGCGCTGGGCGATGTGCTATCGAGGATGGGCGATCGCCCGGCGGCGAAGGAACAGCTTCGCCGCGCGGCCGGCATCGCGCGGCAATACGAGCTGGCTGGGGAGTTGGGCCAGGCCGCGCTCGCGTACACGGGACGGTTCACGTTCGAACGCGCCGCCAGCGACCGGGAGATGATCACCCTCCTGGAGGACGCGCGGGCCATGCTCGCGGAGAAAGAAGGCGTGGGGGCTGTCCGCGCACGGGTACTCGCCCGCCTGGCAGCCGCCCGCCGCGACCAGCCCGACCGCGGGCCGCGCGACGCGCTCAGCCGGGAAGCGGTCGCCCTCGCCCGCAGGGTCAACGACCCAGCGACGCTCGCGTACACCCTGGCCGGCCGGGGCACCGCGCTGTTCGGCCCCGACGATCCGGATGAACGGCTGGCGATCGCCGAGGAACTGCGGGCGGTGGCGCGCGCCGTGCAGAACAAGGAGCTTGAGCAGGAAGGTGCGGTCGACCGCGCCTTGGTCTTCCTTGAGACTGGCCGGATCGCGGAGTACCGGCAGGCCCTTGACGCATTGCAGCGCTTGGCTGCCGAGCTGCGTGCGCCGTCGGCGCGCTGGCTCGCCGCGGCCTGTCACGCGACCTTGGCGTTGCTTGAGGGGCGATTCAGCGACGCTGAGGCACTGGTCGAGTCGGCGCTTCGAGCCGGAGCCGGCGCTGAGCCGTGGGACGCCGTCATCTATTCGCGGGTCCAGCTGTTCGCCCTCCGCAGCGAAGATGGGCGGCTAGCGGAGATGGAGCCTACGATCCGCCGCTCGGCGGAGGATTTTCCCACCCGGCCGCTGTTCCGCTGCCTGCTCGCCAGACTGCTCGCGGAAGTAGGTGACGAGGACGGCGCCCGGTGGGCGTTCGAAGCGCTGGCCGCAGATCGGTTCGCCGTCATCCCGGTGAACAACGACATGCTGCTCAGCCTGGGCCACCTGGCGGAAGTCGCCTGGTTCCTCCGCGACCCCGGCCGGGGCACCGTGCTGCACGACCTGCTGCTACCCTACTGCGGCCTGGTCGTGGACGCGGTGGAATCGAGCCTGGGCGCCGTCGACCGGTACCTGGGGCTTGCCGCGATGACGGCAGGCGACCTCCTAGCGGCCGAACGGCACCTGCGCGACGCCCTCCACCTGAATACCCGGATCGGAGCTCAGCCGTGGGCGGCCCGGACCCAGGCCGATCTGGCCAGCCTGCTGGCCGCCCGCGACTTGCCAGGTGACCGGGAGCGGGCAGTCGAGCTGCTGCAGGCCGCGCTCGGCGCGGCCGAGCGGCTGGGGATGACGGTCTTCGCGGAACGGGCCGGGGCGGCCCTCGCCCGCGTCGGCGGGACCGGCCGCTCAGGACGGGCACCGCTGCCGGTGGCCATCGCCGCGACCGCGGAGGGCACACCCTGGTCGGTGTTCCGCCGTGAGGGCGAATACTGGTCGATCGCCTTCGCCGGGGAGGCGTTCCGGCTGAAAGATGTCAAGGGCCTGCACTACCTTGCGCACCTGCTGCATCATCCCGGCCGCGAATTCCACGTGCTGGACTTCGTGGCCGCCGGGCACGGGGCGCAGGCAGGCGGGTCGCGAGTGCGCCCGGGGTGGGAAGATCATCTGCATCAGGCCTGTGCCTCCGGCACCGGGCCGATCCTGGATGGGCAGGCCAAGACGGCCTACCGGGCGCGGCTGCGCGAGCTGGAGGAGGAAGTGGCCGAGGCGACCTCCTGGGCCGACCCGGCCCGGGCCGCCCAAGCGCGCCAGGAAATGGAGTTCCTGGCCGGCCAGCTGGCCGCGGCCGTGGGGCTGGGCGGCCGGGACCGCCAAGCTGGATCCGCGGCCGAGCGGGCCAGGGTGAATATCACCCGGGCCATCCGGGCCGCTCTGTCACGGATCCGCGCGCATAGCCCCGCCCTCGCCGGCCACCTCGACGCCACCATTCGCACCGGCACGTTCTGTTCTTATGCGCCCGATCCACGGGTCCCGATCACCTGGCACACCTGACCGCCCGGGTCACTTCCGTTCAGCGCCACTGAACAACCGTTCCCTGCCCGGTTACGCCCCCCTCTGAGCCAGGCGGCACCGACGGGGCGGGCGCGCCGCCAGGTTGGCAGCGGCCGACGCGGATCACCGGCAACCTCTACCCAGCCGGTGCCGCCAGAGCGGGGGGACCGTCATGAGCCACCTCAACACCACCGAGCATCAAGCGCCGAGCGCCGACAAGCTGGTCTCCTGGACTGGCCGTGAGCGGCTCCGGTTTCTGTGGTACCGGCTCCGCCTGACGGTGGCGGAGATGAATTACGCGACCCGCCGAGTGGTCGAGCTGCAGGCGCCCTGGGTATCTGACGACCGTCCCAGCCGCTGACGCGGTACCTGGACCTCGGCCAGCGGATCAGCCAGTGGCTGGATCAAAGGCGCCGAGGGGAGGAAGGGCGCGGAGATTGATGTCAGCGCAGGTGTCTGCGGGAAGGGGCAGCCCGGCCCGGTCAAAGGAGCCGCCGTGGCCGGCCATTCTCGGCCGGCGCGTTCCGGCGCACGACGCTGGTGCTGGGAAACACCGGCGCTGGGTGTGCTGCTCACCGTTGCTGCGGCCTTGGCGGGCTGCACGTCGTCGGCCGCCACCGGCCCGTCACGTGCTTCCCCGGCGCGGTCAGCAGCCCCGGCAGCCAGCACGCCCGGCGTGGGCCAGCATTTCACCTCGCGGCACTACGGCTACACCGAGGCCCTGCCCGCAGGCTGGACCGGCGGGCAGGCCACCCAGCGGTGGGACGGGACGGGTGCCCCCGGCGACGAGGACAGCGTGGTCGACCTGTTCCAAGGGCCTGGCGGCGTCGAGGCCCGTGTGGTAGCGGCACCGGCAAAGAAGAGGCGTCCTGGGGGTTCACCGGCGCGGTGAGCGGGATGGTCAGCTTGGGTTCAGCAGCAGGGCGTGGGTCTGGCCGGTGGCGGTGTCGGTCGCGTTGGCGACGATCTGTCCGTTGTTGTTGATGCCGGTCGCGTTCTGGATCTGGTAGCCGGACCCGGCCGGGATGAGGTTGTTGAGGTTTTGCAATGTGCCGCCGCTGTAGACGAACTGCCCGCCGACGATCACGCCGCTGTCGTTGACCGCGGCCGGCGAGAAGTTGCTGCCCAGGTCGGTCATCGTGCCGTTGCTCCACAAGAACCCGTCTTCGGCGCCGGTGCTGGTCTGTGAAGTGCCGGCCACCTGGCCGTTGTTGTTGATCGCGGTCCCGCTGCTTGACCCGCCGCCGAGGGTGGGCAGCACGGTGGGGGTGTCGTTGGTCCACACCACCGCCAGCTGACCGCTGCCGCCGATGCAGTTGCCAAGGACCTGGCCGTTGTTGTTGATCGCGACGGCTGCCGGGATGTTCGGCGCGATGATCGTATTTATCTCCAAGCATTCGATATTGGGATTGGACTCGGTCAGAGCGGTGATGGCGCCGTTGCTGCTGACCACGCAGGTGTAGCCCTGCAGGAACATGGGGTTGCGGCACTGGCCGGCGATCTGGCCGGAGTCGTTGATCCCGTACGCCTCGGCCGGCGGGCTCAGCGGCTTCATGCCATGGCCGCTGTTCGACAAGAACGCCCCGCCGGTCCCAGGGCTCTTGCCACTGGACGAGCCGACCACCTCGCCGGAGCCGTTGATCGCGACCCCCTGGCTGAAGTTGCCGCCCAGGGTGCCCAGGTCGGTCATCGTCCCGTTGCTCCACTCGAACGCGTCGTCCGGGTGCGTGAAGCATTTCTTCGGCTGGCCGTACCTCTGCGGCGGGCACGGGACCTGAACCAGCTGGGACGAGACCGAGTCGCCGGTCACCTGGCCAGAGGCGTTGATCGCCAGCCCGTGAGTGACCCCGCCGCCGAGCGAGCCCAGATCAGTGATCGTGTACGTGGTTGCCGCGGCCGCCGGGGCCGCGGCAGCGGCGGGCAGGCCGACGGCCACCGCCAGCACGGCCATCAAGGCTAGAGGTGAGGCACGGAACCGGGTCATGACACCCTCCCTTCGAGCCCGGGCAGAATCCGGGCCCACCCCGTGTCACGGCCAGGCCGGCACCACAGTTCACGATCACCGCATCCTTTGCCTCCGCTTGGGGCTAACCAGGCTGGCAGCCGGCTTCGCCTCCAGCGGAACCGGGCAAACGTGAGCGGTCGCGGCACACCAGCCCTTGCGCGGTCCCGTTGTTGCTCTGGGCGTGCTGGCGGCCAAAGATGGTAGTGCCTAGATGTGGAGGGCGGGCTCTGGTACATGCCGGATAGGCGGCTGGCGCACTTGCACCCCCTGCGGTGGCTCGGCCAGCGCGATCGCGGCTTCGCCGCACTGCGCCGTGCCACCCGGACAGCGATCATCATGCCGGCCATGTTCGCCTTGGGCGACAAGGTCATCGGCAACCCGCAGCTGGCGACGTTCGCGGCGTTCGGGTCTTTCGCGATGCTGCTGCTTGTCGACTTCGGCGGCCCCATCGCGGAACGGCTCCAGGCGCAGGCAGCGCTCGCCGTGACCGGCGGGGTGTTCGTCTGCCTTGCCACGCTGGCTTCGCAGACCGTGTGGCTCGCGGCCGTCGCGATGGCGGTGGTGGGGTTTGGCGTGATCTTTGCCGGCGTGGTGAGCTCGGTGCTGGCCGGGGCGACCACGGCGCTGCTGCTGGCGTTCATCTTGCCGGTGTCGCTGGCCGCTCCGGCGTCGGCCGTGCCCGACCGGCTGGCCGGCTGGGGGATGGCCGGGGGCGTCGCGCTGGTTGCGACGGCGCTCCTGTGGCCCGCGCCAGCACGCGACCGGCTGCGTGGTGCCGCGGCCGCCGCCTGCCACGCGCTGGCCGCCCGGTTGCGTGCGGGGGTCGCGTACCTGCTCAGCGGCATGGACGAACAGTTTGCGCGGGATCGCGATCACGCGGCTGCGCAGGCGGACCAGGCGGTCGAGGCGCTGCGCGGTGCCTTCCTGGCGACGCCCTACCGCCCTACCGGGTTGAGCACTCCCGCTAGGACGACCGTGCGCCTGGTAGACGAGCTGATCTGGCTGAACAGCATTGTCATCCAGCCCGGGCTCCACCGCGACGGCGTCAACCGGGCGGCGCTGAGGGTCAAGGAGGCCGCGGCCGCGGTTCTCGACCGTGCCGCGGACCTCCTCGGCTCCCGGGGCGGGAGCAGCGATGAGCTCGACGCCGCGCTGACCGAACTGGCTGCTGCGCACGCGAAAATGCAGGAGGGGGTGACGGCCGACCTGCCGGTCCGGTCCCTGCGGACGGCGAGTGACCCGGCCGTGGGCGGCCCGCCGGGCGGGCCTGACCCGCCGGCGAGCGACGCGGCCGCGGGCGGGGAACCGGTCAGCGAGTTCATCACCTCGCTTGACCCCGCCTTCCGTGCGGAGGAGCTGAGCTACGCGGTCTCGCTCGTCGCGCGCAACGTCGAGCTGACCGCGGCCGCCGAGCGACGGGGCTGGCGGGAGCGGTGGCTTGGCCGCCAGCCCGCGGGTGTGCCGGGGACGCTATCGGCGGCGCGGGAACGGATCACGTCCTACCTCGAGCCGCACTCGGTCTGGTTGCACAACAGCTTGCGTGGTGCCGCCGGGCTGGGGCTGGCGGTGCTCGCCGCGAGACTGACCGGAGTGCAGCACTCGTTCTGGGTGGTCCTCGGCGCGCTGTCGGTGCTGCGCTCGAACGCGCTGAACACCGGGCAGGACGCGGTTCGCGCCATGCTCGGCACGGTAGCGGGTTTCATCGTCGGCGCGGCCCTGCTCGTGGGGATCGGCACGAACACCACGCTGCTGTGGTTCCTGCTGCCGCTGGCGGTATTTCTCGCCGGGGTCGCTCCGGCGGTCATCTCGTTCGCTGGCGGGCAGGCGGCGTTCACGCTCACCCTGGTGATCTTGTTCAACATCATCCAGCCGACCGGATGGCGCGTCGGCCTGGTGCGGATCGAAGACGTTGCCCTCGGGGCCGGGGTGAGCCTGGTCGTCGGTGTCCTGTTCTGGCCGCGGGGCGCGGCGCCCGCGCTCCGCCAGGCGCTGGCCGACGCGTACGCCGACGGCGCGGGCTACCTCGCCAGCACGGTGCGATTCGGCATGTCACGCGGCGACCCGAGCACGCCCGCACTCCCCGCTCCGGCCAGCGACGCCGCCCAGGCCGCTGCGGCATCGCGCCGGCTCGATGACGCGTTCCGCACGTATCTGGCCGAGCGCGGTGCGAAACGGTTCCCGCTCGCCGATGTGGCCGGGCTGGTCACCGGGGTCGTCGGGCTGCGCCTGGAGGCTGACGCGGTACTGGACCTGTGGCGAGGCGGCGACGGTCAGGCAGGCGGCGACGTGGCCGCTGCACGCCATGAGATTCTGGGCACGGCTGAACGCGTCACGGGCTGGTACGACGGTCTCGCGACGACCATGATCACCGGCGGTGAGCTACCCCGGCCGCTGGCTCACGACAAGGCCGCCGACGGCCGCCTTGTCCGGGCCGTACGCCGCGACCTGCTCGGTGACGACGGCAGAGCCAGCGCCACCGCGGTCCGGATGATCTGGACCGGCGATCACCTTGACGTCGTCCGCCGTCTGCAGGCGGCCATAATCTCACCGGCGCGCGCCACCACCGGGCAGCCCGCAGGCGGCCGCGTCATCCCGCCGCTTCCCAGGCGATTCCCGGCGCTACTCCGGTGATCCGGCTCGCCGAGGCGACCCACGGCCGCCGTGATAACAGAATCCATTCATCGGAATACGGCAATCATCCGGAGACATCGCCGGCCCGGCCCGGCTTCTTCCCCGGACCCGCCGGGCGGCTGCAAGCTATCCCGGCTTGCGGGGGTGCGGCACGACCAGCCCTGATTCGTAGGCGGTGACAACTGCTTGGGTCCTGTCGCGTAGTCCCAGCTTGCTCAGTACGCGGCTGACGTGCGTCTTTACGGTCTCCTCGGTGACTACCAGCCGGGCCGCTATCTCCCGGTTGGACAGGCCCGCGGCGACCAGCCGGAGGATCTGCGTCTCGCGCGGGGTGAGCGCGGCGAGCGCGCCCGCGGGCGGGATCGTCGGCTGTGGCTGCAGCCGGGCGAACTCGCCGATCAGGCGTCGGGTGATGGCGGGCGCGAGCAGCGCATCTCCGGCGGCTACGACGCGGACGGCGTCGAAGAGCCGCTCCGCGGTGGCGTCCTTGAGCAGGAAGCCGCTGGCGCCGGCGCGCAGCGCGTCGTAGACGTACTGGTCCAGGTCGAAGGTGGTCAGGATGAGGATCCGCGGCGCGTCCTGCCCAAAGCCGGCCAGCTGCCTGGTGGCCTCGATGCCGTCCATGACCGGCATGCGCACGTCCATCAGGACGACGTCAGGGCGCAGCTCGCGGCATAGCTGTACCGCCTCGGCCCCGTCGCAGGCCGTGCCGATAACCGTGAAGTCCGGCTCGGTGCCGAGCAGGGCGGCGAATCCGGCACGTACCACCTCCTGGTCGTCGGCGACGATGATGCGCACCGCCGGGGGCGGGCCGCTCATGGGGCCGCCTCCGGTTTCGCGGGCAGGGTGGCCTCGATGAGGAAGCCGCCGCCGGCCGCGGGGCCGGTCTGCAGTTCGCCACCGGCGGCCGCGGCGCGTTCGCGCATGCCGAGTAGCCCGCGGCCGCCGGGTACCGGCGCGGGGGGCGGGCCTGGCCCGTTGTCCCTGATGCGCACGTGCAGCGCGTCGCCGGCGTAGTGCAGTTCCACGTCCACGGCAGCGCCCGGCGCGTGCCGCCGGGCGTTGGTGAGGGCCTCCTGGACGATCCGGTAGACAGCGAGCTCGACGCCGGGATCGACGGCGGGCAGCCAGCCGCGGACAATCAGGCGGGTTTCTGCCCCGGAGGCGTCCCGGGCGTCATCGAGCAGTTCGTTGAGCTGCCCCAGCCCCGGCTGCGGCAGCCGGTCGGCGGCACCGGTCTGAGCGTCCTCGCGCAGGACGCCCAGCAGCCGTCGCATCTCGGTCAGCGCGGCTCGCGCGGTGTCGCCGATCGCCGACAGCCGCTGCGCCCCGGCGACGGGCATGCCCGGGGTGGTCAACCGGGCCGTCTCCGCTTGCACGGCGATCATCGAGATGTGGTGGGCGACGACATCGTGTAGCTCGCGGGAAATCCGTGCCCGTTCCCCGCGCGCCGTGTGCTGGAGCAGGGTGTCGGTAATGACCTGCCGGGCGGCAAGGTGTGCCTGGGCTTCAACGTGCGCCCGCCGGGCGAACCCGGCCCAGGCCGCCGCCGGGGCGAGCGAGGCCAGCAGCACGGCGAGGATCCCGGTCTCGCCCCCCGCTGAGCCGACCAGGGCGAGGACCAGGAACGGCGCGGCAAGGCCCGCTGCCAGGAGCTGCAATCCGCAGCGGCCGAGCCGGTACATGACGGTCAGCTGCGCCACCACGCCCGCGACGGTCAGCATCTGGAACAGCCCGAGCGACAGCAGGCTCGCCGCGGAGATGGCCACCGCAGCCGCGGCCGGCTGCGGCCACAACAACCCCAGTGGCA